>Ga0210387_10000882_pt1 | contig 22030 bp, 17 predicted proteins | sample IncBWC7OmetaG_FD_160108 | JGI IMG/M metagenome (GOLD analysis project Ga0210387, IMG submission 160108) | Forest soil microbial communities from Barre Woods Harvard Forest LTER site, Petersham, Massachusetts, United States - Inc-BW-C-7-O ...
CGAGCCGTCCGAAAACGAGCCCCTCCAAAAAGCGTGCCTTCAAAGCCGGGAACGGTTCGGCGCCACGCGTTTCGGCGGTGGCAAATCTGCTTGATGCCTATCCCAGGCCGATCGGCGCCAAGCTACAGGCGCTGCGCAAGCTGATCCTCGACACGGCGCGTACGACCGATGGCGTCGGCGCGCTGGAGGAAGCGCTGAAATGGGGACAGGTCAGCTATCTCACCAGCGAAACCGGCAGCGGCAGCACCGTCCGCATTGACCAGGTGAAATCGGCCGCCAACCAGGTCGCGGTCTATTTCCACTGCCAGACCAATCTAGTCGAGACGTTTCGCGAGTTGTATCCGCAGCTCAGCTACAGCGGCAATCGCGCGATCCTGCTCGATGCGGGCGAGCCGCTGCCGAAAGCCGAGCTCGGCCACTGCGTGGCGCTGGCGCTGACGTATCATCTGCACAAGCGCAGGAGCACGAAGTAGCCGTTATTGCGTGATCCGGGTGGGCAAAGGCGCGCTTGCGCCGTGCCCACCGCCGAGTGCTGTGCTCGCAATGGTGGGCACGCTTCGCTTTGTCCACCCTACGCAGCTTTCACGTGGGCTTCACGCCACCAGCGCCGTCTGCAAATCGGATGCGGCGTCGGCGTGGCATTGCGCTTTCAAGAGCTCGACGACTTCCTCATTCGGCCGGGCGCGGCTGAACAGGAAGCCCTGGCCCTCATGGCAGCCTTCGGCGCGCAGGCAGCTGAACTCGGCTTCGGTCTCGACGCCCTCGGCCGTGATGGTGACGCCAAGTCCCTTGCCGAGGCTGACGATCGAACGGATGATCGCCTGTGCGTCGCGATTGGCATCGAGATCGCGCACAAAGGACTGGTCGATCTTGATCTTGTCGAAGGGGAAGCTGCGCAGATAGCTCAAGCTCGAATAGCCGGTGCCGAAATCGTCCATCGAGATGCGCACGCCGAGCGCGCGCAGCGCATGCAGCGTCGCCAGCACCTGGCTGCTCTTTTCGAGCAGCAGCGTCTCGGTGATCTCGACCTCCAGCCGCTTCGGCGGCAGGCCGGATTGCTTGAGCGCGTCCATCACGATCGAGAGCAGATTGGCGGTACGGAATTGCGCCGGCGACAGGTTGACCGCGACCCGCACATCGTCCGGCCAGACTGCGGCATCCATGCAGGCGCGCCGCAGCATGAAGACGCCGAGCGAATTGATCAGGCCGGTTTCCTCGGCGACCGGGATGAACTCGCCGGGCGAAATCATGCCGCGCTCGGGATGCGGCCAGCGCACCAAAGCCTCGAAGCCGGTGATGCGCCCGGAGGCAAGATCGACCAGCGGCTGGTAATAGGGGCGCAGCACGTCGTTCTGGATGGCATCGCGCAGGTCGAGCTCGATCTTGCGGCGGCTCTGCGCGCGCGCATCCATGCCGGATTCGAAGAAGGAGAAGGTGCCGCGGCTCTCGGTCTTGGCGCGCGACAGCGCCATATCCGCATTCTTCAGCAGTTTTTCGGAATCGTCACCATCGCCGGGCGCCATCGCAATGCCGATGGTGGCGCCGATCACGACCGAATGGCCGTCGAGCAGATAGGGATCGGCGATCGCTTCCAGCAGCCGGCGCGAGAGCAGCACGGCGTCCTCGGGCCGGGTCATGCCGGTCTGGATGATGGCGAACTCGTCGGAATTCAGCCGCGCCAGCACGTCTTCCTCGCGCAAGATCGAGCGCAGCCGCTTGGCGACGCCACGCAGCAGCTTGTCGCCGACGCCATGGCCGAGCGAATCGTTGACCGATTTGAAATTGTCGAGGCCGAGCATCAGCAGGCCGACCTTTTCCGAGCTGCGGCGCGAATGCAGCAGGATCTCGTCCATCTGCTGGCGCAGCAGATTGCGATTCGGCAGCCCGGTCAGCCCGTCATGCTGGGCGAGGAAGGCGAGCCTTGCCTCGGCGCGCTTGCGCTCGGTGATGTCCATCAGCGCCAGCAGTACGGCCGGGCGCTCGTTGTAAACCAGGTTGCGCGAATAGATCGCGAGATCAATCAGCACGCCGTCGGCCTTGACATGCTTCCAGGTTCGCGCCGCCTGCTCGTCGCTGGTGGGATCGCCGGCCCAGGGCGGCGCGCTCTCGAACGCCTGCAGGTTGCGGATGGTGAGCTTTTCGAAATCGACGCGGCTATAGCCGTAATGGGCAACGGCGGCGTCGTTGACGGCGAGGACATGTTCGCCGTCAATGGCGCACACGATCATCGGTACCGGATTGGCGTCGAACAGCAGGCGGAACGACGCCTCGCGCTGCTTCAACTCGGTGATATCGACGCGTAGACCGATGACGCCGCCGTCCTCGGTCTTGCGCTCGTCGATCAGGATGACCCGGCCGTCGGCAAGCTTCTGCTCGTGGCGTTCGCCCGGCTGCATGAGCTTCTCAAGCCGCTCGGCGATCCATTCTTCCTCGCGCCCGACGGCTTCCGGATAATCGCCGCGAGCGACACCGACACGGATGGTATCGGCGAGCCGTGCGCCCTGCTCGAACAGGTCGGAGCTACCGCTATAGATTTCGGCATATTTCTTGTTCCAGAGGATGTAGCGGCCTTCGCCATCCAGGAAGACGATGCCCTGCGGCAGGATCTCGATGGCCTCGCGCAGCCGCTCATGGGATTTGCGCGCCTCTCCAAGCGCAGCTTCCGCCTCGGCGCGCGTGCGCTCGATCTCGCTGTGATCTGCGGGCTTGGTCCGGCGCTTGAGCGAGGGTGCCGGTTCGGGCCGGGCGGGGCGTCCGAATATCCGGCTACTCGGCGCAGGCGTCCGTTTCTTTTGTCGTGCTGGCCGGTTCGGCGGCATAAAACTCTCGAGATCGCATTCTCGCGCTCGCTACTAGTCAGGCAAGGTTCTAAGAAATGGTATCCGCGTGCGGGCACGCTGCCCCGGCACGCCGGGTCGCCGGAAACGACACGCTATTCCTCTTGCCCATTTGGGAGGCGAAGCTACATCCGCCAACATTACGGTGGCTGCACTGCAACCTGCGATTGCCACAATATCGCGTTTAGCAGCGTCAAATCATTGAAGCGTCGTTAAGGTTGTATGACACGCGGGGAAAGTGCCCAGCGAATGCGCGCGTTGTACTGCGCGCGCATCAAATTCCATCACCGCAGGAAACGGTTATTGCGCAGTTAAAATCTGCGCTGTTTTCCGCCGCGCGATCGGAAATCGCAATCGCCTAGTTCGATATCTCGATGGTGGTGTTGCGCGGCCCGCTATGCTGGACCAGCGAAAACAACGTCGCCGCGTTCGACGGATGCAGTCTCACGCAACCATGCGAGGCCGGCCCGCCGAGCCGCGAGATGTCGTTGGTGCCGTGGATGGCGAAGCCATAATAGAAGAAGATCGCATGCGGCATCGGCGCATTATAATATTTGCGCGAGAAATAGGAGCGCATCATCGCCTGCGGATGGTAGGTGCCGCTTGGCGTGCCATAGCCGTCGCGGCCGGTCGAGACCGGCCAGTTGTAGCGCGCCACACCGTCGACGCTGACCGACATGCGCTGGGCGGATTTGTCGATCTGAACCACGACATCGGCGCGCGCCGAACCGAAGGCCGCAACGACGAAAGCGGCCGCGATGACCAGCATCGCGAGCCGTTGCTTGCAAAGATTTTTCATGATGACGCCCACTGCCCAAAACGCTTAAAAAACAATACGCCGATGATGTCGCCGCGCGGCCTTGCCTGTCAAAGGGTTTTGGCTGCGCAGGTCTCAAGATACTATCTCACGGCACCACCTTAAGACTAATGATAGCTTGTGATCATCAAGCATTTGCGACTGGCGGCAGCCGCCCTCTTCCCTGTACCAATAGCGCATGATCCGGAAAAGTGTGCAGCGGTTTTCCGAGAAGATCATGCGCAAGAGCTAAAGCGCGAATAGAGTGAGCCGATGAACGCCCGCCCGATTCTGATTCCACTCCTGATCGCGCTCGCCTCCGGCACCGCCGCGGCGCTGGCGCAGGACAAGGGCACTGTGGACCCCAAGCCGTTGCCGCCGCTGGAGCATCCCACCGATCCCAAGATCGGCGCCAAGCAGCTGTTCGCGCGGAAACTATTGCCGTCGGCGCAGCCGGCCAAGGTGATCGGCGAATACGCCAAGGGCTGCATCGGAGGCGCCGTGCAGATGCCGATCACCGGCGACACCTGGCAGGTGATGCGGCTTTCGCGCAACCGCAACTGGGGCCATCCCGACATGATCGCGCTGCTCAAGCGCCTGTCGGTCGATGCGCACAAGGATGCCGGCTGGCCCGGCATCCTCGTCGGCGATATCGGCCAGCCGCGCGGGGGACCGGCGCTATCCGGACACGCCAGCCACCAGATGGGGCTCGATGCCGATGTCTGGCTGACGCCGATGCCGGATCATCTGTTTTCGCCGCTCGAGCGCGAGGAAACGTCGGCAACCATGATGGTGCGCGACGACCGGCTCGACATCGATCCCAAGGCGTGGACGCCGCAGCATTGGATGGTCATCCGCGATGCCGCGATGGAGCCCGCCGTGCAGCGCATCTTCGTCAACGCCGCGATCAAGAAGGCGCTGTGCCGCGAGGCCAAGGGCGACCGCAGTTGGCTGGAAAAGATCAGGCCGTGGTGGGGCCACGACTATCATTTCCACATTCGCATGCGCTGCCCGCCGGGTGCCACCGATTGCCATGGCCAGAAAGACCAGGAGGGCGGCGACGGCTGCAAGCCCTCCGACCTCGCCTACTGGTTCAAGGATTCGATTATCCATCCGAAGCCGGAGCCGCCGAAAGAACCGCCCACGATTTACAGCGGCATCAAATTGGCGCAGATGCCGGCGGGCTGCAAAACGGTCCTGAACGCCCCGGACGCCAAGCCACAATAACGTGCACGGGCGCTGACTATTCTCATCGCTGCAGAATGAGCTAATATGGGCAGCCGCTACGCCGTAAGCGTGCGGATCCGAGCGGGACGCCGATCCCGGTTTCTCTCAACATATGGCCGCACTCGCGTGGCACTATTCGCGCGCGGCCGAAGCATTCTGCGAGAACCTCATGCGCATCCGTGCACGCAACCAGCACAAGGGCACCGTCGTCATTCGTGCAGCATCGGCCTTTGCCTTGCTGCTGCTCTCTGTTGCTCCGCTGCGGGCGGCGGAAGAGCCGAGCGGCTGCGACAAGTTCAAATGGAATATCGACCATGAGCGCGCGGCACTCACCGCTTCCGATCGGGCCAAGCTCGCCTCGGGTGGCGAGGTCGCGGCGCTGCCGTCGACCGGCATGATCCTGAGCCTGGTCAAACCCGCGGACGCCAAGCTGCCGACACCGCCCGAACGCGCGCCGAAGGATGGCACCTTTGCCGGCTTCACCAGCTTCAAGGCCGCGCCGAAGGCCGGAATCTACACCATCAGCCTTTCGGCCGGCGCCTGGATCGACGTCAGCCAGGACGGCCATTTCCTCAAGCCCAAGGCCTTCAGCGGCGCCACTGATTGCGACGGCATCCGCAAGACCATGAAATACGAGCTGTCGGCGAGCCCCTTCGTACTGCAGGTTTCCGGCGCCAGGGAGGATGCGATTTCGATCGCGATCCTGCCGTCGGAATGAGCATGATCCGGAAAAGTGGGCACCGGTTTTCCGAAAAAGATCATGCTCAAACAAGAAGCTAGAACGGGATGAGTTTCCGAAGAAAACTCAGGCCGCTCTAGGCGAAAAGTAGACAAAGCGCCGCCTTTACCCCCCGGGCCAGCCTGTTATGGTCGGCCGCAAGCGACATCTCTGGTGACCGTAAGTCCCCGGGATCGCACGGAACAGCGCTTCCGTCGTCGCATTTTCGACCTGAACTGACGCCTGATTTGCGCGCGCAAAGCCCTGCGCCTGCAGGCACGCATGGAGCGCCCCAATGCATCGTTTTGCCGGATTATTCGCCGCCTTCGTTCTGCTGTGGGGAGCCGCTTCCTCGCCCGCCACCGCCGAGGACAAGACCCTGACCGTGTTCGCCGCCGCCTCGATGAAGAACGCGCTCGACGATATCGATACCGCCTTCACCGCCAAGACCGGCATCAAGGTCAACGCGAGCTACGCCGCGAGCTCGACGCTGGCGAAACAGATCGAACAGGGCGCGCCCGCCGACGTCTTCGTCTCCGCCGACACCGACTGGATGGATTACGCGATCGGCAAAAAGAACATCGACGAGCCGAGCCGCGTGAACCTGCTCGGTAATTCGATCGTGCTGATCGCGCCGAAGGATTCCAAGATCGACAACGTCGCGATCGGTCAGGGCTTTGACCTCGCCAAGCTCGCCGGCGACGGCAAGATCGCGACCGGCGACGTGAAATCCGTCCCCGTCGGAAAATATGCCAAGGCCGCGCTCGAGAAGCTCGGCGCCTGGCAGGCGGCCGAGTCGAAATTCGCGATGGCGGAAAGCGTGCGCGCCGCGTTGACGCTGGTGGCACGCGGCGAGGCCGTGCTCGGCATCGTCTATTCCACCGACGCCAAGGTCGAGCCCGGCGTGAAGATCGTCGGCACCTTCCCGACCGACTCGCATCCGCCGATCATCTATCCGGTGGCGGCGACGTCGACCGCCAAGCCCGAGGCCAAGGAATATCTGGATTATCTCCACTCCGCGGCCGCGAAGGCGGTGCTGGAGAAATACGGCTTCAATTATCTGGTCAAGCCGACCTCCTGACGTGACCGAAGCACTTCACACCCTCATGGTGAGGAGGCGCGCAAGCGCCGTCTCGAACCATGAAGCCCCGGCTGATGGCCTCATCCTTCGAGACGCGGCCTTGTTTGCACCATTCGCGACGGCCTCGCTGTCGCTCGGCCTGCTCGGGCGCGGCCGCTCCTCAGGATGAGGGGATAAAGCTGTGTTCGACATCACGCCCACGGAATGGACAGCGATCCTGCTCTCGATCAAGGTCGCCACGGTGGCAACGCTGGTGGCGACGCCGCTCGGCATCGCGCTGGCCTATCTGCTGGCGCGGCGCGATTTCTGGGGCAAGTCGCTGCTCGATGCGGCAGTCCATCTGCCGCTGGTGCTGCCACCGGTCGTGACCGGCTATCTGCTGCTGCTCGCCTTCGGCCGGCGCGGGCCGATCGGCGCGTTTCTCGCGGACTATTTCGGCATCGTGCTCGCGTTCCGCTGGACCGGTGCGGTGCTCTCCTGCGGCGTGATGTCGTTTCCGCTTTTGGTACGGCCGATGCGCCTCTCCATCGAGGCCGTTGATCGCAGGCTGGAACAGGCCGCGGAAACACTGGGCGCGGCACCCTGGCGGGTGTTCTTCACCGTCACCTTGCCCTTAGCGCTGCCGGGCGTGCTCGCCGGCATGGTGCTCGGCTTTGCCAAGGCGATCGGCGAGTTCGGCGCCACCATCACCTTTGTCTCCAACATCCCGGGCGAGACACAGACGATCTCGTCCGCGATCTATTCGCTGATCCAGACGCCCGACGGCGACACCGCGGCGTTGCGGCTCGTGATCGTCTCCATCGTGATCGCGGTCGCCGCCCTGATCGGTGCCGAAGTTTTTGCCCGCCGCGCCACGGCGCGCCTGCACGGGAATTGACCATGCTGCGGGTCGATGTCGTCAAGAAACTCGGCGAGTTCTCGCTCGAAGCCTCCTTCGAAAGCGAAGGCCGCGTCACCGGGTTGTTCGGCGCCTCGGGTGCCGGCAAAACCTCGCTGGTCAACATGATTGCGGGTCTGACCAAGCCCGACCAGGGCACGATCTCCATCGACGGCGAGATCGTCGACGACACGGCAAAAGGCGTTCACGTACCGACCTGGCGACGCCGCATCGGCTATGTGTTCCAGGATGCACGACTGTTTCCGCATCTCGACGTCAGGCAGAATCTCGACTATGGCCGCCGCATGAACGGCCTCTCGGATGATCCCGAGCAGAAGAAGCGCGTCACGGACTTGCTCGACATCGGCCATCTGCTCGACCGCCGCCCCGGCAAATTATCCGGCGGCGAGCGCCAGCGCGTCGCGCTCGGCCGCGCGCTGCTGGCGAAACCGCGGCTGCTGCTGCTCGACGAGCCGCTCGGCGCCCTCGACGAAGGCCGTCGCGCGGAGATCCTGCCCTATCTGGTCCGGCTGCGCGACGAAGCGCGCATCCCCATGGTCTATGTCAGCCACGACGCCGCCGAAATGCGCCAGCTCGCGACGCAAATCGTGCTGCTGCAGCGCGGACGGGTGAGCTCGTTCGGCGGGGTGAAGGTGTTATCGTAATCGTTGCTGCCCCCACGGCGTCAAAGCGGCTTGCCGGCGCTTTCTTCCAGCAAAGCCCAGGTCTCATTGCCGAACCTCGTTTTCCACTCCGCGTAGAATCCGGACTTCTGCAATTGCTCGCGGAAACTGTCGGGCTCGGTGCTGTTGAGGACCATGCCTTTGGCTGCCAGATCGACCTCGAGCGTATCATTGAGCCTGCGCGTGTCGTCGCGCTGCTTCAGTCCCGCTTCGTTGAACGCGCCCTCGATGATCTCCTTCAGATCGTCGGGCAGCGAGACCCAGGAGCGCCCATTGAAGATGAAGTGGTAGCCATCCCAGCTGTGGTTGGTCTTCGAGCAATATTTCTGCACTTCGTAGAGCTTGGCGGTCTGCACGATCGCGAGCGGGTTTTCCTCGGCGTCGACGATCTTGGTTTGCAGCGCCGCATAGACCTCGCTGAATTGCAGGCTCGTCGGCGCAGCGCCAAGCGATTTGAACAGGGAGACCCCCATCGCGCTCACCGGCACGCGGATCTTCAGCCCGCGCAGATCCTCGGCGCTGTTGATCGGCCTGTTGCCGGTCGTGATCTGGCGGAAACCGTTGTCCCACATCTTCTTGAAGGTATGGAAACCGATCCTGGCGAATTCGGCGCGAATGCGATCGCCGAGCTTGCCGTCGACCGCACTCCAGACCTGGTCGTAATGCGAGAACGCGAAGCCTACCGCAGTGATGGCGCTGATCGGCGCCATGGTGGCGATGACCAGCGTACCCGGCGTGAAGATATCGACACCGCCGCTTCGCACCTGGGTCAGCATGTCGGTATCGCCGCCGAGCTGGTTGTTCGGGAAGATGCTGATCTCCGCGCGGCCGCCGCTCTCTTTTGCGACGCGCATCGCCGCTTCCGAGGCACGAATATTCAGGGGGTGGCTGAGCGGCAAGTTATTTGCGTATTTCAACGCAAACTCCGCCGCGCGTACGCGGCGTGGCATGGAGGCGGCAAGACCCGCGGCGGGAGCCAGCGAAAGCTGGCGCAGCATCCGGCGGCGCGTCAGTTCGGGCATGGGGTTCCCTCCTCCGGAACCAAGCTTTATCGCAATCGTCTTTTCCCGGCGAATGGGTGCGTGAGGACCATCCATGACCATCAGGCCGCACCTCATATTCAATCAATTCAGGTCATCAGCTTTGACCGGTACTGTTGCATCGCGCGCTCATGCCCGCCTAGCCAGGGAGATCGATTTCGCTTAAGCGCGTACCCAAGTGCCTGACGCGATGATAGAATCTACACTTTATTGTGCAGACACGACAGCAAGCCCCTGCTAATCCGATCAAATCGATGATGGCAATTGATTGATTCGGATTCTCAATGGACGACCAGACTCTCGGACTCACCTACCGGCGCAAAGCCAATATCAGCGATCTCGCGCGGGACGCCGGCGTATCGACCGCGACCGTCGATCGCGTGCTCAACCGTCGCGGCGGGGTGCGGCTGCCGACGGTGCATCGCGTGCTCAATGCGGCCGACCGGCTCGGCTATGAGCTGCCGCCCGGCCTGCTCGCCGGCTATCAGCCACGCCCGATGCGGCTTGCTTTCGTGCTGCCGCAGGGCGCCAACCGCTATCTGCAGATGATGGCAGAGACGATCGGGCAATCCGCCGAGGAGATGGAGCCCTACAATGTCGAATGCCATGTCGATCTGGTTACAAGCTTCAATCCGAAAGCGCTCGCCGACCGCCTCCTGGGCCTCGCCGGCGACTATGACGGGGTCGCCTTCATGGCGCTCGAACACCCGCTGGTGCGCGAGGCGGTCGCGGCGCTGCATGCCGAAGGGGTCTTCGTGTTGACGTTGATCTCCGACCTCTCCAATTCGCCGCGCGCCGCCTTTGTCGGCATGGACAATCGCTCCGCGGGACGCACAGCAGGGCTACTGCTCGGCCGCTTCATCGGCGCGACCGACGCCTCCAGCAACAAGGTGGCGATGTTCGCCGGCTCGCTCAGCTATCGCGGGCATGAGGAGCGCGAGATGGGTTTTCGGCACATTCTGGCGGAAAACTTTCCGGAGCTGGAAGTGATCGGCCTGCGCGAGGGACAGGACGATCCCGCGAGCAATTATGTGCTGGCGCGGGCGCTGCTGGAACAGCATCCCGACCTCGTTGGCATCTACAATGTCGGCGGTGCATCCGAGGGCATCGCGCGGGCACTGACCGAAGCCAGGACCATCACCAGACGCCAGCGCCGTGTCGCGTTCATCGGCCATGGCCTCACCCGCGAGACGCGGGCGGCGCTGGTCGACGGCGCCATCGACGCGATCATCAATGTGCCGCCGGAAATGCTGATGCGAAGCGCGGCGCGCATCTTCTGCAATCTGCGCGACGGCCGCCCGCCGGCAAGCGGCATCGACCCGATTCCGATCGGGATTTTTTTGCGGGAGAATTTGCCGTAAGAGCCTACTTTAAACGGTCATTCCGGGGCGCCCGTAAGCGCGAGCCCGGAATGACGAGTGGAGAGAGTTACACCACTTCCCGCGCATGCAACTCCGCGATCGCTTGCGTGTCGTAGCCGATCGAGCTCAACACTTCGTCCGTATGCGCGCCGACCTCCGGCGCCATGGTATCCAGCCTGCCGCCGCCATGGGCGAGGCGGAAACCGCTACCGGCAAAGCGGAGCCGGCCATAGGGCGTATCGATCTCCTGGATCGCGCCGCGCGCGGCGATCTGCGGGTGATCGATCACCTCCTCGACCTTCCAGATGCTCGCGCAGGGCGCGCCGGCAGCATCCAGAATCTTCTCCCATTCGCGCGGGCTCTTCTTCGACAGCGCCTCCTCGATGATGGCCCGCAAAGCGAGCTCGTTCTCCTGCCGCGCGAACCAGTCGGGAAAGCGTGGATCGTCGAACACATCCTCGCGGCCGAGCGCCGTCATCAGCGCGCGGTATTGCTTCTCATTGTTCACCGCGAGCAGGAGGTAGCCATCGCCTGCCTTGAACAGGTTAGCGGTCGCCTTGCGGCTTACCGCCTGATTGCCCGACAGCTGCTGGCGATGGCCGGCGACGGAATAGTCCGCAATCTGCCCTGACAGGAACGCGAGCGAAGCTTCCAGCATAGAGACGTCGACGAATTGTCCCTTGCCGGTCTGGTTGCGCTGAAACAGCGCGCTGGAGACGCCGAACGCAGCGGTAGCGCCAGACAGCACGTCGCAGATCGCAAAACCGGCGCGGGTCGGCCCGGTCTCCTGATGGCCGGTGATTGCCATGATGCCGCTCATCGCCTGCATCTTGCCGTCATAGCCGGCGCCGTCACGCGCCGGCCCGGTCTGGCCGAAGCCGGAGATCGCGCAATAGATCAGCCGCGGGTTGATTGCGGAGAGCGCCTCATAGCCGATGCCGAGCCGGTCCATCACGCCGGGCCGGAAATTCTCCATCACCACGTCGGCTTGCGCGGCAAGCTTCTGCACGATCGCGATCGCCTCGGGCTTGGAGAGATCGAGCGTCAGGCTGCGCTTGTTGCCGTTGACGGCCTGGAAGGCCGGCGCGAGATCGCGCTCGGCCCATTCGCGGCTGAGCGGCGTGCGGCGCATATCCTCGCCCCCGCGCCGTTCGATCTTGATGACGTCGGCCCCGAGCAGCGCGAGCTGGTAGCTCGCATAGGGGCCGGCCAGCACCTGCGTGAAGTCCAGAATCTTCACGCCTTCGAAGGGTCGGGTCACGTGGGGGGTCCTCCTGCTTTCTTTCTTACCTCTCCCCTTGTGGGAGAGGCATGGGGCGCCTTCGGCGACCATTCTTAAGAACGCCGAAGCGAAGCTTCGGCTATGACGCATCGCTAGATGCGTTCCGGGTGAGGGCTCTGTCTCCGCGAACGAGTATGCGGATAGAACCCCTCATCCGTCGCGGACTTCGTCCGCGCCACCTTCTCCCACAAGGGGAGAAGGTAGAGAGGAGATCACGCCGCGCGGTTGCCGCGGGCGATCTCTTTCTGGCGGTCGAACTCGGCGCGGCGGCGGGCGAGCTCGGCCTCGCTCATCTGGGCGATGTTGTTGTAATCGAGTTTCCAGGACGCATCCTCGCTCCAGCGCAGCGGCGACTGCATGGTAGTGCGTGCGCCGGTGGCGCTTTCGAGCAGACCGAGCGCGAGCTCCAGGGTCAGCGCCTGCGATTCCACATCATGCGGCTTGCCGGCGGAATTGCCGAGCGGGAAGTCAGAGAATAGAAAGCGCGGCACCGCGGCGTGCTCGATGATATCCTTGGCACAGCCCATCACCACGGTCGGAATGCCATTGGCTTCCAGATGGCGCGCAACCAGCGCAGTGGTCTGGTGACACACCGGGCAGTTCGGCACCAGCACGGCGACATCGACCTTGTCGGCCCGACAGCGCGCGAGAATCTCCGGCGCGTCGGTATCGATGGTGACGCGATGGCTGCGGTTGGTCGGCGCGCCGAAGAAGCGCGGCGCGACCTCCCCGATCCGCCCCCTCGCCTGCGCCTTGATGAGCTGCGGCAGCGGAAACCAGGTGCCGTTGTCCTTGGCCGAGGTGTGGTTGCGGTCATAGCCGATATGCGAGATGCGCAAATCGTGCTGCTTCGAGGTGTCGCCGTCATAGACCTGATAGAACTTGGCGCTGCCGTTGTAGGCGGCGCCCGGCCCCTGATCGCCCTTGGTTGGATCGTAGGGCGCCGCCGTGGTGACGATGGTCACGCGCGACTGCGACAGCGGCTTTTTCAGCCTCTCGAACGGCGCCTCGACATAATGCGCCCAGCGGTAAGGCGTGGTGTAGCCGATCGCGGTGTAATAATCCCGCGTCCGCTGCATATAGGGGACCGGGGCATCATAGTCCGGCGCAAAGCCGAATTCGTCGTTGGACGGGGCGGACATGGTTTGTCTCCTGCGTTTCCTGCGCGGTTTGTTTGAGCCGACACTAGAGATAGTCGGGCAGCTGCTCAACAGCCAGATGGCTGCTAAACCCTCATGGTGAGCAGCGCGGAACGCGCGTCTCGAATCATGAAGCCACACTGGGGCCGCATCCCTCGAGGCGCGGCTACGCCGCTCCTCGAGATGACGGTCGGACCTCAAATCCCCGCGACCGAGGTCCAGAGCTCGCCGAGCCTCTTCTTGAACGACTGCATCCGCGTCAGCGGCACGACCTCGTCTTCGTCCTCGGGCAGGCGGAGGCCGACGACATTGACCCGGCCGCCAGACAAGTTGCGGGCGACCAGCACGATCGAATCGAGCGGCACCGTCGCGCCCTCCTTCGGGGCGTGGTCGAGATGGACGTCGAAATAGTCCGATAGCGTCAGCCGCGCCTCGTTCTCGTCAATCTTCACGCCGTAGATTTCGGCAAGCTCCGACAGCGTGTGCTCGCCCGAAACCATGAAGTCGCCGAGCAGATGCGGGTCGGGCGCGGCGCTCGGCTGCATGTCGACAAAGAAGCGGTCGAGCGCATCGGCGCGCTCCGGCGGCGCCAGCAGATAGATGTAGTCGCCGGGCGCGATCGGCTCGGCTTCCGCCGGTGTCAGGATGTTCTCGTCGCGGATGACCAGCGTCGGCCTCGACCAGGACGGGATCAGGCCGCGGCGGAAGAACAGGCTCCTTGGCCGCACGGAATAGCCAACCAATTCCTGCTCGAGCTGGCCGGGCAAATCCAACTCGACACGCCGCGGGCCGCGTTCGCTGCGCGGCAGTGCCACATGCAGCCGCCGCGCGGCGACCCCGAGCGTCCAGCCTTGCAGCAGCAGCGAGATGATGACGACGACAAAGGCGACGTCGAAATAGAGATAGGCCTTCGTAAGGCCAACCAGCATCGGGATCGAGGCGAGGAAGATCGCGACCGCGCCGCGGAGACCTGTCCAGGCGATGAAGACTTTTTCCCGCCAGTTGAAGCGGAACGGCGCCAGGCACAGGAACACGGCGACCGGACGCGCCACAAGCATCAATATCAGCGCGACGATGACGGCGGGCCCGATGCTGGCGCCGAGCCGGTGCGGCGAGACGAGCAAGCCAAGCAGCACGAACATCACGATCTGCGCGAGCCAGGTCGCGGCATCAAGGAAGGTCACCACCGAATTATGCGCGCGCGTCGGGCGGTTGCCGACGATGATGCCGGCGAGATAGACCGCAAGAAAGCCGGAGGCATGCACGAGCTGCGCCGTGCCGAAGATCACCAGCGCCGTCGTCGTGACGAACGGCGCATGCAGGCCCTGCGGCAGCGCGACCCGATTGAGCGCGATCACCATCACCCTGCCGCCGAACACGCCGATGATAGCGCCGAGCACCGCCTCCTGCAGCAACTCCATCAGCACGTGGCCCGGCGTCGAATGCCCGACCGAGATGAACTCGACCAGCATCAAGGTGAGGAACACCGCGAAGGGATCGTTGCTGCCGGATTCCGCTTCGAGGGTCGCGCCAACGCGCGGGCGCAGCCGCAGGCCCTGCGCATGCACCAACAAGAAAACTGCCGCGGCGTCGGTCGAGGCGATCACGGCGCCGACCAGGAGCGCCTCGGTCCAATTGAGATCGAGCGCGTATTTCGCGGCCGGAGCGGTGATCGCCGCGGTCAGCAACACGCCGATGGTCGCGAGCACCATCGAGGGCGCGAGCACCGCGCGGATGGTTGCAAACCGCGTGCGCAGGCCGCCGTCAAACAGGATCAGCGCCAGCGCTACCGAGCCGACGAGATAGGTGGTGCGGACATCGTCGAACTCGATCCCGCCGGGGCCCGAGTCGCCGGCCAGGACGCCAATGAACAGGAACACCAGCAGCAAGGGCGCGCCAAAACGCAACGCGAGCAGGCTCGAGAGGATGCCGGCCATCACGAGGACGGCGCCGAGCAGAATGGCGATGCTGACCTGGTCGAGAGATGCCATGCGGCTACCGACAAATCCGTCAAATACTTGCAATTGCATCCTTATCGTCGCCATGATGGCACGCCAACCCCATTTCTGGCGAACGCGGCAAAGTGCCCGGATTTGCGGCCTTACCGCAGGTTCGGCACTGTGTTGTACCGATGGTCGTCCGCTCGCGTTTGTGGAATTCTGCGCCACCGCTCGAATCACGCCGACCGATCGGCGCCTGAGAGAATCTGCCGATGGATATCGACCTCAAGGACGTTCTTTCATTCCTTCAAGACACGTCGCGGCAGTTCGGGGCGGAGATCACCTCGCCCTGGTTCTATCTGCAATTCGGCCTGATCCTGGCGGGCGCGGGCATTGCCCTCGCGACCGACGCCATGGTGCGCGCCCGCGTCGACATGAGCTCGCTCGCGGTCCGCTGGCCGCTGCCGCTCCGGCATTTCGCGCGCGTGATGGTATCGAGCGCCTCGACCGCGGTGTTCGCAGTGCTGATGATCATCAGCCGCGTGGTCATGTGGCACATGACCTGGCCGAGCCGGAGTTACCTCCTGATGGTATCGGCCAAGCTCGCGCTGGCGTGGCTCGCGATCCGGCTCGTCACCTCGGTGATCCAGAATGCCTTCATCGTCCGCCTGGTGTCGATCTCGGCCTGGGTGGTCGCGGCGCTGAGCGTCATCGGCCAGCTCGACTGGGCCGCCGATACGCTGGATTCGGTTGCGATCGAGGTCGGCGGCCTGCGGCTGTCGCCGCTGCTCATCATCAAGGCCGGCGCGCTGGTGATCGTGGCGCTGTGGCTGACCAACATCGCGAGCAATTTCGCCGAAAGCCAGATCAACCGCGCCTCCGACCTGACGCCCTCGATCCAGGTGCTCCTGACCAAGATCATCCGCATCGGGCTGATGGTGATCGCGATCGCGATTGCGCTGTCCGCCGTCGGCATCAACCTGTCGGCGCTCGCGGTGTTTTCCGGCGCGGTCGGCGTCGGCATCGGCATCGGCCTGCAGAAGATCGTCGCCAATTTCGTCTCGGGGATCATCCTGCTCGCGGACAAATCGGTGAAGCCGGGCGATCTCGTGACCATCGGCGACAATTCGGGCCGCATCAGCGCGATGAAGACGCGCTACATCTCGGTCGCGGCCGGCGACGGGCGCGAGTTCCTGATCCCGAATGAGGATCTGGTGACGCAAAGGGTCACCAACTGGACCTATACCGACAAGAACACGCTGGTGAAGATCGCCTTTGCCACCAATTACGACGCCGACCCGCATTTGGTGGTCAAGCTCGCGATCGAGATCGCATCCGCCGCGCCGCGGGCGATCAAGGGAAGGCAGCCGAACTGCATCCTGACCGAATTTGCCGAGCTCGGCATGAAATTCTCCCTGACCTTCTGGATCGCTGATCCCGACGGCATGGACAATGTGAAGAGCGACGTGATGCTGGCGCTGTGGGACGCTTTCAAGCGTGAGGGTATCCGCGTGCCCTACCCGGTCCGGGAAATCCGTGTCCGCGGCGGGGCGCTACCGGTCGAGAGCGTGGTCGAGGTTTCAAGCTGAAATCAACCGTTTAGACCGGTTCTACCGTACCAAACCCGGCTTGCGTGTGCGGCCACGATCATTAAATTAGGCCATTCAAATCAGCCGTTCCCACCGAGCCGTCCATCCCAAGAGCCTACCCAAGAGCTACGCCGAATGAGCTACATCGAAGCCACCGACACCTCGCTGCGCAAGACCGGCCAGATCAAGCTGCATGGGCCGGGCGCCTTTGCCGGCATGCGCAAGGCGGGCGCGCTGGTGGCCAAATGCCTCGACGAGCTCACCGACATCGTCAAGCCGGGGCTGCCGACCTCGAAGATCGACGACTTCGTCCGCGACTTCGCCTTCGGCAACGGCGCCTATCCGGCGACGCTGATGTATCGCGGCTATCGCTACTCGACCTGCACCTCGATCAACCATGTGGTCTGCCACGGCATGCCCGGCGACCGCGGGCTGAAGGAAGGCGACATCGTCAATATCGACGTCACCTTCATCGTCGACGGCTGGTACGGCGATTCCAGCCGGATGTATGCGGTCGGCCCGATCGCGCGCAAGGCCGAGCGGCTGATCGAAGTCACCTATGAGGCGATGATGCGCGGCATTGCCGCGGTAAAACCCGGCGCCACCACCGGCGATATCGGGCATGCCATCCAGAGCTTTGTCGAGCCGCAGGGCATGAGCGTGGTACGCGATTTCTGCGGCCATGGCCTCGGCCGCCTGTTCCACGACGAGCCCAACATCATCCATATCGGCCGCCCCGGCGAAGGCGTGCCGCTTCGGCCCGGCATGTTCTTCACCATCGAGCCGATGATCAATCTCGGCAAGCCACATGTGAAGATCCTCTCCGACGGCTGGACCGCGGTGACCCGCGATCGCTCGCTGTCGGCGCAGTTCGAGCACTCGGTCGGCGTCACCGACAGCGGCGTGGAAATCTTTACGCTGTCGCAGCGTCACGGCGAGAAGCCGCCGGCTGTGGGCTGATATCGCCCGCCGGCGTCTCCGGTCTCATTCAGTCGCGAGATAGACCAGCGCTGCGAGCGGCAACGCGATGCCGATCGAGGAAGCCAGCGTCCAGCCGCCGCTGGCATAGGCCCAGCCGCCGACCGCCGACCCGGCCGCGCCGGCAAGGAAGAACGTCGTCATATAGAGGCCGTTGAGGCGGCTGCGCGTCTCCGCGCCAAGCGCGAACAACGTGCGATAACCGAGCACCACATTGGCCTGCACGCCGAAATCGATCGCAATCGCCGAGATCAACAGCAGGATCAGCGAAAGCGTGGTGCCGAGATCGGCAAGACGCGTGAGCGCAAAGCCGGTCGCCGTCAGCAGCATGGCCACCAGCGTCGCAGGCCGCGTCCAGCCGCGATCGGCGACGCGTCCGGCGATCGGCGCCGCGATCGCACCAGATACGCCCGCGAGCGCAAACCAGGCGATGCCGGCTTGCGAGAAATGAAAGGCCGGTCCGGCCAGAAGCAGCGGCACCGTGGTCCAGAACAGGCTGAAGGCGCCGAACAGGAAGGCCTGATAAAGCGCGCGCCGGCGCAGCGCCGGCGTCGTCCGCGCCAGCTGCACCATGGAGGCGAGCAGGCTGAGATAGCCGAGACGCGCGGTCGGCTTCCGCGGCGGCAGCGCCCGCTGCAACACCACGGCCAGCGCCGCCATCAGAATCGCGGACATCGCGTAGACCATGTGCCATGAGGCAATGGCGGCGATGAAGCTCGATACCGGGCGGGACAGCATGATGCCCAGCATCAATCCGGTGGTGACATTGCCGACGACGCGGCCGCGCGTCGCCTCCGGCGCCAGATGTCCTGCATAGGGAATGAGTATCTGCACGGCGACCGAGCCGAACCCGATCATGAGCGCCGCCAGCAGGAACGGTAGCGGGTGGGTCGACAGCGCAGCGCAGCCGAGCGCCAGCGCACCGAGCGCAATGACGGAGAATACCAGTCGGCGGTTCTCGACAAGATCGCCAAGCGGCACGATCAGGAGCAGACCCACGCCGTAGCCGATCTGGGTCATGGTGACGATGAGGCCGGCGAGCTGCGGCGACAGCCCGAGGTCCGTGCTGATCGGCCCGACCAGCGGCTGTGCATAGTAGATGTTGGCGACGATCAGCCCGCAGGAGGCGGCGAGCAGGGTTGTGATCCATGCCGGAACGGATTCGGGGACGGGCGGATTATCGGACGTAATCGTGGTCATGCGCACTCTCTCCATTAGGGAATGATTGCTCCCTAATTAGGCAAATCGATCAATCGATCAGCTTCATGGCGATGTCGACAGTGAGGGATGTCTCGGGTGGCGGCCGCCCGGCCTTGCCGACCACGCGCATGCCCTGCGTCAGGCAAACCAGCACGCGCGCCGTCTGGTCCGGATCGATGCGCGCTGAAATGGACTTGTCGGCCTGACCCTGCCGGATCAGATCGGCCAGGAAGACTTCATTGCGGGCCAGGCTGCCGTTGACGCGCGCGGCCACTTCGCGGTCGACGGCGGCAAGCTCGACGGCGCAACCGACGACCAGGCAGCCGCGTCGGCCCTCGGCCCCCCTCGACGAATCCGCATAGAGCGCCAGCACGTCGCGAAGCCGTTCACGGCCGCTTTTCGCCGTGCGCGCGGCCCGATCGACCTTGTCGTTCCGCAATGACTTATAGCGATCGAAGGCTGCGAGGAAAACCGCGCGCTTATCGCGAAATGCCTTGTAGATGCTGCCGGAGGCGAGCCCCATGGCATCGATCAGGTCGCCGATCGACGTCGCATGGTAGCCGTGCTCACTGAACACCTGGATCGCCTGGTCGAGCGCCTTGTCCATGTCGAATTCGCGCGGCCGACCGCGCGGGCGCGCCGCAACCGGGAGATAGCTGGCGGTCTTGTTCATGCCGCCATATAGGGAAAGACTGTTTCCTAATTCAAGTCACGTCTTTGTGCAGTGCGGCGGAGCCTGCCATTGGAGGCGCCGCTTGCGGCCAGTTCGATCGGTGACGACGCCACCGATCGGCGTGCTCACGCCGCGTTCACATCCCCGCGCGCGGTTACAGGCGTAACCATTCCACCGACCTCCGAAACGCTGCGGTAGCCGAACCGGTCGAGGTTTGCCGCCCCGGGCCAGTCGATGGCCGCAACCACGGAGGCAATGCATCGTGTCGTATGATTTTCTGCTCGTGTCCTGGGGCACTTCCGGCAATCTCAATCCATTGCTCACCGCGGGTCGCCAGTTGCGGCAGTGCGGACATCGCGTCAGGGTGATGGCCGATCCGGCGATGCGCGACGAAGTCGCGGCGGCCGATTTCGAGTTCGTCACGTGGCGACGCGCACCCACCGGGCGCGCTGCGGATCCGACCGATGTCAGCGACCTCGGCGACTGGTTTCGCCGCGCCGCCGCCGATCCCGCGAGCGCCTATGCGGCCGACGTCAGGGACGAGATCGAAAGACACCCAACCGACGCCGTGCTCAGCATCGACCTCCTCTTCGCAGCGGTGCTCGGCGCTGAAGCCGCAGGCGTGCCGATCGCACTGCTTTCGCCCCATGTCAGCCTTCAACCGCTGGCCGGGGTGCCGCCGGCCTCCAGCGGACTGGCGGCGCCGAAGACACCGCAGGAGAGGGCCGAAATCGAACTCGCCAGCCAGCAGATGAGGGAGTTCTTCAACGACTTCCTGCCGCAATTCAACGACGCCTGCGCGCTGTTGGGTGTGCCGGCGCTCTCCCATGTGATGGACCTGTTCGACCGGTCCGCGCGCGTGCTGCTTGCCATCAGCCGCACGTTCGACTTTCCGGCAGATTGGTTGCCCGCCAATGTCCGCTATGTCGGCCCGCTGCTCGGCCAACCGAGCTGGTCCGAGCCGTGGCACGCGCCATGGTCGACGAACCGGCCGCGTGTGCTGGTTGCCGGCAGCACCGGCGCGCAGGGCCAGGGCGAGCTGATTCAGAAAATCATCGACGCCATGGGCCAACTCGACGTCGAAGCCGTGGTCACGGCCGGCCCGAACCTGGACGTCGAAAGCCTGCAGGCACCGGGCAACGTGCACGTGCTCCGCAGCGCGCCCCACAACGCCGTGATGCAGGAAGTCTCGCTGGTCATCAGCCAGGGCGGCCACGGTACCGTCAATCGCGCGCTCATCAACGGCTGTCCGCTCCTGATACTGCCGATGGGCCGCGACCAGGGCGACAACGCGGCCCGCGTCGAGGGCAAGGGCGCCGGTCTGCGCCTGCCGGCGACCGCGTCGGAAAGCGAGATTGCATCGGCGGCGGCACGGCTGATCCTGGAGCCGCATTGCCGTCTCGCGGCGCGCCGCCTCGGTGAGGCCATCGCGGCCGACGTCGACGGGGCGGGTCTCGTCCGCGAGATGGAGGCGATCGCCGCGATGCACCGGCAAGATCTGGCTTTGGAAGATCGCGCATCAGAAGATCGCGCACCACAAGATCGCGCAACCGCGGTCGCCAAGTGGCGGAGAACACCGGCCAGCAACGGCAGCCGGCAACACCTCCCGGCCGATATCGGCGGCTGAACTGCATGCATGGCAGCGGCCTCACCGAGGGGTCGCTGCCATGGTAGCGCCCTCTCCCAACAGCAACGGCGGCAGTGATTACCATGCGCATCGAGTCCAATACCCCTGCCTTCAACTGGCTGCTCGGACTGCTGTCCGCGCTGCCGACCTTTGGCATCGACATGATCCTGCCGACCTTGCCGGCCACAGGCGCGGCGCTCGGTGCCTCTTCCTCCGAGGTTGGGCTCGCGATGAGCGTCTATCTGCTCGGGCTTGGCGTGGCACTTCTGGTGTATGGACCGGTATCCGACCGGATCGGGCGCCGACCTATCATCATATTCGGCGCAGCGCTGCTGGCGCTGGCCAGCGTGGGCTGCGTGCTGGCGCGCTCGCTGCCGCAGCTCCTGATTTTCCGCGCCCTGCAAGGTATCGGCGCTTCCGGACCCGGCATGGGCGCACTCACCATCGTCCGCGACTTGTTCGAGGGCAATGAGGCGCGCTCAAAAACCTCCACCATCGTTCTCGCGGTCAACGTCGTTCCGATGATCGCGCCGACGGTGGGCGCAGCGTTGCTGTCGTTCGGCGGATGGCAGGCGGTGTATTGGCTGCCGGTCGCCGGCGGGTGTATCCTGCTGATAATCATGCGCGGCATGGCCGAGACCGCGCGCATCGAATCGGGGTCACGTCTTCGTCCGATCAACGTGCTGCGGGATTACCTGTCCGTCCTTGGTCACCTGACCACCCTTCGCTACACGGTCTGCAATGCGGCCGCGGCCGGCGCCGTATTCGCCTACATCACCGGCTCCTCGCTGTTCCTGATCGACGTCGTTGGACTGGGACCGGTCCAATATGGCGTGGTGTTTGGCGCGAGCTCGCTCTCGGTCATGGCCGGATCGCTGCTCAACCAGCGCCTGAGCGGGCGCGTGACGCCGCGCCAGATGATCGCAATCGGGCTTTCGCTCTCAACCTCGCTCGCCATGTGCCTCATGGTCATGGCGCTCAC
>Ga0210387_10000883_pt1 | contig 22014 bp, 28 predicted proteins | sample IncBWC7OmetaG_FD_160108 | JGI IMG/M metagenome (GOLD analysis project Ga0210387, IMG submission 160108) | Forest soil microbial communities from Barre Woods Harvard Forest LTER site, Petersham, Massachusetts, United States - Inc-BW-C-7-O ...
TAAAATTTTTTATTTTTTTTTTTTTTTTGGCTTTACCACTGAGATAATTTCGAAATACTTGAATAATTTTCACTAGGAGAGACTTGATTAAATTCTGCTTCCAACAATTTGAACTTCCATCCCTTAAAAGTATTTTTGCTCACCAAAAGCAAGTGCCAAAATGACTGAGGAAGCCACAAATGGTACCACCAGGTGTATATGCTCACAGTCCCTTGGGGACTAACATGGATTGGTGTTATCCGGATATTTACCCACAGATAAGCCATCTCACCAGATTAGTGCAGATACAGATAAACTACTCCATATATCTGGGTCATGCATAAGTAACAATGGGTAGACACATAAGTTGTCCCATAGCTCACCCTCATCTTGTTTTTCCCCTTAGAAAAATTATGTCATATTTCTTTGAATGTATTTAGTGGATTCTGTCTCCTCAAAATTTCAGGGAAAGCAGCAAAGAACAAGATTAAATTTGAGTGTATCCAAAACAGTAAATTGAAACCTGAAATTCTAATTGCCAATGATTCCACTGTCTCTAGACACAAAATGTTAGCTAACTCTTGTGTTGCCTCCACAACACCATAAAAATAATTCTGAGGAGACAAAAAGTTTTGAATATACTCAATGATGTCACTTACTAGAGTTTGGGATTTTATATTAAAAACTGATTGAGCTATTGCCCAAATTGTCAAACATGTTGGACATGCAAAGGCTCACAACACATTCCTTTCTAGATGGCTCTTTTCTTAAATTAGCAGCCCTCAAACTCTTGAGCGCAATGTTAACAGGTATATCTATTCAGTCTGAAAGTCCCAGAGTGTTACCTCACAAATGGATGGAGTGGATGGAAATGGATTCATCCGGATGAACCTGAATCCGATCCACATTAGGGCTTATCCACGGATTGGATACAGATTAGTCACAGTGTCATCCATGTTAGTCTCTACAGTCCCTGTCACCCCCTGATCATCCCCAATAGTTAATACAGTCCAATTCATCTAGTGTTGCTGAAGTTTGGTTCCAAACCGCAAAAAACCTGGTTTGAACCAAAACCAAACCAGCAGTTCAGGTTCAGGTTCAGCACTTACCCTGAACCGAACCTGCAGTTCAGTTTCTGGTTCAGAAAATGTCAAAAATATGCTGAACTTCTACCATATAAGGCAAGAGTTCAGGTTCAAACCAGATTTGAAACCAGACCAAACTGGCAGTTCAGTTTCTGGTTCAGCCAAAAAGGTCCCAAACTGGACTTTGGCAACACTAAATTCATCTACAGATATAAACTACCAGTATCTACTCATGTACTCCTTAGTTCAAATATTGTTTGTTACCCCCCCCCTTGTTATCTGCTTGACTTCCTCTCTGAGTCTTGAAACTTAGTATTATTATTGTGCTCTGAAGTTTGAGGACACTTGGGTGCAAGGGGTGCAACCTTTGTAGGTTGAAGCCAAAGTCCTCTCTACCCCACTAAGTCTACCTCATCTTGTCTGCTTGGGGCCCCAATCTTACTTCATCAGGCCCAACATGTGCTTAGAGTGTAACAATTGTGTGGACAATTTGAGCTAAATTCATGAGAAAATGGTCATGTGATTTGAACCATAATAGGGTGAACCCAGATACTGAGATAGATATAGTCTCAGAACCAGACTGTCAGCACTTTTCCCAATTTGGGTCCCTTGTGCTGACAGTCTGGATAATAACCAACCAAATAACCATACCCATGAGTCCCACACTAGGACCCCAGAATTTGGCAGTGGTATTGATTACTATGATAAGCCCTGGATCATCCAAAATGGATAAATATTGAGGGGTTTATGATCAATTTGATTGTTTTTCTCATAACTCACTCAATACTTGACTGTTTTGGATGATCTAGGGCTTGTTTCAACTGGAAAACCCATGGGTTCACAGGTAAAACCTGTCACAGGTGCAGGTATGGTTACTGCCAAAAATACCTGGGGATTACCTGTGCAGTTCACTAGTGTTGATTGTATTGATTGTAGTCTCACCCATTTTATCTTGCATGGTGCATCAACACGCTCTTGTACAATAAACTTTCTCTAAATGTCTCTCTAACATGCTATACCTTCTGTCTATGTCCAAAAATAATAATATCATTGTGTGGCTACTGCTTTATGTAAAATCAACATCATATGAGATGCATGGGTACTAATCCAGACTGTCAGCACAAGGGACCCAAATTGGGAAAAGTGCTGACAGTGGTTCTGAGACTAAGACCTGTTTGGTTTCAAACTTTCATCTGTCACACTCAGTAAAAACAGAAATTCTCAAAAAGTCAACAGAGGTCAACATTGAACAGAAGTCAAGTTTTTGTCAGAATATGAGCGATTTAGTCATTCAATGTCAATCTAGTGGAATTTTCGGTGACTGCTGTACCTGGGTTTGACATTAATGCTGTCCTATGCTGTCATTGTACTATGGTTGTAGTGTCTAAAAATATATTAAGAAGTCATTGAAAAGTCACCGAAAATTCACTGGGCACTGTAATTTTGAAGTAGAAGGCCCATATTCCGACCAAAACTTGACTTTGCGAGAATTTCCGTTTTCGTAGCCACGGCGTGACCGTGCTTACTGGCGTGACTGCGTGACCAACGCGACTGGTCACACAACGGTGACACATAAAAGGTTGAACGTTGAACTTGAAGTGTGCTTTTTCCGAGACCATTTCGACGGCGACTAAGAGCACGACTGATTTGGATTCAACAATAGGACTATTCGCTCTCTGTCCAATGTCCAACATCCGAAGAATACCGCTCCGAATACTATACACAATTAATAGCTCTCCCCAGTATATCCTCGCGCGCTCCCATTCTCTTATTCCCGTAGTTCCAGTACTCTACAATCAGAACGACCGCAACGACGACCAAATCTCAGCTCACTACGACAAAGACGAGGTATCCCCTGCCCACTCCCTTGACCGACCACCCATCTATGCCACCGCATCCCTCAAAATATGTCTTGATACTATCTGCCGTTCTAGCCCCGAACTCGTTCAAGACAACTCACGCGATTTCTCTGTCTATGTCCTCGACCCCTTGGAGTCAAACTCTGCACCTGCTCCAGTCCATATAGCCAACTCAAACTCTTGTTCTAGCGTCGTCGCAGCCACCTCGACCACACAGGCACACAACTCAACCTCCGACCAATCCCGCGGTGTCGCCGTTGGCCTGGGATTGATGTCATGGGCCTTGTTGGCTGATGAAAGTGATAGCGTGACCGTAGCTGGCACACTCATCAAGCTTGGCACCGGTCAGGAAGCCCTTGAGGTCATATTCGCCCTCCGTGAGGTGTGTAATCCATACAATTTCGTTCATCCATTGTTGTCTGCTTGCCAATTCTACGAAAAAGATGGATTCTAACCCACATCATGTAGACGACCCCGATGCAGAAAGCCTCGCTTCCTGCCGCAGTCCGATCATGGGGTCTCCCTCCAGAGCCCTCCTCCAAGCGTACCCGTGTGCATGCCTCCAAATCCCACCGCCAATCAAAGCACCCGTCCTCAAATACAACAAACGCAAAGACAAATCCAATCCCACAACAGCATTCACTCCCGCATGGACCCCCTACAGCCACGGCCGCTGTTCCCCCGAAGCCCGTTCACCTAACATCCCACCAACCATACCCACAACCACAAGATCAGGGTATAACTTACTTCCAGCGGAATGTGTTTCCACCTGGCTCTTCCTCTACTGACATCAATGCCAGCCCTATACCTTCTCGCCATGCATTAACCTCCACGTCGACTTCTACTTCCACCTTTAACCCCATTCTCGCTCCTGCATCCTCACCGTCCCAGCCGTCGTCCACCTTCTCCACCACGCTCACCACTCGCTTGAAATCAAAACAGCAAAAGTCAAAACCAAAACCAAAACCGAAAACTACTCGTCCACCCTCAGAAGTCGAGAAACTCTTGGACGCTTCGGCGATGTATCTTGGGCCACCCAAGAGGAAAGGGAGGCCAAAGGCATTTAGGGTCGGCGTTGGCACAGAGAATGGGGAGCCGAATGATGGAAATGAGAACATCATGAATGGGGATGCGGTTTCTTCCCGGTCTGATTTGGGGTATAATGGGGACAAGCACAGGGACAAGGTGGTGATAGAGACGCCGACTTCCTGCGGCGGGGTGGCTTCTACGGATTTGGCGAGTGGCAACAGTCTCATCGCGAAACCAAGTAGTGCAAGCACAGGGGTGGACACCGTTGCGGATTCAAGTGTAACCACAACCACAACTACCTCGGCGAACACCAAGGCAACATCTAAAAAAAATTTGAAGTTGACCGCCGACCAATTGAGTCCGCCATTCGTCTCTACGCCTCTGATTAGGCAACCTCCGGATTTCAATCCAGCTCCTTCCAACACCGACGCCGACCCAGATAGGATGACCCTCCTCGATATCCTCGGATTGCTGTCAACCTCCACGTCATCGAATGAGCCAAGCACACAGAATGCAGCATTACTTGCTGCGTTGGGTTCAATTGACTCCACTGCTGGCATTGCTGGTCCCTCATCAGTGGCGGATGGGAAAACGAAGGGGGAGGCGAACTCGGCACTGGTAAACGCGCTGAGACAACTCTTGTCTGCGTGTTCGAGACAGGCCCCATCCTCTTCGGACAAGCAGTGCTCTCATTCTCACCAACAGACCCCTGTGAAGTCCTCATGCCATTCGCAAGACGACGAAGTTGTCCTCCTGGATAAGGAGAACGTCAACCCCACTGCATTCCGGAGGCGTGCTGAGCGTGAGAGGGCGGACGCCAAGCTGCTTGGTATGTCACCCACATTTCCCCGTGATAGCGTTGAGAGTGGTAATGTTACCGCTGGTCGGGCCATCACGGGGACGAGTGCTGGTCTTGGCATTAGTATGTGGTCGAATGACAATTCATCTCCTACGTCTGCTCCTGTGCCCTCTTCTAGTTCATCTAATACAAATACAAATACGAGGAGGAAACGCCGCTTGAGCGATTTCATGGATGAGCGGGAGTCTGGAACGGAGAGTCGGCGCAACAGAGAGAAGGCGGGCAGGAGGGATGCACATCGGCATGTGAGGAGGAATTCATCCGAGAATGGCATGGCTGCCTTCAGGCATCAACCGCAATCTCGGAACGAGAAAGTAACCAGGTATCATCGCACTGGCGTGGAAATGTGGACCTCACCTCCAAGGCACGGTAGCGAGAACTCGCGACGGCATCCTATGACAGTCCCGGAATCCCCACGAGCACCGCGAGTTTCTGCCTCGTCTCCTGCTCGGTCAAGCTTTGTACACTCCCAAACGTGCAAGCGATACGTCGTACCGGAGTGGGCTCGGACGAATACTGCTACACAGCCTCGGCTGTCGAAAGAAGCGGAACGAGCGGTTGTGGAAGCTGAGGAAAGGAAAAGGGAGGAAAAGGAAGCGGGGAAGAAGCGGACCGCCGCTCATGCAAAGGAGGTGGAGAGAAGCAAGAGGAAGAGTTTTGGTCATGATACAAGGGCAAGTGGAATTGAAACTCGGAATCGGAACCAGGCCAATAAGAGCGGATCTACATCTTCAATGCCACCTCCACCGCCCAAACCGATAGCGGCCAGCAGCGGGTTTCCCGTGTTCGGAGCGGCTGATTTATCACCATCGATTTTACCTGCGTCTTCCCCACCATCCAGGCCAGTGTCACGGTCTCCATCGCGGTCACCTTCTCCGATTACAACTAAACTTCCTCTTCCCAGCACGCCTCCGCAGAAACGGCGAGCGAACGCTTTTTCGACTCCGGGAGTGGACGGTTCCTTGTTTACACCTACGCCGAAATCTTGGAGTGGGCGTGGGTTGGGTGATGTTGGCGGTGCTGCTGGGAGCCCGCTGTTTTCTCCCAGGGCGGGCTTTAGTTTTGGGTCGCCACTGAGGAACGGTCAGACGACAAAGCTGTCGCCGATCCAAGCTGTTGTGATGGGGAGGAGTATTGTTGGCGGAGATGCGGGTTGGGGTGGACATGGGCGGGAAGGTATGGACGGATGGACGGAGCCACACAGTGGAGGAGAGGAAGATCGGCACGAACCGGAGGTAGATAACCTTGACGATATGCTTAGCCGGGAGTTAGGCAGTGCACTTGAAGATTTGGATTTCCCGCCGAGCTCGTTGCCCACCGCGAGTAGCGACATTGACATCGACGCCGACCCTTCGCATACTTTGTGTGACGGAGCATCGGAGGACCTAAATGTGGGACGAGATGATGACCAAGAAGAACATGGGCATACGATGAAGCAGCATTGGTCTGGCCTCCCTCCCTCATCCCCACCTCCACCCACTAGTCCCATCCTCACACCGCAGTATGCAGATGCAGGTGCGGAACTAAGCACGGATGCTGAAGAGATGGTCAATTTGGACTCAGAGTTTCCGCTCGCCACTTCCGATACTGAGTACGGATATCTCGATTCCGAACTCATGCCCGACTCTGCAGATGAGCTTACTTTATATTCTGCGGAGGAGTTGGCGATGTATTTCAATATGAACCACTTCAATACTCTCTCGTCTACTCCCGTTCAGTCCTATTCGGATTCTCAGGACTATCACGACAACACAAGCTCAGATGTGGATGTTTTCGAGCAATTCACGAATCACCATGCTCAATCGGATGGCCCAGAAACTCCAGAGAACGTGGATATGAGTATGGATCAAGGACTTGATCCCATCATACAAAACGGACTTGTGGACTTCGATTTCACTGAGTTTTGGGAGAGCGTGAAACCTTTGGTGGAGGACAACGTGGACATTAATGTGAACTCCAACCCTCACGCCGACTTGGGTTTGGATTTCGGGATGCATGGTGGGGACTCGCAGGACGTGGGGATGAGCGAGCTCGACCATACAAGACTTGCGGAGGAGGTGCATGCCTTGTTTAGTGGGTGTTTAATGTAGATATTGGTTGGACTACACCTTGGTGAGTGTTCATATTTATTCTTAATTTGACTTGAATACAACTAATTTCTTTTCAACTTTTCCGACTCGCAGAAGCATGTTGAATTGATTGATGTATATATGTTGTATTTATTTCTCCACTGTTCAGCGTTTAACATTCATGCATTCGTGGTCCATTCATCCACTGTACACACATGCATTCGACGCAGACCGATCATTCTTTCTTGCCAGATCGTCCGAAACGGTCAAGCTCTAATCTCTCCTAGACAGACACATCAGAAACTTCGTACCTCGTTTCTGAAGTCTGTTGTTTATAATGACAAGTGGCCTACTAGTAGTTGACACGCTGTTGCCAAACAACTGATATTGTGCCTGAGCTATTCAGCTTGTAGTTGATATATCGATTGCCTTCTCCGAATCTCCTGTTGCGGAACCTCTAGATCTCTGTTAATTTCTGAATTATCAGTTTCTGAACGGATGGAAGTTATTGCTACTATAACTCTTCCACAAGTGTTACAACTGGGTTATGATGCGCTTTGCTTTGCGTGGAATCAATATAACGCTGTAGAGGAGCGGAAGGCCCAATGCATGCTTCTTATGGAACGATGCCGAGACCTGCTCGCTGACATTGCGGAAAAGAGCAACCGCGGACATCTTAACGACGCAATGAAGGATAATGTGCATCTTCTCGAAAGGTGTATTCTTAACTCGGATTTTGCTTTACAGGCCATCTGATTGACTCCTTATCAGCGCTTGTGTGGCTGTAAAGACCGCTGTAGTGAAGCTAGCGGGAAAGAATTTTGCCTGGCGACTGCTCCATCAAGACAGTATTTCACAATGTATATCCGACGCCCAAGGTGCTGTAGTGCACGCCTGCAACAAATTCAACGTACGCAATCCTTTCCCTCGTAACGCTAAATTCTGTTTACCATGATTTCGGTGCAGATTGGTGCACATTTCGATGGTCAACGTCTCCTATCTGAGATTGCAGAAGCCCGCGAACGTGATCATTCGGATCTAGTTATACACCTCAAGAGTCTGGCTGAAAATGATCAGAAAATACTGGAGGCCCTTCAAGCGGACGGATATGAACGTCGCCGGCTTCAAGAGCTCGTCATCGCCCTCACCAAGGTGAATTCAGTTCCGTGTCAAGGACCGCGCAGTGCGTCTCGATTCTGAAATACACTTGCTCCATTTCACCATTTTTAGCATGTCCGAAATCTTGGACCAATCAACTCGGAGTACGATAGGCCGACGGTAACTTTTGTCCGCACAGCCACAATGGCCTTGCAACGACTGTCAAGCCAATCCAATTCTATTGACATCCCTTACTGGAGTGTGACCAGTTTGGAAGTAACGTTTGACCGGAACGACGAAGCGAGTTGCATCGGACAAGGCGGTTTCGGTCGCATCTATAAGGGAGAATGGCACGGCCAGGTAGTCTACGCTATCAGTTAAGATCGTGTCTGTGCTGATCTTCATCAGTTGGTTGCGGTCAAAGAAATGCATTGGGAAGATGCCCGATTGCTTGATAGGCAGAATCTGAAGGTCTGTTCTCATTCCACAAAAGAAACGACTAAAACTTATTGACTCCTAGGATATCCATCGCGAAATTTCTATATGGTTTGCAGATGCATGTCTACACTATCCAGTAGGTGGTTTAATTTTGTGCACAGGTCTCGATTGGCACATCCACACGTCCTTCCATTTTATTGTGCATGTCTCGAGTCTGCTCAGGTCTGCTTTGTCTCCTGCTTGGATATTGTTTAATTTACCTATCAGCTGCGGTAGCCATTCACGGTGACCAAGCTGTGTACACACGGAAATGCTCTCCAGTTCCTTCGTGCCTTTCCGCAAGCTGATCGTATATGCATCGTAAGATCCAACTAGACAGTTTGTCCACGTTCTTGCTCTAATCTTCACTGACGCTAGCTCTACGAAATTGCTCTTGGGATGAACTACCTCCATATTCAGGGCATCATACATGCTGATCTCAAGGCGGTATGCTTACCGTTACTTTTCTGACTTGTTAACGTTACCTTTACCTTACAGTCCAACATTTTGATCGCAGATGATGGGAAAGCTCTCATCGCGGATTTCGGCCTCTCGCGTTTTCAAGACCAAGTATCTTCCGGACGCAGCAAAGTGTCCATTTCATCGACCACAGCACCTGATGGTTCGTTGCGCTGGATGGCCCCAGAACGACTTGATGGGAACCCACCCGATAAAGCGGCGGATGTATATAGTTTCGCCATCACTGCCTGGGAACTCTTTACAGGCAGTGTTCCGTTCAGCAATGTTCCCGATCGAGCTCTTGTACGCAAAGTAGCCGACAAACATGAGCGACCAGAACGTCCCGCGTTGATGGAGAGTGAACCACTGTGGAACTTCGTGCAACACTGCTGGAAGCAGGAACCTGCAGGAAGACCCGCTTTCGATAGTATCCACACTCGACTGAAGTCCCTCTTGAACGAATGTGAGATCAATGTTGCTGGCATCACTTGAGACCTACCCCATGTACAGCTAGCTCGTTTCTCGTCGTGCCTGCTATCTCTCCCACCACACCATCAAGACCACTTTCAGCCATATCAGCCAATAGCCCAGCTAGTGGGCTTCACTTAATCTCTCCTGGTAAGCTCGAACCGCGGAGTTCATTTGCAACATTTAGTTAATCATACATGTAGCACCGTCCTCCCCTTTTCTTCCTTCACTCGAAGCACTCCGCCTTAGCCCGAGCGACAATGGTGTCGATGATCTGTCACCAGGTAGGCCCCAAGACTTTCACGTTCCACCGGGATAGTCTCTGATTGGTTTTTGGTTAAGCAAACCAAGCACGTGGCTTGCACACGCGGATATCAACTGAGGGACATGGCCCAGAGAAAATCACTGCGTTGACCACTCTAGAATCTCTGTCCCTTTCGCGTGAGCGCATTGATATTTCCGTAATCGTAAAAGAGCTCAGATCCAAAACATAGACGACGGGAGGGCCGCCATATGTTCCATACCTGATTTGTTCTGCCAATTTCAGAATGTTCTCTCTTACGGCTCGTCGGATGCAAAAGAAAAGACAACAGCTTGTTTGATGAATCTTGCATGGGATGGTGCGACTTTTACGCCTTGGGCTTGTCACCGGAATTTACCATGCGCACAGATCAAGGAAAACAGGCCATCCTTGCTTGTCCTGACCTTTTCCCGCCCATGGTCACGCTCCTCTGGCACGGGTCTTCGATTGCGAAAGGAAATTCAGCCCGGTGTTTCGGTCGCCTAGCAGTCTCTGGTACATAATGTGCTTACACTGTTGGTCCGCGTTATTTCTAACGTATGCACAAGGCGAAGCCCAAAGAGCGATTCTTGTGCAACCTGGTATAATTCCAGCATTAATAACTCTGCTCTCTCAGTGGTCGTCACCGCGAGAGAAAGAACAAGCGACAAAGTGTTTCGTTTGCCTATCCTGCTCCGGCGCGTTCTTTTACCTTTCCTTAGGCTCCGACGGTCTGACATAGAACACAGAGGAAGGTCAAAAGACTCTCGTTGCTGAAACCGAACTTTCTCCCGCACTAATCAAAGTTTTCTCCCATGGGACTCCGGATGCAAAGCAAAATACAGCAAGATGTTTGGCCAATATAGCTACCACTAGTCGGTGTCTTTATCATCCGTTGTCATGTTTCCAACTTATGGTCCCGCAAGGTAATGGCCAGATTGCACTTCTCGCTCAGCCTGGTATGATTTCAGCACTTGGCGATCTGCTTTCCCCAGGCTTGTCGTCGTCTGAGACAGAACAGGCTATGCGATGTTTGCAGTATTTGACTTACTCAGGTAAATAGCCCCCCGCTCGCTTTCAGTTCGACCATATTCATTGGCTGGTAGATAAAGGCCAACAAGCTCTTATGGCTCAGTCCCGGGTGATTGCTGCATTTGCTCAGCTTCTCTCCCATGAATCTGCCAATGTGCAGAAACACACTGCAGCATGTTGCCGAAATTTGTGCCAATCAGGTTAGTTCCCGCCTTTCTTCATCGATTTTCTTTGGTAATCGAAATTTTCCTCTCGCAGTGATTGGTGTGGAGGTCATCTTCACCCAGCGGGGGCTCCCGTACACCCTGAAAACGCTTCTTTTTTCTGCACCCCCAGACACAAAAGAATACACAGTTGCCACCTTCTTGCGGATCATCCATCACTGTCGGAATCCTCTTTTTGTACTCTGTCCTACTAGCTGACATATCATCTCTTTGCAAGGTTTGGATCCTGCAAATTCGTTGGATTCGCTGCCCGTTCGGCATGATCGTCAATGTTTTTTACTTGCATTAGAAGAGCTGTTGTTTCATCCGTCTGCCCAGCACAAGGCAGCAGCGTGTCTACGTCGGTTATGTTCCGACAGCAATCCTTCACGTCTATCTCATACATCCGCTTGGTTGACTGATATTGGTTACCGGCCGAGTCTATTGCTCGCTCTTGCTAATCCTTTCTTCGGCACTCCTGATGCCGAGAAAGAAGCTGCACACTGCTTAGCCCTTGTTGCTCGGCGTGCCGACAGTAAGCACATTTATTTATTCTCACATTTGGAACCTCATACTGTGTTACAGTCCAGACCAAACAGTCTTTTTTTTCACAACCCGAGCTCCTCTCTTCATTAGCGACGAGTCTTTCATCTAGTTCTCCAGAGGCAAAGAAGTATATTACCCAGTGTCTGAAGTTCCTGACCACAGCAGGTCCGTATTTTTGGTGGTTCTTTCGATAGATAAAGCTTTGACCTGTGTTCATTGCACAGATGCAGGGGAAGGAACCATCAGGCGTGATTCCACGATGATGTCTGCTCTCCAAGAGCTTAGTTCCAATCCCTTGACACCAACTGAGGTAAAGGCGGATGCAGATTTATGTTTGCGAAACATAAACCGCTCTAGTCGAACGTTGAAATCTCCGGTGTTGCGCTGGTCGAACGGCCGTCTTGGTTTTTGATTGATTTTTTATTGCATATGTTGGCGCAGGCATTGGGTATCCTCAAGTGTAATAATAATCGTTATTGGACAATTGGAGGAACATTCTCTGTTAATTTCACGACAGAGGAACATAACATCGTTACATGGTACATCAGACTTCAAATGCAATCACAATGGAGGATCGTCTCTCAACTGCATTAGGCATCCGCACAAGTGATCGAGACAATGAGCCCAAACCCCTCAAGTTCTGGTCTTGACTATGGTTGCCTTCATGCCCTAACACTATCCCGTGATCACTTGATGAATGTGCATGCGACATCTCGGGTGGGTGGAGGGATGGTGGTTTTGTTGCGCAGTTGCATCCGGGTACACAGTGGAGAGATTCGAGCTCGGAGATTAGATCAGCTGACAGTGGTCTTGATGATGAAGTAGAGCGACGGGATAGACAGGGGAACACGAAGGCAAATAGGACAAGCATTGGGAAAGGCGATGGGGAAGAGTCGATGTCGCGACACCAGATGTCTCGGTCGAAGACACACACGGTAAGCATGGCAGTGATGACGAGAGAGACTGTGTAGGTGAAGCCTGGGATAGATGGCATCATGTTAGATTCGGAGTGATATCCGGAGGTAGTGGAGCTTACAAAGCCCTGCATTGACTAATACCAAAATCCGGAGGATGGAGAAGACGAGGACGACAACGGGTTCCAACTTGGGAGTGATAGTGATGACGGACATGACTAACGCGAGGACTGAAAAAAAGAACGTTCAGCTTCCCAATTAGCCGAGTTTACAAGGGCTGAGACTCACTCAGCTGGAAAGGGAACAGTGAAATTAATCCAATGGCTTCGGAGGCGACCAATTGTGGACTTTTGAACACAATTTTGCGAAAGGCTCTGTGAAATGATGTTAGTTTCAAGACATGGAGGAAATTTGCAGGCGTACGACCACAAAGACCCAAGCATTGCTACGCCTTGTATGCAAACTATCATCCAAAAGCTACTCCGATGGGTAAAGTAGGGATGTAGATAGATAGAAAGAATGATGCAAGCGGAAGAGATTAAAGCGATGAGACCTGACAATGTTGAGGTGTTAGTTGAAGGAGAGGTTGGATATCCGAGTCGAACTCCTACTACCCAACAAGAGCTTGCGAAAGGTCTGAAACCGGATAGACATTATTGACCTTGAGTAGGAGAAAAAAGGGATGTGCTGAGGAAAGGTCGGTATTGGGAGTAACAAGGATATGAAGAAGCAAGAAATGGGATAGGTTTGCAGACTATATATTCCAGGCGGCTGGCAATCCGAATGCGGAACCGGCGGCTAACAATACCAGAAAGATCGGAAGAGATACCAGTTAGAAGCTGAACATCTCTGTGCAGAAGATTACATAGGCAATCTTCGCGTGAGATATGTCCAGCCCAAGGTTTCGTGTGTCGAGAGCCTGTCTGTCATCAGCGCCAGAGAAGCTGGTACCCGGCATGCAGGTTGAAGAAGGCGAAGTCGCGTATAACATGGGGCTGTGCTCATTTAACCAATTCCTAAACGTAATAGGACGAATTCGAACAGACAACTTCTTGAAGCAAGTCTTGAAGCCACAACGTCGGATTGGCAACTTACATAATTGAAGTTTGTTTTTTGGCAAACGTGTGAAAGTTTGCATTCCACACTGTTGCCAAACAACGGAAATTTTTGAAGAGCAAGTTCAACTGTTTCAGAAGTTACTAGCAATTGAACGAGGATGTCTTCATCTTCACCTGTGCAGACGGCGACTACTGTTCTGTCAGCCAGTATCTTAGGAAAACGCCAGGCATCTAGAAAAGACTCTTTTATCTTACATCTTGCATCCAGCTCAAGCCATGGACCTTCCGACTCTGACTTCGAACCTCTACAACTCTCCTCAAGCAACACTCAGTCCTCTTTCAGCCTTCCCATAATCGTCAACGGTACTCTAGTCCCGCCCATAAAGAAACGCTACAAATGTACCCACAATGGCTGCGACAAAGCTTATTCCAAGCCCTCACGTTTGGAAGAACATGAACGTTCGCATACAGGACAGGTGATCGTTTTTCTCTCGAAAGTTAACTTCACTCTCAACCAAAGTCTACAGCGACCGTTTGTCTGCATTAAATGCAACAAATCGTACCTACGGGAGACCCACCTTCACGCGCATGCGCGTAGTCATCTCCCAGAATCTGAAAGACCGTTGGTATGTCTGGAAGACAGTTGCGGGAAGCGCTTCTGGACCTCTCAGCATCTCCGCGTTCATGTAAACTGGCATAAAGGGGCAAAACCATTTCCAGTGAGTCTCCTCCAGCATTGCAGTTTGGCATGTACCTTATTCTCCGTCCAGTGTCGTGAATCGTCCTGCAATGAAGCATTTACCAAGCATCACCAACTGCGTTCTCATATGTGCTCGGCACATGCCCCTTTCGGGACTAAACCGTATCAATGCGATCACGAAGGATGCACAAAGTCCTTTGCTACAAATCAGCACCTACGCACTCATTCGAAAGTTCATAATGGTAAGCCAAATCGTCTCCATCATTAATTCCACTCCTATGATGTTGTTGTTTGCAGAAAAACGATACACCTGTGTCCATCCAAGTTGTCTTACTGACTTAGTCAATGCACCCGCTTACTTTCCTACATGGACTACTTTCCAACATCACCTTCGCACCATGCATCCACCCACATGCTCACATCCTTCCTGCGATGGACGTACATTCTCATCTCAAAAGTGTCTTCGTGCCCACCTAAAGCTCCACGAAGAACGCGAGGTCGAGGCAGAGTTGGACGCAGCAGCAGCCGGATCGGATAGAGAAGACGATAATGATGAGGATAGACCGCGGAAGAAGCGGAGGGGTGGGGAGATGGGGAGAGATTGGAAGTGCGATGCTAAAGGATGCGAGAAAGATTTTAAATCGGTAGACACCTGTCCCCATTCTATGCTATTCGGTATGGGAAGACTGACGAACAACATAGAAAAAAGCCTTGACGACACATACCAATGTCACCCATCTCGGACTGCGAAACCATGTCTGTCCTCACGAAACCTGTAAGCGTGCCTTCGGCTACAAACATCTTCTCCAACGCCATCTCCTCAAAGTCCACGCGCCCTCGACATCCGAGTCGGACCCTGGCTCCTCAGACGATTCATCCTCAGAGGGTGATCCTGTGAATCCCACGGATGACGAGGCACCTCACAAGTCCAAGGCTAAGTTAACCATGGATATTGACATGATCACTGGCAATGCCTACACTATGCATGCTCAGAAGAAAGTGCAGGATGCCAAGGCCTTGCGGTGTCCTTATCCTCATATAGAGAAAATGGTGTTTGTCCGCTCGCAGGATGTGGACACGGAAGCGGGACTTGGAACCCGCCTGTTGTGCGGGCCCGATTGTGATTATGTGTTTAGTCGGGCTTATGACCTCAGACGACATATGAGATCTGTGCATAAGATCGATACAGAGAAGGAGAGCGTGAATCAGTGGGTGGAAGTGCTGAAGCGGCGGTAGAGACTGGTTGGTTTTGGAATCGTACACTTCATCTTCAAGTTGTTTAATGTTGTAGACTTTTTCGAATTCATTAGGGTTGGTCACAGCAGAGATTTCAACTTTGATTTCGATTTGTTTTCGAGTTGATTCTGTTTTCAATTTCATTCGAGTCGGCGAATTTCTCAAAAAGGCAGTTTGGCAAACCTTTTTGTGAACAGCAATAATTATAAGCTAGTGAGTGACATCATTTTGGCTGCCAGTAATAATAAATAGCATTTTCGAGGTTGAGGTGATTTCGATCTTTACCGCAGATGCGGTGCGCTCTCACTATCCTCATTGGCGAATACAATTCCTATACGACTATTGACCTTGTAACTGATCGATGCATATGAGCTCCAAACTTCAAGTTTGTCTTCAGCATGCAAGGTTCAAACAAGGTTTAAACCATAGGCCGCAAAGAAAACTTTTAGAATGAGTAAGTCTGATTAGAGAGCGAACTGAATTCTAAGGCTCTATTCCAACACTAAACTGAGAGCAGCCTGAGGTACGGCAAATCGACTCGTAAACCATTCTGTACCAAATATTAGTTGATATTAGCTATAGGTCACCAGTCTAGTACGCTGCGCTGATCGATGGCAAGGATTAAATTAAAGACTTTACGGCGACGTGAGTAATTCCTGGTCAATGCGCTGCCCAAGGTCGGCCCAAGGGTATGAAACCCGTACTAATTTCCGCCAAGCATTCGCACTGCAGGACTTGGCAGGATATAGCTAGGAATTCGTTCGGTTATTTTGGCCCTCAAACCTTGGTTTTCGGTTCCAGACATGACACCAGAGCCGTATTATGTACATACTATATTGTAATTTGTTTGCAGATGTTCTGTTGTGTGATTGTTACCAAGCGCAGCCAAAGACTATCTGTAAATACCGTGACCGTGACTGTAATTTCAATTTCAACTTCAAGTATCCGCTCACCGTCAGAGACCATGAGCGACGACTTTCTGCGTCTCGTCTCTCAGTCAAACCCAGCAGCCAGACAATACCAACCAGCTAATAACGGATACCCACCTTCCTCGACTCCTTACGCCGACCAGTCTCCGCAACTTCTTGATCCATTCTTCGATGATGACGACGAGAACATGCCTGATTCTGCCTTTGGCCGACCAGCACCCATGCAGTCTCAAGAGAGTGGCCTACCACTTGCCCGTTCTGCGGCGCCCCCTGCTGGTTCGGGACCCTCGACAGTGAGCTTGCCAGCGACCGGCGTGCCGCAAGGCTGGACCTTCGACGAGGATGACTTTCGACCTGCAAATAACCCTCCATTCGCTGGCTCTACGCAGTTTTCCGGCACTCCATCTGCACCGTCAGAGAACAGATCGATACCGTCGAGGAAACGAAGGTGGAAATGGCCATGGCAGAAGGAAAAGGTCCTAGCTGGGGAGAGGATCATCGCACTCAATAACAGCCAAGCTAACGCCGACTACGCGTCTAATTTCATTTCTACCAGCAAGTATAATCTCGCCTCTTTCGTCCCCAAATTCTTGACTGGTGCGTTTCGTTACTCTCATTGATTCATTTAGCCTCAATTTCGGCTCTCACAGAACAATTCTCCAAATACGCCAACCTGTTCTTTTTATTCACTGCGTGCATCCAGCAAATACCTGATGTCTCGCCTACTAATCAGTATACCACCATCGCCCCGCTGGCCGTGGTGCTCCTGGCATCTGCGTTCAAGGAGGTGCAAGAAGATTTAGTGAGTTTCTAGTACCACACACATGTACACACAGACTCATTAAACCCTAAGAAACGACATCAATCCGACTCGGAACTTAACGCGCGCAAAGCCAAAGTCCTTACGACACAGTCCACATTCGCAGATAAAAAATGGCAGGACATCCAAGTCGGCGACGTCGTCCGCCTCGAAAACAACGACTTTATTCCCGCCGACATGATCCTCATCAGCTCGAGTGAACCAGAAGGCTTGTGCTACATCGAGACTTCCAATCTTGACGGGTGAGTTCCCCGTTCTATTGCGTTGATATTTGCCCTGACACGCAAGAAACAGCGAAACAAATCTCAAAATCAAGCAAGCCTCACCACACACTGCCTCGCTCACCGCTCCTTCCCTTGTCACCACCCTGCATGGCTCTCTTCGCTCCGAACAGCCAAACAACTCGCTTTATACGTTCGAGGGTACTTTCGACCTCGTAACCGATGGGGGTGTGCCGAAGCAGGTGCCTTTGGGGCCTGACCAAGTGCTGTTGCGGGGTGCACAGATACGGAACACACCTTGGGTTTATGGGATTGCAGTGTTTACGGGACATGAAACGAAGTTGATGCGTAACGCGACGTGGGTTTCCGTGTTTGAAGTTCCGGCCGTAAATTGTGGCTCATTATCATTCGTTAGGGCGGCCCCGATCAAGAGGACGGCTGTGGAACGGCAGGTTAACGTGCAGATTGTATTTTTGTTCATTCTCTTGCTGTCACTTTCGGTCGGCTCGACTGTTGGTAGTAGTATTCGATCGGTGAGCTGAAGAGTAGTCGTGTGTTTGTGCTTTGACACTGAGGACCTTTTCAGTGGTTCTTCTCCAATCAGCAATGGTATCTCTTCGAAACCCCTTCGCTAAGCGGTCGAGGTGAGTGTAAACTTTGATTCATCCAGGCTCATTCTTACATTTTGTATTCTTCAGCCAAAGGCTTTGTCGAGGGTTCGTGCCACCCTTCGTCATGAATAACTCGTTTACTGACGTCCTGCAGACATCCTCACCTTCATCATCCTGTACAACAATCTCATCCCAATCTCGCTCATCGTTACCATGGAGGTCGTCAAGTTCCAACAAGCTCAACTAATCAACTTTGACCTCGACATGTACTACGCCCGTACCGATACACCCGCGCTCTGCCGCACCTCCTCGCTAGTTGAGGAGCTCGGCCAGATCGAGTACGTCTTCAGCGACAAGACCGGCACACTCACTTGCAATGAGATGGAGTTTCGGTGCTGTAGTATCGCGGGAGTTGCCTATGCTGACGTAGTGGACGAGACGAAGCGAGGCGAAGACGAAGATAGCAAGGACGGATGGAGGACGTTTGGAGATGAGGAGCTTTTTGAATGATGGGAGCAACCCGTTTGTGGACGCTGGAAAGGAGGCAGATCGGAATAGGGAGCGGGAGGTGCTGGGGGAATTTTTGACGTTGTTGGCGGTTTGCCATACGGTTATTCCTGAAGTGAAGGATGGGAAAACGTATTACCAGGCCAGCAGTCCTGATGAGGCGGCGTTGGTTGCTGGGGCTGAGCTGATGGGGTATCAATTCCACGTACGTGTTAACTTGACTCGGATGATATCCAGAGTGCAAATTGCTGACTGATTCTCATGCCACTTAGATGCGGAAGCCCAAGTCCGTATTCGTCAACATTCAAGGTCAATCGCAAGAATTTGAGATTTTGAATGTCTGCGAGTTTAATTCATCACGGAAACGGATGTCGACGGTAGTTCGGATGCCGAATGGGAAGATCAAGATCTATTGCAAGGGCGCTGATACTGTCATCTTGGAACGGCTAAGCAAGAATCAGCCGTATACAGATAAGACCCTAGTCCATCTCGAAGTAGGTCGTGTCTGGAGATCATGTTACAACTTGCTAATGATGTACCAGGACTACGCCACTGACGGTCTCCGGACGTTGTGCCTTGCATTCCGCGATATCCCGGAACAGGAATATCGACAATGGGCAGCCATTTATGATCAGGCTGCTGCAACTATTAATGGTCGTGGTGATGCCCTCGATCAGGCAGCTGAGTTAATTGAAAAGGATTTGTTCCTACTTGGTGCCACGGCGATCGAGGACAAGTTACAGGATGGCGTACCCGATACGATTCACACCCTCCAGATGGCAGGTATCAAGGTAGTTATTTTAGCACAGCTGTGATTCGATACGATTGCTCATGTTGTTGTAGGTTTGGGTCCTGACAGGTGATCGACAAGAGACAGCTATCAATATTGGAATGTCATGCAGGCTCATCGCTGAATCGATGAACATGGTGCGAGGTTCGACCAAGTAGCTATGTATCTTTCCGTTGATGCCGCTGATTTAGGTTATCGTGAATGAGAATACGGCACACGACACACAAGAGTTCCTCAGCAAACGTCTTTCGGCCATCAAGAATCAACGTAGTTCAGGAGAGCTCGAGGATCTGGCTCTCATCATCGGTATGTTTTGAATCCGCAATATCTTAGTCTCACAACTTATACATGTCACCAGATGGTAAAAGCCTAAGCTTCGCGTTGGAGAAAGAGTTATCAAAGACATTCCTTGAACTCGCGATTATGTGCAAGGCTGTGATTTGCTGTGAGTAACTAGCTCTTGATGCGTGTTTCATCTCTCAAATCCGAATTCAGGTCGTGTATCGCCACTTCAGAAAGCCCTTGTTGTCAAGCTCGTGAAGAAGAATCAGAAGGCCATCTTACTTGCAATCGGTGACGGCGCCAATGATGTCAGCATGATCCAAGCCGCGCACGTTGGCGTAGGCATTTCTGGAGTTGAGGTGCATTTTCTCGATCATTATGATTATGTAAGAGTTCTGACCGCATTTACAGGGTCTGCAAGCTGCTCGTTCGGCCGACGTCGCAATTTCCCAATTCCGTTTCCTGAAGAAACTCCTGCTGGTTCATGGCGCATGGAGTTATCGTCGGTTATCTAAGCTCATTCTTTGTTCATTCATTTTTCTGCTATATGGGCTACCAGCTGATATATGTACATCCAGATTCTTTTTACAAAAACATTGTGTTGTATATGACACAATTTTGGGTACGTAGGATCATTACAAGCCCCTTCGGTTGGATGACTGACTTTTTATATAGTTCTCGTTCTTCAACAACTTCTCTGGACAAATTGCGTACGAATCCTGGACCCTGTCGCTGTACAATGTAGTCTTCACCGTTCTCCCTCCGATTGTCATTGGTGTTTTCGACCAGTTTGTGTCCGCCCGAATATTGGATCGATATCCACAACTGTACATCCTTGGACAGAAGAATGAGTTCTTCACCAAGACTGCGTTCTGGTTGTGGGTGGCGAATGCTCTGTATCACAGTCTTGTGAGTTGCTTCTCAGTTCGACTCTCGCGCTTTCTGATGACCTTGACAATCAGGTTCTGTATGCCTTCTCCATCATTTTGTTCTGGGGCGACCTCAAGCAAGTTGATGGTCTCGATACTGGCCATTGGTTCTGGGGCACTACATTGTACCTCGCTGTTCTACTTACTGTCCTTGGGAAGGCTGCATTGATTTCTGAGTACGTCGTTTTCGTCGTCTGTTCCATACATCAGCCGAATAACCTCAACCCTTGTAGTTTGTGGACAAAATATACTGTCGCTGGTAAATGTATTTAACGTCTTTGTTTTGACTTTTCATAACCTTTTCCTGCAGCTATTCCTGGCTCCTTCGTCTTCACCATGCTTTTCCTTCCCCTTTATGCCGTCGTCGCTCCTGCAATTGGCTTCTCGACCGAGTATTTGGGTATCGTCCCTCGTCTGTGGACGAACAGCGTCTTCTATTTTATGCTCCTTCTCATACCTATATTCTCTCTCGCTCGTGACTTTGTCTGGAAGTAGTACGTGTTTCTGCCTTTGAGACTTCCCCTCCGTTAACCTACTCCCACATCCCAGCTATCGAAGAACATATAGACCATCATCGTACCATATCGCTCAAGAACTTCAAAAATACAATATACCTGACTACCGTCCACGGCAAGAACAGTATGTTTCATGCTCATTAAATGTTTGCTCTGATTTCTTAGGGCAACGGTATTTCCAGGTTCCAAAAAGCCATCAAGAAAGTCCGTGCTGTGCAACGCATGCGGCGCAATCGTGGCTTTGCATTCAGTCAGACCGAAAATGCAGGCAAACAGGATCAAGCAAATTTAATCCGAGCGTACGATACATCAAAGTCGAATGCTAGGCCGTCTGGTTACTAGAATATTGCTATACTACGAGGACTGGGACAATGTATTTAATATCGCGCACATATTATCTTATTTCTTGATATCAACCCCGGTCCATATCCCGAGTTCCGACATAAATTATGTTCTTGATCCTGAATGCCGTACCTTGATCTCACGCACACGGACGAACGACGAACGAGTAATTGAGTCGCCCTATTGATGACTGTAGCTAGATCCTTGGCCGGAATGATTGGCTTGAATGATTTGTGGCGGATCACGCAGAGGCAAACTTTTATACCTACAAACTGCACAAAGCCAATGAGTATTCAGGTGTTGCTATGGTAGCGGTGTAAAACTAAAACGAAAACCGACCTTTTCCAAGACGATGTGCCAAGTTGAGGAAGGCGAATTGCTATATTTTGCATTCATGGCATGTGGAATGCCGTGGTTCATCCCAACATGGCATGCGCGGTGTGTTTCCGATTGACAGGTTGGTGTTAGTACGGGCTGTTACTAGTAATGCTACCGACTGTTACGAGTTCAAGCTCGGGATCCGTGTATTTGAAATGGCCTCGGTAATCACTAATGTTTCGACAGCTAGCCGCGAAATGTCCACAGACTGTCACGAGCTGTCACGGGTCTCCATTGATGTTTGGTGGCCGAGGAAGGCCTGGAAATGAAATGATAGGCAAGCCAAGCCAAGCGGAGAATGGCACAAGTTCAAGTTCAAACGTTGTCTAGGATATGAAT
>Ga0210387_10000884_pt1 | contig 22011 bp, 17 predicted proteins | sample IncBWC7OmetaG_FD_160108 | JGI IMG/M metagenome (GOLD analysis project Ga0210387, IMG submission 160108) | Forest soil microbial communities from Barre Woods Harvard Forest LTER site, Petersham, Massachusetts, United States - Inc-BW-C-7-O ...
GGCACTGCTCGCGACCTTCATGCAGGGGCTGATGGTCGGCGCGCTGGTGGCCGGCCTTCCCCTATCTCATGGCAACTACGCCGGCGGCGAGTTCGGCTGGCTCAGCATATTCTCCATATTGTGCGGAGTCGGTCTCTGCCTCGGGTATGCGCTCTTGGGGGCGTGCTGGCTGGTGCGCAAGTGTGAAGGTGAGGTCCAGGCCGAAGCCTATCGGTTGATCCCTGCCTTGTCGCTCATCGCGCTCGCAGTTCTCACCGCGGTATTCATCTTTGCGCTGCGCGAACACCTTCAGGTCTTGGGAAGGTGGATCGAACGGCCGTATCTTTTCATCTTCCCCTTGCTCGGAATAGCCGCCGGTATCGGTTTGATCTTGAGCGTTCGCCGTCGACGCGACCTCGCACCCTTCTGCTTGGTCGCGGCTACCTTCGCCGCGGCCTTCTGCACCTTCGCGATCTCGTTCTGGCCGTACATGATTCCCTTTTCCATCAACGTCGACGCGGCCGCGGCGCCACATGCCAGCCTGGCGTTCATGTTTTGGGGAGAGGGCCTGTTTGTTTTGCCGCTCATGTTGATCTACACCGCCATCAGTTGCCGCGTGTTCCATGGCAAGGTCCGATCGCAATCGGACGTGTACTAGGCCGATGAGTCCGCCCGCATCGGCGACTGGACAACTCTGGAGCCGGCATTTTCCTTCCGGATCGCTGCAACGCGCGGTCAGCACGGCCACTCCGGCGCTAATTTTTGGCCTGCGATTGTCGGCCTCCGTGTGTCTGGCCCTGTACATCGCATTCTGGCTGCAACTCGACAACGCCTACTGGGCGGCCGCGTCAGCCGCCGCGGTAAATCAACCGAGCCTGGGTGCCTCACTACGCAAGGGTTGGTTCCGCATGATCGGCACCTTGACGGGTGCGACATTCATCGTGTTACTGACGGCCGGTTTCGTGCAAAACCGTACCGCGTTTTTGATAGGGCTCGCATTGTGGGGCGGCGCGTGCGCGCTTGTTGCGACGCTGCTGCGCAACTTTGCCTCCTATGCCGCCGCGCTGGCTGGCTTCACTGCGGTGATTGTGGCCAGCGATGAACTCGGCGCGACCGGCGGTGCGACCGGCGGCGCCTTCATGTTTGCCGTGACGCGCGCCGGAGAAATTTGCATTGGTATCGCTTGCGCGGGCGTCATTCTAGGTGCGACCGATTTTGGCGGCGCGCGGCGTCGGCTCGCGACTGTTCTGACTGACTTGACACAACAAATTGCGCAGCAATTTGCCGCTACATTGACGGCAAGCGCTACCAAACTGCCGGACACGCAATCCATTCGACGCGAGTTCATTCGGCAAGTCATCACGCTCGATCCCACGATCGATCAAGCGATTGGAGAATCTTCTCAGCTGCGTCACAACTCATATCGCCTGCAGCAAGCGGTGTATGGCTTGATTGATGCGCTTGCAGGATGGCGAACTGTCGTGAGTCATCTCGCCCGGCTCTCGCAAGATCGAAAAACGCGGCGCGAACTGCTGCAAGGCATTCCGCGTGAACTGCGCGGGACAGACCCTTATGGCAACTCATCGCACTGGATCGCAAATCCCGTGGCACTGCTGCGACTCTGTCAGCAGACGGTGCGCGCGCTGATGGAAATTCCGGCCCACTCAGGCTCCGGGCAGCTACTGATCGACCAGACGTCGAAGGTCTTTATGGGCATTTGCCAGTCCCTACGCGGGCTCGCCCTGCTGGTCGGCGAACCGGCGCAACCACCTCCGCGCATTGCGCCTTCTCGGCTTGAAGTGGCCGACTGGTATCCTCCAATTATTAACGGGATCCGCGCATTCCTCGCCATCGGCACCGCGGAACTTGTCTGGGTCGTGAGCGGATGGTCAAACGGCGCGACTTGTATCATTTGGACGACCATTACCGTGGTATTGTTTGGGCCGCGCGCCGATCAGGCCTATTCAGGTGCAATGAAGTTTCTGCTTGGCACTGGCCTGGCGGTGGTGTCCGCGGCGACGGTTAAATTCGCCGTGCTGCCGCAGCTTGGCACTTTCGTCGGACTCAGCGCAGTCCTCGCTTGCTACTTGATCCCCGTCGGTGCTTTGAGTGCGCTCAGCTGGCAGCCGGCGGTGTTTACCTCAATGGGTGTCAATTTTGTGGCGCTACTCGCAGTCGAGAACCTGGCGAGCTATGACACCGCGCAATTCTACAACTCCGCCCTCGCGCTATTTGCGGGCAGTGTCATCGCGGCGCTCGCCTTTCGCGTCCTGCCGCCGTTGTCGCCAATCGTGCGAACCGTCCGGCTTCTCGCCCTTACGCGGCGCGATTTGCGTCGGCTCGCGGGTAGACCGACGTTGTATCGGCTCGGAGACTGGGAACGACACGTCTATGCGCGCATTTCTGTACTTCCCGATTCCGCCGTTCCCTTGCAACGCGCGCAAATGGTCGCCGCGCTGGCGGTTGGCACGGAAATGACGCGACTGTACCGCTGTGCTCAGCGTTTAGGACTCGACGCGGGACTCAAGCCCGCATTCGAAGCCCTCGCGAGAGGCCAGAGTGCGACGACAACCGCAGAGCTCGCGAAGTTCGACCAGGCGTTGGCAGGAACCCATAGTGCGGAGCAGGGGCAGCGCCTGGTATTGCACGCGCGTGGAAACGTCCTCGCGCTTTCGGAGGTTCTTACCCAGTATGCGACCTTTTTTGACGCCGGAGTGTCCGAATGAGATTCTCGGAAATCAACTTGTTTGGTGTGTATGTTGCGCCCATTTCGATAATGATCGTCGCGGCTTGGATCGTGACCGTCGGCCTGCGGCGAATTGCCAACCGATTCGGGCTATTGGGCTTCGTCTGGCATCCGGCACTGTTCGTTTTTGCTATTTATATGATTGTGCTTTCATCAATCGTGCTCGCCATTGCTCGCTGAGACTCGCCATGCCCGACATCAAAGCAAAAGCGAAGCGCGAGAGAGTGACCAGCGGACGGGCGCCGAAGCCGTGCCTCGAATCACCCGAGCCCGCACTTCCTGCGGATACCGATATCGGCGGTGCCCGTCCCGGGCGGCGCATTCTGCGGCGAACCATTGCGGCGCTCATCACGCTGGCAAGCGTGGGTGCCGCCGCCGCAGCGGGTCAGAGCATGTGGCGAACCTACGTTGAAGCGCCGTGGACCCGCGACGCCACCGTGCGCGCTTACATCGTTACCATGGCTCCGGAGGTCGCCGGGCGCATAGTGGAACTGGAAGTGAGCGACAATCAGTTCGTGCACAAGGGCGATCTCCTGATGGTCATCGACCCTACGGACTACAAAATAGCCGTCAGCCGTGGCGAGGCCGTATTACAGCAGGCGATTTTTGACGGGCAGAACATCGCGCGCGAGACCGAACGCCGGGAAGGTCTCGCCAAGTTTGACGCCGTCGCGGTCGAACAGCTGCAGCTCTACCAAAGCAACGCGTCGATCGCGCGTGCGAAAGTGCAGCAGGCAACAGCCGACTTACACCAAGCCCGGGTCAATCTCGAGCGCACGAGAATTTTCGCTCCAGTCGACGGTTGGGTCACGAATCTCTTGGCCCGACGCGAGGACTACGCCGACATCGGGCAAAGCGAAGTCTCAGTGGTCGATTCGGAATCCTTCTGGGTGGACGCGTACTTCGAGGAGAACCAACTCGCCTCGATTCAGGAGGGTGACTCCGCCACGATCAAGCTCATGGGTTATCGACAAACCGTTCGTGGGCATGTTACGGGGATTTCCCGGGGAATCGACGTCGCGAATGCCCAGCCTAATCAACAAGGGCTTGCCACGGTCAATCCGATCTTCACCTGGGTGCGGCTCGCTCAGCGCATCCCGGTGCGCATCCACTTGGATCAGGTACCGCAGGGCGTACGATTGGTCGCAGGCTTGACGGCGACCGTTGAAATCGAGCATACACGCGCCTCGACGGCGAAGGCCCAAAAACCCTAGCGACGTTGCGTCGACGCATCCTTAGGGGTACTCGTAATCAAGACTCAAGTTCTTTGGGCGATCAAGGCGCCCGCGGCAGCCGAATCTCGATCCGACCAAACCATCATCAAATCGCGGACAATCTGTTTGGCGCCCTAGCGTTGTTTATCAAGGTCCAGATTGAGCGCGAGGACATTCACTACCGGCTCCCCGAACACCCCGAGGATCGGGTTGCGTTGATGTGCCTCGATCAATGCACGGACCTTGGCGATGGGCAGGTTGCGAACTCGGGCAATGCGCGTGGCTTGATACAAGGCGGCCGCCGGGCTGATCTCGGGATCGAGTCCGCTAGTCGAGGCGGTAACCAACTCAACCGGGATCTGCGCCTTGTTCTCAGGGTCCGCATCGTGCAGCGCTTTGGCATTGGCATTGACCTTGTCGATCAGCGAGGGATTTAAGGGTCCAAAGTTCGAACCGCCGGAGTTGACGCCATTGTACGGTTGCGGCGTCGTGGCGGACGGCCTGCCCCAGAAGTATTTGGGATCCGTGAAATTCTGGCCGATCAATTGCGAGCCGATCAATGCGCCATTCTCGTAGAGGAGGCTGCCTTGCGCTTGCCGCGCGAAGACAAGCTTGCTCACACCGGCAAGAGCGAACGGATAAATCACGCCGACAAGTAGTGTCATAGCGAATACCAGACTCAAGCCGGGTCGCAGATATCGAGTAAACATAGTCTCTTCCTCAGGCCAGGCCGACGGCGGCCAGACCCATGTCGATCAGTTTTATGCCGGGAAACGGCGCAATGATTCCGCCCAGGCCGTAGATCAGCAAATTTCGGCGCAACAAACGCGCCGCGCCCAGCGGTCGATACTTGACGCCTTTAATTGCTAGTGGAATCAACGCCACGATGATCAGCGCGTTGAAAATCACCGCCGACAGGATGGCTGAGTTCGGCGTTGCCAGATGCATGATATTGAGCGGCGCGAGTTCGGGATAGGTGGTCGCAAAGGCCGCCGGAATGATCGCAAAATACTTGGCGACGTCATTGGCAATACTGAATGTCGTCAGCGATCCACGCGTCATGAGCATTTGCTTACCGGTCTCCACGATCTCGATGAGCTTGGTCGGATTCGAATCCAGGTCGACCATGTTGCCCGCCTCCTTCGCCGCTTGGGTACCGGTGTTCATGGCGACCGCGACGTCGGCCTGCGCCAAGGCCGGCGCATCATTCGTGCCATCACCCGTCATCGCCACCAATCGCCCTTCTGACTGATGCGACCGGATGAGCTGCAACTTGGCTTCGGGCGTTGCCTCCGCGAGGAAGTCATCCACCCCGGCCTCGGCGGCAATGGCGGCAGCCGTCAACCGGTTATCACCGGTGATCATGACAGTCTTGATGCCCATGTGCCGCAGCTCACTGAAGCGCTCCTTGATCCCCCCCTTGACAATGTCCTTCAGCTCCACCACGCCCAGTACCTTGGCGCCATCCGACACCACCAGAGGCGTGCTGCCTTTTCGCGCCACCTTTTCAACGATGCCGGTGACGGCTTGAGGAAATGGCTGCCCCATGGCAATCACCTGCTTCATGATCGCATCGGCGGCGCCCTTGCGAATCTGCCTATCCCCAATGTCCACTCCGCTCATACGAGTCTTGGCTGAGAAGGGAATGAACGTCATCGCGGACGACTTAAGATTTCGTTCGCGGAAGTTGAATTGCTGCTTCGCCAAGATGACGATGCTGCGCCCCTCCGGTGTTTCGTCGGACAACGACGAAATCTGCGCCGCGTCGGCCAGGTCTTTTGCGATCACTCCCGGAGCCGGCAGAAAAGCGGCGGCCTGGCGGTTGCCGAGCGTGATGGTGCCGGTCTTGTCCAACAGCAGCACATCGACATCGCCGGCGGCTTCCACCGCGCGCCCCGAGGTTGCGATGACGTTGGCCCGCAACATGCGGCTCATTCCGGCTACGCCGATTGCCGACAGCAGACCGCCGATGGTGGTCGGTATTAGGCATACGAGTAGCGCCACCAATGCGGAAATCGTGATGGGCTTGCCAAGTTTTGCCACATCGACGCTGAAGAGAGAAAAAGGCAGCAAAGTCACGATCACCAGGAGGAATACCAACGTCAGGGCGACCAACAATATCGTGAGTGCGATTTCGTTCGGCGTTCTTTGCCGTTTCGCGCTTTCCACCATCGAGATCATGCGATCTAGAAACGTCTCGCCCGGATTGACCGATACGCGCACGATGATCCAGTCCGACAACAATCGGGTGCCGCCGGTGACGGAAGAGAAGTCGCCGCCCGACCCGCGAATAACTGGAGCCGATTCTCCGGTGATGGCGCTCTCATCCACCGAAGCCACGCCTTCAATGACTTCGCCGTCCGCCGGAATGATGTCGCCGCTTTCGACGAGTACGATATCGCCCTTGCGCAGGTTCTCGGCACTGACGTTCACCGTGTCGCGCCGCCCGAGAATGGCGTCTTTGATCTGCTTGGCAATGACGGTTTGTCGCATACCCCGCAACGCTGCCGCCTGGGCGCGGCTGCGCCCTTCCGCCAGCGCCTCGGCGAAATTCGCGAACAACACTGTGAAGGCAAGCCACAGCGCTATCGCAAAGATAAATCCTGTTGGGGCTTCACCATGGCCAAAGAGCGCCTGGCCCAGGAGAACCGCGGTGACTGCGGTGCCCACGTAAACAACGAACATCACGGGGTTGTGCCATTGCACGCGCGGATCCCATTTCTTAAAGGCATCCATCAGCGCAGGTCCCAGCAACTTGCGATCGAATAGCGACAGTTGTTCTCGTGACATGGGGTATTTCTCAGTGAGCGGCAGCGAGCATGAAATGCTCGACAATGGGGCCGAGCGCGAGCGCCGGCACGTAGTTCAATACCCCGATCAGCAAAATCGTGCCGATCAGCAGCGTGATGAAAAGCGGTCCGGCCGTCGGCATGGTGCCCGCGCTTACGGTAACGCGTTTTTTCGCCGCCAGGGATCCCGCCACAGCGAGCACCGCGACGATCGGCCAAAATCGGCCGAGCCACATGGCGAGACCGAGCGCCACGTTGTAAAACGGCGTATTGACCGACAGGCCGCCAAACGCGCTGCCGTTATTGTTTGCGGCTGATGTAAAGGCATAGAGGATCTCGGTAAATCCGTGCGGCCCTGGATTGCCGATACCCGCCCTTCCCGCCTCCGTCATGACGGCGACCGCGGTTCCCAGCAGGACCACGAAGGGGGTGGTTAGAATGAAGATGGAGACCAACTTCATTTCTTTGGCTTCTATTTTTTTGCCCAAGTACTCGGGCGTGCGCCCAATCATCAGCCCGGCAATGAACACGCCCAATATCGCAAACACCAGGATGGTGTACACCCCGGTGCCGACACCGCCTGGCACAAGTTCACCTAATTGCATGAGAAAGAGCGGCACGAAGCCCCCGATCGGCGTCATGGAGTCGTGCCAGCTGTTGACGGCCCCGGTAGAGGTCGCAGTCGTGACCGCGGCAAACATTGCGGAGGCGCCAATGCCGAAGCGAGTCTCCTTGCCCTCCATGTTGCCTCCGGCCTGCGTCGTGCTTGCGATCTGATCGATACCCTGCCGGGCAATCAGCGGATTGCCCTGTTGTTCGCTATAGAAAGCAATTCCGGCAAATAGCGTCAGGAATATGACCATGCAACCGGCCAGAGCCCAACCTTGACGCGTGTCGCCGACCATTTTTCCGAAGGTGTACGTGAGTGCGAACGGAATCAGCAGAATCGCCAACATCTCCAGTAGGTTCGACAGCGCTGTCGGGTTCTCAAAGGGGTGTCCCGAATTCGCGTTGAAGAACCCTCCCCCATTCGTGCCCAACTCCTTGATCGCCTCCTGCGAGGCGACCGGCCCCATTGGCAGCGTTTGAGTTTGTGTCGTCGCGCGCTCCGTCACTGGATTTCCCGCGCCATCCTTGATCGGATTGCCCGCGGCATCGGTCTTCGGATTATCGTAGATAGTCTTCTCGACGGTCGCCGCGTCTTTGTAGCCGTCAAAATTCTGGATGACCCCCTGGCTCACTAACGCGATCGCAACGACCACAGCGAGCGGGAAGAGCACGTAGAGGGTCGCACGCGTGATGTCAACCCAGAAGTTGCCGATCGCGTGCGCGCCGTGGCGCGCGAAGCCGCGAATCATGACGATCGCCACCGCTAAGCCGCTCGCCGCGGACAGAAAATTTTGCACAGCCAAACCGGCCATCTGCACCAGGTAACTCATGGTGGATTCACCCGAGTACCCCTGCCAATTGGTATTTGTGACAAAACTGACCGCAGTGTTGAATGATGAGTCCGCGCTCACCGCGCTCATTTTCTGCGGATTCAGCGGTAGCCAGACTTGGAGGCGCTGCAGTCCGTAGGCGATCACCGCGCCGATCATGTTAAAAACCAGCAAGGCGACGGCGTACTGTGTCCAACTCATGTCGACTTGAGCGTCGATTCCACAAACGCGGTACAACCAGCGTTCGAAGCGCCCGCCGAGGCGCGTGACAATCGTCGACCCGCCTTCCATGACATTAGCCATGTACGCGCCGAGCGGCTTCATGCACAGAATCACAATGGCCATCAGAGTGGCTGCCACAATCCAGAACTTGATGGAGGCACTCATTTCAGAATCGCTCCGCCTTGATCAAGGCCCACAGCAAGTAGCCGAACAACAGAAGCGCCAATAGCCCGATGAGCCAGTACATGAGATTCATGATTCGCCCTCCATGCGCTTGATCGCCGCTACCAATCCAACGGTCGCAACGAACAATGTCAGGACGATGCCGAGATAAATGATGTCCACGATTGCCGAACCTCCGTGCGACTCTGCGTGACAGCACATTACGGCGCACTGAGTGCCGTCGCCATAACAGAAAACTCCTATGGGTGACGAACTGCTCGCCTGCTAGCGTCACCGGCAATTCTTCACTCCGGTACGTGCATTGGTTTTGTTTGGGAGTTTCATCATGATAGACATCGATTTCGGCAGCCCTGTCTCATCACCGCGGCGGAGCACCGGTGTTGCACTGTCCGCAGTGTTGCTCGCCTCGACTGGAGCGGCCTACGCGATTGATAGCGCGCCTACCCCGCCCACCCAAACACCGGCCGCGTCGAGCGACGCTGCTTCCAAAGCCGTTGATTCTCGAATCACAGACTTAACCCAGGAAGTTGAGGAGCTGAAGCGCCTGGTGCATGTGCTTCAGGAGCAATTGCCCAAACAGTCGCCCTTGTCCTCGGCCACAATTGCCGACGCGCCGGCGAAGTCAACGCCGACACTCTCAGCGCCCGCAGACGCGAGCGGCGCGCCGAGTACAGCGGCTTCGACATCGTCCAAGCAAGGCGCCGATTTTCTTCGCGGCTTCACAATCAACGCCTTGCTGGACACTTACTACGAGTACAACACCAACTCCCCTATCGGTCGCGTGAACTCGCTGCGGGCGTACGATGTAAGCAGCAACAGTTTCAGTCTCAGTCAAGCGGACGTGGTGCTGGAAAGCGCCCCCGACCTGGCCACAGACAAGCGTTTCGGGGTGCGAATCGATTTGCAGTTCGGGCAGGCCACCGCGGCGACGCAGGGCAATCCGGCCAATGAGCTGCGTCCGGACCTTTACCGCAACGTATACCAGGCCTACGGCACCTACGTTTTCCCCGTGGGCAACGGACTCACGGTGGACTTCGGCAAGTGGGCGAGTTCTCTGGGCATCGAAGGCAATTACACCAAGGATCAGCTCAACTACTCGCGCAGCTTCTGGTTCGACTATTTGCCGTTCTATCACTCGGGTCTGCGCGCAAACTACAAAGTCAACGACATACTGGCCGTGAACCTCTGGATCACGAACGGCACTGAGCAAACAGAGGCATTTAACAACTATAAGGATCAATTGTTCGGCGTCGTGCTGACCCCGACGCCGACGATCACCTGGACGATCAATCATTACCAGGGTCAGGAACACCCGGACGTCATCTATCTTCAGAACCCGACCGCCGCGCAACTGAGCGTGTTGCCGAATCAGCAGGGCACTGCCATCCTGCCGATCCCGAACGCGCCGAACGGCAAGCTGCAGATCAGCGACACGTATGCCAGCTGGCAGGCAACGAAGGCGCTAATTCTTGCAGCGGAAGCAGACTACGTGCAGGAGCGTCTATACTCCTACTCCACGCCCCAACGCGTCGAGGGCGGCGCACTCTACGCCGGCTATGAGATTTCTCCGCGGTTTGCCGTCGCAATGCGCGCAGAGTACCTTGCCGACATCGGCGGCTTATTTAGCGGCACGACTCAATACCTCAAGGAAGGCACTTTGACCCTCGACTATCGTCCCGTGGATGGATTTCTGCTGCGAGGCGAATTCCGTCGCGACGAATCGAATCAGCACTACTTTCTAAGCAATCAGTTAGGGGTACTGCAGTTGGCGCAGCCTACGATCGGTTTAGGCGCTGTCTGGTGGTTTGGTCAAAAGGAAGGTGCGTGGTGATCGCGATGATAAGACCACTCTGTACGGCAATTCGAAGTTATCTGTTGGATTTGCTGCCGCTTCCACCGCCGGCGTCCTATTCCGAAGCCGTGATCTTTGTTTGCCGCGTCCTAGGTTGCGCGACAATCCTCGGCGTTACCGCTGTCAGTATTCAACATGCTGGGTCTATTCCGCCCTCGCGGATATTGCCGTTTGCACTTCTTGTCCTGTCGGTCGCGGTCTTGGTTGGAAATCTTATTAAGGAGCTCGGGATCCTGATTGGCGGAATCGTACTCAATTGGCGAGGTCTCGAGTTTCGTCGGACTCGTTTGACCTTAAGCGGCGGTCAAATGAGGGAGATCTATCGACCGAATGGCACGTGGGATCGATCTATCCGCGAAACTCTCTACACGATTCATGAGTGGTCGGATCTACAAGGCGAATGTCACCAGGAAATACTGGATCGCGGCGCTCCTCGCGCGCATATCACGCGCTTCGGTGATCCTCTTTCTGGTTGATCGGCCTTCCCCGACCAAACTTCGCTATCGTTCCCCTGCGGCGACGGACAAAGGCGAATCCGCATTCAGCAGATTCCGAGGCGGCACCCGGTGCACTTCCGGCCATTCTGCGTCGGGAAGCGACTTTCGCCACGGATAGCCGTTTGCGCCAAGTTGATAGGAATATTGAAACAGATGGCGCATGTAGTCGCCGGCGAAGAGCTGCGCGTGGGGATAGGTGAAGCGAGAGTCGATATAGGCAATGTTGAGGTCCGTTCCATCTTGCTGAGCTAGAAACTGCAATTGGTAGACGTCGTTGACCGCTTGCCGGTCGACCAGCGCATCGAGCGCCCGATGCGCCACGGCGGCTGTCCGCCGCTGAGTCGATCCCCACTGCGCGTCGATTCGACCGTTTCGGATGATGTACAAGTGCCGCTCCCGCTCGCCTGTGGTCGTTGGCTCACCTGATTCACTCGAGCGAGAGACGGGAAATAAAAATACTTGCTTCATGACGGCACCATCGACATGCATCTCTTGGTATCGTTTCCCGTCTGCCTCGACATCGATCATTACCGGTGGGAATATCCCCGGTATGGATGTCGACGCCAACATCACTTTTCTGAAAAGATCGAGCGCGGCAGCATCACCGCGCGTAGCGATGGCGCCCATGTCCCACACCACGGGTTGGCGAGCATCTAGGTTTGTCGTGCCGATGAAGAGCAAGCGACCTACCGCGTAGGCGCGCGCCACCTCACGCAACATATCCGCCGTAACGTATTTTTCGATCATTGCTGCCAATGGGCGATCGTCTGCCAGACCATCACTTGTGAACGCCGCCAATACGTTTCGCGAGTGAAAAATATCCCGGCTCTCGAGTCGGCTGGCAACAGTCCGCAGCACCTCATCGTATCGCGGCCCGAGGAATACAAACGGCGCGACAAGCGCTCCGGCACTCACGCCGGTCACCACGTTGAACATGGGTCTGTCGCCGCGCGCACTCCAGCCCACCAGAAGCCCCGCCGCGAATGCGCCGTCGTCTCCGCCACTCGATATCGCAAGATAGTTAGCCGACGGCAATTGATGCGGCGACTTGCCGGCTTCGATCAGCGTTTCGCGCTCTCGCTCGGCAGCGCACGCGGCAATTGTCGGCGCACGGCTCTCATCCAACTCCGGCCAATATCGGTCGTCGGACTCTTCCGGAGTCAGCGCTCTTTGCGTTAGGCGCGGCGGCACGGCCTCCTCTCGGCTGAGGTGGGCGCAGCCACATAGCGTTGCACCTACGACGATTGTGATCAGCGTTACGGTGGCGGCTGCGCGCTTCATGTCTGGTGCCGCAGACCTTTCCGCCCCAATGATGCTTGAACTCGAGCATCGTCATCGCGCACAGCTTGTCTGAATCCTTTCGGGGCTGTCCCCCTGTCCGCGCCCATCGAGCGAAGGCGCGCGGTGCCGAAGACAATCAGCGCCAGAACAAAAATAACGATTGGCGTTCTTGAGTCGAGCATCGTGGCTTCCCCTGTGACGACCTGGCTGGCGATCACGCCGAGTTGAGTCTAAGCACGGTTGCCCCGCACGCCAATAGCACGTTTCCATTAAGCGTATTGAGCAGCGGTCGCGCCGAATCTAATAGAAAAACGTCATTGGCCAGTGTGCGCGAAGAGATTACCGTCCGACCATGTTCACGTATCGGAAAGAGGGTCGCCGTCATGACAACAGATCAAAGCAACTCTGAACTTTGCGCATCGCACGCCTGTAATCTCGGCGCGGTTAACTTTGCAGACTCTTCGGATGACGCCGTGCAAAGTGCGCATATTTGGGACGTGCGTGGGCGTCTGCGCAATATTCCGGCGCTCACATTGCGCGTGCCGCTTCGCGGACCCAGTAATTCAGGTCTTCACCCGTCCTCAACAGGTCCGACTGGTCGTATTAATGCTGAACCCAGTCACTGCCAGTCGCAAACGGAACAATTGTTGGCGTGCGCTTACGAGGACATTTCTCGCCTCAACGAGATCTTGCGCACTCAGCAGTGCACCATGGTGATGCGCGGTGCAAACGGGGCCATTTTGCCGCTCTATACAGCCGAGACTCCAATCCACGGTGGGCGGAACAATGTTGCGGCCAAGCGGCCAAATTCAGCATCGAATGCCACGCTACTTTCCACTCCGATCTTCGATTCGGTTGGCCGCGCTCATGCGTCACTCGAAGTCGTCCAGGCCGATTCGGCCTACTCGGATTCCTCAGAGCCACTTCTTCTCGCGTTGGTCGAATCTGCGGCGCGCGCCATCACGGAGCGGTGGTTTCGTCTGGTTCATCGTCGCCAATGGGTAGTGGCAGCGATGCGGCGCAATGTTCCGAGCACCACCATCGTCTTCGCTATCGATCGCGATCAACGAATCGTGGGAGCGAATCGGCAAGCGCGCCAATTGCTCGAGGAGAAAAGCCAACGGATAGCGAACCACGCTACTGTTTCCGCGATTTTCCGGCCCAGCCCCGCTTTGCTGCGGCGACGAGGCTATGGTGATGTCTCAACAACGCTATTTGCCTCGGACGACGGCGAGCCGTGGATCGCCCTTATTACCCCGCCGGACCCGGGCGCTATGAACTCGAGCCAGGATGCGCGCGTATTGCTGCACGCCCGGCCGCGCCTGGACTCACTCACTCACTTGTCAATCTCGCCATCAAGGGGGCGAGTGAAACGCGGGTTATCGCAGGCAGCGCTGCAGCGTATCGAGGACCATATCGCCGCACACCTTGACTCTCCTTTGGATATCGATGAACTCGCGGCCATTGTGAGAATGTCTTCGTCTCACTTCACGCGATCGTTCCATAGATCGGTGGGCATTACGCCGCACAGGTATGTGATTCAAAACAGGGTGACGCGAGCGCGCGAACTGCTGACCACCACCAACCTGCCTCTGACAGAGATCGCGCTAACCACCGGGTTTTCAGATCAGAGTCATTTCTCGCGACGCTTCCATGAGATTGTGGGCATTCCTCCCGGAGCGTTCCGCGGAAGCGAAGGACACTTTACGTCGTGATTCTCTCGCCGCTCGCAAATCGACGGTTTCGAGGAGCAATGCAGATCAGCATCTCACCCAGACAAGTACGCGACATTTTCAAAGGGCTTGAGAATGGCGACGGCACGGCGTTCTTTGCGCATGTGGCCGATGACGTCGATTGGACCGTGATGGGAACTCACCCTCTGGCGGGCCACTATGTCGGCAAGCAAGCGTTCATTGCGGGCACTTTCGCGAAACTGGCCCGGGTACTTCCACTCGGCGCCCAACTGCACGTAGAACATGTAATCACCCGGGATGACCAGGCAGTGGTTGAGCTACACTCGTTGGCGACCGCCAAGAACGGCATGCGCTTCGACAACCGTTACTGCTGGGTGGTTTATTTTCAAGACGGGCTGATAACGCGTGTCCGCGCCTACCTCGACTCAGTTATGGTTGCCGAATTGTTCGCCCAGAATCCACTTGAGTGAAGCGCCCTCTCGCGCGGCGCTCAAGGTAAACGGCGGACAACACTTTAGTCATCATCCCAAATAGGCCCGGCAATGGAGCAGGTCTTGTGCCGCGCTTCGTCTACTGCCTTAAGCTAGCGTACACGTCGACTCCGTCGCCGCGCCCTGCGGACCGTGGGAGGTCCGCAGGGCTCAAAGGCTAAGGCCTATTAGAAGGCATCAACGTCAATGACCGCTTGTGCAAAGGCCTGAGGGGCTTCCTGCGGAATGTTGTGACCAACGCCACCGGTGATGAGCCGGTAGTCATACTTGCCGGAGAACTTACTGCGATAGGCTGTGCTGGGCGGGTGGGCTGCCCCGTTGGAATCGCCTTCCATGGTGATGGCTGGCACGGTGACAACAGGAAGCGCGGCCAGCCGCTTTTCGAGTTCGTCATATTTCCGCTCACCATCCGCTAGGCCGAGCCGCCAGCGATAATCATGCATTACGATGTCAACATGGTCTGGGTTGTTGAAGGAAGCTGCTGTGCGGTTGTACGTGGCATCATCGAAATTCCACTTCGGCGAAGCCTGGTGCCAGATGAGCTTATTGAACTCAGCGAGATATTTCGCATAGCCCGCCTTGCCGACCTCAGTTGCGAAATAATACTGGTACCAAAATGCGCTTGCACCCTGGGGCGGCAATGGTGTCTGGTTGCCCGCAGGACTGCTGATCAGATAGCCGCTGACGGAAACGATCGCCTTGCAGCGTTCCGGCCATAATACTGCCATGACGTCCGCTGTGCGCGCGCCCCAGTCAAAGCCGGCGATGATGGCTTTCCGAATTCTGAGTGCGTCCATAAGGGCGACAATGTCGAGGCCAACGGCCGACTGTTGAGCATTGCGCATAGTTGCACTGGAAAGAAAGGATGTCGTGCCATAGCCGCGCAGATACGGGATGATGACGCGATAACCCTTAGCCGCAAGCAGTGGCGCGACATCGACGAAGCTGTAGATGTCGTAGGGCCAGCCGTGCAAAAGGATTGCGGCAGGACCATCGGCGGGACCGGCTTCCGCATATCCAATATTCAACAGGCCGGCATCGATTTGCTTCAGTGGACCGAACGAAGTATTCGTTCCCGGCTTGACCGGCGACACGCTCGCCGCCCTGGCGCTGCTCGATAGCGTATTCAAAGCACCGATCATGCCGAGCTGCGCGGCAGCCAGGCTCATGGCCGCACTGCCCAAGAATCGGCGCCGCGGCTGCTCGCAAGGTTCGGCAATTGCAATTGTACTCATTTGAAAATCTCCTGAGGTTGATAAGCGCTATCCGAACGTGAACACATAAGCGCGCACGCCGGATTCGAAGAATTCGACTTCAAAAGTTCGATCGACGATTTTTTGGGTTTGCCGAACGAGTTGATAAAGGCGGTCGTCCTCTAGCGTGCCCCACCCGTCTCCATCGATGTCATAACCATGGTCGCGCCCGGGAGGCTTGCCATCGATCGTGACGCGAAAGCGAATCGGATGACCTTGCGAGGAGTGGGCCAGGACAAGATGCAGATCACGGGCGTGAAAACGATAGGCAATGCTGCCCGCCGCCTCGTTGAGTAGCGCGTATTCGCCCGCGATCGTCCAAACTCCCGACAGGCTCCAGTGGTTGAGCGGCAACGCCGACAATGTCTCATAAACTTTGGATACGTTTTCGCCGACAAACCCGGGTGAGGCAAAGTTGGTGGCCTGGGCGTAGCCGATGTAGGTTTCCGGAGAGCGCAGATCTCGCTCATCCGGCGAGGCCTCCGTGCTGATACCACTAACGGTCACGGCACCGCCGGCGATGGGCGCGGCGTCGGCTTCCGACAGCAATTGTTGGATCAGTTGTTCAGATTGGTCGTACTCGCCTTCACCGAAGACGTGTCGTCGAACGCGGCCATCGACGCCGATAAAATAGAGCGCCGGCCACGCTACATTATCGAAGGCCCGCCAAATTCTAAAATCATTGTCGATCGCGACTGGGTAGCTTACCCCGAGAGAGACCAATGCCTTGCTGACATTGCCGACGTCTTTTTCGAATGCGAATTCCGGTGTATGCACGCCGATGACCGCAAGACCGCGGCTGTGGTATTTCTGCGCCCACGCCCGTACGTGCGGAAGTATTCGCAGACAATTGATGCAGGAATACGTCCAAAAATTCACCAGAACGACTTTGCCGCGGATGTCTTCGGCGCGCAGCGGCTTTGTATTCAACCATTGCTGCGCTTCAAATAGCGTCCGCAGCGGACCCGACGCCTCGTCGCCCGCTGCGTACGCCGTATTAGCATTGGCTATGCTGGGGCCCTTTCGCACTCCTGAAATGATTAGTACGGCCGCAAAAAGAACAGAAATGAACAGCGCCATCGTTAACCATAGTCGCCGGTATTTGCGATTGGGCGTCATTTATGGCGCGCCGAACATATCGGCTTGATCAGGCAGATATGAATTTCTCTTGAGTATCATTGTTTATCTCCAGTAATCGATTGGGACCATCAATTTCATGCCTACGCCTTCACAAGCTCATGTCTGCATGCTTGAAAGTCTTGCGTGTTGATCAGCCGTTGATCGACGCCGCGCTGGAATGACAGTAGTTGCGGGCGCCGCGGCTGCCTATCACGTCTTTCTATTAAATGCGGTGTTCGATGTTCGGCGGAGCGCCGCACGGCGATGAAGCGGTTAGGTCAGACCCCTTCACGCGAGATTGATCACGACGTCAATGTTGCCGCGCGTGGCTTTGGAATACGGGCACGTCTGATGGGCAGCGTTCACCAGGGCTTGAGCTACGTTGCGCTCGACGCCTGGCACCCTGACATTGAGACGAGCTTGCAGAAAATAAGCTCCGTCGGTTAGACAAAGGTCTACTTCCGCGTCGACGGCCGTATCGGCCGGGAGCGCGACCTTCATCTTGCGGGCTGCCAGCCCCATCGCCCCTTCGAAGCACGACGACCAACCAGCGGCGAACAACTGTTCCGGATTGGTGCCGCTAGTAGCGCTGCCGGGAGGCGAAAGCTTGATATCCAGCCGGCCATCGGAGCTGCGGGACGCGCCCTCTCGGCCACCCGTGGTGTGAACTTTGGCGGTAAACAGGATTTTATCGGGCTTCGTCATGGTGAGTTCCTCTTTGCGTCTGATATCAATGGATGTCTCTCCCTGTCCTCCGCCGCTGCACATTAACTTTCAGGGCATCTTTCCGCTGGAGCGGTATTTGGACCGCCTACTGCCGTCAGTGCTTCCTCGAAAGATCGCCGGCGGCGCGAAACGGGTTATCCACAGGAAACCGTTACTGCTGGCAGGTTGCGGTAAACACCCCTCGAAAGTAGCGAAAAACGTGACAAACAGGTATCGCATCGGACATTGCCCACATGAAGAGAGGATTCGAGTATCTCGAGGCAACTCGCCATTCTCACGAGGTCGGCCAGCGAATCCGCCAGCATTTTCCGCATCACGTTCGTACGATGGATCTGATACGTGATCTCGCTGATGCCAAGATGTGCGGCGGCCTGCTTGTTGAGAAGTCCGCTGACCACCAGTGGCAGTACTTCGCGCTCACGCGGTGTCAGCAACCGGTAGCGTTCCCGCAGCCGGTTCAGGCCAGCTTGATTGGCGCGCCGCTCACGATCCTGAGCGAGCGCCGCGTGTGCGCGCTCCAGCAGCTCCTGCTCAATGAACGGTTTTGTCAGAAAATCTAGAGCCCCCCCCCTGGATGGCGCGTACGCAGGATCGTATGTCGCCGTGACTTGTGACGAATATGATCGCTGGATGATCCTCACCGCCCATTTGTTGCTGCAGGTCCAGGCCATTACCGTCTGGGAGCTCGGCGTCCAAGATCAGGCAAGTGGGTACATCCCGCTGGGAGTAAGCAAGGAATTCGGCTGCGGAGCCGAACGCGACGGCACACAAGTGGGAGGCCGCGAAGAGCCCCTGGAGCGCCTCGCGAACGCGATGATCGTCATCTACGATTATTACGATGTGGTCTCCCGAGAGCATTGAGGCCCGGTCCACGCGCGAAAACGGTATCCGCGCTAGCGGACCTACTGATCGAGGTTCATGCGCGTAGCGCACAAAATGACGGTGACTATTTCCGGGTATTTCCTGCATGACGACCTCGCTGGCGAGCTGTTTATTCGCGGCGCGACCGGGGCCACGAGCCGCAGGTATTAAAGCAGGACGACGAGGTTCGATTGTATTGCGCGAAGGCTGGTGCTGGCTTAACCAACGATTGGCTAGGGTCTGCGCACTGGATTTTGTATTAGTGCTTTACTGGAACCGTAAAGTGCAAGGCCGCTCCATGCGGCTGATTCGCATCCGCCCACAGGCGCCCTCCATGGCCTTCGATGATGGAGCGACAGATCGACAAGCCGATCCCCACGCCGCCTTCCTTCGTTGTCATGAAGGATTCGAAGATGCGAGTGCGATCTTCGGGCGCAATGCCAGGCCCCGAGTCGGCGACTGTAACGAGTAAGCCTGCCGAGCGCGATTCGGTAGTGACGAGCAGATTTCGCTCCGCTTCGCTGACGACAGCCATCGCCTCTATGGCATTCACTATCAAATTCATCATGACCTGCTGAAGTTGAACGCGATCCGCCATCACCGGCGGCATTTCATCCGCGAGCCGCATCTGCACCGAAACGTGATTCTTCAGCAGCTCGCCTCGCACGATGGCGATCACTTCTCCAATCGCCTCATTGAGATCGAGGCGTCCCGTCCGGGGCGGCGCCCTCTTAATCTGATGGCGGATGCCGGCGAGGATCTCGCTCGCTCGGTAGGTGTTACTGACCACGGATTCCAGCGCCTCCTGAACTTCTGCCAGATCCGGCTGCTCCGCGGCGAGGAAGCGCAGTGCGGCATGGGCGTTATTGCGTACGGCGCCAATGGGTTGATTGATCTCATGTGCGATGGATGCGGCCAGTTGCCCCATCGTCGCTAGGCGACCCGCATGCGTCAGTTCTATTTGCAGTGCGTGCAGCGCCTCCGCGGCCCGTTTGCGCTCAGTCAGGTCAAGCACGAACGCGACCCCTTGCGATACGTCGTCTTCGAAGGTTGCCAAGCCAATCAGTACAGGTACGCGACTGCCATCCTTACGGTAGAACTCCTTTTCGAATGGCTGCAAAGTACCGGTAATTCGCAGTTCAGGCACCAAGATTTGCTCGTCGCGGTCCCGCCATTCGGGCGGCGTCAGGTCGGTCCAGTGCACACGTCTGGAGAGGACATCTTCACGATCGTAGCCTACGATGCGCAGGAAGGCGTCGTTGGCCTCGAGAATCTGTCCTTGAAGATCCCAGATCATGATTCCGATGATGTTTGCATCAACCAGCCGGCGGATCCTGGATTCGCGCTCTGCAAGGTCCCGGTACAGACGAGCATTCTCGAGCGAGATCGCGGCCTCGGAGGCCAGCAGCTTGAGGATAGCCATTCGTGCCGGAGTAAAGGCATGTGGCGTCAGGTTGTTCTCCAGATAAAGCATGCCCAGCATTCGGGTCTGCTTGAGGATCGGGAGGCAGAGAACGGATCGCGCGTGGTGTTGGCGAACGTAGTCGTCGGAGGAGAACGAGCCCTGAACGGAGGCATCGTGTAACAGGACGCTCTCGCGGGTGCATTGGGCGTAGCGAAGGACCGACAGGGGCAGATCCGCCCCGGTCAAGCTCGCTTGCCGCAGTTCAACTCGTACGCCGTTGCTACTCGTGGCGACTTCCGCTTCTATCCGGTAGTCATCGCCGCGCACAAGGATCAGCAGGCCTCTTTCGGCGCCTGCGTACTCGATTGCCGTACGCAGCACCGTGTCGATCAGCTTCTCCAGGACGATCTCGCCTGACACGGCCTCGGACACCCTAAGCACAGTGGCGAGGTCGAGCTGGTCGACCGGGGTGTGTATTGTCGCCAACGCATCGGAAGCGGCACCGTCGGATCGGATCTGCGGGAAAAGCTGGTCCAGCTGTCGAACCTTGCCATCCGCCCCCCAACGAACGTAGCAGCGGCGTGCTTCCCGCAAGTAAGTCGTGGCGATCTTCTCGTAACCGCGCGACGCATAGAACATTCCAGCGAGTTCGTGGGCTAAGCCTTCGTTGTGGACAAAACCATGCACCTGCGCGGATTGGATCGCCTTCTGGTAGAGTTCTTGCGCATCCAAAAAGCGTCCGTCAATCCGCGCGATCTCCGCCGCTACCAGCGCGGCGCGATTCTCAAATGTCGGAGGGGAGTGCTCGGCCCACTCCTCGATCTGCTGATGATGGTCCACCAAGGCCTCGAAGTGTTTCGGTCGGTCATCCGCCGACGCTATCGTCCAAGCCCCTGCATGAGCAAGTGCCGCATAGAAGCGAAAGTCCGCGGTTTCGAACATCGCCGCTGATGTCCAGTACAGCGGCTTCCCTTTGAAGGCGGCCTCGGCCGCCGACGCATAATCTCCAGAAAAAACACGAGCCTGCACCTTTCGGGTCCAATAGTAGAACTCGGCAAATACCAGATTCGGATTTCCGGCGAGATAGCGCTCGACCTCCGGTTCTCTGTAGTCGTCGTGATCCAAGCACCCGAGCGTCGGTGTAACACCGCGCAGTGTGCGAATCAGGCCAAGCTGTGACCCGCAGAGGTGAATTACCAAACCGAAACGCACCCTTTTTGCGAAAGCCAGGCCGTTTTCACACTCCGTCTGAACTTCCGGGAGCGGATCCCCAACCGCGAGACAGATCGTGATCAGCTGGTCCCAGCTATAGGAGGCGAACGTAAGATCGCCAATACGATAGGCGGCGTCGAATGCACGGCGTGTCAGCTCGCGTCCGCTGGCGACGTGCTGCGACCAAGGCAGGACCATGGCACCTACAGACATCCAAGTTCTCGCCTGGTAGCGCGTCAGTCCACGCTTTTCGACCAGGTCGTAGCCCAGTTGCCCGAAGCGAAAGCCGTCTTTGTAGTTGTCGAGACGAGGCCCTGCGAACATGGCGAGCCAGACGTAGGCGAAGGCCCCCGCGTCGCTGTTACCGTGCTCTAGGCTTAGCGTCACCAAGCGACACACGATTAAGGTGGACAGATGCTCGTCAAAGAGAATCGACGGCGTGACTATCTCTGTGAAGACATCGAGCGTGTCGAGGACGTCCGGATCGACAACCAGCGGCTGGTCTATGAGTTCTTCAATTTGTCGGCGCCCGAGCAGCGCCCAGATTCGCTCATATTCTCGTAGAACGTCATCGCGAGTCGGCCGATTCGACCATTCCGTGCCTTCGCGGCGAAGCCACTCCAGGAACACGTCCACAGCGCGGTCGCACCGGTCTTGTGTGGTGTAGAGCGTGAGCCGCAAGCGCGTAGCGAGGCAGAAATCATGTCGATTATTCGCGCGCTGTGGCAACAGCCGGAGTCGCTCCTCCGCAGCATCCTTGTCTGCGGTGTGCAGCTCACATTCGCCCATCAGATACTCGGTGGAGAAAATAAGAGGATAGTTGCGGTCCCACGTCTGATCCGCCAGCAGTATTCGGCCGGCGCCGAGATATTTGAGCGCCGAAGCGTATGCAGTCGATGCTTTGGCGCGTCGACCGGCGATGAGATTCAGCTCTGCGACGCGCTCTTGGTCCTCCACCGACGTGAGCAGGTGAGAGCCGCGGTTGAGTTGATTGACGATCTCGAAGATCGCCTCGTCGCGCTTGTCCGGCGGCGTGAGCGTCGCGAGG
>Ga0210387_10000885_pt1 | contig 22008 bp, 19 predicted proteins | sample IncBWC7OmetaG_FD_160108 | JGI IMG/M metagenome (GOLD analysis project Ga0210387, IMG submission 160108) | Forest soil microbial communities from Barre Woods Harvard Forest LTER site, Petersham, Massachusetts, United States - Inc-BW-C-7-O ...
TCGCCTCTCCGAGCCGGTAGCGCGTGAGGGGCCGGCGAACGCCCTGACTCACGCGCGTGTAGTTCGCACCGCCGCGCAGGCGCGACTCGCCGAACAGCAGCAGGACGCACAGTACGATCGAGAAGCACGACAGCGCCGCCGCGCCCGAAGCGCTGAAGCTGAGCTCGTACTGGGCGTAGATGTGAACCGTGAACGTCCGATACTGCAGGGCGACGAACGCGTCGAACTCGACAAGTGTGTCGAGCACGACGAGCAGCATCCCGCCGAGCAGCGCCGGGCGAAGCTGCGGCAGGATCACGCGAAAGAACGTCTGCCGTGCGTTCAACCCGAGCGAGCGCGCGGTCTCCTCGAGCGCAGGGTCCATTCCGCGCAGCGAGACCGCGCACAGCAGGAACACGATCGGGTAGTAGGAGAACGCGATGATGCCCGCCGCGCCGAGGAACCCCTGCAGCAACGTCCCGAGCGTCGCCCACGCGTAGCTCGTCACGAACAGCGGCATCGTCAGCGGCGCGACCGCGAGCAGCGTCCACAGCGGCCGCGCGGGCAGGTGCGTGCGCTCGATGAACCAAGCGGCGATCACGCCGATCAAGCCGGCGAGCGGTGTGGCCACGAGCGCGACGAGGAGCGAGTGCAGCAGCAGCGTCCGTGGCGAGGATGCGTCGATCGCTTTGACGGCCGCCGAGATCCCGCCCTGAAGCCCCTGCACGATCGTGATGCCCACGGGCAGCACGACGATGATCGCGACAAGTGCGCAAACGAGCACCAGCGAGAGCGGCACGGGACCGAGCAGCCGGCGCGCTCGGCGCGCCGGCTGCTCCCCCCTAGTACGCGTCGCGGCGATCGCGGGGGTACTCGAGGACATGTCCCTTCCCTATATGTTCGCTCGGCGGTTGCGCCACGTTGGTTGAGCTACACGCGGGAACTGGTCCTGCCGTGCCTGACGTGGCGTCCTAGAGGTTGCCGTCGCCGTCGCTCGGGCCACCTTTATTGTCTTCGTCGCCATCCCCCGCGTGTTCTCCCTGCGGGATGCCGGAGTTCGACGATTCGGATTTCTTTTCTTCCGCGGGCGCTTTGGTTTCTTCGGCAGGCGCTTTCGATTCTTGCGCCGGCGCCTTCGTTTCCGCGGGTGCGGCCGGCGTCGATGACGAAGAGGTCCCGGAGCTCGTCGTGCTCGAGCTGCCGCAGCCGGCCACTCCCAGCGCGACCATGACAACGCCCAGCGCTACCCATCGGCGTGGCCCTGCGCTTGCGCGCCCATCAGATGATTTTGTGAGCATGAGACCTCCGTGGCGAAGTGTGGCGGCAATTGCCTTGAACGTAGGTCGGACAGCAAATGCTCCGACCCGGGGACTGGGACTGCGCGTGACTGGGACTGTGCGTACAAGCCCTCAGACCCCGCCATACGAAGAACCTTCCCGCGCGTAGAGGCAGGCGCCTGTCCGTCGTCCATTGCGAACGTGAACTCGGCGGCCACATAGACGCTCGCTCTTGCCCGCATAGCGTCACCATGGCGTTCGGCTGGCCTATAGGGGATAGCGGGACGCTGCGGGACCTTCGCTGCGCACCCACCCGATAGAGTGAGGCCAATGTCGGATGCTGTGGTGCAACCCGACGAGGTCACTCCCCCTGGGCAGGGTCCCGGCTATGGGCTTCTGGGCCCGAGGACCCGGCACCTGATCGCGCTCGAGTTCGGCTCACGGGCCGATTTCGACGACCCGAGCCTCGAGTGGCGCCGGCTCTTCTCTGAGCTGCTCGGCACGTTCGCGCTCGTGCTCGTTGCCGCCGGCGGCGGCATTCTCCATGGCCAGGGCCAGATCAGCCTCGCCGCCGCGGTCGTCGCCCCGGGCCTCATGGTGATGGCGATCATCCTGTTCATGGGCGCGGTCTCCGGAGCGCACCTGAACCCCGCCGTCTCGCTGGCCTTCGCCCTGCGCGGGGACTTCCCCTGGAAGCGGGTGCCGGGCTACATCATCATCCAGCTCATCGGCGCCACGCTGGCGTGCCTGTTCCTGCTCGCGGTGTTCGGCAACATCAAGCACCTGGGCGCCACGCTGCCCGGACCGGGCTATGAAAACTGGCAGGCGCTCTTGATGGAGATCGTGCTCACCGCGTTGCTTGTCAGCGTCATCCTCGGGACCGCATCCGCCGCGCAGAACGTCGGCGCGATCGCCGCGCTTGGCGTCGGCGGCTACATCGCCCTGGCCGGCCTGTGGTCGGCACCGGTGAGCGGCACCTCGATGAACCCGGCCCGCTCGTTCGGCCCGGCGCTGGTGAGCGGCGACTGGACGAGCTACTGGGTCTACGTGGTGGGGCCGATCGCAGGCGCCCTGATAGCGGTCGGCTGTGCGTTCGTCCTGCGCGGCAAAGGCGGTGGCGTGATCGGCTACGCGGCCGGCTCCGGGGTTCTTGACGACGGCAGCCTCGCCGCGAAGCAGCGACTCTCGCAGGCCATTGAGCGTGGGGACGTGACCCCGCCCGGCATCGCCGACAGCGACAAACCGACAGGCTGACGATGGCGGACATGGCGCCTGCTTGCTGGAGCGATGGCTCGATTTCGTTCACTCCCCGATCCACCGACCCGCCCAAGGAGGCGCCCGATGAGCCATGATCGCTCCCACGCGATGGACCATGTAGTCCTCGTGCTGTTCGAGAACAGGTCCTTGGACAACCTGCTCGGGCATCTGTACGGACCGGAGGACGGCAAGAGCTTCGAGGGCGTGCTCGGCAAGGATCTGAGCAACCCGATCCCGGAGTGGGCCGAGGACGGCGCCGAGCGCAGGAGCGTCCCCTACACGACCACGACAGACATGGATGCGCCGAACCCGGACTCGGGCGAGGAGTACTTCCACACCAACACCCAGCTGTACAACACCCTGGACGAGCACAACCGCTTCAAGATCGGCGAGGCCGTCACCGCACCGTGGAACGTCCCGCCGCCGGGTACCGAGCCGAACATGGAAGGGTTCGTCACCGACTACATCAGCACGTTCACCGGCGAGGTGGGCCGTCAGCCCACCTATGAGGAGTACGCGCAGATCATGACCGGCTACACGCCCGAGCAGGTGCCGGTGCTCAACGGAATCGCCAAGGCCTTCGGCGTGTTCGACCACTGGTTCTGCGAGGTGCCCTCGCAGACGTTCATGAACCGCTCGTTCTGGACCGCCGGGACCTCATCGGGCTTCGTGACCAACAAACCGGCCATGAAGTGGACAACGGATAACACCGCCGAGACGCTGTTCGACCGGCTGGAGGCGCATGGGCGCACCTGGAAGGTGTACGTGCTCGAGCCCGCCAGGATCTCCTTCACCGGGTGGATCCACATGCCGCGCCTGAAGAACCGCCTGGCGACGCACTTCGTGTCGTTCTCGGAGTTCGAGCGCGACGCGGCCAACGGCACCTTGCCGGACTTCTGCTTGATCGAGCCGCATCTCATCGCCGGGCACGGCGACTACCACCCGGCGGAGGGGCGATCGCTCATCGGCGAGAACGTCAACCTCGCGTTCGATCCGCCCTCCTCGATCCTGGCCGGAGAGAACTTCCTGAACCGCATCTATGAGGCGATCAAGACCGCGGACTCCGCCGAGGGCTCGAACGCCTACAACACCACGTTCTTCATCGGCTGGGACGAGCCCGGTGGCACCTATGATCACGTCCCACCGGGACCCGTGCCACCACCGCACCCCAGCGCACCGGCCGGGGAGTGTGGGTTCAAGTTCGACCGCTCCGGCTACCGCGTCCCGGCGATCATCGTCTCCCCCTGGGTGGACGAGGGCATCGTGATCAACGATGAGTACCGCCACACCTCGCTGCTCTCCACGCTGCGCAAGGTCTGGGACCTCGGCGACCCGTTCACCGACCGCGACGCGGCCGCCCGCACATTCCAGCATCTGCTCTCTCGCGAGACCCCGCGCGACCCCGCCACCTGGCCCGACTTCCAGCCGCAGCCCGTGCCGGAGTGGCAGTTGACCGAAGTCGAGCTTGGGGAAGTGCTGAGCAATCTCGGCAAGGCCATCGGCCCGGGATTGGTCGAACACGCTAAGCAATCCGGGCTGCCGGTTCCGGCCGAGCTGACCGACCCCAACAAGCCGCCGACGCCGCAGCAGCTCGTCGACTTCGTCTTCGGGATCGCCTCGAAGTACTTCCCGCGCCTGGTCCCCGACGAGGATCAGGGACCCCAGAGCTACTGACAGCGCGACAGCCGAAGCATGAGGTCACATCGGCTTTCGCTGTGTCGTGCGCGGATGAGCCGTCAGCTCAGCCAAGCAGACAGCTCCTCCAGCGCGTCCGGGATCACGTAGTAGTAGGCCCAGAGCCCTTGTCGCTCGGAGTCGACTATGCCGGCGGCGCGGAGCTTGCCGAGGTGATGGGAGAGCGTGGGTTGGGCGATGTCGAAGAGGGGCACGAGCTCGCAGACACAGACCTTGCCGGCGTGGCGACGCAGGACGTCCACGAGCTGTAGACGGATCGGGTCACCGAGGGCCTTGGCGACGTCGGCCATGCGCAGGGCCTGCTCGCGCTGAACGTCTGGATAGACCACCGGCTCGCAGCAGCGCTCGCCGGCCGCTCGCTTCTGCTTGGGCGCAAGCTCCAAATCGACGGACATCTATCTATATATATCTATTGAAGCAATATTTGTCAATGCAATAAGATCGCGGACGTGGAACCGACGAGGGCACCATGACCGATCGACCCGACCTCCTCCGGCGCGCCCTGATGGAGGCCGTGGGGACGTTTGCGCTGGTGACGGCCGGGTGCGGAGCGATCATCGCCAACACCACCCATCCCGGCTCGCTTGGCGGCGTCGGCATCGGCCTGGTGTTCGGCCTGGTGATCATGGCGATGATCTACGCGGGCGGACATCTCTCCGGCGCCCACTACAACCCGAGCGTCACGATCGCGTTCGCGCTCGCTCGGCACTTCCCGCTTCGGGACGCGCTCGCGTACATCGCCGCGCAGTTCGTCGGCGCGAGCGCGGCAGCGCTCTTGCTGCTCGCCGCGTGGACGAGCAGACCCGCCCACCTGGGGACCACGCTCCCGAGCGTCAGCGCCCCGACCGCACTGGCGTACGAGATCGTCCTCACCGCGTTTCTGATGTTCGTCATAACCGCCGTGGCGACCGACACTCGCGCGGTGGGCGCAGCCGCGGCGATCGCGATCGGCGGGACCGTGGGCCTCGACGCACTGTTCGGCGGACCGATCACCGGCGCCTCGATGAACCCGGCCCGTTCGTTCGGCCCGGCGCTCGCGTCCGGCACCTGGCACGACCTGTGGATCTACATCGCCGGACCTCTGATCGGAGCCACGATCGGCGTGTTCGCCTATCGGCTGGTCCGTGGATCGAATCCGCTGACGCCTTCATCCCACGTGAGCGAGGAGGCTGCGGTCGATGGCGACGATCCTGTTCGTCTGCCTGCATAACGCGGGGCGCTCGCAGATGAGCCAAGCGCTGTTCGAGCGCGCGGCCGCCAGCAGGCATACGGCGCTTTCGGCCGGGACCACGCCCGCCGAGCGCGTGCACCCCGAGGTGGTCGAGGCGATGCGCGAGCTCGACATCGACCTGGCCGACCGCCGGCCACGGCTCCTCACCCGCGAGCTCGCGGGGACGGCCGACGTGGTCGTGACGATGGGCTGCGGGGACGCCTGCCCCTACATTCCGGGCAAGCGTTACGTCGATTGGGAGCTGACCGATCCGAAGGGACGCCCACCGGCCGAGGTCCGCGCCATCCGTGACGAGATCGCGCGGCGCGTGGCGGAGTTGCTCGCGGAGCTTGACGAGAGCTGACGGAAGCGACCTCCGGGAACGGTTATACGTCCGTCTCGTCGTTCTGAGATACAGGACTAGCCAGAAGATCGGTGAGACCATAGGCTTGGCGCATGGGCGAGCGGGTCGAGAGATCGACCGCACGGCTTCGAGACGGCCTGGCGGGAGCGCCCGGACGGTTTTGGCGCTCGCCGGAGGACCAGCCGCCGTGGGCGCGCCCGGCGCTGCTGGCGATCGCGGCGCTGGCGGCGGTGACCTACGCGTGGGGCATGAACGGCGCGGCGCTGGAGGCGTTCTATGGGGCGGCCGCGCGGAGCATGTCCACGAGCTGGCACGACTTCTTCTTCGGCGCGTTCGACCCGATGGGCACTGTGAGCGTGGACAAGCTCCCGGGGGCGCTGTGGCCGCAGGCGCTGTCGTTGCGGTTGTTCGGGTTTCACACGTGGGCGATCGTGCTGCCGCAGGTCATCGAGGGGGTGCTCACGATTCTCGTGCTCTATCGCGCGGTGCGCCGTCTGGCGGGTCCGGTGGCGGGGATCGTGGCGGCGGGCGTGATGGCTACGAGCCCGGTGACGGTCGCGTTGAACCGTGGCAACGTGGCGGACTCGCTGCTGATCCTGCTGCTCGTGCTAGCGGCCGACGCGACCACGATGGCTACGGTGAGCGGGCGCCTGCGCTCGCTGCTGCTGGCAGGCGTGTGGGTCGGCCTGGCGTTCCAGGCGAAGATGACGGTCGCCTGGCTGGTCTTGCCGGCACTGGCTGCCGCCTACCTGCTCGCCGCTCCCGCCCAGCTGCGCGCCCGCCTCGGCCACGTGGCGCTCGCGGGCGCGGTGACCGCACTCGTGTCGGTCAGCTGGATGAGCGTCGTCTCGCTTGTGCCCGCGCACGAGCGGCCGTATGTGGACGGTACGCAGAACGACTCGGTGTTCAGTCAGACCTTCGACTACAACGGGATCGCGAGGCTGCGGCGCGGAAGCGACGTGTTCGCCGGCGCGGGGCATCCGGCCGCGTTCCTCGTGGCGCTGTCCGCGGCGAGCACCGGTCCGATTCACAGCATCGAGCCGAGCTGGCACCGGCTGCTGAGTGGTCCGTTCGGACGCGACGACGGCTGGCTGCTGCCGGCGGCGCTGATCGCGGCGATCGGTGTGCTCGCGACTCGTCGCGGGAGGAGCCGGCGCGACCCGCTCAGAGCAGCGGTCGTGTTGTGGGGCCTGTGGCTGGGCGTGCTGGGCGCGTTCTTCAGCGCGGGCGGTTACCCCAACTCCTACTACGTCGCGGCACTGTCGCCGGCGATCGGGGCGTTGTGCGGAGCCGGCGTCGCGGTCGCGTGGCGGCGGCGGGAGGAGGTCGCGACGCAGGTGTGCCTGGCGGGAGCGGTGGCTGCATCTGTCGGTTACGGGGTGTACCTGCTTGGAGGAGGATCGCGGGTGCCCGGATGGCTGGTGCCCGTGGCGGTCTGCGCGGGCGTGATCGGCGTGCTCGGACTCGCGGCTGCGCGGCACGGCGACCAAAGCAGAGCCCCGACCGGGAGCGTGGTGGCGCTCGCTGTCGCGTGCACGCTGCTGCTCCCGGGTGTGGCCTCCGCGCTGATGGTCATCCGCGGTCTCGGCCCGTTCGCGGCGCCATACGAGCCGTCCTCCGCGACGGTTTCGCACGCGGAGGCCAAACGTACGCGCCAGCTGGACGAGCAGATCGTCGAAGAGCTCTCCTCGACCTATGGCACGCCGATACCGATGGCGACCGACTCCTCGATCCTGGCGGCGCCGTACATCCTCGCGACGGGTAAGGAGATATTGCCGATCGGGGGTTTCCAGGGTGGGATCCCGACGCCCACGCTGACTCAGCTACAGCGGTATGTCGACTCCGGGCAGGTTCGCGCGATGCTCGTCCCGCGAGTGAGCAAAGATCCGCGGATCGTGTGGATCCGTGATCACTGTGCCGCACCGAAACAGTCGGGTGGTGCGACGGCGCTGTATGACTGCGCGAGCAGCTGAGGCACGCTGTCGAAACATGGCCTGATCCGCAGGCTCAAGGCGCGCGCGTCGGACGCCGATGCCGACATATGAGGCGAGCGATTCGCGAGAACGCCCTGTGTGCGCTGGCGGCGGCTGGCGCAAGTGCCGCGATGGCCTGGCTGGGGCTGTACGGCTTTGCGTGGAACGACTACGAAATCGAGGCTCAGCCCGCGTTCAGTGCGCTCACGCATGGTCATGTGCTCGAATTCCTGCGCCTTGTCCCCGCCTACGGAGGGTCGCTGGTGGAGCGGGCTCCGTTCGCGCTGCTGCCCGGGCTGTGGGGCGGAGGCGAGCTCGCCGTCTATCGGATGGTCGCGCTGCCGTGCCTGCTGGCGGGGGCTGCGCTCGGCGTGTGGCTGTGCGCGCAGATGCGCGCCGCTGGTCGCAAGACCCTCTGGCGAGCGATCGTGCTGGGGGTGTGCGTGGCCAACCCGCTGACCCTGCAAGCCCTCGAATTGGGTCATCCCGAGGAACTGCTCAGCGCCTGCCTGTGTGTCGCCGCGGTGCTGCTGGCCGTCCGCGGGCACTCGATCTGGGCGGGCGTGCTGCTGGGCTTGGCGATCGCGAACAAGGAGTGGGCGCTGATCGCGGCCGGTCCGGTGCTGGTGGCACTGCCGGCGAGCGCGGGCACGGCCCGCTGGAGGCAGGCGACCATCTGCCTGGCGAGCGCCGGAGTTGCGGCCGCCGCGATGCTCGCACCGCTCATGCTCGCCTCGCCCGGCGGTTTCGCAACAGGCGCTCGTGGAGCGGTGACACCGCAGCAGGCGCTGTTCCAGCCGTGGCAGGTGTGGTGGTTCTTCGGAGTGCCCAATCATGTGTCGATCCCCACCGGTGTCACACGGATCGTTCCGATGAACGCCGCTCTGAGCATTCATCCAGGGTGGCGCCTGGCTCCATCGTGGCTGAGCGGTATCGCACACCCGCTCATCCTCCTGCTGGCGCTGCCATTGACACTCGTGGCATGGCCCAGACATCGTCGCCCGGACGCCCCGCTTCTGCTGCTCGCGCTCCTGCTCCTAGCGCGCTGCCTGCTCGATCCATGGGATATCGGCTACTACTCGCTGCCGTTCATTCTCGCACTGCTTGCGTGGGAGGCGTGCCACGAGCCAGCTCGTCCGCCGATGCTGGCCCTGGCAAGCACCGTACTCGCGTGGCTTAGCTTCCGGTGGCTCCAGTCTCACGGGGCCTCGCCCGACCTGCAGGCTGCCCTGTTCCTCGTGTGGACGCTGCCGTTGGCGACGGCGCTGGCACTTGCCCTCTACGCTCCGGAGCGGCTCTCCCGTATAGGCGAGATCTGCGGCGTCAAGCCTTCCGGACGCGCGGCCGATAGCCGTCTCAAATGGTTGCCCGTGCTTCCGCGCTGATCAGACCAACACACGGCATCGGGGGCGCACCAGCGAGCCTGTCTGTGCGCTCGGCGTTCATCGTGCTGCTGGTCGCCTGCCCGCTGCTGCCGGCGTTCAGGAACTCCCTGCAGACGTATCCGGCGGTGGCGAACTTCTGGGTCGTGCTGCCGTGTTGCGGGCTCTTTCTGCTGCCCCTGATCGACTTCGAGCATCTGTGGCGGATGCGCCACCTCGATCTGCTCGTGTTGCTCTCGTTCGTGCTTGCGCTGGGTTGGTGGGATCACGCTCGCACCTGGCCGATGTTCTTCGTGTACGCGCCGCTGGCGTATTTGGGCGTGCGCATGGTGAGGATCGCTCGTGTGGGCCGGCGCGATTCGCCAAGTCGCTCTGTGACACCGCTTGCGCTCTCGTTGCCCTGTTCGTGGTTGATCGCGGGAATCGTGGTGCTCGTCGGAGTCCACGCGAGCTGGACGCTCGACTCCCAGGTGAATACCGACGTGGGACCCGGCAGCGTGCACGGCGCACTGCAGATTCTGCACGGGAGCCCGCTTTACGGTGCTGACAAGACGCTGCTGTCGAGCTTGGGCTATGACCCTCACTACGACACTTATGGTCCCGTCGACTACGAGGCATATGTCCCGTTCGCCGGCGTGATCCCGAGCGAAACGGCGGCGCGCTTGGCCGCGCTCTTCTTCGACCTCTTGACCGCGGCGCTCCTGTTTGCGCTCGGACGTCAGGTCAGGGGACCGACAGTTGGGATCGTGCTCGCTTACGCCTGGCTTGCCTTCCCCTTCACCCTCTACACCGATGGCTTGGCTGCCAACGACTCGATGGTCGCGGCTGCGCTCGTGGGTACGCTCCTGCTGGCTCGATCTCCGAGCCGCCGCGGCGCGATGGCGGCGGTTCTTGCGTGGACCAAGCTCACCCCCCTGGCGCTCGTGCCGGTGCTGGCCGGCCACAACCCCTCTGGGCAAGGCCGCCGCCGTCAGCTGCTTGTCTTCGGCGCCGCGTTCGGGCTTGCCACGGCGGTTGTGTTCGTGCCGGTTCTGACCCACGACAGCCCGAGTGAGTTCATGACGCGCACGTTTGGCTTTCAGATCTCTCGCAGCCCGGGCTACTCGATCTGGGAGCGGCTCGACAGCGGCGCGCTGCTTGGCACGGTCGCCTGGATCAAGACCGTCTCGGGTGTGGCCCACGGTCTGCTGATCGCGCTGACGGGAGGATTTGCCGTGGCGTTGCTGTGGCTGCCCAAACGCCAGGATGTCGTTGGTCTCGCGGGCGCATCCGCTGCGGTGCTGATCGCCGTGCTGGCGTGCGATGGGTACTACTCCTTCACCTACATCCTGTGGTTCGCGCCGCTGGTGCTGGTCGCCCTGGTCCTCCAGAGCGAGGAGGTCCCAAAGCGCCACACAGTGGCCTCGCCTGCTCAGGAGATGACCGTGAGCTCCTTGGGCAGCCCGGTCAGCACCTCGTGACCGTCCGCGAGGACGACGAGCAGATCCTCGATGCGCACGCCGCACTGCCCGGGCAGGTAGACGCCGGGCTCGACGGTGACGACGTTGCCGGCATGCAGCGGATCGTCTCCGGCGGTGCGGGACAGTCTCGGGCCCTCGTGGATCTCCATGCCGACGCCGTGACCCAGTCCGTGGCCGAAGTGATCGCCGTGTCCGGCGGCTGCGATCGCCGCGCGTGCGACGGCGTCGAGCTCGCGACCGCTGGGGCCGGCGGTGACGGCATCGAGCGCGAGTGCCTGCGCTGCGCGCACGAGCTCGTAGACCTCGCGTGCGCGATCGGAGATGCGCTCGCCGGTGGCGTAGGTGCGGGTGCAGTCCGAGCAGTAGCCCTCGTGCAGGGCGCCCCAGTCGATCGTGACGAGCACGTCGGCTGCGATCGGCTCTGCACGCGGCTCGGCGTGCGGCAGCGCACCGTGGGGGCCGGAGGCGACGATCGAGGGGAAGCTGGGGCCGGTGGCGCCGAGCCGGCGCATCTCTAGCTCGAGGTCGATCGCCACCTCCCGCTCGGTGCGCCCGACGAGCCCGCGCTCCAGCACGCTGCGTCGCAGCGCCTCGTCCGCGAGTTGGGTCGCCGCGCGGATGCGGGCGATCTCCTGAGCGTCCTTGACGGCCCGCATGCGCTCGATTGCCCCGGCGCAGGGTACGAGCTGCCAGCCGGCGGGCAGCAGCCCGCGCAGGTGGGTGTGCTGGGCGACCGTGAGGTGGGCGTCGTCGAACCCCAGACGACCCGCGGTCCCGGCGGTGGCGATCAGCGTGTCGACGGCCGCGTCGAGCAGCTCTCCGGAGACGATCTCGCGCGCGAAGGTGTCGGGGACCTGTTCGGCGGACTGGGTTTCGTAGCGGAAGTCGGTGAGGAAGCGGTGATCGCCGGAGCACCCGGAGGCGGCGATCGACACGAGCGCGTTGCTGCCGGTGAAGCCGGTGAGGTAGCGGATGTTGACGGCGCTCCAGACGAGCAGCGCGTCGAGCTTGCGCTCGCGCAGCTCGCCGGCTAGACGCTCGACGCGCTCACTCTCGACCCCACTGCTCGCTGCGGTCATCCCCGACGTCCTCCTCCGGTGCGATGTGTGCTCACGGGCCCGCCTCGTCGAGCGCTTGGCGTATGCGCCGGAGCGCTAGCCGGTAGCCGTCGGGGCCTTTGCCCGAGTAGGTCGCGAGGCAGAGATCGCCGATCACCGAGGACCGCCGCCAGGGCTCGCGCGACTGGACGTCGGAGAGATGGACCTCGACGGCGGGCAGTCCGGTCAGCTCGAGAGCGTCGTGGATCGCGTAGGCGTAGTGCGTCCAGGACCCAGGGTTGAGGATCACCGCGACGACCTGGCCGCGCAGCGCGTGCAGGCGCTCGACGTACTCGGACTCGGCGTTGGTCTGGAAGAAGCTCGCATCGAGACCGTCCTCAGCGGCCCAGGTGGCGATCTGCGCCTCGAGGTCGGCGAGCGTGAGCGTGCCGTAGTGCAACGGGTCGCGCTGGCCGAGCAGATTCAAGTTGACGCCGTGGAGCACCTCCACGCGCTGGGACGCGGATGCGCTCATGAGGCGCTCAACTCTGTCACGGCCCGGCGCAACTCGCTGTCGGAGACCTCGCAGCCGATGCGGGGCGCGCCGGGCTGCGAGAGGAGCACAAACGGAACGCCGCCCGTGCCGAGGCGCTTCTTGTCCCGGGTGACGGCCGTCAGGACCTCCCCGACGTCGATGCTCGACCGATCGAACGCCACCGGCAGGTCCCGCGCCAGCAGCAGCTCGCGCACCTGCGCGCGCAGATCCTCGGCTCCGGAGAGGCGCAGCGCGGCGAGCAGTCCGAGCCCGACGGCCTCGCCGTGGCGGTAGCGGTCATAGCCGGTGACGGTCTCGATCGCGTGCCCGACGGTGTGCCCGAGGTTGAGGACCTGGCGGGCGCCGGAGTCGCGTTCGTCGGCGGCGACGATCGCGAGCTTGGTGGCGGCGCAGGCGACGATCGTGCGCTGATCGACCTCGCAGCCGCTGGAGCTCCGGACGCGCTCCCACAGCTCTCCGCCGGCGATGAGCGCGGTCTTGAGCACCTCGACCCAGCCGGCGGCGAGCTCGGCGGCGGGCAGCGTGACGAGCGTGTCGGGATCGACGAGCACGGCGGCGGGCTGGTGGTAGGCACCGACGTAGTTCTTGGCGGCGGGGAGATCGACGCCGGTCTTGCCGCCATAGGCAGAGTCGACCTGGGCGACGAGCGTGGTGGGGACGTGCACGACGGGCACGCCGCGCTGGTAGGTGGCGGCACAGAACCCGGCGAGGTCGCCGACGACGCCTCCGCCGAGCGCGACGATGTGATCTGAGCGGGTCATGCCTGCGCGAGCGAGCTCGCTCCACACGTGCTCGGCACTCGCGAGCGTCTTGTGGGCCTCCCCCGGCTCGATCACGATCGGGGTCGCGCCGACCAAGACCTCCCCCAGGCGCGGGGTGTAGAGCTCGGATACGGCGTGGTCGCTGACGAGGAAGGGTCGGGAGCGGGAGCGATCCAGCGGCCAGATCTCCGCCAGCCGGCGCTCGCGACCGGACTGCAGCAGCCCGCGGCCGATCAGCACGGGGTAGGAGCTGCCGGCGGAGGTCTCGGCCCACAGCAGCACGGCGTCGGCCAGTCGCTCGTAGAGCTCGCGCCGCTCGGCGTGCAGCGCGACGAACGCGTCGAGGTCGCGCGCCAACGGGCGCTCGGGGCCGTCGGATGAGGCCTGGACGCGCTTCCAGGCGAGGACCGGGTCGACGTCGAGCAACAGGGTGAGGTGCTCGGCGAGCGCGGCGCGCACGGGCTCCGACAGGACGCTGCCGCCGCCGAGTGCGACCGCATCACGGGGTCCGGCGTCGGCGAGCAGCCGGCACACGACCTGCTCCTCGCTTGCGCGAAAGGAGTCCTCGCCGCGCGCTTGGAACTCGTGTGCGATGGAGTGACCGAGGTGCTGTTCGAGCAGGGTGTCGCTGTCGAGCGCCCGTCCACCGAGGGTCGTGGCGAGCTGGGCGGCGACGGTGGACTTGCCGGCGCCCATGAAGCCGATCAGGACGAACGCCACCCGATCCTCTCGCAGTAGGCGTCCAAGGATGAGCGAGCGTCGTCGATGTGATCGCCTCCGAGCTTCTGGGCGTAGGCGTCGGCGAGCACGAGCGCGACCATCGCCTCGCCGACGACGCCGGCGGCGGGCACTGTGCAGGAGTCGGTGCGCTCGCGCAGCGCCTCGGCGGGCTCGTGGGTGGCGGTGTCGACGGAGCGCAGCGGCCGGGTGAGCGTGGGCAGCGGCTTCATCGCACCACGGACGATCAGCGGCTGGCCGTTGGTCATGCCTCCCTCGAGGCCGCCGGCGCGGTTGGTCTCGCGGTAGTAGCCCCCGCGCTCTGAGTCGTAGAAGATCTCGTCGTGGGCCTGCGAGCCGGGGACGCCGGCGATGTGAAAGCCGTCGCCGATGGAGACGCCCTTGAGCGCCTGGATCGAGCAGATGGCCATCGCGAGACGGCCGTCGAGGCGCTGCTCCCAGGAGATGTGCGAGCCGAGACCGGGCACGAGCCCGAAGGCCTGCACCTCGAAGACGCCGCCGAGCGACTCGTTGGCCTTGCGCAGGCGGTCGATCTCGGCGACCATCGCGCGGGTGGCCTCGGCGTCGAGGCAGCGCACGGGCGAGGCGTCGACCTCGGCGAAGTCCTCCAGGCGCAGCGCCTGCTCGGGCGCGGGGGCGTGGATCGAGGCGATCTGCACGACGTGCGAGCGCACGTGCACGCCGAGCGCGGCTAGGTAGGCCTTGCACAGCGCGCCGCCGGCGACGCGTGCGGCGGTCTCGCGCGCGGAGGCGCGCTCGAGGATGTTGCGGATGTCGGTGTGCTTGTACTTCTGCGCGCCGACGAGGTCGGCGTGGCCGGGACGCGGCAGGTGGACCTCGGCGACGGCCTCGTCGACCGGCCAGGGGTTCATGCGCTCCTCCCAGTTGGCGTAGTCGCGGTTGGCGACGCTCAGCGCGACAGGCCCGCCGAGCGTGAGGCCGTGACGCACGCCGGCGGTGACCTCGGCGCGGTCGCGCTCGATCTTCATGCGCCCTCCCCGACCGTGGCCCAACTGGCGGCGGGCGAGATCGGCGCTGAGCGCGTCCTGCTCGAGGCGCAGGCCGGCGGGCAGGCCCTCGACGATGCAGGTCAGCCCGGGGCCGTGGGACTCGCCGGCGGTGATCAGACGAAGGCTCATGGACAGCTAGCTTATTTGCAGCTCGCGATCGCCGCGCGAATGGGGACGGGTTGGAGGGGTGGGTGAGCCATGGCCCCGCATCTTCGTAGAGCCCTGCCGGCGCCGCTCACGACAGCGGTCGGCATGGTTGGGAGGCTTGCCTACCGGCGTCTCAGCGCCGGCGCGAGGCGGCGTGAGCGGCGAATGCTCGATGCCCGATGAAGACGAGCCCGCCGTGCCAGGATGCGTAGTGGAGCTCTGAGAGCGTCGGCACGCCGTCTCGTCCGAGCAGGCGCCGTCCTGCCTGCGACGTGGTCGCAGACGCCTTGTGGGCGGTGGCGGCCGATGCTTTGCTGACGCTCTTGGAGATGCTCACGAGCTTCAGTTCGTAGGTGGCCGACTGGCCGTTGGCTTCGACGACTTCGAGCGTCTCGCTCTGCCCGATCGGCAGCTGGATCGCCTGACATTGCGTGGGGCTCGGCTTGCAGACGGCGTTCCCGTGCAAGATCGCGGCGCCGGTCAGCGCGAACACGGCGTCCTTGCCGGTGCGCAGGACCACGCCGAGGAACAGGAGCTGCGGGTTGTCCTTGCTGGGCAGCGGTTCGTCGAGGGCCATGTTGGGATAGGTCTTCAGCTGGGCCGGCGCACCGGCGACGGCCGGCGGAACGAGGCCGAACTCGGCTGTCACGTGATAGTGGATGTACACGCGCTTGGGCGGGGCGATCGGCTTGGGCGTCGTCTCGGTCTTGGACGTCGACTGCCCGGTCGAGGTCGAGGAAGAGCTCGATCCGGAGCTCGATGACCCGGAGCTCGAGCTCGAGGCGCTCGACTTCGACGGCGTCGAGGTCGTCGCGGACTTCGCCTGCGACGAGGGCAGCGGCGTGAAGGGATTGCGCGGGGCTCCGGAATGCTGGTGGGAGCCGCTGGTCGTCTCGGCAACCGCCTGGTTGGCAGCCGGCGCCGGGGTGATCGCCACGGCGCCCACCGGCCCGCTGGCGCCGGTCGTGGCACTGGTGGCGGGCGGGGTCGAGCTCGTCGAGGAGCCGCCGCCGAGCACGGCGAAGGCCAGCGCGGCCACGAGGGCGACGCCGAGCACGGCGAGCACGGGCAGGAAGCGCCTGTCGAGCAGGTCCGAGCGCAGCGAGTCGAAGAAGCTCCTCATGGGGTCACCTGCACGACGGCGGGGGCGTTGGTGGAGCTGGTGGCAGCAGATGAGCCAGTGGCACCCGTGGAGGCGGTCTGCGTGGTCGCTCCGGCAGGACCGGCGGGCGTCGCGCCGCCGGTCAGTGACTGCCCGGCGGGCAGCACGTAGGCGGTAGCGGTGATGGTGCCGGAGAGCTGTTCAGGGCCACCCGAAGTTCCCGATCCCTGCGTCGAGGCGCCGGTGGCACTTACGGGGCCGAGCTTGACACTCTGGATCGTGAGCAAGCGCCCGTTGACGTTCAACTCGCCCGAGGTCGTGTGCAGGGTGGTGAAGGCGTCGAGCTCCTGGAAGAGGTTGTAAAGGCTGTCGAAGGAGCCGTTGAAGACGAACGTGAAGGGCATCTGCGTGATCCCCGCGGCGGCCGTCGAGGCGGTGCCCGAGGAGGAGCTCGACCCTGCGCCGGCGCCGGGGACGCTGGTCGTGATCGAGGCGAATTCGACGTTCTTCTCGTTCGTGGCCTGCGAGAGCTGGTAGATCAGCGAGGGCACTTCCTCGCTGGCGGGCACGGCTTTGCCGAGGCGCACGATCGAGGCATAGGCCTCCTGGTATTTCGCCTGCGCGGCGCCGGCGCTCGCCAACTGAGCTTCGGCGCTCGCCAGCTGCGCCTGAGCGGTGCTGACTTCCGTGCCGAGCTTGGCAGCCTGTTCGCGCTTGGGTGAGACGGCGAACAGCCAGACGGCGGCGAGCACGCCGAGCGTCGCGAGCACCATCACCACCGTGCGATCGCGGCCGGTCATCGGACCGCTCCTGCCGAGGAGGTGGAAGCTGGGGTTGCCGATGCAGAGGGCGAGGACGCCGGGGTCGCAGCCGGGGCAGCCGAGGCGGGAGCTGAGGCAGCCGCAGTGGAGGCGCTGCCCGCCGAGGATGAACCGCCGGCTGTGGAGGAGCTCGGTAGAGCATCGAAGGTGATCTGCGCGCTGAACGAGACGTTGCCGCCTTCACAGCTGGCGCCACCACCACCGCCACCGCCACTGGAGCCGGACTTGGTCGCGCTCTGCAGCGACACTTCGTTGACGCCGTCGATCAGGCGCAGGCGATTGAGCACCAGCGCGACCTCGGCCTGGCTCACGGCACAGCCGGTGAGCGCGAACGTGGGGACGCTGCCGGGCGGGGTCGCGGAGGTGACCGAGGCGCCACTCGCCGCGCTCGAGCTGGAGCTGGAGGCGCTCGTCGAGGAGCCCGAGCCGACCGTGCCGCTCAGGGACGCCAGGGAGACCTTGCCCGGCGGCAGCACGCGCCCCAGTTCGTGGAAGGCCTGAGCCCAGTCAAAGCGCGAGTCCACGAGTTGCGTCACGGTCTGCACGCGTTGTTCGCGCATCTGCAGGAAGCTCGTGTAAGGGGAGAGCGCACCGGCCCGGTCCTGCACCTGCTGAGCGCGGGCGGTCAGGGACGCGACTTCCGAGCGACGACTGCCGATCGCGTGATCGGCGAGACCGTAGAGCAGCGCGAAGACCGCGAGCCCTCCCAACAGGACGAGCACGACGTAGGCGCCCCCTCCCGACCGACCGGTCGGGATGCTGGGGCCACGGCGCTCGTCGGTCGTGATGAGGTTGACGGCCTTCATCGCGGTGCCTCCTCGACCGAGAGGCCGGCGGCGATCGCAAGGCGCTGCGCCGAGACCGGAGCGCCTGCCACGGCACCGTCGGCCATCCCGACGGTCTCGCAGGTGAGCGGCACACGCAGTTCGGCTTCGAGGGCGTTGCTGAAACCGGGCACATCGAGTGCGGCGCCGCTGAGCACGATCGTGGCCACCTCTCCTCCACCCTCCTGTGAGCGGTGGAAGTCAAGGGAGTTGCGCACCTCGCCGGCGATCTCACGGATGCCGTTCTCGAGCACCATGTGGACGTCCGCATCGGAGGTTCCCGCCTCCGACGGTGCCGGCGATGACACTTGCGTGGCGGCCAGGGCGGCGAAGGACTGGGAGGCCGTGAGGGAATCCTCGAGCGACTCCTCGTAGGAAATCTCAGCCGAAGCGGGATCGGGCACGGAATCTGCCGGCACATGACCCGGCGTTTGATCTCCCTGCTCGACCGGAGCGGACGCGACGAGGTCGGCTGCGGCGGACTCGTTCGAGGGTTGCAGCTGCGCCGTGAGATCAGCGGCGGCGATCAGCGCGCGGGCGTCGGCGACGGCGACGCCGCGACGCTCGGCCAGCTCGCCGGCCATCGCCTCCAGACCCCCGCCCACGACACGTGTGAAACGGCAGACGGAACCCTCGGCGATGGCCATGTTCGTGAGACCGTCGACGTTGAGATACAGCACGCGACCGTCGTGCTCGGGGTCGTGACGATAGAGCGAGCGGATCAGCGCGAAGGCCGAGAGGTCGACGCCCTCCGGTCGCAGGCCAGCGGCACGAACCGCGGAGAGCAGGCGTTGGATCATGTCGCGCTGGGCGGCAACGAGGACCACCTGCTGACGCGGTCCCGCGGGCGTGTCATGGATACCAAGCGGATGGAAATCGAGAACGGCGTTGCTCAGCGGCATCGGCACCTGCTCCTGGGCCTCGAAGCGCACGGCCGTGGCAAGCTCCTTGCGCTCGGTCACGGGCGGCAGCTCCAGGGTGCGCAGGACGGTGCGCTGGTTGGCCACGCCGATGCGCACGCGCTTGCTCAATGAGCTGTTGCTGAAGAGCTCGCGCAGGGTCTCGGCCAGCACGCCCTCGTCGAGCACCTCGCCCTCGCGGACGACGTCCGCCGGCAACGACAGGGCCGACGCGCGTTCGGCGACGATCGAGCCGTTGACGTGCGCCTGCACGGCGGTGACGTGGCCGGGCTGAATGTCCAGGCCGACCACCTTGGCGCCAGAGCGGCGCCCGAGGCTCAGGTTGAGCGATGGCCTGGACAGCTTGGGCCGCGAGAGCGCGGGCTTGGAGAGCTTGGGCTTGGGTAGCGAGGGCATGGTGAGGATTTGCGGCTGAATGACCGAGCGCCGGTCGCGTCGGTACGGTCCTATCGGCGGGGTGAGCGCGAACCCTTAGTGCAGAAAGTGATTCGTGTAGAGGTCGATCAAAGGCTGTCCGGCGTACACCGCGACGATCGCCCCCAGCGCGAGGAAAGGGCCGAATGGAACAGCGGTCTTGCGTCCCGCCTGAGCGCCCTTGCGGGCGATGATCAGGGCGCCGCAGATGACGCCCGCGAGCAGCGCGATCAGGATCGCCGGTGCGACGGCGCGCCCGAGGAACAGGCCCATTACTCCGGCGAGCTTGACGTCGCCCATGCCCATACCGCCGGGATAGGCCAGCGCGGCGAGCAGCAGAAAGCCGCCGGCGGCGACCCCTGCGATCAGACGTTCGGGCTCACCGGCGGGATCTAGGAGCGTGCCGAGGACGAGCGCCAGCACCGCACCAAGCAGCGTCAGGCGGTTGGGGATGATGCGGTGCTCGAGATCGATCAGGGCGGCAGGGATGACGATCAGGATCAGCGCGATGCTCAGCGCGACGCCGGCTGCGGTGTCATGTACGAGCACGGCGCCGACGCAGAGCGCGGCGGTGAGCGCCTCGACGAGCGGGTAGCGCGGGGAGATCGGCTCGGCGCAGGTGCGACAGCGTCCGCGCAGCAAGAGCCAGGAGAGGATCGGGATGTTGTCGTAGGGCTTGACCGGCGTGCCGCATCTGGGACAGCGCGAGGCGGGCGTAGCCAGGGACTCGTGGCGGGGCAGGCGGTAGGCGACGACGTTCAGGAACGAGCCGAAGATCGCGCCGAAGACTCCCGCTATGGCCGCTATCTCCATGCAGGTCTGATCGGCCCGAGCGGCCGCTCACTTGAGTATCGGAATACGTGAGGGGCGACCGATTATCGGCCACCCCTCACGCCAGCGATGCTTGAATCCGCCGCCCAGACTCGCGTCGCGACGGTCACCAGCTGCCGGAACTGCTGCCCGAGCAACCGTTCTTGGTGCTTTTACACGTACGGGTTATGATCCCGGTCGCGCTGCGCGAGATCGTGAATTCATCGCCGGTGTTATAGGCAGTGGCCGTGACCGAGTACGTTTCTTTTGTTCCGCTCGCGGCACTGAGGTAGGCGTTGCTGCCTGCTTCAGCCGCCGAGGTGAACAGCGATTTTTCGTATTTCGGCAGGTTTGTCGTCGACACATTCGTGTATTCGCCGCCGTTATCCGTGGCGACCGTCTCGGACGTGGTCTGAGCGGTACGAGCCAGCTCCTTCGCCGACGTGTCATACGCCTTGCTCTTCTGGTTCAGGAACGACGGAATGGCGATCGCGGCGAGAACGCCGATGATCAAAATAACCACCAAGAGCTCGATGAGCGTGAAACCACCCTCATCCCGCGAGCGCTGGCGCAACCGATGCAACATTGAAGCTCCCTTGGTCCGTTTGCATGGTGCCAGCCCCCGGCTCGCCGCCATCTCGACGATGACGGCTCGGCCCTCTTCAGAACCGTCGGCTTTGATATGCCGTCCATCTGGACGCATGCCTCGTGCCGTGTTGCTAGCTAATGACCTATCGCCCGTGGGACCGATCTCCTTTAGGGACGCCGGCAGTTGTGCGAGGACATTATCCCGACGACAGGAGGGGCAGCCGAATAGCCGCCCCTCCCGTTGATACTTATTCTTCTGCCCGAGGCAAGATGCCCCGGATACGGGGACTACCAGCTGCCTGAGTTACTGCCCGAGCAACCGTTCTTGGTGCTTTTGCACGTACGGGTTATGGTCCCGGTCGCGCTCCGCGCGATCGTGAATTCATCGCCGGTGTTATAGGCGGTGGTCGTGACGGAGTACGTTTCTGCCGTTCCACTTGCCGCACTAAGGTAGGCGTTGCTGCCTGCTTCAGCCGCCGAGGTGAACAGCGATTTTTCGTATTTCGGCAGGTTTGTCGTCGACACGTTCCCGTATTCGCCGTTGTTGTCCGTGGCGATCGTCTCCGCCGTGGTCTGAGCGGTACGAGCCAGCTCCTTCGCCGACGCGTCATACGCCTTGCTCTTCTGGTTCAGGAACGACGGAATGGCGATCGCGGCGAGAATGCCGATGATCAGGATAACCACCAGGAGCTCGATGAGCGTGAAACCACCCTCATCCTGCGAGCGCTGGCGCAGTCGATGCAACATATGAATCCTCCTAGGATCCGTTTACAGGGCGCCAGCCCCTGGACTCCATCGCCTCACACGGCGACGCGCCCCCCATGGGCAGACCTCAAAGGTCGGCTTGCGAGGGCCGCCGGCTTTGCTACACACCCATTCGGGCGTTATTGCCTTGGCGTCTCGACACTGGCTATTGTCAGCGCTTGCATCGACCGCCGCGGGCGGGACCTGAAGACCTGCAAAAAACGTTGGACGCATCGCCAAACGACTGCGCTCAGCGCTTGGCGGTCGTCTCCTTGTCGAGCTGAGCGGCCTGGGCATCGATCCCGGCCAAACGCACGCCCTCGCCACGACACCACGGGCATTGGACGGTGCTCTGCTCGCCGCCCAGGTTGGAGATCACACGGCCCGTGCCCCGGCAGGGCATACACTCCCGCGGCCCGTGAGACGCCTCGGCTCGATCTCCGTCGGTTTTATCCTCGTCACTCGCCACGCAGGCCGAGAGACTAGCGTGTCCTGCCTCCCATGAGCCCGTCTACGCGACAGCATGAGCCCGAAGGAACGCCCGAACCGGCGCCCGTGACCGCGACCGGCACGGATCCTGCCGCGACGGCGATGGAGCCGGACTCGGCGATCGAGACCTCGCCGAACCGGCCCGGACCGGGGCCGACACCCGTGTGGGCGTGGATCGCGGTCGCGTCGATCACGCTCGGTGCGGCACTGCTGCGCCTGGTCTACATCAATCGCGTCTCGCCGGACCCGTTCTACGATGCGGCGGTCAGGAGCATGGGGCTGTCGTGGCACAACTTCTTCTTCGGCGCGTTCGAGCCCGGCGGCAGCGTGTCGATCGACAAGCCGCCGGTGGACCTGTGGCTGCAGGTGGCGAGCGTGAAGCTGTTCGGGTTCAGCTCGACGACGCTGAAGCTCCCGGAGATCCTGGCGGGGATCGCGGCTGTGCCGCTG
>Ga0210387_10000886_pt1 | contig 22007 bp, 13 predicted proteins | sample IncBWC7OmetaG_FD_160108 | JGI IMG/M metagenome (GOLD analysis project Ga0210387, IMG submission 160108) | Forest soil microbial communities from Barre Woods Harvard Forest LTER site, Petersham, Massachusetts, United States - Inc-BW-C-7-O ...
GTCCGACGCGGTGATCCTGGCCACCGGCGGCTACGGGAATGTTTTCAACCTCTCGACCTATGCCCGCGGCTCCAACGCCACCGCCATCTGGCGCGCCTACAAGCGCGGTGCGTGCCTGGCCAATCCCTGCTTCACGCAGATCCATCCGACCTGCATCCCGGTGACCGGCGACTACCAGTCGAAGCTCACGCTCATGAGCGAGTCGCTGCGCAACGACGGCCGCATCTGGGTGCCGAAGAAAAAAGAGGACCGCCTGAAGAATCCCGCCGACGTCCCCGAGGCCGACCGCGATTACTACCTCGAGCGGATGTACCCGAGTTTCGGCAACCTCGCCCCGCGCGACATCGCCTCGCGCGCGGCCAAGCGCGTGTGCGACGAGGGCCGCGGCGCCGGCGAGAGCGGGCTTGGCGTGTATCTGGATTTTGGTGATGCCATCAAACGCCTGGGTGAAGCCGGCGTGCGCGAGCGCTACGGCAACCTCTTCGACATCTACCACGAGATCACCGACGAAAGCGCGTACCAGACGCCGATGCGCATCTATCCCGCGGTGCACTACACGATGGGCGGCCTGTGGGTGGACTATAACCTGATGTCGAACCTTCCCGGCCTGTTCGTGCTGGGCGAGGCCAACTTTTCCGACCACGGCGCCAACCGCCTGGGCGCCAGCGCGCTCATGCAGGGCCTGGCCGACGGTTACTTTGTCATTCCCTACACCATCGGCGATTATCTCGCCACGCAGAAGCCCGGCTCGCGCCCATCGGCCGATGCGCCCGAATTCAAGCAGGCGGAAGAAAACATCCGCGGACAGGTCGCGCGTTTGCTCGCGGTCAAGGGCCGGGAACCGGTGAGCCATTTTCACAAGCGCCTCGGCAAAATCATGTGGGAATTCTGCGGCATGGCGCGCACCAAGGCCGGCCTCGAAAAGGCGCTGAAGGAGATTCCCGCGCTGCGGGAGGAATTCTGGCAGAACGTCAACGTTCCCGGCGGCGGTGGCACGCTCAACCAGTCGCTTGAGTCAGCCGGCCGCGTGGCGGATTTCCTCGAGCTCGGGGAGCTCCTGTGCCTCGACGCGCTCGAGCGCGAGGAAAGCTGCGGCGGGCATTTTCGCGAGGAGTACCAGTATCCCGACGGCGAATGCAAACGCGACGACGAGAAGTTCGCGCATGTCGCCGCCTGGGAATTCCAGGGCGCGGGCAAAAAACCGCTGCGCAACACCGAGCCGCTCAACTACGAGGCGGTCAAAATGAGCGTCCGCAACTACAAGTAACCCTCCTTCCATGGTCGCCGAGAATTCCAAGAAAAACATTTCCGTCACCTTGCGCGTCTGGCGCCAGGCCGGCCCCAGCCAGCCCGGCCGGTTCGTCGATTATCAGGCGAAGGATCTCAACCCCAATATGTCCTTTCTCGAGATGCTCGACGTCGTGAACGACGGGCTGGCCGGGAAGGGGGAGGAGCCGATTGCGTTTGCGCACGACTGCCGCGAGGGCATCTGCGGCACCTGCTCGCTCGTCATCAACGGCAAGCCGCACGGCCCGCACCGTGGTGTCGCGAGCTGCCAGACCTACCTGCGCAGCTTCAACGACGGCGATGTCATTGTCGTCGAGCCCTTCTGCGCGCATCCCTTTCCGGTCGTCAAGGATCTCGTCACCGATCGCAGCTCATTCGACAAGATCATGCAGGCCGGCGGCTTCATCACTGCGCGCACCGGCTCGGCGCCCGACGCCAACGCCATCCCGGTGCCGAAGGACGCGGCCGACCTCGCGATGGATGCCGCGCAATGCATCGGCTGCGGCGCCTGCGTGGCGGCGTGCAAGAACGCCAGCGCGATGCTCTTCGTTGCCGCGAAGGTCTCGCACCTCGGCCTCATGCCGCAGGGCCAGGCCGAACGCGACCGCCGCGTGCTGGCGATGGTGCAGACGATGGACGGCCTCGGTTTCGGCAATTGCACCAACCAGTACGAATGCAGCGCGGCCTGCCCGAAGCTCATTTCGCACGATTTCATCGCGCGCCTGAACCGCGATTACCTGGGCGCCACCTTTCGGGCCGCCTTCAAACCGACCCAGGCCGGCGCGGGCGGCGGCGCGGGCTGAAGAAAATTTGGGCCGTGGGCCGCGGTGGAGAGAATGGATCGATGTGGGAGCGGCTTTACGCCGCGACTTCAGTGCAGCAGCATCATTTGTCGGGGCATAAAGCCCCTCCCACTTTTCAAGCCAGCCGCTACTTAACGCCTGCGCGACGGGCATAGCCGTCAGAACATCGTCAGCGCCTTTGCGCTCTCGATGATGAACCACGCACTCATCGCGCCAATGGCGATGAATAGCACGCCTTTGGCCAGCTTGCGGCGGCGCATCTGCGATTCATGGCGATCCACATGGCGCGCTCGGTAGCAGCCCGTCTCAGTAATAAAACTGATAAAAAGCGAGTTGCGGATTGGGGTGGTCACGATACGGCTGTTGTCGACGGTGCCAAAACGCACGATCGGGCGGTGAAGCCAATTTTTAAGCGCGCGAACCATGCTACAGTAATTAAAAATTATGTTCGTTTTTTCAAGGTTAAAGCCGGTATAACTTTATTTTTGACGCCTTTTTCCCAGCAATGCACCACTTCCACTACGTCGGGCAAAACCTCCATTGTGAGTCGGTCGATCTCGCGGCCGTCGCACACCTCTATGGCACGCCCACTTACGTTTACAGTGCGGCGACCATTACAAATAATTACCAACGTCTCGCGCAAAGCCTGGCCGGGCTTGACGCGCGGATTTGTTATGCACTCAAGGCCAACTCCAATCTCGCTGTGCTGCGGCACTTTGCGAATCTGGGCGCGGCTTTTGATATTGTAAGCGGCGGCGAGTTGCGGCGCGTGCTTGCCGCCGGCGCCAGGATCGATGCGAGTGTCTTTGCCGGCGTGGGCAAGACTGAGGGCGAAATTAAACTCGCGCTCGAAAGCGGCATTTTCGCCTTTCACGTCGAAAGCGAACCCGAGCTCGCCCGGCTCAATCACGTCGCCGGAAAGCTCGGCCGCAAGGCGGGCATTGCCATTCGCATCAATCCCGATGTGGACGCCCATACGCACGCCAAGATTACCACCGGAAAAAGCGACAACAAGTTTGGCATTCCGTTGAAGCATGCAGCGGCGGCCTACGAAGCCGCCGCGAAGCTGAAGAACATCGAGGTGCGCGGGGTGCAGATGCACATCGGCTCGCAGCTCACCGAGGTTGGGCCGTTTGTCGAGGCGGTCGAAAAAGTTTCACCCTTCGTGGCCGAGTTGAAGGAAAAGTTCGGCATCAGCTATTTCTCCATCGGCGGCGGCATCGGCATCGTTTACAAGGACGCGCTGGCCAGCGGCTCGCGCGAATGGTGGGACGCGCAGCCGGCCGGCCAGCGGCCGCTCACGCCCGAGGCCTACGGCGCCGCGCTCGTGCCGCTGCTCCAACCGCTCGGCTTGAAAATCCTGCTCGAGCCCGGCCGCTTTCTCGTCGGCAACGCGGGCGTGCTGCTTTCGCGGGTCGAACACCTCAAGCGCGGCGCGGGCAAGAATTTTCTCATTGTCGATGCGGCCATGAACGATCTCGTGAGGCCCGCCATGTACGATGCCTACCACGAAATCGTGCCGCTGCACCGCGACACCTCGCGCCGCTCGCTCGTCGCCGATGTCGTCGGCCCGATTTGCGAATCGGGTGACTGTTTCGCCAAGGACCGCCCCCTCCAGGAAGTGGGCGAGGGCGAGTTCATCGCCTTGATGAGCGCGGGCGCCTATGGTTATGCCATGTCGAGCCGCTACAACACCCGCGGCATGCCGGCCGAAGTGCTGGTGCAGGGCAGCGCGTTTGAGCTGGTGAATGCGCGCGAGACCTTCGAACAGATGATCGCTCCCGAACGCATCCCCTCGTTTCTCACGTGAAGACCACCACGCACACGTTGCGCCGGCTCAAGGGACAGCGGCCCATTGTCGCGGTCACAGCGTACGAAGCCATCACGGCGCGCCTGGCTGGCGAAGCGGAGGTGGATATCATCCTCGTGGGCGACTCGGTCGGCAACACGCTCCTCGGTTTCGACAGCACGATCCCGGTGACGCTCGACATGATGGTTCACCACACCGCGGCCGTGGCGCGGGCCAGGCCCGCCGCGCTGCTGGCCGCCGATGTGCCGTTTATTGAGGCGCATTTTGATTTTGAACGCGTATTGCACGCCTGCCAGCGGCTCATGCAGGAGTCCGGCGCCGAGGCGGTGAAAATTGAGGGCGGCCTCGCGCTCGCCCCGCCGATCGCGCGGCTCGTCGAGGCGGGCGTGCCCGTGTGGGGCCATCTCGGCCTCAAGCCGCAGCAGGTGCGCACGCTCGGCCGCTACAAAAAATTCGGCCACGATGCGGCCGAGGCCGAGGGCCTGCTGGCCGACGCGCTCGCGCTCGAGAAGGCCGGGGCCTTTGCGCTCCTGCTCGAAATGATCGAGCCCAACCTTGCGCGCACCATCACCGAGACGGTCAAGATCCCGACGATCGGCATCGGCTCCGGCCCGTATTGCGACGGGCAGATCCTTGTCTCGACCGATTTGCTCGGCCTTGAGCCCGGCCATGCGCCCGCTTTTGCCAAGCCCTTTGCCCAGGTGGGCGAGGAAATCAAAAAAGGCTTTGCCGCCTACACCGCCGCGGTGCGCGCGAGGAAATTTCCGGAATAATCTTAATGCGAAGACGCAAAGATCACAGAGACGGAGTTTTCCCCGCGGATTCCACGGATTCGGAGCAGATTTTTAACCCCTGATGTGCACTTATGCTCACTTATAAATCAGTTCGGACCTTTTAACCGCGAATGAACCCTCCTTCGCTCTCCGAGCCGTTTCGACAAGCCCGTTCGGCAAGCTCAGGGTCCCGAGCATTGTCAGGGACTCAAGGCCCCGAGCCAGTCGAGCGGGCTACGAAGGGCACGCGCGAATGAACACGAATAGGCTGCTGGAAAACTGTGCTGCTAGCAGAGGTTTTCAGCAGACTACTAACATCAGCGCCGATCCGTGATATCCGTGGAGAAATTAATAAGTGAGTATAAGTGTTCATCCGTGGCTAAAAAATAATTCGCGTTCATTCGCGTTCATTCGCGTCCATTCGCGGTTAAATTGAATGGATCTGGTGAGGGTCTTGATCAGCGGTTCGCTGCGTTTTTCCGTGCCTTCCGCCGTTTCCGCGGTCAATTTTCTCCCATGAATTTTGCGGTCATCGGCGCCGGCGCCTGGGGCACGGCTTTCGCGGCGCATCTCGCGCGGCTGGGCCACACGGTCACGCTCGTGCCGCGGCGTTTCGAGCAGGCGCTCGCGCTTTCGTCCGCCCATGAAAATTCCGACTACCTGCCGGGTGTCGCGCTGCCACCGAGCCTGCAAATCGGCCACGAGCTCGCGCCCGTGCTCATGGAAGCCGAGGTCGTGCTGCTCGCGTGCCCGGCGCAGGCCTTGCGCGAGACCTGCCAGCGCGTGCGCGGCAATCTCGGCCTGGCGCGCCAGGTTCATTTTGTCGTCAGCCTCGCCAAGGGCCTCGAACTGGGCACGCACCTGCGGCCCTCGCAGGTCATTGCAGAAGTACTGCCGGAATTTCTGGCCGGCGCGCTGACGGGGCCGACCAATGCCGGCGAAGTCGCGCGGGGCCAGCCTGCGGCCATGGTGCTCGCGGCGACGCGGCCCGATGCCTTGGTCGCTCAGGTGCAGGCGGCGTTGAGCGGGCCGACGCTGCGCGTTTATACGAGCGACGACCCGGCCGGGGTCGAGTACGGTGGCTGCCTGAAAAACATTTACGCCATCGCCGCCGGTTGCTGCGACGGACTGCGCCTCGGCGACAACGCCAAGGCCGCCCTGCTCACCCGCGCGCTCGCCGAGATGGAGCGGGTCGGCACCGCGCTCGGCGCCCGGACGGAAACGTTCTATGGCCTGAGCGGATTCGGCGACCTCGTGGCCACCTGCCACGGCGGCTGGAGCCGCAATCGCGAGTTTGGCCAGCACCTGGGCGAGGGCCGCTCGGCCGGCGAATTGATGACCGGCCGCAAGACAGTGGTTGAGGGCTACCAGACGACCGAGTCCTTCGCGGGCCTGTGTGCCGGGAAAAAAATCGACGCGCCCATCCTGCGCGAGGTGCACGCGATTTTGTTCGGGAATAAAAAACCGGCGGCGGCGCTGGCCTCGCTCATGACGCGCGAGCTGAAGAAAGAGTAGTTGGTAGTTGGTCCCAATCGCGGAGTAGTTAGTAATTGGTATTTGGTCGTTGGTTTCGATCCGGCGCGTGTCGTGCCCTTCGCCTTATCCGCCCTCTTGTCGATCGTAGCCTTGGTGAAGTCGGGCCAAGTCAGAGGCGCGGAGAGTGAAGACGGGCGTCCGTAAAAACTACCAACTACAAATTACTAATTACGAACTGCTAACTCCTCCGCGATTGGGACCAACGACCAAATCCAAACTACCAATTTCCCCTTTGCTCCAAAATTGGATGTTGGACGTTGGAAGTTCGATGTTGGGCGTTCGGCGGCAAACGCTGCCGTTTGCTGCCGTCACCGCTTGTTCTGTTCGATGGTGGTGACTTTGCCGTTCACGAAAGTGACGCGGATGCTGTCCTCTTCGTGTTCGGAATAAATCGGCTCGCTCACCGGCTCGTAGTAAACATGATAATCGTGGTCCGCGGGATCGAAAAACGCGATGCGGCGGTAGCCGACGTGCTCCATGCCTTCGTATTGTTCGTAGTAGGTTTTATAAATCCACGTGGTCTCGTCGCCCTTGCCGGTGACTTTCTCATGCCGCGCGTCGGGCGGGCCGAGCGCGATGTAAACCATGTCCTGCGTGTAACCGATCTCGACGATGCCCTGCCGGATCTTGTCCTGCACCTGCGGATCGAGACGGTTGAAGACAGCCTGCTTTTCGCTGATGCGGTGGTCGATGGTGTTGCAACCGGCCAGGGCGAGCAACAACGCGGCGAAGAAAAGGATCTTGTTGAGGTGCATGGTCGTATGGGGCGCTAAGTTTGACCGCATTTCCGATCGGGAGTGCCTTCAAGCTGGAAAGCGATCAACCAGATCTTTTGCCACGAAAGGTCACAGAGAAAAGTCTTCGAAAAGATAAGCCTTCTTTGCGCTCTTTGTGACCTTTTGTGGCTACACTAATTTTTTAACTGCTCTAATGAACGTTAATAAACTCACGCAGAGGACGCAACGGTCGCCAAGGTTTTCTTTGCGGACTTGGCGGACGTGGCGTGAGGCAATCGGGTTTGGTTTTTCGCCAAGGCGCAGGGATCGCAGGGCAGAAATTGGTAGTTGGTAATTCGTAGTTGGGGTCGGACATTCGGAACTCGTCATTCGTCATTTGGCGCTTGGTGCCAAGTACTCCATCTGGCGCGCAGTGGCCTCGGCGGCGGCGGGGCCGAGCAGGCGCGCGACCACGTGCAGCGAGGAATCGAGGCCGGCGCTGATGCCGGCGGCGGTGATGATTGTGCCGTTGTCGTGAAAACGCTGCGTGGGATCGACGGTGGCGGTGGGGGCGAGTTCGCGCAGCAGGTCGAGCGACTGGTGGTGCGCGGTGATGCGCAGGCCGTCGAGCAGGCCGGCCTTGGCCAGCACGAGCGCGCCGGTGCAGACGCTCATGACGATTTCGGCGGAGCGCGCCTTGGTGCGGATCCATTCGAGCAGGGCGGGCTTTTTGAGCAGTGGGCGCGTGCCGCTGCCGCCGGGGACGACGAGCACGTGGGGTCGCGGGCAGTTTTCGAGCGTGAAATCGGGGACGACTTTCAAGCCATTGCGGGCCCGTATGCTGCCGGGCGATTCGGCGACCATGAACGTATGGAATGGCTCGTGGTGGCAGAGTTCATCCGTGAGGGCGAAAACCTCGAACGGGCCGGTGAAATCGAGCACCTCGACGTCGTCGAAAATCAGGATGGCGACGTTTTTCTTCACGGAAAGACCAGCAAATCCTTGTCAGGCGCTATCGCAAGCCGCTGGAATACTTTGCGTGAGGCAAAAGTGTGATCGGGGTCGGGCGCCGAGACTGGCAGGCATCATTCTCGTTCTCTTAATCGTTCTCAGCCCCACCAGCCATTTGCTTTTACCATCCTTCGCCAAGGCTACGGATGGCACAGCCGCGGAGTATGCAGAGAGCGCGGAGAATAATCCTCAAGTGAGGTAGTCACAAAAGGGCACAAAGCAGCGGGCAAACGTCTGCTTGAAGGTTTTTTATTATTGCCCAGCAAGGGGGATAAGGGCGTTGCTGAACTCCCGGCTTGCCGTGGTGGGCGAGTCCTTCTGAGTTAGCGCCATGATCGATCCAGTACCCCCGGCCTTCCAACTTACGCGCAGAAATTTCCTCGGACAGGCGCTCGGTGCGGGCGCACTGGTTGGCTTGGGCTCATTATCGGCACGCGGTGCGGGTGCGGAACCTTCCGCTCCCGCACCCGGAACCAATGTGGCTCCAACCGGCCCGATTCCGACCAATGGCGATGAAGTGCGCTATGCGGCCAACCACATTGGCAATTTCGCGAAAAGCCTGCCGCACGACGAGCTCGGCTGTGTCACGCCCCAGTCTTACGAACTTTTGGTCAAGGCCCTCGATGAAGGTCCGAATGCCGATTTTGAAAGGCTCGCGCTGAGCGGCCGTTTCCGTCTGGCCAATCCGCAGGCGGCTTACGCCCTCGCGCTCGAAGGCTACGATCCGCGAGCCTTCGTTACACCGCCACCGCCCGCCTTTTCCAGCGCGGAGACCGCTGCCGAAACAGTCGAACTTTATTGGCAGGCCCTCCTGCGCGATGTTCCTTTCGCTCACTACGGCGATCATCCCTTGGTGAAATCTGCCGCCGAAGAATTGAGCCGGCTGCCCGCCTTTACCGGCCCGAGGGTGGGCGGAAAAGTCACCCCTGGCACGTTGTTTCGCGGTAATACTCCGGGCGACCTCATGGGCCCGTACCTTTCGCAATTCCTTCTCCGGGACGTGCCCTATGGCGCGACGAAGATTGTACAGCGCTACAAAGTACCGGTGGCGGGCGACGATCACATGACGCGGTATGATGCCTGGCTTGAATCCCAGCGCGGCTATTTTTCAAAGGAAGCCAGCCCGTTCGATCCCCAGCCACGCCACATCCGTAGCGGGCGCGAAGTCGGCGAATTTGTCCGGCGCGATTTCTGCAACCAGGCCTTTCTCAATGCCACCTTGATCCTGCTCGGCGAACCTTATCCTGCCAAAACCTTTCGCGCGCCCTTTGCCGCCGGACATCCTTATGTCGACTCGGATACCCAGACGGCCTTTGCCACATTTGGCGGGCCGTGGGTCGTCGATCTGGCCACCCGCGTCTGCAATCTCGCGCTCAAAGCCGTGTGGTATGACAAATGGCTGGTGCACCGGCGCGCCCGCCCGGAGGAATTTTGCGGCCATCTGCATAATCACCTGCTTAAAAAAGCGGAATATCCCATCCACGGCGATTTGCTCGCGTCCGAGGCCTTGCAGCGCTCCCACGAAAAATTTGGCAGCTGGCTTCTGCCACTGGCCTATCCCGACGGCTGCCCCATCCATCCTTCCTATCCGGCCGGCCACGCCGTGGCCGGAGGTTCCGGCATCACGGTGCTCAAGGCCCTGTTTGATGTGTCCTGTGTCTTTTCTAGACCCGTCGAGCCGGCTCCTGATGGGTTAAGCTTGCAGCCCTATCATGGCCCGCCGCTGACGGTGGGCGGCGAGCTCAACAAGCTCGCCGCAAATATCATCTTTGCCCGCAACTTCACCGGTATCCACTACCGCTCCGACGCCTGGGCCGGCCTTCTGCAAGGCGAAGCCGTGGCGCTGGAATTTCTCCGCCGCCAACGCGCGATCTGTCCCGAAAAATTCCGACCCTGGCGCATCACGACCTTTTCCGGCCGGCAGGTCGAGGTCTGAAGCGGAACGATTTTTAAAACCGCGAATAACCGAAGATTCGATTTCTGACCGCTGATCGCACGGATAAACTCCGCCAAACTGGGATTGTGAACCACTGATTAACACTTAACGACGCTGATAAAGACAGTTCGATCTCGATCCTTTTGTTCTACCACGGATTGGGATCAGTGCCCATCAGTGGTTAAACAAGTCCTAATCGCGTTTATTGGCGAACATTTGCGGTTCGATTTCTCCCCCGTGACAATCAAACTTTCCGTGGTCATCCCGGTGCACAATGAGGCGCCGTCTTTGGCACTGTTGCTTCCGGAATTAAAACGCCGGTTGGACGAACTTTTTCCCGATGCGCATGAGATCCTTGTCGTCGACGACGGCTCCACCGACGAGATCGCTGCGACCGCGCAGTCGGCCGGCGTGAAGCTTCTGCACCACGCGCAGCGCGGCGGCAGCGGCGCGGCAAGAAAAACCGGTTCGCGTGCTGCGGCGGGCGAATGGATTGCCTGGCTCGACGGCGACGGCACCTATCCGCCGGAGGCCCTCGTCGCCCTGCTGCACGCGCTGAGCACGGCCGACCAGGTCATTGGCGCGCGCTCCACCGATTATGGCCGGCTGCGATGGCTGCGTCTTTTGGTCAAAGGCCGTACGGCCAAGATCGCCAGTTGGTTCTGGCGCACGCAGATCCCCGATTTGAACTCCGGCCTGCGGGTCTTTTGGCGCGAGCAGGTGATGGCTTGGATCGACGAACTGCCCGACGGTTTTTCCTGCACGACCACGGCCACGCTCGCTGCGCTCAACCACGGGCAGAAAATTGTTTTTGTGCCGATCGATTACCGTCCGCGCACCGCGCAAACGCACAGCAAGTTCCATCCGGTGTGGGATACGCTGCGCTTATGGCGCACGCTGGGGCGGATGTGGTGTCGGCGCCGCAATCGGCGGCAGCTCGCTTAGCGTCCACGGCAGTGTCCACGTTATTTGCGAGAGCACAAGTGAGTTGGCCGATTGCGGGGTCGCCCGGGTTTCGATTCTGCCCTGCGCGAGCAACTGCGGTTGCACCTGGAAAAGATGGAGGGTTTCGCCCGGTCGCGGCGCCAACACCAGCACGCGCCGCCCGGCGGCCTGCCAGCCGTGGATCGCGCTTCGGGTTGCCTGTTCATATTGGATCGAGGGCATGTTGCCGCGGATGACGAGGCACGGTTTTCCAAAAGCAAACTCGAACGGCGTGGCCAGGGTGGCGAGAAGGCTGGTATCGGGCACGAGCACGACCGCCCCGGCGGGCACGCGTTCGGCCAGCGACTCCATTTGTACGATCAGTCCGGGAAATTCCCCGGCAGTGTTGAGCCGTTGGTTGGTGGGAAAAAATCCTGCGGCGAGTGCAGCGCAAGTGAGCACCGTTAACCCTGCCCGCAGGGTTTCATTCTTCAACCAGAACCAAAGTCCTGCCGCTCCGAGGGCCATGAGTGGCACGGCATAGGGCAGGAAACGCCGCATGCCGTAGGGCTGGATCGGATTATTACGGATGTCGTAGCAGAACGAGATGAGAAACAGGAGGCCGAGACCAAGGAAGAGCCACTGCCACAGCTCGCGGGCGCGCGTCAGCAGAACGCCAAGGCCGAGCACGGCAACCGCCAGTCCCCACGGCTGCCAATACCAGCCCAGCCGGAGAAACGTGTCCTCGCGGTAGCTGCGAATATCGTGTTCGGCCGGCCAGTAATAAAACGTGTCCGGTTTGGCCGGATGTGACCGGATGAGATACGCATACCCGGCCAAGCCCAGCCCGAACAATAGCCCGGCCGCAAGCAGCCAGCGCCGCATGGCCGGCCCGTGCTGTATCAAACAACTTTTCACACGTTTGTTTCTGGTTAGTATCGGCGCGGCCAAAAGGATGATTGCGCCAAGGATCGCCGCCGCAATGAGCGGTGCGCGGTTGGTTTCCGCCAGCGCGCGCAGCGTGCTTTCGACATAGGGCCGGTCGTAGAGCCACCAACTGCCGAGCGAAGCTGCGCCGCTTGCGGCCAGCGCCGCCGCCAGCGCGAGGGAAAACCGCGGATAATGTTTCCATTGCACCAGGACGGCAAAGGCGGTGAGCATGGCAACAGGCAGGGCGTCGATCTTTACGGCGAGCCCCAGGCCGGCTGAGCTGCCTGCCAGCAGCCCGGCGATGAGGGGCGATTTCGCCCGTTCGGCCCAACCGAGCAGGGCCAGCAGCCAGAGCAACTGGGCGAGCGGCTCGGAATAAAGCGTGTTACCGATCCAGATTTGGAGCGGGAACCATAGCATGAGCACGCAAGCCGCCGCGCCCGCGGCTCGGCCCAGCCATTTTGCACCGAGCAGCCCGGCCAGCCCGGCCGCGCCGATCACGAGCAGCAGGTTGACCGCGCGCAGGCCATTGTAACCGAAAAGAGAATACGCCGACCCGAGCAGGACGGGAAACTCGGGAGGAAACTGCGAGGCTGCGAGGCCGCGCTCCTGATCGGCCACGAAAAGGCTGGGGCGGTAGCACAGGAACCGAGCCGGTGGTTTCGCTGTGCGGTTGGACATCGCTGGCTCGTGCTTGAGCACCCACGGCTGGAATTTGGGTGGCAGGCCGGGCAGGAGCGACGCATGGAAAAAATATCCGCCTGTTTGCGCCAAGTTGACGGCGGAGGTGGCATAGGTGCCCTCGTCATTGTCGCCGAGAATGCATTCCGTCGAATGGATCCACTTTGCGCTGTGCAGGGTCAGGGCGGTGGCGACCGTTGAGACTAAAAACAGGCCGAAAATACGCGGGATCGGCGACGCGGAACTGTTTCCCAGTGTGCAAGCCAAGTCCACGGCGGTTGCGATAAGAAAGGCGCCACCGGCGAGCAGCAGCGCCGCGCTGCCCAGCCGTCCAAGAACTCCGGTTTCTGCCGCGAGCAACTGGATCAGCAAGAAGCCGGCGAGTAGGCAGCCGGCAAGAAGGGTGGCACGGCGGCAGGTGGAAAAATGATAATTCACCGTCGCAGTGGAGGAAGTCACAGGGAAAAGGTTCTGACATCTGAAGTTCACAAGTAAAATCGTTTTCGTTTGCTTCGGGCGAAGCCATCCTGCAACCCTGCCGATTCATTAACCACCCATTGGACATGAAAATACCCTTTTCCGTTGTCGCTTTAGGCCTGTTTCTTTCGCTCGGTATGGCCGGCTCTTTGCCGGGGCAGAATTTATTGTCGAACAGTGGCTTTGAAAAAGGTAGTGACGACTGGAGGATGTTTGTTGCACGGGGGAGCGAGCACGCGGGTTGTGAGTTCAACGTCGTTGCGGGAGGCGCGCACGCCGGCAAAATTGCGGCGACTCTGAAATCCACGAACCCTGCCCGTTTCGGTATTTGTCCGGTCCGGCCGCCGATAACGGTCAAGGCGGGCGAGCGCTATCGGTTGAGCGCATGGGTCAAAGCGGGCGATGATTTTCAGGTCGAGCCTGGTACCGCCGGGGTGGTCATCCGCGCCACTTTATTTCAAGCACCTTGGGTGGATGCAAAAGACGGACATGTTTTTATTAGCCTAAACGGCGTCAGTCAGCCCGATGCCGTGCATTTGTCGGCTGGGCAATCTGTGCCCAAAGAATGGACCAAGCTTGAAGGCGTGATCCAAATTCCACCCGGGGTGACCGAGATGGCTTACTTTATCTTTTGCCGGAAAGCGTCCGGCACATTGTGGGTGGATGATGTCTCGCTCACCCGGGAACAATAGCGGGCTCTCGTGCCGCAGAAAAAATCTTCCGTCAAATTTGCTTCAACCGGTTTATCTGGGTCATTTGAAAAGGGCGCTTTATTTTATCTGGGCAGGAATGATTTTGATCTTTTGCGCGTCATTTGGCTCGGCGTTGGCAGGGCAGATTGACCATATAGACAAACTGACAAGTGGGTGGCAGTTTATCCGGGGAAGTCTGGGCGGCCCATCGGAGGTGTGGGCAATTGAGCCGCGTGACTCCATTGCCTGGCAGGCCGTGAACCTGCCGCATTGTTTTAACGCCCGCGATGCGGTTGATCCCGATACCCCATATTATCAAGGGCCCGGTTGGTATCGGTTGCTGCTCGCCGTTAACAACCCGTATCCGCAGGGGCGCACGCTGCTTCGCTTTGAAGGGGCCGGCCAGAAAACGGATGTATTCATTCACGACCAGAAGGTCGGCTCCCACGTTGGCGGATATGATGAATTTTCCGTGGATATAACGGCTGGCGTTGAAGCTTTCCACCACCATGAGCCCAGTAAGCCACAGCGTTTCCTTGGCAAAATTCCGCTGACCGTTCGCTGCGATAATTCACCCGATTTGGATACGATACCCTCGCAGCGCAGCGATTTTGTCATTTATGGCGGGCTTTATCGCGAGGTTGAATGCGTCTATGTGCCGGCGGTTTCGCTGGAGCGCGTGCATGTGCTGGCCCATCCTGATGGCAAAGGCGCCGCACAGCTCACGGTTGCCGGCCGTCTCTATAATCCGACCGGGCGAACGGATGAACTAAGCTTCGATCTGCTTGTGACCGCACCGGACGGGACGAGCCTTCTGAAACAAAACGTCCGATTGGCCCCGTGGAAAGGCCAACACAAATTGTTTACAGTCCTGCTGCCGAAAGCAGTGATGTGGTCGCCATCCAACCCCGCTCTGTATAAATGTGAGGTCGCGTTAATGACGGCGGGCGGTACCCAAAATATCGTGGAATGGTTTGGGGTGCGCAGCTTTGAATTCGTTGACCACGGGCCCTTCAAGTTGAACGGGGAACGGCTGCTGCTTCGTGGCACAAGTTTCCAGCAGGATCATGCCGGGGTGGGTGCGGCGATGACCGATGGGATGATTCGGCAGGAATTTCAGATGATCAAGGCGATGGGGGCCAACTTTGTCCGGCTGGGGCATCACCAGCAGTCGCAGCTCGTGCTCGATCTTTGCGACGAACTGGGCCTGCTTGTTTGGGAGGAAATTCCCTGGTGCAGGGGAGGCGTGGGCGGAGAGCATTACCGCCAGCAGGCCCGCGATATGCTGACTGCGATGATTGACCAGCATTATAATCATCCTGCGGTCATCATCTGGGGCTTGGGCAATGAAAATGACTGGTTTGGCGACTTCGAGACATCGGATCAGAAAACTCAAGTGCGTGCATTTATGGGCGCACTCAATGCCCTTGCTCACCAACTGGATGCGTCCCGCTGCACCGCTGCCCGCCGCTGCGATTTTTGCAAAGACATCGTCGATGTCTATTCACCCTCGACCTGGGCCGGTTGGTATCGGGCCCAGCTTGAAGATTACCAAAAACTCGCCCGGCATGAATTCGAAGGGGTGAACCATTTTTTCCAGGCAGAGTGGGGTGCCGATGCCCACGCCGGGCGTCATTCCGAGACGCCCGATGTGCTGGTTCCAAACTATCAAAGCGGGGATCTCCGGTCTCCACCCGGGCGCGACTGGTCCGAAACTTATTTCTGCGATTTGATTGACTGGCATCTCAAGGAACAGGAAACAATGCCCTGGCTCACGGGATCGGCCCAGTGGAACTTCAAGGATTTTGCCACGCCGCTGCGCCCCGAGGGCGCCATTCCCCTTGTGAACGAAAAAGGTTTGGTGGAACGCGATTTCACGCCAAAGGAAGCCTATTACGTTTTCCAGTCCTATTGGAGCGATCAGACAATGGCCCATATTTATGGGCACTCGTGGCCGACTCGCTGGGGCACCCCGGGTGAACGACGTACCGTCAAAGTCTATTCCAACTGCGAAACGGCCGAACTATTCGTCAATGGCATTTCCGTGGGAACAAAGAAACGAAACAGCCAGGATTTTCCGGCGGCGGGGCTGCATTGGGAGGTGCGGTTTAACCAGGGCCGAAATGAGCTCAAAGTGGTTGCCCACAAAGGCGGACGAGAAATAACGGACAGGCTTTCGGTTGCCTATGAAACCCGTCGGTGGGGAAGGCCGGAAAAACTTCTATTGCAGGAGACAATGCGCGTGGGCGATGTCGCGACGGTTACGGCAACCCTGGTTGATGCCAACGGGGTGCCCTGTCTCGATTCCTTGGCTCCGGTGGCATTTCAGATTGCGGGCGATGGCTACCTGATCGATGATCTCGGTACAACGACTGGATCGCGAAAGGTGCAGCTGTCCAACGGTCGGGCGCTTATCCGCGCACAGCTTAATCACGGGGTTTCCGTCATCAGTGTGGCTTCGCCGGGAATCCCGACGGCTTTCCGAACGATTAATGGAATTCGTTAAACACTAATACAATATGCGCGACCGGTGGCGCGACGATAAGCGGGACGACTTGGTGATGGCGGAGAGCGCCACGGGCAGGGGCCTGACACCAAAAATTCACATGTGATAAGGATTATTAATTTGCTTCATTTAACCGGCTGCTGCATGCCTGCCCACCGTTTTCCTCTTCAACTCATATGAAAATACTGCCTCTGGTGAACGGTGGAGTAGGCGCGGCGCGGCGAGTCGCTTTTATTGTCAGTACATTTTTTCTGTTCGGTGCTGCCGCCCGTGCGCAAACGGGCCTGGCTCTGGTGCAGCATGCGCCCACGCTCAATGCGTCAACGGTGAATGGTTCGATCCAGCAGATGAGCGGGGAAAATGTTACGCTTAATGGCAACGCCTCCGTGACCGGCGATTTGCTCGTGCCGGGCACGCCCAAGGTGATGCTTAACGGAAAGCCCGGCTTTGGTGGCACGATTGCCGGTACTGGCAGTGTCTCGCCTTCAAACTACACTGTCGCGCTCAATGGCAAACCTTCGCTCGGCCATCTGCGCACGCGCACCAATCCTATCGCCCTGCCCACGGTCAGTGCACCGCCCAAACCGGCTGGCACGCGCGACGTGACGCTCAGCTCCCACGGCCAAAGCGCAGGCAGTTTTTCCACGCTCCGCAATCTCACTCTCAATGGCAATATCGGCCAGGTCGCCGTACCACCCGGCACCTATGGCATCTTCACCGCCAATGGCAGCAGTGGCTTCACGCTCGGCGTGGCTGGCGCGACCCAGCCTGCCATCTATAACCTGCAAGGTCTCACGCTCAATGGCGGCAGCCAGTTGCAGGTCGTCGGGCCGGTTATCCTGGCCTTGGGCAATGGACTCACGCTTAACGGCACGGCGGGTACCTCGGCCCATCCCGAATGGCTCACGCTCAAAATCTTCACCGGCGGTGCTACCCTTAATGGCAATGTCATTGTTTATGGTTCGGTCACCGCACCAACCAGCGCAGTCACGATTGTTGGCAGCAGCCAGCTGATCGGCGGGCTCATGGCCAGCCAGCTCACGCTTAACGGCAACAGCCTTCTGCGCTTGCAGGGAACAATCATCCAGCCGCCGGTCGCGGCCAACCAGTCGGTGACGACGAACGAAAACACGGCTGTGGCTATCACGCTTGCCGCCACGCAGGCGAACAACGACCCGCTCACTTATACTCCGGGCACACCAGGCCACGGAACGTTGAGCGGCACGGCGCCAAACCTGACCTACACGCCGGCGACCAACTATTTTGGCGCAGATAGCTTCACGTTCATGGCAAAAGATGGAACGGTGAGCTCCAACACCGCCACCGTCTCGATCACGGTTACCAAAGTGAACTATCCGCCGGTCGCGGCCAGCCAGTCGGTGACGACGAACGAAAACATGGCCGTGGCTATCGCGCTTGCCGCGACCCAGACCAATAACGATCCGCTCATCTACACAGTGGCCAGCCCGCCCGCGCATGGAACGTTGAGCGGCACGGCGCCCAACCTGACCTACACGCCGGCGACCAGCTATTTTGGCGCAGATAGCTTCACGTTCATGGCAAAAGATGGAACGGTGAGCTCAAACCCGGCCACGGTTTCCATCACCGTCACCAAAGTGAACTATCCGCCGGTCGCGGCCAGCCAGTCGGTGACGACGAATGAAAATACGGCCGTAGCAATCACGCTTGCCGCGACCCAGACTAATAACGATCCGCTTATCTACGCTGCTGGCACACCAAGCCATGGAACATTGAGCGGTACCGCGCCAAACCTCACTTATACGCCGGCGGCTAACTTTTTCGGCACGGATAGTTTCACCTTCACCGCCAATGACGGCGCGGTGGGTTCCAACACCGCCACCGTCTCGATCACCGTCGCAAAAGTGAACTATCCGCCGGTCGCGGCCAGCCAGTCGGTGACGACGAACGAGAACACGGCCGTGGCCATCACGCTTGCTGCCACTCAAACAAATAACGATCCGCTGACCTTCGCGGTGGCGACCCAGCCCGCGCACGGAACCCTCTCTGGCACCGCGCCGAATCTAAACTACACGCCGGCGGCCAACTATTTTGGCTCCGACAGTTTCACGTTCGTCGCCAATGACGGTGCGGTGGGCTCCAACACTGCAACCGTATCAATCACGGTTACTAAAGTGAACTATCCGCCGGTCGCGGCCAGCCAGTCGGTGACGACGAACGAGAACACGGCCGTGGCCATCACGCTCGCAGCCACGCAGACCAACAATGATCCGCTCACCTACACGGTGGCCAGCCAACCCGCAAACGGGACGTTAAGCGGCACGGCGCCCAACCTGACCTACACGCCGGCGGCTAACTTTTTTGGCTCCGACAGTTTTACGTTCACCGCCAATGATGGCGCAGTAGGCTCCAACACCGCGACGGTTTCGATCGCGGTGACCAAGGCTCCGCCGGTCGCGGCCAGCCAGTCGGTGACGACCCAGGAAAATGCGGCTTTGGCCGTCACGCTCACTGCCACTCAAGCGAACAACGATCCGCTCACCTACACGGTGGGCACACCAAGCCACGGCACGTTGAGCGGCACTGCTCCCGCTCTGACCTACAAGCCCGCGGCCAACTATTCCGGCCCCGACAGCTTTACGTTCACGGCGAATGACGGTGCGTTGATCTCGAATGCCGCCACTGTCTCGATTACGGTCACTCCTTATACCGCCTTGCTGGAAATTATGATGCCAGCCAACGGCTGCACGGAAACCTATGCTCGGCCAAGTCTCGGGGCGCACTATGCCGGCACCACGCCGGTTCAACCCGACTCATTCCATGTTTATCTCGATGGTCATGATTTCAGCTCCGAGACCACGATCGAATCGGGTGAGGTCATGTTCATGCCGCTGTTTAATCTCGGCCAAGGGCAGCACATTTACCGGATTGATTGGGTCTATAACGGAAAAGTTGTAGCTACGGATAACTCAACGTTCACGGTAAATTCCGTTATTGTGGGTGGGGGCACCTATTTTCAGGGTCAGGTGGCTGCCACCACGGGTGAGCCGCTCGTCAATGTCCGGGTCATCGCCGCCAACCAGCAGACTTATACGGACGTGAACGGCAAGTTCAGCTTCACCAACTTGCCGGTTGGACACACGCTTTTTCATTTCCAGACCGATGCTGTCACCAATGCCGGAAAATTCACGCCCGTGGGCCTGGCCTTCGACGTGCTGTCAAACCAGAATACAGTATGGGATCGCCCCATTTACCTTGTCGCATTCGACTCCAGCCAGGGCGTCATGGTTCAGTCCAACTCGGCCGTCGCCCAAGTGGTGGTCAATCCGTCCATCCCGGGAGTGCAACTTGTCATTCCAGCAAATACGGAATTGGCTTTCCCTGATGGCAGCAGCCAAGGAGTTGTGACCATTGTCAACGTGCCTGTCGATCGCGCGCCCAATTGCCTCGGGCCGGGCTTCCGTCCCAGCCGGCTGATTTCCATTCAACCGGAAAACACGATTCTGAGTCAGCCGGCCCAACTCATAATGCCCAACGATCTCAACCTGCCTAATGGCGCCAAACTATCGCTCCGAAACCTCGATATTGCGAGCGGCCAGTTTGTGGTCACAGGCACGGCCACGGTGATCAATAATACCCTTGTCACCGATCCAGGCTCGGGCGTGACCACGTTTGATTGGTCTCACGTTGGGCCTACGAACGATACCATTGATACGACCACAACCGATACGGAAACGCCCGAAGATGAGACGGACGTCGTTTGCTCCAGTATGTCTCCGCTGGAAGGTTCCTTGGAGGAGGATCATGTTACGCCAGTTTATCAATCCCTTGGGGTGTCGCGCTCGATCCAATTGCACTATAATTCCCGGGTGGCGGCTCCCGACGCGATCGGCGCAGCCACCGCTTTTCAGCTAACAAACACAACCAATCCGGTCGTGACAAGCATCTCTGCGACAAGTTCGGTGGGTGGAAACGCGGCATATTATAATAACGTGCCTGTCAGGTCGACATTCGTCTCGGCCACCCGCACGGATTTACGTGGAATTCCCACCGGAAAAACTCCTCTCACCCTTCGTGTCGCCTCTTATTATCCAAACGGTAATGATCCCTCGGGCTACTCGGTCTACAGCAGCCAGCAGGTTGTTCAAACGCCCGTAATCAACGGCGCACAACTCTATCCGGCGCTTGGTTCCGGCTGGTCGGTCGGAAACATCGACCGGCTGGTATTCCCGGGTGATGGTTCGGTGCTTTGGGTGAGTGGGGGAAAGACCGCCATGAGCACGTTTACTCCTCTCGGCCTGGCCAGCAATGTAGCCAATTCAAATCTGGGATTCGAACTTGGCACATTGGGTGGTTATTCGACAAACGCGAATCCCGGTAATGCTGCCTCGGTCAATGTCGTGCAATCGCTCGGATCCATCCTTCCATCCGAGGGAAAGTATATGGCCGAGCTAGCCGTTCCTGCGACCGCGGGTGCGTCGGCCGAACTGACCCTGCCTTTCAATTTAATGCCTCCTGGCACCGCCCAAATCTCTCTGTCGCTTGATGTGCTGGCCAATACTTTGGTCTCCGATACCACCCTGTTTCTAAGTGTTAGCTATAATAACACCGGACCGCGCAGCTATAGCACCGACTCCAGCGAGACAGTCTTGCCCGGAGCTGACACCGGTTATGCGCGGCGCACCGGGTTTAAGACGGTGATTATCGATATTCCTCAGTCTGCCTGGGGGCAACCGGGCGAACTGACGATTTCACTGACCTCCGACGGGGCACTAAATAATGGGTGCGCCCCCCCGGTGACCCCCATCGCCATTGCCGCCTTGGTCGATAACATCCAGGTCGTCGGCAATCCACAAATTCCGACTTCCTCGTTTATTTACAGTGGAGAAAATGGCGATTTCAGCGTCTTCAGTTTCGATCCTTCCACCAACCAGTACCAGCGCCTGTTCAAGGACGGCAGCAAGGAGACCTTTGACCAGCTCGGAAGGGAAATTAGTTCTTCTGATCGGGTGGGCAACACCACGACCTATGGCTACATCGACGCAACCGGCAGTGGGCAGGCCTTCGACTTGGCCTCCATGACCGACCCGGCGGGTCTTGTCACAAACCTCAATTATGGCGGTGGAAAATTGTCCAGCATCACCGATCCTGCTGGCCGCTCGACCTCGTTGGCCTACGATACCAAAGGCAATATGACCGGGATTACCAACCCCGACGGCATAACCCGCGCCTTCACCTACGATGGCAATGGCAAGATGGTTTCCCAAAGCGACGGCAAGGGCCAGGCCCGGCAATATACTTATGGCTCCTCCGGTCGAATCGCCAATGTGCAGCGCGCCGATGGTGCTATCTACAACTATACGCCCGCCAACGTCGCCGGGTTTCCGGCAAATGGAGCCAGTAACAGTTTCGCCGATTCAGCTCCTCCTGTTGGCGCCACGAATAGCGGTGCCGCCGTGTATAATATGAAGGATGCCAATGGCAGTCCGACATCCAAGCAGCTTAATGCCTATGGCCAGCCCACCCAAGTCACCAATGCGCTTGGCCAGAAGACCGCGATCAGCTATGATGACCAAAGGAAGCCCGAAAGTCTGTCCCTTCCTAACGGCAACTTTGTTGTTTTCCGGCACGACGGCAGGGGAAACCTTTCCTTGGTAAACCAGTCTGGTGGAGCGACCACCAGCTACACCTACACGCCGGATTTTAATCTTGTTCAAACCGCCACCGACCCGCTGGGCCGCACCACGAATTTTGCTTACGATACAAACGGCAACCTTATGACCATCACCGACCCGCTGGGCCAGATGGTCGCCATGACTTACAACAGCCATGGCCAGGTGCTTACCCGCACCGACCAGCGCGGCAAGACCACCACCTACGCTTACGATTCTTTTGGTCGTGTCATCACTGTCACCGATCCGCTCAGCCGCACCACAACCCCGCCCT
>Ga0210387_10000887_pt1 | contig 21997 bp, 32 predicted proteins | sample IncBWC7OmetaG_FD_160108 | JGI IMG/M metagenome (GOLD analysis project Ga0210387, IMG submission 160108) | Forest soil microbial communities from Barre Woods Harvard Forest LTER site, Petersham, Massachusetts, United States - Inc-BW-C-7-O ...
GAAGAGGGATGGAGAGCTCAGGGAGACGAAGGAGCGGTTGAAGGAGACGGAGGAGGTGTTAGAGGTTAAGCAAGACGAGTTAAAGGTTGTCAAGGTGGCGTTGGAGGAGGAGGTTGTGGTTAGGCAGGCATATCAGGAGACTGAGGAGGTGCTTGATGGGGTCGCTGGGGGGTTGAAGACGGTCGCAAAGGAGACAGTCCGGGATGTGGGTGGGCTTTTGAATAAACTAGGTGGGTTGACGGTCTCCCAATAGTTTTGTAGAACTAATCCAACAGACGTTTCATAGAACGCAAGACGAGTGTGTTGAGCTCGAATTCGAGAGCTGTATTGACGCACGGCAAGACGATTTCTTCAGCAACGCATGCACTCTCCCACAAACTCGAAGACTTCATCAAATCATCCTCCCGGAGTACCCTCAAACTGTGCAGTGAAGCGAAACAATTTGAGACCAAAGAACTCGACGCACTCGCCGCACATTCCGAACGGATTGATCAGCAACTTCAGCGCGTGCAGGAAGCGCTGGGTGTTATCCAAGCCAAAGACGGGGCAGACAGCGAGGCTCTCGGAGTTGTGCAAAGCGTCCTGAAGGAGACACACGAGACGTTCAAGAGCGGGTTTGGGGCGTGGGGGGAGAGTTCGAGGAAGAGCTGTGAGGGGATGTGTAAAGAAGCGGAGCTTGCTGGAGTTGGTGGGTTCACGGCTGTGGAGAAGGCGTTGAAGGCTATGGGGTCGCTTGTGGAGAGCATCGTGCGCGAGGCGCGGGAATACGTCCATGCTGAACGCGAGTCGGTGGTAGAAGCCAAGACATTGGCTGATAGCACTGCAAACTGCGAGATTGAGTGGCTGAGACAGCAGAACGAGGCGTTGACTCGGATGTTGGACAATGAGAAGGTCAAGGCGGAGAAGGGGAAAGATGAGCTAATTCGGAGGGTTTCGGGGTTGGTTAATGATTTTACGAGGGAGAGGGAGAGAGGATTGACGGAGGCTGTAGAAGTTGTGCAGGGTGGAAATGGGAAGGCGGTAGAGGGATTGACGGTGTTTGTGGGGAAACATGCGGAGGTAATGGAGGAGATGGGGCGTACGGGGGAGAAAGTGCGCGTCAGCTTGGAGAAGAGGGGTGGGGAAGGGAAGAGGACGAGGGATGGGGCTTTGAAGGTGAGCACAAGATTTTGGATGTGTGTGAGATGCTGACTTGATCCCGGTAGACATTGGGCGTGGCAAAATCGACGTTCAGCGACGAGTTGAACAAGATGCAAAGTTCAATGTCTGGCTCGATAGCGTCGTATTCAGCCCAAGTGCAAAAGCAGACCCAGGCTATGAATGCATCATGTACTGGTGGTGAGTTGAGATTCGTGTCACAAGAGTTCGTCCATTAAATTCATTCTACAGCTTTCGATCGACATTCCCGAGCAAAAAGGGCAAGAGTGGAGGCTATTAATTCGATGGCTGTCGACACACAGTCCGAATATCGATATCTGCAACGAAGTCTTGCCTCTACCTCTCGAACCATTGAAAACCTCGCCGGGCGCGTGGTGTCAGAGGTCAGTGGGCCTTTCCTCTCGGAGGATGTGCACATACTCATGCGGATACGGTTTACAGAGTACTGGGCTGGCTAATATCACCGAGACATATCACAGTGCGTCGGCAACACACTTGTCGTCCATGGACCAGGCCACACAAGCACTTGCGGAGCAGGGTGCAAGAGAGGATGCACCGACAGGTACTACCCCGCGAAAACGCGTCTGGGAATATGTTGACCGGTGGGAGTTGACAAAGAGCAGAGATGCTATTCTAAGAGCTTGGAAGGAGAGAGGAATTTCTGGAGCTGGGAGTGAGGCATTCCCGGTGGGACGACTTCATCTTCCTGAAGAAGAGCTCGACGAGGACACGGAGATGGCTGTTGATGAAGCGAAATCTCCGTTGGTCGAGCCAGAGGTGTTCGGCTCAGAGTATCCCATAGCAGCGTCACTCGCATCCTCAGTCTCGTCGATGGCGTCAATACCTGTACCCACTTCTCATCACGCGCTTGCACAACCCCTCAAGAAAGGGGTGGGGAAGAAGCCCAGCCTTCCGACCTTGGGGACGTTAACAGACTCGCGAACGACCAATGTTCATACAACTCAGGGGTCGAGAAGGGCTCGTTGAATCACTGATGTTACGTTTTGGTGTTGTCTGTATTATACAGCTGTTTGTAACATAACAAAGAGCTTTATTTATGTAAAATTCAATTCCGAGCTCCAACTCGAAGTTGAAGTTGAGTCTGTTTCCTCACCTGGGAAGCCTGGACATCACTTCCGACTTGTAACTATTGGTTGTACGGATCGACGTCACCCACCAATACCTCGCTCATTAGATCGTCATCTTTGTAGGCACGACCCCATTAATAGTTCAGACTACATACTAGTCAACTAGTTCTTACGTTTACGTAAGACTCGTACTACTAGCAGGTTTACCTTACGTAAGGCATCACTCGAGGCGCAGCGCTGCGGCATAGCTCAATTTGACCCCCCAACTTGTTCAAGTTCGATCCCAGTTATGCCAGCAGGCCTCAAAAGTCAGTACCCTAAATTCCAATGAGAAACGTTGGCGTATCCACTGAATCCTATCTCACAGCCGTCATTCTCCTTTCATTCGTACTTGCTGTCGGGTTCTTACTGATAATTCTGTCTTGTGCTCTATGGCAGAACTGGCTGCCACTACTTGTTGGTATGCCTCAAAACCTAACCGTCAATAACTTTGATATCACAACTGACTCTCTCAATGCCCACGGTCTCTCAGCGTTGACGTTTGTTCTTGCCCCTTTACCAAACGCGTTGTTCTCCCACTGCGGTTCAGATGAGTTCGCTGGGGGTTACGAAGGCTCGGGGCCGATCGATCTTGGGCGTTTTATCACTTCTATGGTTGTTGTAACAGGGTTCGCCCTTCCGATCGTCTTGGCCCACTCGGAAGTCATACATCCAAGCGCTTGCACCATGTCGATCATCGGCGGAGGGTATGTTATCATCCTTATTGGCTTGATGACACTCCTCACGTTACTTTCAGGCTTGTTTACGGGACAATATTGGCATATTCCGCTGCTTTCAAACAGGAAGATTCGGAATATGATTGAGGGAATCTCATTGTCATGTATATACGCTGGACCGATGTGAATTATATAACGTACTGGGTGTGCCATGTGAATGTTCTTCTACATGCTCCATTTCTCGTTGTGACACGTCGCACTGGTAGATTTTTCCCCAATAGTGATGACCTCAGTAGTCCTGACGCTGTGGCGCAAAGCGAGGCATTTCAAAGGAGGAATGAAGGAACACCCTTTCTATACGTCCTCCTGCACAATGGCTATAAGTTGACCAATACCAGCTCCGCTGCCAATTCGAAGACCGCCTAAAATTCTGATTTCTGCCAGAACCTCAAAGCGACCATAAGACAGGAAACAAAGCGGTGTTTCCACTTCACGAGACTCTCCGCTCTCTAATCGACCGATGGGTAGGTCAGAGAGGACACCCTCATAGATAATGTGCTCTGATGGTTCCATTCCCAGGTTCACGGTGAAAACAAGCGAGGATGCTACTCGAAAATCAGTGAGATAAATGGGCCACGATGAAGTTCTATTCACACGTACGTGACATATTGGTGACCTTTGTTCGAAGATACACAAATTGGTTTGTGCGAGGGTAATATTTTCCGCCTCTTTGAACGACTCGATGTTCCGTTAACCCTGGATCATGGCTATCATAGCGAGCGAGTGACATATACGCTCGTGCTGTCTCCGTCCGTAATGTCTCTAACATGGGCAAAGTCATGCGTTGTTGTCTCAAGGAAAGCTCGCCCGACCGTGTGCCGCTCGCCTTGCACGACGGAGTGTGAAAACAAGGAATCGTGAAACAGGCCAAAGCACTCACTTCTCGCCAACGACCATGGATACACTTGAACAACTGCTCTCGATACCAAAAGAGCTCGCGTTGGGCCTTCTCTTCCACCTCCGACAACTTCGATTTTGTGACTATGAACTGTCTGTCGGAAAGTGTAGGAATAACCTTTGAGACCTGATCCTCAGAGAGGAGGAATTTCTTGACGGGAATGACGATTCTGGATATAACTGATGAGTAATCGTTGGAATGAGAAAAAAATTACGAACCGAGATGTCGATCCAGGCGGAACAGTCGTCGACGTGGTAGCTCGGGGAATATCTGTCAGGAACAATACGTTCAAAAGAATAAAGAAATGACTGCGATGTTAAAAACCTTCTTGAACCCGTTCGAACGTAACCTCAAATGGTAAACCGTAGGTATTCCGTACCTCGATGGAAAACAAGCACCAACCCGCCTCATTGCCTACGTATAGATCCGACCTTTGCGTTCGTGTCTGAATGTCTACTCCGTCGTCAAGTTTGGAGGTGTAAGAGGGAAAGGAGAGGATATCCATTCCGTGACACTCGAGCATTTGGTAGACGGTGACCATCACAGGATACGACAACTGGCGGGTGTGGAAGACTTCGGATACTGTTTGAAGACCGATCTGTGGGCGGTGTACGTAGGAATAGGATACGTGGATCACGCCAGTTGTGCTGGACTGAAGCCATCAGGGACCATGCACTGAAAAGCAGGAGTCGCACCCACCAGCCAACTTTCCCCAAACAAGTGATCGTCAGCGTGAGTTTTTGACCTGGCGCGATGTCCTTAGCCTCTTCCCTGTTCCATGAAAACATCGGTCTATGGATCAGATCATATTCTGTCTCGTACGTGTCGAAAACAGAAAGATCTCCTTCAGTAAGGGCTTGCTGTGCAGGCGCAATGGTAGAGTCGTCAAAGATGAGCCGGAGGAAGTCAATAGGCAACGAAGAGACATTCTCCAGAGTGATACGGATGGTCGACCTGTGAGTGGGGTCAGACTGATAGGTGATTAACGGTGTAGATTTTGACAAACATCTCTCCCTCATACAACATGACGGCACCATGGGTTACGGAAGTTCGTCGTATTCGTAACAAAGGTTGCTCTGGGACCACTTTGCATTCCATGAACTGGAAAGAGCTGTTGGTAGGAGGAATAGTTAACTGCGCACTCGTACGTTTACCAGCTTTTTCCCAAGGAAGAGCATCAAGTCCAGAATATTTTGTGCGGCCTGTCTCGCAAGCTAAGGAGCTTCTTCTCCGAGAGAGCCGCTCCTCCTCTTCATCAGTGGAGAGAGGTAGGACGAATTCGCGAGAGACTCCACCAGGGGCTTTAACGACACAACCTCTAACGACGAGAGTACCCGTCTCTATAGCCTTCCCCGTCAGAGTCACACGATGGAATGAGGCCGCAGGTATAACGACATTAGTCGCCTGGGACTCGAACGGGACACCCGACGTACTAGAATTTCTGAATATCAATATCTTCGCATCGAAGGAGGCACTACAATTCTCACCTGAGGGCCAGACTTTGCAGTTCGAGGTTAAAGATAAATGGATTTTGTAAAATCACCACAAACTGAAGCATCTCGTTTTGAACTACCAGCGTATTCCCCTGAATGTATCATCATTAGTTCTTAGATCAACTCTTTAAATGAAGGGGCGATATTAACCCGTCCTGCCACTTTCCTGGGGTTATACAAGAAAGGATCTGTAGCCCCCGGTAAGATTGAGCTTATTTCTGATAATCTAGCTGCAAGGGCAGAAATGGGTTTTTCGATGGGTAAGCGAACTAGGGGCAATCTGAAATTCGGGAAGTTAGGGGCTAACACCGCAACGACGGGTGCATCTACGTACGGCGAAATAGTAATGCTAACAATGGGTCGTCCTGACCAGTACTCGACGGATTGCGTGTCTCCTCTTCGTTGCGCAGTCAACAGGGCTCGTGCAGAGGTAGAATATAAGTGATACTGGTCTCCTGGTGCCAAAACCGATTGTAATGTTTTTAATGAAGACAGAGCAAATTGTGTAACCGCAAGGTAGTCTGCGAAATCTCAGCTGCTGAAGGAGATACGAGAACTGAACTGGGCTTACCAGGCAAAGATTCCGCGACCGCGACTGCCTCACGAACAACACCTACTTGGAGCTCGGGCCAACCATACGGCTCTTGAGGTACATCGGCTGAATCATCATCATATTCTTTGGCCATGTCATCGGTCGCAGGAGAATTGGCGTCGACATTGACCAAACGCACGGCGTCAAGATTGATGCCGAGTACCTTGCAAACATATTTCAGAAGTATCAAGATGCTCTCGTTCCCTTCTGCACTCTCGCTGAGCCTTATACCAACATTACCACGCCAGGAGGGTAATCCAGTACTTGAGTTGAGGCTTTGAATTCCTAGTCCAGCGGTCCCCGGAATGGCTGATGTTTTGGAAAAGCCATCCTCTTCCCGACCACAGACGAGAAGGTCAAGAATACAGCCAAGAACCTCGCGTAGTATATATGCTTCCTTACGTCGGTATCCCAGACAAGCGTATAGTCCGGCCATAACCTCCAAGACGGCTATTCGCTCCCTAGCGCCTAGGTGTAGCAGCCATGGCCCATGAACCTGAGCAAGAACAGATGAAATGGCTGACCGAGAGATTCCCGAGATGGAACTCAGGCGCTCCAGATTGAGCCAAGAGGTACGTTCGTCGTGAGAAAGCGTTGGAGGAAGATATGGAGTTGGACCAGGCTGTAACATGGTTGTGAAAGCAAGGGGCCCCCAGCCTTTCGCTGACCAGACAGCGAAGAGAAGCGAGGATTGGCGAAGGACGCAACAGGTGTAGAGGTATGCTAAGAGAGAATAGTTTTGTTCTCCGTCATTTGTAGGCGACTTGTAGTACAGAGCCGTTGCCTGTGTTAATTTATCAGAGATATCCGCCCAGGGCTCTGTTGTGGTGGTCGTGGAAGCATGCTGGAAGAGAACGATCAGTTTGGAGAATTTGTCAACACTATAAACACACGAACCAATCCATGGCCAGCGGACCATGCATCAAGTAAAGAAACTGTGGCCATCCCTTCCAATGCTGCAGCATGCCACACTGCATCCTGCGAGGTTTTGAACAATAGAACAGCTTCCGTGTACCTATGTCGGGTTACGGGTTAAACACCTATGTACCATCTAGGGATCAGCTTCACGTACCACACCAACGCATCCTCAGGTCTCCCGGCAAGCAAGAAGAAATCACCAAGTACCTTAAACAGCCTCCCGTGCGATGAAGCAACTCCAATGCCGCTCGAACGCTTCTTGGCCGCTGAGACACCCAGAGTGGATTGAAGAATGCCTGGGCCTGGTGTCGAAGTTCGTTTCAAAGACGGAACTGCACCCAGAGTAAAACCAGACTTGGACAGGTCTGGCTGTCCGTTATACGACGGAATAGGGGGAAGAGAATCGAGTTTCGTGCCTGTATCCAGTGGTCTAGGGATGTCCGACAGAGAAGGTAATGTAGGCATTAATGTGGAATTCAAGTATTCATTGCCCAGCGGGCTTTCCAGAGCTTGGACCTGTCATGTCCCTATAAGTCCCTTTACCGTTTCCGCGAGTTGAAACCACAAACCACAACTCCGAGCTCACCAAGTACATGAGAGCAGAGGTCGGCCAGAAGTGTTCCAATATAGAGCTTTTTATTACCCATCATGCTTGGGATAACGACCAAGCCGGGGAGGCTGTTGCCGAGGTTGAGATTTGCCGTTCCATTTCCGTCTTCAAAGACAAATAAATTCTTTGCCAGCGGGTACATACAACCAGGAGGAAATATATCGACGAGCGAAATGTTGAATTGCTCAAGGGTAGACCCCAACGAGTCAGTTTGAGCGCATACAGCCACACCAATCACGGCAAGGGGAAAATGGGATGGTCGAAGTAGAGACAGTGGGACATGTGAGAGTGGAGGAGGGTGAGTGGGGAAACTGAGATGGAGATGTCCCGTCGAAAGAGGACTAGGCATAAACCGAGCTAATGTTGAAAGTGATAAATTTGCAATGCAAAAGTTCAATTGTTCGACGTACCTCTTTCGTCCTTGTTGTCTGCGGGAATATCCCCTAATCGTATGTCATCAAAGCTGCGAATTTCGGCTGCATATTTCTCGAATGTAGACTGCTGGATGCCCCCCACTGGCAGTATCAAAATCCGGACATGAGCTAATGACGCAAAGGCATGAGTATCCATAAGGGTTCAGCTCTGTTCCGATAAACAGCAAGGGCTGCTCCAATGATGTTAGCAAAGAGCTTGAATGCAGTAGAGGCGGTTGCACTAGTATACTACGGGCCTTCGTGCCAGTGGCCACCCAAATTATTTATGTAAATAACTGGTCGCAATTTGGCAGGTGCCTGATCAGTGACTGTCACCGGGTGGCGTCACTGGCACTGGAACCTTACTTTAGACTTTCTATATTCCTGACATTCTGAACTCGAGGCATACTGCAATGGTATTTCCTGTTCATCCTCTCTCGTTACTTCTTGTCACTGACTGGAATGTCAGGGTATGACCGATAAAGCCTTAGGGGGGGCAATGCTACTGGCGGCTTCCGTTGTATTCACCTACTACACGACATGGGCTATACTTCTCGTCAGTCCTCGCCATTGTGTTGTTCGTCGATTTTCATAATATCATAAATAGCCCTTTTTTGACCCATCAAGTCCAATCCACGACTTTTTTCCTTCTCGAGAGTGGGCTGTTCGCCTACCAGCGTTCATCCTCGTTGTTGGTTTGTCTGCCATCGGACTGTTTGTTGGTTCAACCATTGTCAAAGAAAACAGAAAAAAGGCACAGAAGGCCAGGCTCCGGACTGCTTAATTTCAAAACTGTCATCTGAGGCACTATTTTGGGTGAGTGTTCTTCAGAGTTTCATTCATTTACTTTTAATCATGTATAGTGCAGAAAGCTTGGATTATTCTCTAATTGTCTATCCGTGATCATAATTACGGCTGTCCATCAAGTCGGTACTCGTACATCTCTACGGTGTCGATCTGGCGCCCCCCTTCGTTCTTGAACTGCTCTGCCAACGTCTCTCCTCGCTTCCAAGACCCGCAATTTTTCTGCCGCAACAATGTCTTTGGCAACCTGGTTTACCAAAATATTAAATGAAATTTCAGGGGGCGGCTCAGACATAGCCCGCAATGCGCGCGAGAGCTGCGATGAGAATGTCAGGATGCTTTCCCAAATTCAAGGAATGTCGCACCTTTCCTGTCAAAGACTCTCCTCGACCAAGTGTGCGTAAGCGAGTCAATGTTGCGATCTGCGACAATGATTCCAGTGCGAGCGGAGTGTGCAAACATCGCAAGAAGACGAAAAGGTCTGCAACTGACGACCAGGTAAGTGTCGCGAGTGTCTGTTCCACAAAGCACGTGGTTCAGTGTCATGATAGTATCAGTAACAATCCATATCGCCTAACTCACCATCGAAAGACCTGCTCGTGACTCTACTTCAAACACATTCATAAGGTTTTCGAAAGGCGGCCACAGTTCATTCCATACTGTGAGTGCTGTTATATTTCCCATATCGTCTCTTGATGACATTTTCTGAGCAAGCATAAGCCATAACTTGATAGCAATGTATCCATGGTTAATATCAGTCGTTGCAGATTCTGGAGGACTGGTCCCAGATTGAATGTATCCACGCAAAGCAGCGTGATGTGCAACTGAGAAGGCCGAAAGTTGGGCAAAGAGCATAGCAACCCAAGCGTCTGACGGGTCCAACAAGGCAGAAAGAACTAAGATATTCCAAGGACGAACACTCAGACCTGGTCGTGAGGATTTCTGCAAAGTCGTTAGATGGTGGAGAGTTCATCATAGGATTTACAATTGCAAACCTCTTGCCCATGATCCGACAACCTACTCATGATGTTAGGGTCATGATTGGCCGCCTGCAACACCATTTTCCCAACAGCCAAGGACGCGGTAAAGTCGTTTTCAATATCTGACCAAACATGGTTCTGCAAAAAATGAAGCCCATTGTCAACCAAGGCTAAGAGGGCGTTGAGATGTGTTGTTGCAGGAGCTGAAAATCCAGGAGTGACCATTGTCGTGATAGCCTGATAAAAATTAGCCAAGTAAGATGCTGAGCTTGATACATGAACGGTTTTGTCGCAACAAACCTCAAGCATGGATGTCAACGTTGATGGCAACACCCGAGCTTTCATTCGCAAGCCATCTGCTAAAATTTCAAGTATTGCGGGAACAATAGCGTTTGACTGTCCTGCCGTAGTATTATAAGGTTGAGCCTTTCGATAAAGATTGGAAGTGACATGAAGAAGGCGCGAAAGACTGGTAGTTTTGACGCTTAGCCTATTTAAGGCTACTCGCAAAACAGTTTCAGTATACGAGAGCATTTCCTAGAAAAAAGCATCAGTATTCTCCTGTGGAAAGATAAATGAACAGGACCGACGCGGCTATGCGCTTTGTTATGTTGCATAAGCAAAGCAGGGATAAGCAGCAAGGGGGCAGGATCGACGGCATCAGCGGCCCATTCCGAGGTACGACGTGCAAGATGGGTGAGGTGCTGTCCGACGACTGGATACTGCAATCAGTACAACACGTGGGTGTCCGCTTTAAAAATACCCACATAGCATAAGATCAGCGCTATAGCCTTGATGGTGAACCACTTCTACATAGGTCTGGAGATTGTTTAGCACCATTTGAAAAGTATTGTGGTCATTGTCGACTGCGCGAGTTAGGGTATCGCGGAGGAGGGCATCGCGTAATGTCTCAGAAGGAGACGTAGTTTTCGCATTCGCGTCAGTGATGTGCTTCAGAACGACAAAAAATTCACGATCAAGCTGACGCTAAAACATAGAAATTGTCAGGACATTATTTAAGGAGAAGACGTGTTCATCCCACTTTGCACAAGACAGTGAAGACACCGTTATTGGAATACCTGCTCTGTCGATGTCAGTTTACGAATCAATAATTACCTGAAAGACGTACATGGTGAGAGTGGTGTCGATGAATGACCTGGCTTGAACAACAAGGACGTCCTGGCCATGGTGATGCTGTGAAGCAATAAGTCTTGCGACATATTCAATTGATGTACTAAGCCAAAGTCAGTAAACGCTAACGAAAAAACGATCCAGGACTCACTAGAGGAGGGAGCCCATGAAAGAATGCCATCTTTTGATGAATGCCTGTGTAATAGACAAAGCGAGTTGACGGAGTTCATAGCTAATGTCCTGTAACAGAAGCTCCAAGGCCCGCATGACGGCCCTGCGCAAATTTTGCTGCAAATGCTTAAGGGTCCTGCTCTCGAAATCATGCTTGTATATAATGATAACCAGCGCCTCCAACATACTCTTCGCCGTCAGAACTGGCAGCGAAGAGAAATCCCTGACTGTGCAGAACATTCCAAGTGATACATCCACAAATATAGACCCAACGAGCAGCGGAGAGGAGTGCCCATCTTCCGTGTGTGACCCCATGGCAGATGGTGCAAGGTTGACAGGATGATGGGCATCCAAGACCGACAATAGTTCGTTTATGCAGGGAAAGGCAAGTTGAGGAATTTCCCTCACTTCACCAAAGCGAACATAAAAAGTATGGCCACTAGGTGCAGGTACCACTGTAACGTCATTGAAGCCGATGACTTGGACTAGGTGAGCTTTAATCTTCAGGAGGGTGAAGTTATCGATCGCAATACCGTCTGCGATCATCTGTAGGCTGAGCAACAAAATGGAGACCTGTTGCACTATCCATAAGATCAATCGATCAAAAAGGCTAGAAATTGACGCACACGCAGCAGAGCCATATCTTGGTCCGAATTCGTTGTCCGTGAGTCAACGTTGTCCTTCGAGGATAATCCATACAACGACTAGATCTGGTCTCAGTAACTACGGAGACACAAAGGGGGAACAACTTGCTAGATGTGCAGAGGCGGGGCCATCCTCATTGTTGCCATTTTTCTGGTCGTAGTCGTCTTCCAAGAGAGCTTCGATGATAACATCCCATGAGAGAACTAATTGTTTTGCAGATTAGTGATCCAAAGGCAGTGAAGATCATTTGCATACCGTTCCAACTGGGAAAGTGGGGGCGAAGTTGTATGAGAAATGAGATAAGCCTGACACGTTCAGCAATGGGAGCCTTGGACAATGACTCGTTCCAACAGAGGGAAATAGCCTCAAAATGAGCTGGAAGCAAATTAGATGAAAAGGTATCAACCGCGAGTCTGATTTCTTCCTAGTAAAGGAACCTTCACTGTCCAGTGTTCATAACGGCAAAAAAATGACCCACTCTTTCATCTGCCCACGTAGCACTGAAATAATGATAGAACACGTCGATGACGCTTGACCTCCATTGTCGATCTTCGATATTGAAAGCCGGACTAGTGACATCTAAAATTATCCGGAACAAACGGGTCACCGCTGACAGACTATGATGTAGAGTGTTGAAACACATTAAGAATTAAGACAACAGTAGAACGCACCGCAATTGCCAGGCTTCGCCGGGACGAAGCGAATCGTTTAGTAGCTCTTGGAAAGGCTGCGAATCGACGACAAGGACCCGCAACAGGAAAGTCGTCCGTATACCCGCTATATCGTTGCGTTGAATATCATAAAATTGCCACGCACTATGGCAAATTTAGCTGGTAAAACGGGTTGAGAGACGCGTCTTCTTACCATGCACAAAGCATGCTTCCGTTGCGTAGAATAAAGTTGTCCACTTCATGTGTTTCCAAGAAGGGTGAATCCATAACAAACATGTGCAAGAACTTAGCCACAAGACATGAAACCTCGTCGACATTAGCACTAATATAACGCTCGAGCACATTCATAAGGCCGACATCGATGATAATGGGATCCGATATCATTGAACCACGGACATTCAGCTTCCTCCTGCCGAGCGTGTCAGTGTCAAAGCTCAATACTCGACGAGACAGACAAACCGGGAAGGAAGACCTCGAATTTCATCTTCTGTGATCATTTCAAGCGACATAATCACATTCCTTTCGCAACCATATAGCAGGAGACAAGTAGCCAAGGAATGTCGAATGAAGCGTAATCTGTGGAAAGTCAGAAAACACGGCTCTACATCAAGAGCACTGGAGCTCACATGTCCGCCGAATCGCTATTGTTCTTAAGGCAGTCTAAAACGTGGGGCGCGAGTTGAGCATGGATAGCAGAGAACATCATTTGCAACTGGTGACGCCCCATCGATTTCAGCCACGAGGACATCATCGCAGCATTTACCAGCAGAAGCGAATTAGCTAACGGGGTATCGGATTTAGTTACTAGAGATGAAAATTGCATATACGTGGAAACTGGTATGTCAACGCCAGAGCGAGAGAAGACACAAAGCCACTGTAAGCTGCGGGACAATCCGTCCCTGCTTGCCTTTGCAATGTCAGTGACTACGCGCCATGGATCGATAGTAACTGGTGCAGTGTTATCTGTTTGGGCTGCTGTGGGGTCAAGGGCTGTGCTAAGACGGTGTGATGTCTCCACCTCCCGAGGAAATAATCGATACAATGATGGCATCGGCTACAGGAATGGACAGTTAAGACTGGCGAATGACAGAAAACTATCGACAACTTACCTCCTGGAAAAGTTGGGCTGCCGAAACTGACTCCAACCAACGAAGGAATATATCGCCAAAAACACTGAAAGCAATGGAAGTCTGTGATAGTCTAATGATCAAATGAAGAATCTTGTCACAGTGACCCGCGTTTCGCGTCTGACAATTGTTAAAGCGCGGTGGCCTCCGAATAACTGTGTACATGGAATTACCTTCTTATCTTCGCCTGACTGCAAGCCCCCGAAATCGGCTTTGACAGCGCCATCCTCAGCCATGTCAGAGCATATATCATAGATCAACGCAGCATAGAGGGCGGTATCTTGATCATGCAAAGCTAGAAGCCATCGAACAGCATATCGTCTAAGAAGTCCACGCCTGGAGGCTACATAATCACCGCCATTGTTCACTGAACTTGCAGGAGCTGGACGCGAGCTTTGTGCAGAAGGCCAAGGAAGCGAATCGAGTCCTGAACGAACTCCTGGAAGAGTTTGCTGCTTCGCCAAGTAGTCGCGAAGAATAGTGGCCAGATTTTCGTCCTGTAGAGGGTCAGCGGGAGTCTTTGGTCACTATGAAAAAGTTACCTCGGCAAGTATCCAGCAAAGAATATCCCGAGTCAGCCTTCGCGATGCATACTCTGAAGCCAAACCATTTGGCCAAAGTTTTCGGACAAGGAGTAAGAAGCCAAATTCATTGACGGACAAATCCAGATCTGAAAGACACGCCTCTACAGCTGAGACGAGGGTTTCAACATCCGTGGACAAATCAAGTCCGAGGGGAAGGGGGAAAGTACAATAAGCATGCTTGTATTGTGCATCGCCCTCGAAGAGGCTGGGATTCAAATCCAATCGGTCGAAGAATCCAAGATGGTGCATATGTGATAGGATTAGTCGAGCAGCAACATCAGAGTGTACGAATAGCTCATGTCCGAGCACGTCGCGCATGTGGGACAAAGAAACCGCCTCAAAAGGATGGGTAAATGCCTCGGGAGGCTGGTCTGTGCGGGTGTCGGGTTGAGAAACGTTCAGAAGGTCGGATGCATTGCTGATGGAGGGTTTGGGAAGAATGTACGGGGTTTTGATGGCAGTTGAAATATACGTCAGAGTGGGCCAATCAAACATCATGGAATATTCTGTGCGGTCAAAACGATTTTCTTGTAGGTACTCCCCCATAGCTGTCGATAAAATCAAACCATCCGCGGAAAGGTGGGCCGCGCACCACCGGGTGACACGTTGAAGCTCGAATTCGTCGACTTTATGTTCTTTGGCATGTGCGGCATTCCTACCCTTCTGCATTATGACTATAGAACCCAGAGCAACTCCGTTGGTCATTATTTGCAGCTGGGTCCACAGAATTGCGAAGAAAATAGATATTTCCTCGTAACTCCGATTCCCGAGTTCTTCCTTGGTCAGGAGAAGAATTTCGCTGTAGTAATCAATACATGAACGCCGCAAGACGGTCCAGTCGATCGTCATATGATTCGAGGTGATTCTGACGGAGTTGCAATGAGGTAGGTCGGCAGCAGAGGAGAGACAGGCAGAGTGGACGAATTGTAGACATGAAATGCATTTGAGCCCTTGCATGGCACAACCCCAGAGCGGCTTGCGACAGATGAAGCAAAGGCAGAGAGTGAACAAGTTAACGGTTCTGAAGACGTGATGATGTCTTTGGATTACTCTGGGTTCGGAGTCTCGTCTGTTCGGCAAAACAGTGGAAAACCGATACATGGCCACTTGTTGCACCTTTTGGTCTGATGCCAGAGAATATTGAGTAAGATGACTCCCTTCCGGATAGTCATAACAGTCAAAGTGGACTGCGCACATGCAAAATGGACATAACAATCCGAAACCATGAATGGGATTCGAGCATGAGCGACAATCGTTCTGGGATGCTCCCTCAAACCCAAGCCGACCAGATTGAGCCACGAAGCGCCAAGGCAGAAATTGGTGAGCATACGGAGGGTCCTTGGGCCACCGCATGTTGGTTCCAATATTCAGAGTGTCGAAATAACTGCAAGTGGGAAAGGATTTGCTGATAATGACGTGACCGACAGCCCTAGGCCAAAAGGCTGCGAGGACGCTAACTGCAGGCAGTCTAGCCTTAGAGGTATGATACGCTACTACCTCAAGGATATCGAGATAGGCGTCCAGCTTTGTGCTCACAATCAAATTGAGCAACTGATAGAAACGATGTAGGACTTCAACCCGTGAATCAGGACGTGAAGCAAGGTCGACGCACTCGAAGATTGCAGCGAGCAATGGAGGGGTCAACGAAGCTAAATAGTAAATGGGAAGCGACTGAAGAGATGCATTCGTTGATCGCAGACCGGGGGCCTGAGAAGCCTGAGAAGAAGTGTGGAATGACCATGGAACCCACTTCGGCTGGTCTCGGCATTCGGCGTTCGGGCTTTCCTGAACTTCGTCGACTTGGATGGAGACGATGGGCACTTGGGTAGTTTCCGTATCATGTCGATCTATGGATTTGTTGTAAGCAACCAGGTTACGCACCGTAAGTCGTAAGTAACTCGCCTTTCATTTGTACGGGCAAGGATATGATTTCATTGGCGCCTTGCAGCTGTTTAAGCTCCTCAAGTGACGCCCTTATGACCCCTTCAAAGAAAGTGAGCAGGCGGGTATGCATTCCGGCAACAAACGTCCCGAAGGCCGGGATGAGGGCGAATCCGATTTGGGAAACAATCTTTGGGTCGTGGCGGTGAGTGTGGAGAAGGAACTGAGCAATATCCAGGGTAAGTGCTTGCAATGCATTCGGAGGCCTCGACGGCCTAGGAGATGCAATCTTGAAACGGCAGTCCTCAGCAACCACGGACGCAAGGACCGATATACACTGGGATAGAAGCTGAGGCGCTTGGACATGGCCTGGAGAGGGTGACCGGGAGCGTCTTCCATCAGGTTGTAGACTATTTCTTGGTCGACGTAAGGGTGACGAGGATTTACCAGTGGATTCTTGTAAGGAAGAACTAGGTAACGCTCGTTCAACCAGACATATCAGGCGAACATGGTAAAATCATACCCATCATGAAATATATGCCACCCTTGGGCAACCGAGATAATCAGCACTTCTTTCAGCTGCATCATGAGTTCGAAAGTCGCATCCGTGGAGAAAGTGTGGTCCCCTTCTTCATCCTCGTCATCTTCCCCTGTTTGGGCTTGTGTCCTCGCCTCTCCCCTATTGCTCTTCAGTTTGACTGCCCCTCTGACCGTTTCAACTACGCCAAAACTTTTCTCACCGAGACCATTACCGTCAGTCTTGAAGGCATCAAACACTGGAGGAGGCATTGGTCTGTTTTGGAGCTGAGCAAGCAAGTGCGCGAGTAATTTTTGGGATTCATTTCGAGCTCTACTGTTGGTCTTTTGGGGAGGTTGTGCCAATGACGGCGAGGGAGGAGGTTTCTCACTATTTGGTGAGATCGAGACCCGGAAAGACGGTAAGGCCTGGGTCCGCACAGTGGTGGGCGACGCAGACATCAACTCTACAGATATCTTTGGACTGCTGCGGTATTCCATGTCCATATTTCCGGTGTCAATGCGCGGAGGACGGGAGCTCATGTCTGTGTGGTCAATTCAGAATTCGCGATCTACAGACAATGTTGTGATGCTGTAACAGTATTCTCCGTGCAAGGCATTCAGGCTGGCAGAAAGGAAAGTTTGTGCTTAGTAAGACACGCGGTCCTGGCCACGTGACCCAATTCTGCAACTTCCAGGCTACACTCCAGTTCTTCACCGTGACGTTGAGGATCTGGTAGCAATATGGCCCGATCCAACCTTCCTACCACTCCAAAAAAACTCAAACAAACCACCTTGTTTCCATTGCTTGAGTCTCCTACTCGTTCATCTCCCCGACAGCCTGCTTCAACCTCCAAAGCGCAAACAGCCGTGACCGCTCCCAAACAAAAGCGCAAACGCGCCGACAACTCACACCCCGGTGGATTGAGCGACTCGGTTCGCGATGAGTCTGACAGTGACCTTGAGGCCATACACTTCGAACCCAAGGTAAACGAAGTTGACGAGGACGAGTTGCCTGTCCGTTCGCCAACGAAGAAACGAAAGACACGCATCGTTGAAAGCGACGACGACGACGACGACGACGAAGACGATGACAATGCACGACATGCACTTCTTGCCGTGGATAGCACTCACGAGGAGGAGGGTGGTAGTGTGCACTGGAGAAGGAGACACAAGCGGAAGAGCCGTCAAGTTAACGACTCAGACGCGGAAGAGCAGTTGCAGCCCCGGAGGCGTAAATTAGTCAAGGGAATCAGGCCTCCTTCACTTTCAACCGGAGGCGAGAGTGAACACATCTCTGATGATGTTGATGAGGATCGTGAGGTTTTCGTACATATTTGTATCTATTCAGTGCGTTTGATTTTCTCCCCCCACCAAGGTATTCTTGAAAACCGTTTGCGCACTCGTGGCAAGAAAACCGCCTTCCAGAAGAATCTTGAAAAGCTGAAGCGTCAGTTCCCACATTGCCTGCCTATTGGCGTCCCAGACATTGACTTCGGTTCTGGATCTAGGAAAGAAACTGGGACATGCCGCAGAATCATCTGTATCTGATGAAGACGAAAACGAGGAGGAAATGGAAAACACTGTCATGCCCTTCAAGGGAGCCAAGCCAGACAGCGGTTCTGACAGTCTTTTCGATGGCTCGATTCACGACAAGAGTGATTCCGATGATTCCGATGACTCGGACTTCATTGTGGAAGATGATGGGGCAACATTGGCTGTACTACCCATGGAGTTCAGCATGGAAGCACATGAAGACCTCACACATCAATTCAAGAAAATATTCCAGTTTTTCGTGCATATCGCCGTACGACCAGCAGTCGAGCGTCACCAATTTATGGAAGATCAGATGAAGAGTGAAGTCCTCTACTGCTAACTCTGAGCTCCCACTATAACATCCTTCACTCTTAGCTCAACAATACTTCTCTGTACCACTCCAGATTGTCCGCAGGAAACTCGATGGCCTGAGAGATTCTCTAGTCGTTTCATCAGTATGGCGACCCGAGTTCAAGCAGCCTCTCGAAGCATATCCCGAGTTTGCACTAATTCCGCTCAGTTTCGCGGTCCCTGTTTGTGACGCGTGCCATCTGGGTCGGAGGATGTCAACCCTAACTGGAAGACTCAGTGGGTCACCATATGACAGGTTGGGCTTCGAGGTACGAAACCGCTTCACACAGATAAAGTGCTTTTAATAATATTCACTCTTGTCCCAGGACGAATCCGACGACTCTGACTCTGATGATAGTGAGGATAGTGATGAGCCCCGTCAGACTGTTGTAGAATTTCGTCTCGGTCGGTTTTGTGCCAAGCGCACCCGAGTGTTTCACAAATTCACACATTGGGAGGTCCGTGAACTTTTTCTTTGATTTACAAAAATCTCCATCGATTCAGTTGTTGTCGTTGCATCAGTACTCCCTCTTCAAATGCATATGTCAGGAGGTGGATGAACTGCACATCAGGAATCAGGGCGGGGGTTTCTTTCGGGTTGCTTATGCAGGAGGTATCAAGCCTCCTAAGGATCTCGGCGACGCGGACGGCATCTGCGACTGGCTCGACCAGCGGAAGATGATTGACATGGAGTGGCTGAAGGTGAAAGATATGATGGAAAGCGCACGACATCTTGAGATGGCTGTTAAGGGTGGCGACGACGTAGATGATTAAATGGGTTGGCCCATTGGCAGTTCGTTCCCCGTATCTGTATTCTAGCACTGCGCAAATGTTATATAGTAAACAGATGTCCGATTTAGGTATCTTATTCCCACAGCCCCGCGGCCCACTGTGCCCGTGACTAGCAAGTAGTATGAACCTGACTAGTACTACTAGTAGTACATTCAAGTTTAAGAAACGTTTGCAGCCATGTCGTATCCTCAATACACTCCTCCTGGCAATCAACCGCCCCCCACCTCTACTACATATCCGTACGGCACATATCATCCTCCACCTCATGTAGGTTATGGTCTTCCTCAAACACCTGGTAGCTATCCTAGTCCATACCAAACGCCTGGTACATACCAGACAGGCGTCACTAGTTATGGTTGGACATACCCATATAGCTATGTTCCACAACACCCACACTCGACGCATGCCCCAAGGCCACCCGTGCAGACCTCAGCTACAGGCACTGCTCAATCTACGTCGACTCTTAATCCTCCACCGGTACAGCAACGCTCAACAACGTTCACATCTTATACTCCATCTTATATGAGAGATAGCGCCGCCGCCGCCGCGACCGGAGGTGCTACAGGACGTGGGTCGAGAAAACAATCAAATATCAAAGGTCTATTTTCAAAAGAACGTGAGTTTAAAACTACCTGGACGTTGCACAACTGGCTAAGGTCCGCGTATATTGTTTCCAGTGAAGAGCCTGATGTATGGATTCGGAGATGACCGCAATCCAGCCAGTGATACCGTCAACGTGATGGAAGAGATTTTGGTGGAGTTCATCACTGATGTTGTGAGTTTATTTTGTGACCTCGCTCATCATACACAAGATGAATCTTCTGTCTCAGTGCCAAACTGCTGGTGGTCCATCACGAAAAGCTCGCTTATCTATCGAGGATCTTCGTCGAGCATTATCACGTCCTGCGGATGCAAAGAAGCTTGCAAGAATGGAAGAGCTGTTGTTCATGCAGGAGGACATCAAACGGGCTCGGGCTCAGTTCGAGGAATCAGATATCCACCACCCCAAGGAATTCTAGTTGGATTCTAGACTTTCTAATACATGTAAGTTGTTTTCCAGTGAATAAGGACATTCATTGATTATTACTGACAGTGCTGAAAATAAGTCCATAATTGATGTAAGCTTCAGACGCGTGATACCATCCCATGGTAAAAGCACCGGCGAAATATCCAACGACGTTGGTTCGTCATCCAAGCTCATCGCATACTATTTCCAGTAACGTTTTCCCGTACTAGTTAGAGACCTAACCTGATGGCGCATCCACAGTTGCAATGATCAGGTTTTGCTTGGTGTGCAAACACACACCTTTTCAGTACACACTAATTGATGTATCATTCCTTCATAGCTTCATCATCAGAGTTTCCGTTCTCTTCTGTTTCTGGGCCATCCTGCCTAGTGGTGCGAGCTTGAACACCTATCAGGGAATGTAAAACTAGATCATCCAAGGGTAAAATTGCGGAAACAAACCTCCACTTTGAGCCAAAGGTTTCACATTTTGTTGTAACCACTCTTCTGTCTCCCAGACTGTCCAACGAATGAGGGTCAGAAACCGGGATGAAATAACTAAAACTTATTCCGACGTACCCGCTCTATTGCCGCCGGGTTGAACTGCCCCTCCTTTCATGGCCCTGGCTAAATTCACTTTGATTACTCGTCCTTGTAGTTCATTCAAGTCCATGTTATCAATGGCATCTTGAGCATCGGCGGATGAGCCATATGTCACAAAGGCGAAACCCCGATGTTTGGCCTCTAAAGAAGAGATGAATCATTGCCCCTTGAGCAGGAATAGATTCACCGGACCAGTCTGCTGATTCGGATTCGTCGCAGCCGAAGGCAGTTGGACTTCTATTATATCCCCTGGAAGGCTTACGGTTAGTGAGGTAGACGAATATGAATGAAGCCAAAAAAATACCAAAAGTTGCAAAAGTCTCATAAAGAACACTCTCGTCCACGTCGTCACCGATGCCCCCTACGAAGACGGTCTTTTTCGTCTTAGTGCCGTCTTCCATTATCTTAACCGGAGAAAAGCAATATGATCATGATATTTCACACGGCTTCAAGCTATTCTGAGTGTTCATAGCACGTGCACTACGGTCTTCTATACTGTGGTGCAGTTGAGTCACAGGCCGTTTAGTTTGTGCAGGTGCACTCGCTTTTTCCCCAACCTCGGAACAGCGGTTGGGTAGGAGACTGAATAATTTCGGGTTCTTCGACCTGCCAATAGACTAGCTTGAGCTCTTGTCTGCACCCGTCTTGTTTCTTCGATTGACGACATTTTATGTACCACATATTCCTTGTGCCTTGGCGCATCGTATATATATCTGGGCTGTGTATCCTCATGAGAAGGTTCTTCCAAAACCACGTTGGTCGACCTGCGGCCTTACTTTATTTGGAAGATCTTTCTAGAGACAGGTACACAATGCCCCATTGGTGTGTAGCACCACCATTGCTGGGAATGAGCAGTTCTGCGCTGGAAAAGGGATTGTCTCCTGGGGTCTCAAATTCTAGGATATTCGGTTATGGTAGATGCATATCCTTATTACTTGTATGCACCACAGTTGACATTCCCGTTTCTTCTCGTCATCTGCTTGGGGAAAGTGCGCTGTTTAACATTCTGTAATCCTTTCCAGCCCTCAAGGTCCCTCTACATACCGTTCATCCGCTGAATCATCCTTTTGTGTCATCTGTGTCTTCCTCCGCGATGTCCAGTACCTCGGATGCAGACTTCGAGAGCACCCCTCCATCTCCATCATCTACACAATCTTCTGTCGACGAAGATGAAGTCAATTGCCGTGTCATACCCTATTGGTCAAAGTACCGGGATATCCTTCAATCCCGGGGATTTCGGCTTGACACCTTTC
>Ga0210387_10000889_pt1 | contig 21951 bp, 19 predicted proteins | sample IncBWC7OmetaG_FD_160108 | JGI IMG/M metagenome (GOLD analysis project Ga0210387, IMG submission 160108) | Forest soil microbial communities from Barre Woods Harvard Forest LTER site, Petersham, Massachusetts, United States - Inc-BW-C-7-O ...
TACTTGCGTGCCGGTACCGCCTGCGTTCGTTGCTTTCACCGTATCGATAAATGTTCCGGATACTGTTGGTGTGCCGCTGATTATTGAACCTGATAAACTTAATCCTGCTGGTAATGTTCCTCCTATTGAATAACCTGTTGGGGTATTCGTTGCCGTTATGTTATAACTAAATGCCGTATTAATTATTGTACTTGCAGTTATTGCACTGGTAATTACCGGCGCAGTCGAACTACATACAGTTACATTGACCGTTCCGAAATCAGCTGTGTTCTGAAAATCATCAGTAGCTGTTCCGTTCCACCCTTCCGTTGCATCACGCGCTCCTGCATTATTTTGCTGGTCGTTTATGTTGATATCAAATCCAATCTGCTTACCGCTATATACCGGCCCGCCGCCAATAGTCGTCCATGGTATTGATACTTCTAATGTATATCCGCCTGCTGAAGCAGGAATGGCATACGTAATACCTGCCGTGGCTCCTGTATTGCCAGTTATATTTGCGATGGTTGCTGCAACATTCCAGTTAAAACGATATTGGTGATCATTGGTAGTATAAGCCCCTGCTTTACTATTATTTCCCGAAAGAAAAAGTTCCACACCATCTTCATCATACACATTTGTGCCTACACTACTAAGATTTGCATCTTTCACTTTTACTAAAACATACAAATTAGTACTGTCATACATTGCCTGCCAGGTAGAACCCGTTTGAATCGTTCCACTTATTGTTTTTGTTATCGCATTTGTTGGCGCATTCGCCCACACAGCATCTACAGTCCCATCAATGACGGGTGCTGATGTTGCATTTACGATCGTTGCTATTGAACATACTGCAGTAATCGAATTGATAGTGATCGTTATCACCTGTGTTCCTGTACCGCCTGCATTCGTTGCTTTTAGTGTATCGACAAAAACTCCCGCAACAGTTGGCGTTCCGCTAATAACGTTACCGGATAACGCTAAACCTGCGGGCAATGTTCCCGTTACTGCATATAACGTAGGTGTATTACTGGCTACTATTGTATAAGGACTGAAAGCTGCGCCTGTTGTGCCGCTCGCAGCACTTACACTTGTAACGACAGGTATCGGAGGTGGTACCGGATTGATCGTTATTGTCAACACTTGTGTTCCTGTTCCGCTTGCATTGGTTGCCTTCACTGTATCGATAAATGTTCCAGTCACAGTTGGCGTTCCTGTTATTGATCCTGCTGCATATAGTAATCCTGCCGGTAAGGTTCCGGTAAACGAGTAACTCGTTGGACTATTCGTTGCGGTTATTGTATAACCACTAAAAGCAGTTCCTACTATATCACTTACTGAAGGTGCGCTCGTTATCAAAGGTGTGGCCGTAGGCAAAACAAATGTGACATAATTCAAATTAAAATTACCCGTCTCCATATAAATCAGCATGGTATGTTGCCCAGCTGATAAAGTCGGTGTTGGAACATTAACTGTTTGCCAGGTTTGAAAACCACCTGTATTAGGAACTGCTATGGTACCGATTGTCACACCATCAATTGCTACATGCAAACTATTCCCTGTTGTAATAGATGCAACACGGGCCTGTAATGTATACGTACTTGTGGTGTTTACCATAACAGTATACTTTTCCCATTCGCCGCTATTGGTATAACCAACATCATACCCACCTCCTGCATCTAAACAAGTTTCTACATCTACCCCTTCTGTTGTCCTGTATTGTCCGCCCTGATTTATTGTATCGTTATCGTGATACGCAATTCCTTCTCCCCCCAGGTCATAATTCTCGGCTTGTATCGTTCCGGGAATGGGCCATGGTGTTCCACCGTAGGGACTTTCACCTGTAATAGATAATGGTATCTTTATAACAGTACTGTTTGTCCAGCCTGTATAGGTGATCCCTGTTGAATTCACGATACCTACCCTGTATCTGTTAGTAGCAGTAGATAAATGTCCACTATCTACCGTAGCCGTTAAAATAAGCGAATCGGTTCCCAGAGGTTGAATATTAAATTCTCTCATTGTATACGCTCCGCTCTGATAAGAATACCCTTCTCCCGAATCTGTATACACTATTCCTTTGGCCATATTATTTGCATCAAGACTTACGATCAATGACAAAGAATCGGCATTATAATTTGCGGTGTTTTGTATGATCTGCCCAAGTGGCAATATCGTCCCTGCTTTGATTCGAATATCGGGTTGATAAGGATCGTTTTTGCTATCTTCTCCTACCAGTGAAATACTCGTCCACACCCCACTCGGATAATTTACACCCGTTGCCCATTTAGGAATGATCATTAAAATATCGCCCAATAAAAATGCCTGTTGCTGACTTCGCAATGCGGCATTACCCGGTTCTGCAAAAAATAACGGACGCATGATAGGTAATCCATCTGTTGTAGATTCCTGTGTTAATGTATAGATATAAGGCAGCAGGCAATACCTGCGTTGCAAAGCAATACGACTCACTTGTTCTATCGCAGCACCGTATGCCCATGGCTCTCTTCTTGGAGTACCTTTTTCCGAATGGTTTCTGTAGAACGGATAAAAAGTTCCCAATGCCATCCACTGACCTACAAGCGTTGCTGATGGTGAGCCTGAATATCCCGTAACATCTGCACCAATGATCGGCTGCCCTGATAAACCCATCGTTAATATCATCGGAACAGATAATTGCATAAATGCAGTAGTAGCATCATTATCGCCTGTCCAGGTAGCAGCATATTGTTGTCCACCTAAAAAATTAGACCGTGATAATATGAATGGCCTTTTTGTTGGATTAGCAGCCATGATACCGGCACGTGATGCCTGTACCATCAGTCTTCCAAAAACATTATGGTACCTGAGATGTGAACCTGAAGGCAAAGTTCCGCCTCCGCGATGAACATTGGTTATAGGCATGGTTCCACCTGGCCCGTTAAATACAGAAGGCTCGTTCATATCGTTCCACACGCCATCCACCCCATTTGCCATAAAGCTTGAATAAAGGCCCGACCACCATGTTCTGGTAGCAGGCATTGTAAAATCGGGAAACACACAGTTCCCCGGCCATACGGTACCTACATAATCTGTGTTCGTATTCGTTTTTACCCAATAATTACCGGCAGTTCCCTGATCATAAATACTGTATCCTGTCAGCTGCTTTACACCCGGATCGATCATCCATACCGACTTAAAATTTTTATTATGCAGGTAAGTATTTAATGCCGAAGGATTAGGATATGCTGTAGGCGAGAAAGTAAATATTTCATATTGATTCATGTAATCAATATCCATCCACACGGCATCACATGGCAATTGTTTAAGTCTGAATGTATCAGCCACACCTTCAACCTGTGTATCCGGTGTATACGAATACCTGCATTGATGGTAACCCAACGACCATATTGGCGGCAGGCTTATTTTCCCCGTAAGTGCAGCCAACTCTTCTACCGCTTGTTGCGGACTTGCCGCTTCAAATGTCAGTACCCTGAATGACGGGCCTTGCGACGTAAAGACAATATTGGTATCGGAAATAGCAATGGTCATTTGCCAGGTATTATCTGCAATAACGCCAAATGCAGTACCATCAGCTCTTACGCCCATTACCCAGGGATGCGATTGATATAATTGCTGTCCGCCATCGGAGGCGTAATTAAAATTATCGGTATTCCATAATGTGATGGAGGTATTGTTTCTTCGTAGGTTTCCCGTCACTTCTCCGGTTCCATAAAAATCAGTACCGGTACCACAATTGACCGATGCACAATTATTATTACTAGTATTTAAATAAAAAGAAGGCGTTAGTTTCCAACCCGTTGGTACGCCTGGAGAAACAACCGGTTCATTCTGAATAACGAATGAAGGATTGGTTTGCGTTGAGTCGTAACCGTTAGGATAAAAAATAGCAAGATTACTTGTTGAAAAAACAGTCTGTGCTTTTAGTAATGGGCAATTAAATATACACGCAAGCAGTAAAGTAACTATTGGAGTAGTTATTTTTTTCATGAATAGCAAGTTTGTGAGGCAATCGTTGTGCATGGCCCAAGCCAAAGCGGCTTAAAGGTAGAAGATATAAATTAAATGTAAATATTTAATTATACACTGTTATAACACAAAACCGGCTGATCCGCAGCGTATCAAGGAATTGTATAAGAGAATACTGATAATTACAATGAACTATGAACGCCTTTCCACAAATATTTCTAATCCATCATATAGTTTTGTAATTTTTTAGTCTTTCCTGCTCATAGCCGCTGGGCTGTGTTCCTTCTCCAGCGCTCCTTTGGCCGCTGACCAAAATCTGCTTTGCAGGATTTTGTCTGCCTCGCTTTGCTTGGCATCACAGCCAAAGAGGCGCTTCCACAGGAACTGGTAAAATTAGCGAAGTGGTAATGAGGATGATTTTATTTTTGCCGACTTGAATACCTGGGAGTCAGTTAATTGAAAATTGATCTATTCTTCTGTTTTTCTTAAATATTTTAATACGATCTTACTTACGGCCTCATCAAAATAAACACCTTTTTCATGAACAGCTATCACTGCCTTGCAGAGCTCTTCTATGTTGCCGTTTTTGATCAAATAACCGTTGGCACCATGACTAAGTATCTTAATGATATCGGTGTCGTAATCACTCATTGAATACACCAGCACTTTTACCAAAGAAAAATCTTTACGAATATGGCGAATAGTTTCAAACCCATCCAGGTGTGGCATATTGATATTAATGATACAAACGTCAGGCAATTCAGGCATGTTGCATAATTGCTTTATCATTTCTTTTCCATCATCAAAAACTGATACGATAAAACCTTTTTCTTTTAACAGCTCGCAGGTTATGGTACGGAGCCTAATGTGATCTTCAGCATAAGCAATGTGGATGGGTTTCATAAGGGATCTGTTGAGTTTGTTATGTCCGGACAAACAGTTCAAAAAAATAGCGTGGGACATATAGCTACCGGAACGAGGTACTGGCATACCTACAAATCAATAGACAATAAGCCCACGCGTTACGTGAGCGTTATTGCATCCTTCTTGATCTGTTATTTAACTTGCCAGTTTTCGTTCCAAGAAATCAGCTAAACGCTAATATTTTATGTCGTAAAAATACGGTTTAGTATTGTAAGTATTACCAGTAACTTATTATACCATATACAATGATTTTATCAAAAAGGTTGGGTAAAGCGCCTGTATTTGTGTGAATTACGGGAATATTTACATACGCTTATTCACATGATCTCCGAAAAAAATCTAAAAAAAGTAAACTACTTACATAATAAATAAAAAATACTTACGTTTAAAATATTATGGAGCAGGAATGATCAGCTCAATAGACTGTTTATTTATTCATTTATGTCAAAAATATTGGTAATTAAAAATTTTATACAATGAAACTATTACTCTTATTTGCTTGTTTAGCTGCAGTCCCATTAAAAGGAATTACGGAAAGGCATGAAGCCTTACGGCATATTCAGCATATTGAGATCGCTTTTACCACAACGGCGGGTTGCAAACATGATGATACAGGATTGAATATACAATTTAAGACCGCAGCTAATGATACGATCGCATGCAAAAGTGGTGAATTTGGTAAGTTTGACCGGAACACTACCAATGCTGTTGACCTAGACGTGCAAGGAGAATATTTCGATAAGGATCTACCTAACAGTATTATTAATTTGCACATTACTCCTAACGGAAACGACAACTGGAACTTTGATATTGATGTAACCATAACCTGGAATGACGATACGCACAGTACGTATAGTTTATCAGGCAACAGCATTATTCATAACGGAACTACTGACATAGAAGTCAGCCCTTTTTAAACAATATCTGTACAACGTATACTATTTAAATTTACTATCCCATTACGGTCCAAAAGTAAAAAGCTTCATAGAAATATGAAGCTTTTTTGTGACCGCGTTAGCGTCCTAACTATGTTACATACAAACCTGTTACTCAACTATTTAATTATTTCATTTTCGAAGGTGAAACAAAAAGTGCCGGATGAACCCCTTTTTATTTTGAACGGTTCGAAAACTCAAAAATAAGGGTTCATAATTAAATACTTAATTTTTATTTTTTAGAGCATCTGCCTTACAAGCAGAGGGTCGGCGATTCGACCAATCAACTCCTACTTTAGTAGCTTCAATAACTAATCTGTTTATTTTTAAATCTTCAGGACTGAAAATTTCTTCAATTGTTGTATTCATTAGATTAATGTTAAAAAGCTTAAAAGAATTGTGATAATTTTTATTTTTCTATTAAAAAAAGTCCAAATGAATTACAATCTATCTCCATCCGCCACCTAAAGCGTTATATAATTGAACAGTGGCATCCAATTGTGATCTCTTTATCGTTGCAAGATCCAATTCACTTTGTAATACATTTCCCTGTGCGGTAATTACTTCCAAATAATTAGCCATGCCATTTTTGAAAAGCATATCAGCATTTGTGATCGCTTGTTGTAAAGTATTGCTGCGGTCTGCCGCTATTATGTGTTGTTCTTTTAACTTTTCTATTTTTACTAAAGCATCCGAAACTTCTCCTACAGCATTCAATACAGATTGCCTGAATTGAATCACTGTTTTTTCTCTTTGTACTTCAGCAATTTTGTATTCCGTTCTTAATTGATTTTGTTCAAACAAAGGCTCAACCAAACTACCTGCCACCAAACCAAATAAAGAGCCGGGAATATTGAACCAGTTGCTTGCTTTAAAAGAATTCAATCCGCCTTCTGCTGTAATACTTAATGTTGGGTAAAGGCTTGCTTTTGTGATACCGACATTTGCGTTCGCGATCTTCAATGCCAGCTCAGCAGTTTTTACATCGGGCCTGTAGCTTACCATATCTGCAGGCACGCCTGTTGATAAACTATCCGGCAATCCGGTTGTTTCTAAACTGCTATATCTTTTGATCGTATCAGGAAGTTCGCCTGATAAAATACTGATCGCATTTTCTTGCAAAGTAATTTCCTCTTCAAATTGCGGAACCAATTGAGCTACCGCTAATTTTTGTGCCTGAGCCTGTTGCACTGCTAAAAGACTTACTTGCCCTGCATCATATTGAAAATGGATAATGCGAAGTACGCTATCATTCAACAATACATTTTTTTGTGCGATGGCGAGTTGCTCATCTAACATTAAAAGATTGTAAAAGCCTTGCGCTACATTCACAACAATATTTGTTTGTATGGCTTTTTTAGCTTCTTCTGTTTGCAAGTACTCATCTAAGGCTTTATTTTTTTTGTTCCTGATCTTTCCCCAGATATCTGCTTCCCAGGAAAGGCCGATGCTTGCATCATAATCTTCCAAATGTGATGTACCTAAATACTGTTGGGTAGTGATACCATTTAAACTGTTATCGGAATAACGTGATGTACCTGCAGTTACCTGCACATAAGCTTGTGGAATATTCCCAAGTCTTGATTGTTTAAAAACCAAATGCGCCAGCTCTATGTTTTTAAGCGCTATCTGCATATCGTAATTCTTAGCAATAGCATTATTGATCAGTTTCTGTAAAGCTGTATCCTTAAAAAAATCCTTCCATTGAATAGCAGCGATACTGCCGCTATCGGCCTTTGTTGCATTCCTGAAAGTTGCAGGTAATGCGGGTTTTGGTGTTGCCGTATCTTTTGATACCCTGCAGGCATTGATAAGCACGGCAGCTAAAAAGATCGTTGGTATTGTTATATATTTTTTCATGTTTGTATTGCTTGATACTAATTAGTAATTGGAATTATTTTAGTTTCCACTTCTTCACTTTTGAATTTGCTACTCACTAATTCCTGTAAATATTGGAAGATGACGAATAATACAGGTATTAGTAACAAACCAAATATTACTCCTGTCAACATACCGCCTGCTGCACCAATACTGATGGAATGATTACCCTGTGCTGATGGCCCGGTTGCATTCATCATCGGTATCAACCCTGCAATAAAGGCAAGTGATGTCATGATGATAGGACGTAAACGTAGCTTTGCACCTTCCAATGCAGCAGCGATCAAAGTCTTGCCTGCACGTCTTCTCTGCACAGCAAATTCAATAATTAAGATGGCATTTTTTGCGAGTAGCCCGATCAGCATTACCAATGCAACCTGCACATAAATATTATTTTCTATTCCTGTTAAACCGATCGCTGCAAATACACCGAACACACCACCTGGAATTGATAAGATCACCGCAAATGGTAAAATGTAACTTTCGTATTGTGCTGCGAGTAAGAAATAAACAAACAACAAACACAAGCTAAAAATCAGTGTTGATTGCCCGCTTGATGCTAATTCTTCTTTTGTTAAACCGGTGAATTCATAAGAAAATCCTGTCGGTAGATTTTTTTCTGCTACTTCCTGCACTGCTTTGATTGCATCACCGGAACTATACCCAGGTTTTGTAAAAGCATTGATCTCAATAGAATTAAATAAGTTGTAACGTGAAACTGTCTCCGGTCCGTACACGCGTTTTAATGTGACTAGTGTATTGATAGGAACCATTTCACTATTCTTATTTTTTATAAAAATGCCGTTGATCGATGCTTCGTTAGCTCTTGATGCAACATCTGCCTGAACGATCACACGGTAATATTTACCAAAGCGATTAAAGTCTGATGCCTGTGTACTACCGAAATAAGCCTGCATGGTTTGTAAAATATCTTTTACACTTACGCCAAGCTGTTCTGCTTTTTCATCATCTACTTGTAATTCTACCTGCGGATAATCTGCTTTGAAAGAAGTAAAGGCAAATCCTATTTCTTTACGTTTCATTAATTCGCTAATAAAGCTTTGCGATACGCCGCTGAATTTATCAAGTGGCCCGCCATTGCGATCCTGCAATACCATATCCAGACCATCAACATTACTAAAGCCCGGTACAGTAGGAAAGGTGAAGACAAAGAAATCTCCGCCTTTTATCTGCGCCAGTTTTTGTCTTGTATCATTCATGATAACATTGATGTCTTTCACTTTGCCTCTTTCATTTACGGGCTTGAAAGAAATAAATGCTACCGCTGCGGATGGATTAGAAGATTGTGTTAGAATATTAAAACCCGATAATCCCATCACCGCTCTTTTCGAATCTATATTGCTTAGAACCTGTTCTGCTTGTTTGATAACAGCAGTAGTACGCTCTAACGAAGATCCCGGAGGCATTGATAATGCTACGGCAAAGAAGTTAAGATCTTCCGAAGGAATAAATCCTGTTTTTGTTTCGCGCATCATCCATGCAGTTGATCCCATGATAACTAATAAGGTAGTCAGCGCGATCCATTTATACCGTATTAAAAACTGTAAGCTCTTTACATACTTTGTAGTTAATTTATCAAATCCAACATTAAAGCCGACAAAGAATTTTTCTTTGAACGTCAATTTTTTTGTTTTGCCATCTTTAGTTGAATGAATATCTTTTAAAAATAAGGCGCATAATGCCGGACTCAATGTCAATGCATTCACCGCAGAAATTACGATAGCGATCGCTAATGTAAAAGCGAATTGGCGGTAAAACACACCGGTAGAACCAGTCATAAAACCAACGGGTAAAAACACCGCACTCATTACTAAGGTAATAGAAATGATGGCGCCGTTTATCTCACTCATCGCTGCTTTAGTGGCAGCTTTTGGTGGCAAATGTTTATGCTCCATTTTAGAATGCACCGCTTCTACCACAACAATCGCATCATCTACAACAATACCAATTGCCAATACCAGTGCGAATAGCGTTAATAAGTTTATTGAGAAACCAAAGACCTGCATAAAGAAGAAGGTCCCTATAATTGCAACCGGCACAGCAATCGCCGGAATTAAAGTAGAACGGAAATCCTGCAAGAAAATAAATACTACAATGAACACCAAGATAAATGCTTCGATCAAAGTATGTTTTACCTGTTCGATCGATTCATCTAATGGAATTTTAGTATCATAAATATTTGTGTACTTGATACCTTTTGGAAAATCTTTTTCCGCTTTCTTCATGAATGCGGCGATCGCAATCTGTATCTTATCTGAGTTGGAACCTGCTAATTGAAAAGAAGCGATGTTTACACCCGGCTTGCCATTGGTACGCGTATAGTTACTGTACGTATAGGCACCGAACTCAACTTTGGCAACATCTTTCAAACGTAACATCGAGCCATCGGGGTTTGCGCGGACAACAATATTTTCATACGCACCCGGGTCATTTAATTTACCCTTGTATTTAATAACATATTCAAAAGCTTCGTTACTGCTTTCACCGAATTTACCGGGAGCAGCTTCTAAATTTTTATCTTGTATCGCACCAATAACTTCTTGCGGTGTTAAATGGTAAGTCGCCATTTTGCTTGGGTTCAACCATACACGCATCGAGTAATCTTTGTTACCTCCGAATATGATACATTGTCCAACACCTTCAATTCTTTTTATTTCAGGCACGATATTGATCTGTGCATAGTTGGCTAAAAATGTTTGATCATAAGCAGTATCTTCAGAATAAAGGTCAACCACCATCAAAATGCTATTTTGTTGTTTGGCTGTTGTAATGCCTGCCTGTACTACTTCTGCAGGGAGCTGGCTTGTTGCCTGCGCCACCCTGTTCTGTACATTCACTGCTGCCTGATCTGCATTGGTTCCTAATTTAAAATAAACGGTAATAACTAATGAGCCATCGTTGCTGGCCGTAGAGCTCATGTAACTCATGTTCTCAACACCGTTGATCGATTCTTCTAAGGATGGTGCAACGGCACGTAAAACTGTTTCGGCATTTGCACCTGGATACAATGCAGTTACCTGTACTGCCGGTGGGGCAATATCAGGGAACTGTTGCAGTGGTAAGGTTGTTAAACCCAATACACCCAGTATCACCAATAAGATGGAAATTACCGTGGCCAGTACCGGGCGATCTATAAATTTCTTAAACATAATGTTAGTTTAGTTGTGATATTTCTTTGCGTAGCGATAACAGGTAGTAAATTTTTATTTCACTAACAATGTATAGCCCGGGAATTTTTAAACGATTTTACTTTGATGTACTATCTACTGGCTCTGGTTTGATCATCATTCCTTCCTGCAAATGATCGATACCGCTGAAAACAATACGGTCGCCGGATTTTACACCATCACTTATCAAATAATTATTGCCGCTTTTGCCAATGATCGTGATAGGTTGTTTGCTAACCTTATTGCTATCACCGACAGTAAAAACAAATACTTTGTCCTGTACATCGATAGTAGCAGACTCAGGAATTAAAATAGCGTTAGAATGGTTCAGGCTCAGTTGTATCTTTCCTGTATTTCCGGAACGAAGTAAACCTTGCGCGTTTGGAAAGCTTGCCCTTACTGTGATAGCGCCGGTATTTTTATCAAACTGTCCGTCGATCATATCTATTTTTCCAGGAAAAGGATAAACAGAATTATCAGTTAATATTAAAGCAACAGGTTGTAATTGTTTTATTTTGTCGTTGATCGTAGTGCCCGCATACTGTTCTTTAAAGTTGATAAAATCACCTTCGCTTAAAGAGAAGTAAACATGTACTTCATGCACATCAGATAAAGTAGTTAATGCATCCACATCATTTCTTGAAACCAGGCTACCTTGTTTTTTAGGAAGTAATCCGATAAAACCACTCACAGGCGCTTTGATCAAAGTATAATTTAAATTTATTTGTGCCATAGCTACTGTTGCTTTTGCCTGCTCTTCATTTGCCACCGCAATTTTATAAGCTGCGTTTGCTGCTTTTAATTGGTAATCCGATATCACTTTGTTTTGTACAAGCGGTGTGTATTTATCAATGTCTAATTGTGCATTAATGACAGCCGCTTCCTGTGCATGCAAGTTTGCGGTTGCATTGTTTAGTTGTTCGCGATAAGGTTGGTCGTTTATTTTAAATAAAAGCTGACCTGCTTTTACATAAGCGCCTTCATCAACAAATAATTTATCTAAAAAGCCATCCACTTGCGGGCGGATCTCAACATTTGTTGCGCCTTCTATTGAAGCAGGATATTGTGCTTCTGTAACAGCCGTTGCAGCATTGATCTGCATCACGGGTAATGATTGAACATCTGTACCTCCGCCTGTTCCTGCTGTGCTATCTGAACAGCTGTATAAAAAGAGAATAAGAGTGCTTAGAATGAATAATTTTTTCATAACTGGTTTAATTTTTTAATACGTAATACAATACAAAATGGTTTTTCAGATAGCAAGAAAGCGGCGACAGGGTTGACGTATTACAAAAAATAATAGAGTTAAATAATCTATCACTGTTAAGTATGGAGCAAAAAAATTATTCCGCGATAAGGGTGATGATACCACCAATTGCGTCTTTTAATATTTGCAGGTTGAGTTCGTCAGAAACTCCTTTGCGAACGATATTGATAGAGACCAATCCGTGTACAACGGACCAGAATGTATAATACCTTCTGCAGACCTCATCTTCAGATGGATTTTTACTGCCCATCAATTCGGTGATCACCTCACAGATAAGATCGGCAGGATGTTCAACTTCCGGAAATTTTTCCTGGAAAACACAGCAGCTCATTTCTACACCAAACATCAGCTGATAATATTCTTTTTCCCTGAAAGCAAAGTCCCAATAGGCCATCCACATTGCTTCTAGCTGCTTTGCGGGTAGGCGGTGTTTGTTTTTTGCTTGTTGCAGGTCACCAGATAAAACATTGTAGCCGTTTTTTGTCAACTCTAATAATATCGCTTCTTTATTAGCAAAATATTCATAGATGATCGGCGCAGTATACTCTATCTTATCAGCGATCTTACGCATACTTAATGCTTGCCATCCTTCATCTTTTACAATGTGGCGGGCTGCGATAAGGATATTGGTCCTCGTCTCTTCCTTCAAACGTAGTATACGATCTTTACTGGCCATTTATTACACTTAGATTATCTAACACCGTTAAACGAAGGTAAGCATTTTGAAATTCCTACCAATTATTTTTTCTTGCCCATATCTATAAACCTTATAGTCATTGTAGCTTCCAATACTTGTGAATACCAATATAAAGGAAATAACCAACGCTCCTATTATCCAAAATAATCTCATAAAGTAATGTATTAGGTATTGTTCAATAACTATTGTATTATTAACAACATGTCTCTAATTATTTTTGATTGGATAAGTTACCTGGCAAGTCATTTGCTGGTATAAATCTGGATTCTGTTCCTTCATTTATTTTGGAATCTTTATTGAGTGCTGATGAATCATTACCTTTTTCTAGTACAGACTCATTAACCTGATTATGAACATTGCTTGGAGAAGAAGACTGTAATGATTCCACCAAACATATTATTCCTATGAAAGTAAGACCTATACCTATGATTTTGAATTGTCCTTTAAAATAAGGGGCATCCTTCATCTTAACTCCCCATATAAGCATAAGAAGAGCAACCGCTATTATGATTAAACAGACTTCTATATTATTCATTTTTAAATGTAAAGAACTTTATCAGAAGCTATAGTGTTACCGTTAGCTATAATAACAGGGACTTTAAATATATTTGCCATTGGTCGAAGACACAGTATGGCAATTAGATTAAATTAAAATAATCCATAGTAAATACAAAATATGAAAATTAGGTTTGTTAATCACTCGAGTTTTATTATTGAACATAACGGAGTTTCTATCATTTCAGATCCGTGGTTAGAAGGTAAAGTCTTTAATAATGGGTGGGACCTGATTAGCAAGACGAAACTATTATATGAAGATTTCAAAGACATAAATTACGTATGGTTTTCTCATGAACATCCTGATCATTTTTACCCTCCTAATCTAAAACTAATACCTTCAGAATACAAAAAGAAAATAACTATTCTTTTCCAAAATACCATTGACGGTAGAGTTGCTAATTACTGTAAAAATGCCGGATTCAAAGAAGTTATAGAAATGCATAAAGGGAAGTACTACGAAATTGGCAAAGATTTTAAAGTTTTATGTGAGTATTTTGATGAAGGAGATTCATGGATCACATACCAGGTTGGTGGTATCAGTATTTTGAACACAAACGATTGCGGTATACGAAATAAAGCAAAAGCTGACTACATTAAAAATATTGTAGGAAAGGTAGATATACTTCTAACCCAGTTTTCATATGCCTATTGGGCCGGGAATAAAGAAGATACTGCATTTAGAAAAAAAGTTGCAGACGAAAAATTAGAGGGGATGAAATATCAAGTTGACATATTTAACCCTATAGTCACTATTCCCATTGCTAGCTATATATATTTTTGTCATGAAGAAAATTTTTATTTGAATGACAGTGTAAATACTGCAGAAAAAACATACAATTATTTAACGGCTAACACAAAAACAATTCCTGTTATTTTATATAACGGAGATGAATATTCTTTTCCTGAAAAATGGGACTCACAAAAATCTATTGATCAGTATAAAAAAGATTTTAATAATATTGAGTTAACTAAAGATAGGCTTGTAAAAAATAAAATGATTGCAATAGACGAATTGCAAAAGCAGGCAAAAATATTCATTGACAATTTGCGAAATACCAATAATATTATTGTAAAAAGCATACTGAAACCGGCTAAAATACATTTATTGGATTATGACAGAACGTTTGTATTGTCTCTAAAGGGATATTTGGAAGAAGAAAGTATTCCATATGATAATTGTGATGTTTCTATGTCTTCGGAATCTTTATTATTCTGCCTAAAATATCCTTACGGTCTTGACACTACTCAGATAAATGGAAGAATACAAAAACCAAAAAAGGGAAACTACACCAACCTCTTTAACATTTTTCGTATTGATCAGCAAAAAAGCAGGGGGCAAGAAATGACCTTGAGCTATTTAATAGCCGTTGCTTTTAGAAAAATACAAATTAAATTAGGTTTATTAAAAGTTTAAATCAAGTAAACGTGATATTTGAACCAAATGAAAGAAAAAATAAAGCAACTTCTTTTCCCTATCCTGAGGATAATTTTATTACCTGCTGCCAAGAGAATAAAATTAAATAAGTGGACCTACTTAATGGGGGTGATTTTTGATATTAAATTATATGGGAAAGTTAAACCTAACAAAGAATTATCTACCAGCGGCTCAGCAAATATTAATATCTTAATTGATCTATTCAACGATGTAAAACACGTTGAAGGGATCGTTGCAGAATGCGGTGTGTTTAGAGGCTCTACTCTTTCATATCTTTCATTTTATTTAAACACTCTGGGAATTAACAAAAAAATCTATGGCTTCGACTCTTTTGAGGGGTTTAATGATACAGATTTACAAATGGAAAAAAAAGGTGGTTATTCTTTGCGTATTGATAGCGAAGAAAAATTATTTAAAAATAACTCATTAAAACTCGTAGAAAATAAACTAAAACTTGCACGTGGATCCACAAACACATATCTAATCAAGGGTTATTTTGAAAATACCTTATATCAATATGCTGATGAGCGATATTGTTTTGTGCATTTAGATTGTGATCTATACACATCTTATGGAACTTGCTTAAACTATTTTTATACCAGAATGAATCCCGGTGGTATCATCATATTTGACGAATACCTTGATCCGGTTTATACAAAATGCACAGCCGAAATAGATAATTTTTTTCTTAATAAACCCGAAAAGCTGAACCAAATTGTGAGAGATAATCAAATACGATATTTTGTAAAAAAACTATAAATTACCTTTTGAATTTGTGCTTGGTATTACTGCAAATTTGTTTCGTAAGTTTAAGAAGTATTTCTCAAAATATTCGTAAGAAAGATATGCTACACCAATTGTAATAGTGATAACACCAGAATAAATAAATATATACTTCGTAATACTTTCTTGTACAAAAAAGTGGTTTAATAATTTGGAAAATAAGAATATTATTAAAGGATGGTACACATAAATACCAAATGATATTTTTCCAAGAAAATTTAATATTCTTTTATCCAAATTAATCAAGACTTTAGGATTTGAACATTGATTGATAATTAGAACGATGGTAACAACAGAAAAAATATCTTGATCAATTACCGATATAATATGAAATCTGTTGATAGTTACTAGTATAAGGATACCCCAGCTAATAATTTCCGAAGCAGGATGATAGAAATATTTTAATATCCTATTTTTTTGATTAAACAAAACCGCACCAATACCTCCAATAGCCATACAGTCAAAACGTAATATATCAAAGAAATATATAAGTGTAAGGTCCTTAATTATAAAGTGTACAATAAATCTTAATAAAGTATAAAATAACAGAAAAATTATCAACGTTTTTAATTCACTCTTAATTTTTACTAACCATGGCCAAAACAAATAGAATTGTTCTTCTACAGCTAATGACCAATAATGACCCAGGAAAGGCAAAGGCATATTTAATGCGTAAGGTATATTAGCCATTAAAATGAAATAAAAAACAATATTATAAGTGTGCAATTGAGAAGGTTGATATATGTATATTGTTAATAGAGCCAATAACAGATATAAAAAGTATAAAGGCCAGATTCTTAAAATTCTCCTTAAGTAGAATTTTTTAATTGCTATTTTATCTTGGGAAATTTCTTTTTCTTTAAGCAATAAGAAAGTTATTAGAAATCCGCTTAATGCAAAAAACATGGTTACACCGTAAGGTGCTAATAAAGATTCATGAGCATTTGGCACGTTAAAAAATGATCGCCAAATATTAATATGAGAAATTAGTACTCCGCAAGCTGCAATAGTACGGATGCCATTCAAACCTTTCAAATATAACTTCATTTTTATCTAATTAAGGGTGCATTTTTAATGTGCCAACGCTGTGTGCGCTTATTTTTCTATAACTCTTCGTTGATTACTGGCGTGCTCTTTTTTTCAGCAACGTCTCCTGCAAGGGACGTTGCGTTCAGCGCTATTACTCCAACTTACTTAAATCAAAATCCTCCAATTCCATAAAATTAGTTATGGCATATATCCCCTGATTACCTCCTATGTAATATTTCGCCGAACTATGAAGATATGAAACAGGATTTATACTTAAATTCCATTTTTTAGTGCAAGGATTATTATGCATATACTCCAATTTCTGATTTATAAATGATCGGCTTTTACATTCCTTCCAATCAAAAGATAACTTCCAAACCTCATGCTGTTTATTTTTTGATTTCCTTACGGCTTCTACTCCATCTTGTAATTGTCGTAAAATTGGACCTTCCTTCTTCTCTTGTAATCTTTTTATTATTTCATAAGCCATAAACCTTTTTCCATTCCCTACAATTGTATTAATACTTTGTAATGTGTTTTTGAAACTTATTATTACATGGACATGATTAGGCATAATAACATATCCATTTATGAAATGCCCTTTTGTTTTTAAATGATCAAACCAATTGTAAATAACATCATAACCATTTGTTTTATCGATTAATGATAGCCAATTATAACAAGTAAAGGTTATAAAGTATGTTCCATAGTTTTCGGGGGATAGTTCGTTTTACGGGCATTTTATAAAGATACTACTCCATAATTACATCAATCTACTGAGTAGCAATCAACGCAACGTCCCTAGTCAGGAGACGTTGCTGGGAAGAAAAATTATGCTACCAACACGTTTGATACATTACCCATTTTTTCATAAGTTATTTCTTTTTTTTATTCTTGCCTTGTTGGTGTTCCATCCACGAACGCCGATGTTGGTGTTATCACAATATCGACGTTCGCAAAGTGATGAGATGAAACACCAACAAAGGTTGAGTTGTAAAAACCAATTATTTAGATAAATTACCATTGGCTCTCCATGGTGTTGGCCAAGGTAAATGGCCATCTTTTTTGAAGGCTTCATATATTGTCCATATATCGTAAAGCGTATCGTGTTTACATTTCAACTCAGAAAGCTTACTTCGCCAACTTACTTCATCTTTAAATACCATCTCTCTATCGCTTTTTACGTCAATTATAAACCAAAAATTAGGGAATGCAGTTTTGCCATCTTTGCCATGCCCGTATATAACTGAATCCTCTATGTTGATGACACCAACATTAAGTCCATTATCATTAAAACTACCGATGGCATTGTAATATCTTTTTAACCTTAATCCCCAAGCATGTGTCTGTTCATTATCTTCAGCTCCAGCATTGATAAGCCTATAAGGTTTTATCAACGGTAAAACACATAAATCTTGATCTGAAGTACTATTATAGAATGAACTATCCGAATCACATCCAAAAAAAATGAGTAATAGCGGTAAAACAAGTATTTTTTTCATATAAGTATTATCTATTAAGAATAGTCCAATCAGCATCAACCGTTGGTGCCGTATATTGCATTAAACCATGATAAACACCACCAAGAGTATTACTTATTATATTGTAACCTGCGCTTCTATTACTGTTGCCAGACAAATCAAATTGATCATATAAATGGTAGTTAATACCTGCAAGATTACCATTCACATAATATGGAGTAGCTGTAATTGTTACATGTCGCAACATCCATGTTAATTCATTGGAAGCTGTTTTTAATGTCCCAATGTTAGTTACTACGCCAAGTACAGGGCTTACTGCAAAATCAAGTAAATTTCCGAAAGAATTTCTTTTTCCACCTAACTCTACACTACCTGGGTCTTGATAAGACGAAGCCCCATTTAAGATTGCCGCCTTTGCTCTGCTAGCAAAGTCCTTAAATCCATCATCATCCTTTATAAGATCAACAGCTCTTCCAACCAAAGTAATATGTTGCCGTTGATATCTTGCCAAAAGAAGCATTTCGTTTAAGCTTTCGGCTTATTCATTCAACGCAAACTGCATCCTCCTTTTTACTTCTACTTCATATGCTCCTGCCAAGTATGATTTACATTCATTTACACTATTAGCATCGCTCCTTATTCGCTTTATGGCTTCTCTAGACAAGCCGTGATAACTACTTTTTTTTTCAGCAACGTCTCCTGCAAGGGACGTTGCGTTCAGCGCTATTACTCCAACTTACTTAAATCAAAATCCTCCAATTCCATAAAATTAGTTATGGCATATATCCCCTGATTACCTTCTATGTAATATTTCGCCGAACTATGAAGATATGAAACAGGATTTATACTTAAATTCCATTTTTTAGTGCAAGGATTATTATGCATTTACTCCAATTTTTGATTTATAAATGATCGGCTTTTACATTCCTTCCAATCAAAAGATAATTTCCAAACCTAATGCTGTTAATTTTTTAATTTCCTTACGGCTTCTACTCCATCTTGTAATTTTCTTCCCTGCAACGTGTCCTGAATAGGGACATTCCAGGGAAGAAAATTTTCACATTTAATATTTGGTTATTAATGCTGGTCTTTGGGTAATTTCATGGTAACAAATCGCATCTTTTTTAAAGTAATGGAATACCATACTTTTTCTTGTTTTATCTTTATTTAAATGAGGTTCTCCTCCGTGAAAAAGATTAGCGTGCCATATTAAAAGATCCCCTTTAGATGCTTTAAATATTACTTTATTGATACTAAATTCTTTTATCTTATCATTGATCATATTTTCATATTCATCATAAGATTTATCTCCTATTAAAAGTGCATTCCCTTCGTTATTGTAATCAGCATTTAAATAATAAGGAAGTTTATGGCTTCCGGGGTAATAATGCAATGGACCGTTATCCCCATCAATATCTTCTAAGGCTATCCATACACCTAAAAGCCCTCCCAGTGGATATGTTGTCATATGGATACTATCAGAATGTGTATGCTGCTCGCTCCCCATCAGGAAATTAATACTTTGAAAAAGTATTGCCTCGCCACCAAGTAATACAGACAATAATTCTACAAGTTTCTTATCATTTCCGATTTCAGAAAGAAATTGTGAAGAGTGTATCGCAAACATTATCTTATTACCATAAGAGAATTTTACTTTTTTGCTATCGATGAGGCTTTCTATTTCTGCATTAATAGTATTGACTTGTTCGGTAGATAAATAATTTTTTATAATTGAGAAACCGTTTTCACTGAAATCATCCAAGCTTCTTTTGCCTTCCTGACTTAATGTATTATATAAAGAGCAGGACGCTAAATTTTTCGTGTAGACAGAAGGCCCTAAAACATTCGGAATACCCACAAAAGATTTACTAGATATAGAAGAATAATATTTCTTTCTCAGACCTAGTTTTTTATAGATTACTTCATTATGATACAATTTTTTCTTTTGGAAAAAATTATAGATAATATATGTAAACTTAAACCGCCTTATATATTTTTTGATCATTTGTAAATGGCATTTATTACGAAAATAATATAGTAACCTTATGACTAACTAACGTCAATAAATCAATAAGCTTTTGTTGATTCACAGGTTCAACAATAAAGATATTTATAAGCGTAACGAAATTATTGTCTTTAGAAATTGTTGTCATGTATATTTAGGTTTACAAAATTTTTATTGAACGCCAACTAATTACAAATCCCAAATAAGCCACAACACGTTTGATACATTATCTGCGCATTAATGTTGTGGGGTTATACTAGGGTTTACATTTGTCTCGTAAACTCTATAAAATTTATAATCTGAATCTTCGCCTTTTCTATACACATAGAAAATTCTGGTATTGCTTTTCTTTACTACCGAATCTCCTATTTTTAAATTTAAGCTATCTGAATATTCTAAAATTATTATTACATTATTTTTTGTTATATAGTCATAGCTTCTTCCTCCTGACCAATTGTTTTTTATTTTCACTATGGTTGTATTTAAGGCACTTTCAAAAAATAGTTTATCCTTAAAATAAGTTATCGTTTGATCAATAACAATAAAACTTAAAAAAATCAATACTAAAAATATGCCTAAAATTTTTTCTTTTCTTTGCATGGTTATTTATTCCCCAACTAATTACGAATCCGAAATAAGCCAACAACATGTTTGATACATTATCCCAGTTAAATAAACTCAAAAATAAAATATTTATTGAAAATCAATTACTTGCATATTCAAAATTATGCTACCAACACGTTTGATACATTACCAATATATAGCATACCGAGTTATCTAATACATAACTTCCGAATAAAATTTCCTGCTAGCAACACTATCTTTTGTAAGTATTTTAGAGCTAATTTGAAACCCCTTTAAAAAGACCATTTCTGATAAATTAACATGAACCGTTGGAGCTTGATTGATGCTATCCTTATAAACTGTTGAACTTGCTATTTCTCCAGTATTATTAAGTTTAAATTCCAAATTAATAGAATCTTTATCATAAGGAAAGTTAATTTCGAAAATTTTATAATGAACTTGTGGAAAATCATTGGGAATTATCACCTTTTGATAAAATCTATTATCTATTAAAATAGATACGGAAATATTTTTACGAATATTACTTGAGTTTTCCAAGAAAATATTTATCTTTTTATCCCTAAGATTGCATCCAACAAACAGGCTTATACAAAAAAAAATACAACTATATACTTTATTAAATGTTGCCTTTCTCATAGAGTTAATCAGTATTATGGATTGTGAATAATTTTAGGAATAATATCTCCAACATTTACATTTTTAATATATGGTTCATCGTTTGTAGTTGTATGCCAAAACCAATTATGATCTTCTTTTTCGCTTTTCTCACTATTTGAGCCCTTATTTAAGTAACCATTTTTTACCATATTAAAAATCCATTCAATTTCAATGCCATTAAAATATCCTACTTTATCATCATCATAACTCATGATATCACCTGTTCCATTGGCTGCATGATTAAGACCCAAATTATGCCCAATTTCATGTATAACAGCTTTATATAGCCAAATCATGTTTTTAGAATTTTGAACATACGCAATTTTGCCATTCTTTTTTTTCAGCAACGTCTCCTGCAAGGGACGTTGCGTTCAGCGCTATTACTCCAACTTACTTAAATCAAAATCCTCCAATTCCATAAAATTAGTTATGGCATATATCCCCTGATTACCTTCTATGTAATATTTCGCCGAACTATGAAGATATGAAACAGGATTTATACTTAAATTCCATTTTTTAGTGCAAGGATTATTATGCATATACTCCAATTTCTGATTTATAAATGATCGGCTTTTACATTC
>Ga0210387_10000890_pt1 | contig 21931 bp, 15 predicted proteins | sample IncBWC7OmetaG_FD_160108 | JGI IMG/M metagenome (GOLD analysis project Ga0210387, IMG submission 160108) | Forest soil microbial communities from Barre Woods Harvard Forest LTER site, Petersham, Massachusetts, United States - Inc-BW-C-7-O ...
GTGTGTTTGATGCGGCGCGGATGAATGGGACGCCGATTCCGACGCTTTGCCATTTGCAGAACGAGACACCGGTGGGAGTGTGCCGGCTTTGCGTGGTGGACACTGGGGCGCGGGTGCTTACAGCGTCGTGCGTGCGGCCTGTCGAGCCGGGCATGAAGGTGGTGACGAATTCCGAGAAAGTCTTAAATGCGCGGAAGACTTTGCTTGAACTTTTGATGGCGGACCATCCTTCGCCGTGCGCGCGGCAGGAAAAGTCGGGCGACTGCGAACTGGAGACTTTAGCGCATGCCGCGGGAATTACGCAGCCGCGATTCGCGAAACGGAGCGTTTCGCGCAGGATTGATGATTCTTCTCTGGCGATTGCAGTCGACCACGACGCCTGCATTTTGTGCGATCGATGCATTCGCGGTTGCGACGAGATTAGGAATAATTTTGTACTCGGGAGGATGGGGAAAGGCTATTCGGCTGGGATTGCTTTTGATTTGAATGCGCCGATGGGAGATTCGACGTGCATCTCGTGCGGCGAATGCATGGTTTCGTGCCCGACGGGTGCCTTGACAAACAAAACCGTTGTGGGCACGTCCATTGCTGCTGGGCCGGACGCCCAAGGATTTGAAGCGGAAGAGCTTTTGCAGTTGCCGGTGTTCAAAGGAGTCTCGGGGACGTTCTTGGAGTTGAACCGCGGCGCGATCGTCAAACGGCGATTCCGCCCGGGAGAAATTATTTGCCGCGAGGGTGAATTCGGCTCGACGGCGTTTTATATTCTCGAAGGCAAAGCGCGGGTTTCGCTTTCGTCGCCGATCGCGCACGTCAAAACGCAGGGTGGCGCGAAGGGCCTTTTCAAGAAGCTCACTAGCACACTTGCGGCGCGGGATTCGGACATCCGCGCCGAGGAAACTCACGACAGAACGATTCCCATCGATGCCTCCGTGGACCTCGCATACGGAAATCCGGTGGCCGAGCTCGGGCCCGGCGATTTATTCGGGGAGATGACGTGCATGAATTTTTATCCGCGGTCGGCGACGGTGATTGCGGAGACGGATGTCGTGGCGTTCGAAATGCTGCGGAACGTGCTCGACATCATGATGAAGAACAAAACATTCCGCGCGCAAATCGACCAGAATTATCGCAAGCGGGCGCTGGAAAACCATTTGCGCGGCGTGCCGATGTTCGCCGATCTTTCGACGGATTTTATCGAGCATTTGAAGAGCAGGGTGGAGCTGCAGCGGTTTGCGCCGGGGCAGATCATTGCACTGCAGGGCGACGCCGCAGACAGTTTTTATCTGGTGCGCATCGGGTTTGTGAAGATTTCGGAAACGTATCCCGGCGGAGAGCTTGTGCTGGCTTATCTTTCGCGCGGAGATTATTTCGGGGAGATCGGCTTGCTCGGCGGAGGAGTGCGCACAGCGACTTGCACGGCGCTGGACCATGTGGAAGTGGTGCGCATTTCGGGCGACGATTTTCGGGACATGGTGAGGCGCTTCCCCAACGTGCGCCATGGCCTGGAAGCGGTGGCAGCCGAACGTGGCGCGCAGAATCAGCAGCGGATGCAGACGGTAAAAAGCGTACCCATCGATCAGTTTCTTTCGCAGGGTTTGATGGAAGCTCAGAGCTTGCTGATTCTCGATCTGAACAATTGCACGCGCTGTGATGCTTGCGTGAACGCCTGTGCGGATGCGCATGACGGAGTCACGCGGCTGGTGCGGGAGGGCTTGCGGTTCGAACAGTATTTGGTGGCGACTTCTTGCCGACAGTGCCGCGACCCGCTGTGCATGGTGGGATGCCCAGTGGGAGCAATCCGACGGCGAAATTCGCTGGAAGTGATTATCGAGGATTGGTGCATCGGCTGCGGGCTGTGCGCGCGGAATTGCCCGTACGGAAATATTAATTTACATCCGTTTGATGTGATGGTGGAAGACCTGGAGCGGCCGGGTAGGCAGAAAGCGGTGGTGAAACAGAAGGCTACTTCGTGCGATTTGTGCACGCATTTGAAGGAGCCGAGCTGCGTCTACGCTTGCCCGCACGATGCGGCGCACCGCGTGGACCCGAGGACATTTTTTTCGGAAATGCTGGGCGGGGGAGCGGCGAAGTGAAGGTGCGAGGATTTTCCCTTGCGAATTGACAAAACACATCGCGGGTGGGCGATTGCATCGCTGGCGATACTTGCGGTGTTCACGGCCGTTTACGTGGCCTATGCAGTGGATGCACCGAGTGGACCCACGGGCGGCAGCGCGCTTGGTTTGGCTTTCGGCGTGATTGGCTTCGCGTTCATGATTTTCGCGGCGCTGCTGGGGACGCGAAAACGGGTTCCGACATGGCGGATTGGACGTGCGCAGGCATGGATGCGCGGGCACCTGTGGCTGGGATTGTTGAGCTTGCCGATAATTTTGTTTCATGGGGGATTTCATTTTGGCGGGACGCTGACGAGCGTGCTTATGTGGCTACTGATTATTACAGTCGTGAGCGGAGTGTTTGGGGCGGTGCTGCAGCATTATGTGCCACGGGTGATGACGACCGATGTGAAGCTGGAGACGATCTACGACGAAATTGGAAATGTGCGGAAGCTATTACGCGAGGAAGCGGACCGCGGCGTCGAGGCGATTTGCGGGCCGCTGGGGATCGGCAACTCGGCGAGTGAAGAAGTATTGCGCGCGGGGGGGCTTAGCGCGGCCCGGGGGATGGCTACTACGAGCAGTGGAACGGCAGTGGCGGCTGCCGCGGAAACGATTGTGCATAGCAAGGAGGAGTGCGCGCCCTTGCGAAAGTTTTACTTGAGCGAGATGCGGCCTTTTCTCGAGCAACCAAAGTTGCGCGGCCCGCGGCTTGGCGATGCGGACAAGGCGCGCGGTGCGTTTTCCGGATTGCGTACGTTGATGCCGCAAGCGGCACAGGCGACGGTGCAGGACTTGGAAGATATTTGCGATGAGGCGCGGCAGCTTGTACGGCAAGAGCAACTTCATCGTTTGTTGCATGGGTGGTTGCTGGTGCACATACCGATTTCGCTGGCTTTGATTCTGCTGGGGGCGGTACATGCGGTGATGGCGCTTCGCTTTTGAAGAAGTGACGAGTGGTGAGTGACCTTTCGGCTTCGCTCTGGGTAAACGAGTGGCGAGAACACGAACAACCAAGAAGCTGGCGCAGCGGATCGACCTGAATTATTTCAAAAGGCCGACTGGGCTGAAGCGCGCGAAGTTTTGGCTGAGCGTGGGCCTGCCTGCGATCGCGCTGGTTTGGATTGGCTGGCACGGATTTTCGCGGGACTCACGAGTGTATTCGAGCGGAAGGATGAGCGAAGCGCACGCGGTCTTTGAGGCGGATTGTGCGGCGTGCCACGTGCAGACGGCGGGAATGTTTTCGGCGAAGGCCAGCGATGCGGCTTGTTTGGCGTGCCACGATGGGCCAGTACACCACGCTGAGCAGACTAACGCGCTTAGTTGCGCGACGTGCCATACGGAGCACCGCGGGCGGGGGAACCTTGTTGCGGCGAAGAATGAAAGTTGCGCGGAGTGCCACGGGGATTTGAAAACAAGTGGCGTGGCGCATTACGCTGCGCATATTGAGAGTTTGGAGGACGGGCACCAGGAATTCAGAGCCTTGCGCGAAAATTTGCACGATCCCGGAACGATCCGGGTGAATCATGCGATTCATATGAAACCGATACGGCGCAGGCCGAACGGGCCGAATGTGCAGATGGAATGCGGGGATTGTCATCAACCCGAAGCTGTTTCACCGGATTGGAAATATGCCGACGCGAACTATATCTCAGGCAACGCTGACTACTCCGGGCCAGACCAAGCGCTTACGCCGAAGACCGGGACTCTTTCGCGTCCGTGGCACGAGAGTGGCCGCGAACTGATGGCACCGGTGAAATTTGCGACAGCGTGCGCGGGATGCCATTCGCTGGCGTTTGACAAGCGGTTCAGTGAAGGCGTGCCGCACGACAGGCCGGAAGTGGTGCACGCGTTTCTTGTGAAGAAATTTAGCGAGTATATTGCGGCGCATCCCGGGGAGTTGCGCGAGGCGCGTGATCCTGGGCGCGATTTGTCGGGAAGGCCCGTGCAGGCGGCTGTGCGAGTGTATGCGCCGAATGAGTGGATTGGCGCACGGATCAAAGATGCCGAGGAACTTTTGTGGCGGAAAACTTGCAAACAGTGTCACGCGCTCACGGTGGGAGCGGAGCCAAATAATTTGCCGGCCGTCGAACCGGCGCGAACGACGGTGAAGTGGATGCCGCATGCGAGATTCGATCATGATGCGCACCGAGGATTTGCGTGCGCGAGCTGTCACGAAAAAGCCCTGAGCAGTACGGAGACAAGCGACGTGCTCTTGCCGGGAATTGCGACTTGCAAGGCGTGTCACGCGCCGGGGCCCGAGCATGCGGAATCGCGGTGCTTTGAATGCCACACGTATCACGATTGGTCGAAGCGAAAGGAAGTGAAGCCAGTGTTTACTTTGCCTGCGATGCGCACTGGCGGGCGCTGAGAGTTTGATGTGGCGCGAGGGATGCAGCTGTATTTTTCGCGCGTAGTACCGAGAGCCGCAGTTTAGTACCGGAAGATGCAGTAGTCGATTATTTTAGGATGCATTGTGGCATCCGACGCGAAAAATGTGGTTCCGGCTCCTGCTGCGATAGCCGGTGTGCAGACTCCCGCGCACAACGAAGAGCTTCTGGCGAATCCTGACGCGATTCGATTCTCCCAAATTACAGCCATACTTCGCGCTGCGAAATACAGTGCCGTGGAGGCAGGAGGCGACACATGTCTCCGTCGAGGACCAGGGCAGAGTTTGGAGTGTTTGCGGAAGACGTAGAGAAGACGCTGGAGCTGCTTGCCAAAATGTTGAGAGGAGAGAAAGTCCACACGAAGGATTTTCCGAATTTGTGCGCAGACCACCACCGGCTGTTGCAAGCAGGCGATTCGCGAACCGAGCAGTATGTGCTTGTAAATGTGGAGGCGGAACGCATCCCGAATAGCTTGAATACACTGCGGGAACAAGTGACAGAATGGGTGCGAGCACAGAAGGACGGATAGGGAGGATGCCATGGGAGAAACGAGGCGCAGATTTTTGATGGCACTGGCCGCGGCGGCGAGTTGTTCCGCGGCGGCAGATGGCTCCGTCTTTGGGCAAGTACGAGGAGACAAGCCCTTTCCAAATCCGCCGGCGTCCGCGGAGACGCAGAATCCGGCGGAGGCGCAAGCGGACAAATCGGATCCTCAGAACGCGAAGAGAGCGGCGCTTCAGCAGAATGAAAAAGAATTTCGTGCAGGTGTCACTCGGCTGTATCAACTGGCGGGCGAACTAAAGCAAGAAGTCGACAAGACACTAACGAGGGAAGTTTTCTCCGTGCAGATGTACAAGAAGACTGAGGAGATTGAAAAAATTGCGAAGATGTTGAAGGGGAAGGCGAAGGGATAGTGGGCAGTGAGCAGCGAGTGAGTAGTGGATAGAGAGTAGTGAAAAAGACAGACGTGGCGCGAATGAGGCTGAGTCTTCCAAATCGAGTGAGTTGGAACCGAGTGAACAGCGTAGAGATTCGAATTCGGAAAGCAGATGCGGCCGAGATTCCGGCGCTGCGCCGACTCATAGAGGCGTCCGTGCGGAAACTGCAGGCGGAGGATTACACGGTTGAGCAAATGGAAGGAGCGCTGGAGTCGGTGTTTGGTGTAGACAGCCAGTTGATTGCGGACGGCACTTATCTTGTGGCGGAAGCCAGACTTGTTGAGGAAGCGCTTCATTTAGAAAACACAGCCGCGGGAAAGAATCCTGGATCGGAATGGGCTATCGCCGGGTGCGGAGGTTGGAGCAAGCGCAAGACGCTTTACGGCAGCGATCACTGGACGGAACGAGAGGATGCGCTGCTGGATCCCCGGCACGACGCGGCAAAGATTAGGGCGTTCTTTGTTCATCCGGCGTGGGCACGGCGCGGCGTCGGAGGCAAAATCCTGGAAGCGTGTGAAGCCGGGGCTCGCGGCGCCGGCTTTACGAGGTTTGAGATGGGCGCGACGTTGACGGGAGCGAAGCTGTTCAGAACGAAGGGTTACGTTGCTGTAGATAAAATTGAGGTTCCACTGAAAAACGGGCTTACGCTGCCGGTTATTCACATGGCAAAACGAGTGTAGAGGCAGGCGTTCAAGATACTGGGAATCTTTCCAGTCGGACAATTTTTCACCAAGTTCAGGTCTAGAATGTGGCCTCTAAGTCTAAGCGGCCCGCTTCAGAAAACGAGGACGCGCACGCCTGCCGTTCCCCTACAAGATGTTTGCATGTGAACCGTTGTGAAAGATGCAGTTTAGCTGCCCATCAGAAACAAGGGCTTGGCTTCAAAGCTTGAGAATTGCGGGCGGAGACGCTCGATATTGTAGTGCTCCTTGATGTCTACAACCTTTTTGGTGGAAGTGATCGTTTCGATGGGAATGTTGCCGTAGCTGCCGTTGTGAAGAACGACGAGGCGGCCGTGGACGCCCTTTAAGAGCAATTCGAGGGCGATATTGCCGTAAGCCATGGGCACGATGGAGTCCACAACGTCCGGGTCGCCGCAGCGCGCGAGATAGCCGAGCTTCTGGTTAACCACTTCGATGGTCTTGCCCTTGTTAAATTTCTTCGAGAGTTCCTTTACTTTATCCGAGACGATATCTCCGATACCGCCAAGTTTTTTGTGCCCATAGGCATCGGCGGCTTCGCCTTCAAAAATCATTTCACCACCCTCAAACATCGCGCCTTCGGAAACGAGAACCGTGGAATAGCGGCTTGGATTCTTGGCGCGGTCGTTGACGAGCAACTCAGTGAGGCGCTCGATATTGAATTTGTACTCGGGAATAACGCAACGGTTGGCGGCCCCTGCCATCGTGGGCAGCATCGCCGTGTAACCAGCGTAGCGTCCGAAAACCTCGATGACCATGAAGCGCTCGTGAGAACCAGCCGAGGTGCGCAGGTCATTGACGAGCTGCAGGGTACGGGTGACGCAGGTGCTGAACCCGATGCAGTAATCCGTGCCGGGGACATCGTTGTCCATGGTCTTGGGGATGGCGATGACCTTGAATCCTTCTTTGTGCAGACGAACGCCGTAGCTGAGTGTGTCATCGCCACCGATGGGAATGAGGGTGTCGATGCCTAGCCAAGCGAGATTCTTGAGGACTTCGGGAGTGAGATCGTTTTTCTCGGCGGTGAATTTGTCTTTCAAATGTGCCGGGACGTTGGATTTGCTGACGCGGCCGGGATTCGTTCGCGAGGAGTGGAGAAATGTACCGCCGGTGCGTGCCGCGCGGTCAACGACTTCCTGCGTGAGCACCAGGAAATTATCGGAATTGTCGTAATCCTTTTCGCGAACCATCTCAACAAGGCCGGCCCAACCATGGCGGAAGCCAATGACCTGATAGCCCTCATGAAGCGCACGCGTGGTGACGCCGCGGATTGCGGGATTGAGGCCTGGGACGTCGCCGCCGCCAGTCAGAATGCCGATGACGCCTTTTTTTGTGTTGATGTTTGCCATGGTTCTAGGATCGCCCTTTCGCTGAGTGCCCAACGGGAAATTATCCCCCGCGGAGGCGTTTTTAGGAAGAGAGTAGCCAGATTAAATTTTTGGCATGATTCAATTCGCGGTTTGGACCGTTCTTACGCCATGTCCCATTTTACTGGACGATCTTGCGACGTCCAGGAGTGGGGGGCTCGCCAGAGAGATGGCCTGATGGCGGGCAGGAAAGGACTGGAAACGAAACGTGCAAACAAAAGGGATACGGGTGCAGAATTACCCGTCATCCGACGCAAGTTCTGGCTCCATGTTCGTTCCAGTTGAGTGGGATGGAGGGCAACGATGAAAATCACCCGAGAGGATCTGGATTCTGCCGTAAAGGAAGGCGTGCTGGGCTCCGATCAAGCTGCCGCCCTATGGTCCCGTCTAGGGAGGCCGAACCTGGAGCGGCAATCCCTCGACTTCGCGCACGTGGCGTATTACTTCGGCGCGCTCGTGGTGATGTCCGCGATGGGATGGTTTATGACGCTGGGATGGGAGCGGTTCGGCGGGAGTGGGATTTTCGTAATTTCGTCGGTTTACGCGCTTCTGTTCCTTGCTGCCGGATGGACGCTGTGGAGTCGCGACAAACTGCGCGTGCCGGGCGGACTCTTGTTTACACTGGCCGTGTGGATGACGCCGCTCGCGATTTACGGCGTTGAACGGATGCTCGGCATGTGGCCTGAAAGCGATCCGGGCACTTTTCGCGATTATCATATCTGGGTTAATGCAAGCTGGCTCATCATGGAAGCCGGCACGATCATCACCGGACTTATCGCGTTGTATTTCGTTCGGTTCCCGTTCCTCACTTTTCCGATTGCCTTCTCCTTGTGGTACATGTCGATGGACCTGACGCCGATGTTCTTCGGCCGCAAGGAGTTTTCCTGGACGAACGTCTATGGGTTTCTCTGTGTTTTGGTGCTGTGATTCTGCTGGTTTCCTACCTCACCGACCGCCGCACAAAAGAAGATTTCGCTTTCTGGGGCTACCTTTTCGGGCTTATCGCCTTCTGGGGCGGTCTCTCTCTGATGGAAAGCGGCAGTGAATTCCGAAAATTTCTCTACTGCTTGATCAACTTGGTGCTCATGTTCGTGGCTGTTTTTCTGGAGCGGCGAGCGTTCCTGGTCTTCGGCGCAATGGGAGTCTTCGGGTATCTGGGACACCTATCGTATTCGATTTTCAAGGATTCCATGCTGTTCCCATTAGCACTTACCTTCATCGGACTGCTGGTGATTTTCCTGGGCGTCACTTATCAGCGGAAACGCGTAGCGATCGAAAGCTTTGTTTTGTCGCTGGCGCCAAATGCGATACGGCGCCTGCGGCCTATCGAAAGATAAACCCGAAGGAAACAATGAGAGGTCAGGCAGCGGGCGATCGTTGCGTTCCGCTGAAGGAATCTTCCGTTTTTACGGTTCGATCCGGGTGCCGAGGACGCCGAGGAATTTGGCGAGCCAGGAGTGCAGTGCGGGCCAGGCCGGGCCGGTGATCAGATTGCCGTCGACGAGGGCTTCGGTCATGGGGAGACTGACGTACGTGCCGCCGCCGAGTGTGACGTCGGGGCCGGTGGCTGGATACGCGCTGCATTTTTTCCCTTGGAGGACTCCCGCGACAGCGAGAACTTGTGGCGCGTGGCAGATGGCGGCAAGAGGTTTGTTGGTTTTTGAAAAGTGATGAACGATCTCGATCACGCGGGGATTGAGGCGAAGGTATTCGACCGCGCGGCCGCCGGGGATCATGAGCGCGTCGTAGTCTTCGGGCTTGACCTGATCGAAAGTGGCGTTCAACGCGAAATTATGACCGCGCTTTTCGGTGTACGTCTGATCGCCCTCGAAATCGTGGATGCAGGTCGCGACGAACTCGCCGGCTTTTTTGCCCGGGCACACGGCATGAACGGTGTGGCCGACCATTTGTAGCGCCTCGAATGGGACCATCACTTCATAGTCTTCCACGTAATCGCCAATGAGCATGAGAATGGATTTCTTGGACATGTGGCCTCCGCGGGGGAAATTGTAACCGAGGAAGCGGATTGCTCAAAACACCGCAAGCATCCTCCCGGGAAGAGGGCCTAGAAGCTTGATGCAATCGCTCGGCGATACTGGAATAGGTTCGACAGGGAGAGCCAGTGGAAGCGTCTCAAATCGAGACAAGGATCACTAAATCGATTGAGCTTGAGATGACGAAGCAGCGTTGACGTATTGCAATTGCGACAATCTCATTTTGCGAACTCTCATAAGCTAATGAATCTAAGGGTTTTGCTAGAAATGCTCACTCGGGCCTGCGAACCCGTAGGTCTGGCTGATTACTTGCAAATACTAGCCGGGCGTTAATTTCGCCGGACCTTCCGGCTTCAAGGACATAATGGTGAAAAGAGCTAAGGGAATACTATTGCCGTGCCTGCTCGCCGTTGTCGCAGTAGCCAGTTTGGGGGCAGTTTCTCTTCGGGCTCAAGACGGAGAGATCGCAGGGTCGAAGCGCAAGGTCAAATCACTAGGAAAACCTCAATATCCTGATCTCGCCAGAAAGCTAAACCTTGTTGGTGTCGTCAAAGTTGAGGTTACGATTGGGACCGATGGTAAGGTGAAGAGAACGCACGTCGTCGGCGGGCATCCTGTGCTTGCCACGGAGGCAGAACGGGCGGCGTTGCAAAGCGAATTCGAGCCTGGTCCGAAGGAAACGACAGAAGTGATCGAGTTCAAGTTCGGCCCGCAGTAAGTTCCTGGATTCTTGCAAAAAAGGCAGCTGTCTTTAGCAAAGACAGCTGCCTTTTCGTTTCTAGGAGAAATTAATGCGCTTGAGCGGAAGAAGTAGCCGCGAGTGGCTCGGCGGAATCCTGAATGGTGAGCATGTCGGTGCGCACTTTGTCCCACTCTAGCAGGTTCAAACCGTAGGAAGTGAACAAGCGGCGAATGTGCGCGGAGTCCCAGTTCAGAACCTTTTCGAGAACAGGGACTAGAACGCTCATGGCGTTGTCGCTTAGCACGGTGCGTTTCGCGACGCGCGTGATGAACTTGGCTTCGGAGACGGCGATCGTCAGTCCGTCGTGCTGATTGACGTGCATCATCACGGGAATGTCGGAGCTGCCGTCGCCCATGTAGATGATGTGATCGTGGCTGATGCTGAGCTCGGCGCGGCGCTCTTCAAGAACGGTGATTTTGCCCCAACCAGCGGAAGCGCGGATGATGGAATCGACTTCTCCCGTGGACTCGTTGTAGCGGAAGCGCGTGCCGAAAATATTTTGCGGCGGGACGATTCCTTCCAGTGCGGACTGGATAATTTCCTGAGGAGCCGCGGAGATCACGTTGAAATGAAACTTGTAGCCTTCGGCCAGATTAGCCAACGCGCGCGCAAATAAAGCGACGTTGTGCTTCAGGCGGATGCGCTTGCCAGTTTCAACCAGATGATCGCGGCGAACGCGCCGGAAGTCCGGGTCGTGCAAAATCAAATAGCTGAGTTCGGCGCCCTGTTGGACGAGGTTCATCTCCGCAAGGCCCTTGACCTTGTCGTGGAAACCGTGAAAGCCGATGAGTTCGGAGAGAGCGACTCCCGAGTCGTTGAAGCTCAATGTCTGGTCAAAATCGCTCGCCAGTAAATAGTGCTTAACCATGTTCTAGTACTCCTTCTTGCTCACTTGTATGCTCGCCTTTGGCGAATTGGGCCCGCCCTGAGTGCGGTGCCAGTACCCCCCTGCACTTACAACGATAGCCTTGTTCACCGGGGCCGCCCCACGAATTATTTTGATGGGTGCTATGCGTTAAAAACGTGAACGAACCATTATACCTTGATTAGATGTGCCCAAAGGTTAAAAGATACAAAGGAAAGGAGATGGGTGCCTTTTCGAGCGCAGAAATGGGGCAAAAGGCATGTCTAGAAGGAGATACCGACAGCGAAGGAAAAGTGAAAAAAGTGCTCCGTAACATCAGGTCGACGGGGCTAAAGTCCAAGTACCTTCATCTTGGGTTCCTCGTAGATGTCGTCCTCGCCGGGGTAGCGGAGGCGGTCTTCAAAGCGCCCGGTTTCGGCCGCAAGAGCCCAGACCAAGCTCTCTCCTGCGGGGAGGGTTTTGGGGGCGCTGTGGAACACTTCGTCCTGGAAGGCGAGGGAGGCATCGATCCATTGCCAGCCAGCGGTTTCAAAAGCCGCCATCACGTCGGGAAGGACGAGGGCGTTGAGAGTGTTGTAGTGAATGAGCAGTGTATGGCGGATGTCGCGGCCGAGGACGTCGATGGCGAGCTGGCGATAGAAGGAGGCGCGATCGAGGAGATGCGCAATCAGATAATCGCGATAGGGCTTTATGTTGAACTTGGGTTCTTTGATCAGGCGATCGGCCATGCGTTCGTTGACATACCAGTCGGAGGCATCGATGGTGACGTGGCCGACGCGATAGCCGCTTTCCTTGAGAAGAGTACGGAAACGGTCGCGCTTGTCAGCGGTGTCGCCTTCTTTGAGGAACGGGTAGCGGAAGAGAAGAGTCTTGTTGTGGTAGGGGGCGATGATTTTTTCATTTTTCAGGAAGTCGACGGCAAAGTCGGCGTAAGGAGTGGGGCCACAATAGTTGAGGTGGGAATAGGAATGATTGCAAATTTGGTGGCCGGCCTGGTCCCAGGCGGAAAGAAGCTTGGAGCCGTCGGATTCGTCGACGCGCATGCCGCAGACGAAGAGAGCTGCTTTGATGTTGCGGCTGTCGAGAGCTTTTAGGATGCGGGAGTTGGCGTCAGGCCAGCGGAGGTTGGATTCGAGTTTCAGACGAGGGTCGTCCATGGTGATGGCGAGCTGGGGGCGCGGGGCGTTCGAAGGGCGTTGCGGCGTTGCGCGTTGAGGCGGGGTGAGCGCGTGAAGTGCGCCCGCGAGAAACGGGGCGCAAGAGGCGGAGGATATCGTTTTGAGCGTCGAGTCGAGAAATTTGCGGCGATTCATGGCATGACCTCAGAAAAGAGAATTGAGCCAACTGCGGGCGCGGGCGTAGATGGATGTTGGAGATGAAGACACAGCTGAGCGTGGGGACTCGGCAAAGTCGTCGGTGACGGAATAGAACGAGCCGTTGGCGGGGTGTTGATAGAGGCGCTGCATTTCAGCGCGATTTAGAGGGCGGGCGCCGCGGCGGCCGAAGACAGCGAGCTGGTTGCCGGATTCGTCGACGGCGCGATCGCGGTCGATGCCTTTGGAGATGGCGAGGGCTGGGCCGCGAGTTCGCGCTGTGGCGATGAGCTTGGGCGCGGGGCGCGGACTGAAACCGGAGAAATGCGCGGGATCGTCCCAGGGCGAGACAATTTGCAGGACGCGGAGGCCATTCTTCCCGTCGGCGACGAAGGCGAACGCACTGCCAGCGACCATGCCGATTTTCACGTCGTTGACGTCGTTCAGCTGGCCTGCGGCGGTGAAAAGCTGGTCGAGTTTCGGGGCGTCAGGTTTTTCCACGTCAATAATGGCGAGGCCTTGCTTCCCTGCGGAGACGTAGGCGTAGGTGCGGGCCACATAAACACTGCGAGCGTCTTCTAGAGGCACGTCGCCGTTAGGGATGAGTTTAGGTTGCGCCAGATCGGTGACGTCGAGGACCTTGAGGCCGTCGTGGTCCGCAACGAAAGCATAGCGGAACTGCACTGCGATGGCGCGAGGATCGTTGAGTACTGGCGCGCCGATCGTTGCTGTGACGCGCGGGGCGAGAGGATTATCGAGATCGACGACGACGAGGGATTTGTCGGTGAGGATGTAGGCGTAAGTGCCGGCAATACTGATGCGGTGCGCGCCGGTGAGGATGCCGTCGGGATTGAAAGCGAGAGCGCGTTTGAGAAAATTGTTGGCGGGATTGCCGTCGAGAAGCGTGCCTACGCCGGGGCTGCTGGATTTTAGATTTGGATTGCCGATGACGACGAGGCCTTCTTCTCTGTCGGCGACATAGAGAAAACCGTAGAGGAGATGTATGGGTTGCTCTTCGTTTTCGGGGAGTTGCTGGCGGAGTGGATCGACACCAAGCGTGGTCGGTGAGGCGACAGCAAGCGCATTTTTCATTGGGACGAAGAAGCGCTGACCAATGGGAGAAACGGGAGCGGTGATCATGCGCTGGGAGAAATCTTTGTTGTCTATGTTAGCGATGTCGTAGACGCGGAGTCCGCCGGTGCCGGTGGCCGCGTAGGCGTATTCGCCGCGAGCTTGAATATCGAGAACGTTGCCTTCGTGGCTTGCGGCGGTGGAGAGTTCGCGGCGATGGTCCACGAACTTTTTGTAATTGTCGGGATAGGCGATGCGCTGGAGATCGCTGCCGTAAATGGCTTCGGGCTCGTCGTGTTCGGCGACGGCGACGGCTTCGAAACCCTTCTTGCCGGTGGCAACGTAAACGTAGCGGCCCATGAAATTCATGAGGTTTGTGCCTTGCAGAAGGAGCTGCGCCATCCAGGCGTTGTTGTCGTTGTTGGCGGAGACGTGGCAGTCGCTGCACTGCTTGGTTTCCTTGGCGCGAACGGTGTGCGGAACGAACGTGCTAAAGGCCTGGCCGGAAAAACCCGGAGCGGAGATGGTTTGCTGCGTGTAGTAGAGCCAATCGCGGTTCGCATTTTGCGAACTGACAAGGATGGCACAGGAAGATCGCGCGGGGGCGATGCGATGGCCGGTGACGGTGCCATCGATGCCGAGCATATAGATGTCGTCGCGAAGGACCTGGAAATTGTAGCTAGTGTAGTTGCGCGTGATGAGGCCTTCGTTGTGAAGCATGGGCTTGCGATCGTTGGCGGTCATTTGCAGATGGCAGCCGAAGCAAGTGGGCGTCCAGGATGTATGGCAGGAGTAGCAGGTCATCGAGGAATTGGCATGAGCGAGATGCTCGTCGTCCTGCGGCATTTGTTGCGCGACGGTGCCGTCCGTGGTCATTAACTTGGCGCGAAAAGATTTCATGCTGAAGTGCACGTTGCCGGGCGTGACGGAATCGGCGGTCTGAACGATTTCCCATTCTTTATTTTGTTCGGACATGGAGCGTTGAATTACGGCACCGCCGGCGCGCCATTCGAAACGGCGAAGACCCCAGGGAGTGCGAAGGGTGTCGAGGTGACGGCCGCCTTCCGGAGCCGCGGGGCCGGAAGTGATGAGGCTTGCGCGATTGCGAATCGTGCCGTGGCAATCGATGCAATCGATCTCGACGGCGGCGCGAGGCTCGCCGTAGATTTTGCCGTTGCCGTGATTGTCTTGCGCGAAATGGCAGTCGTTGCACTGCATTCCTTTTTCCAAGTGGATGTCCGCGAGATGGACAGCTTTGCCGAAGCGATCGGGATCATCGAACGCGATTTGCTTGCCGTCCTTGTCGAGCCAATTCCCTTTTCGGTCGTGATTGAAGACGGAGCGGAAAACCCAGCCGTGGCCGTGGAAATCGGCGAATTGCGTGGTTTTTAATTTCGCGTTGAATTCAGGGCTGCCTAGATTTTCGAGAAATTTTTCATCGCTCCAGAAGCCGCGGGCCGCGGCTCCTTCTGGATTGCGCAAATAGGATTGGTAGCGTTGCTCTTCCGTGGGGTTGCGTTGTTGCGGCGGATACATTTTGTCGCCATCGATTTCGTTGTCCCACCAGGTAAGGCCGAAATACGTCGTGAGCATATTCGTGCCGGGATGGATATGGCAGACCATGCATTGGCTCGAAGGGATGGAGCGCGTGAAGACATGCCGGATGGGATGGCCGGGCTCGTTTTTGGGAATGGTAGGATCGGAAGAAGCGCTGAAACCGGAGTGGCCGAATTGCGCATACGATGCTGAGTGAGATGGGTCGCGATCGTTTGCGTAAACGACGTGGCACGCGGTACAGCCGCTTGCGCGGTAGTCGCCGGGATGATCGTTGGTGCCGGGCAACGACATGACAGGGTCGACCAGACGCGTTTTCTGCAAACCTAGGAAGACGGGATCGGTGCGGAGTTCCGTGCCAAAGCCACGGTCACTGAGTTTGGCGTCGGGCTTGCCGGGGTCTTCTTCGCGATTGGGATTGCCTAGTTCGGATTTTTTCTGCCCGCCACGCTCGAACACGCGAAGGACGTTTCCCGGTTGAGAAATCTCCCATCGGAAAAGTGGATCGAGTTCGGGGAGCACGCCTTTGGTGCGAGTTTCTTCTGGCATGGGAGGCGGAAACGTCCTGATGGATTGTGGCTTGCCATCACGGTCGTAACTTTCGCCGAAATGGGTATTTTTTGTCGGGTAGCCGCCGTTGTTGTAAAGAGCTGCACCCCACAGAAGACCTGTGTGGGTCATCATGCCGGTCGAAGAAGCGCGAACTTCCTTAGCATGGCAGCCTTCGGCACCGCATGTTTCCGGCGCCACGCGCAAATCGCCGGGATTCGCGAATTTGATGAATTCGGGTGATTCTTTGAGCCATTTCGTGTAGGTGCGCTCCGGCAAAGCGGAGCGATCTTTGAAGCTCGCGTCGCGAGGCTGGACGTGGGCTTTCTCTTTGGAGGCATTGTACTCGGCGGAATTTGGCGGCGTGCTCGCGGCGACGGAAATGGAAGAGTTGCCGCCGTGGCAGTCGGTGCAGCCCAGGAAAACAGTTTTAGTGGGATGCATCGTTGGCTCGTCGGTCGACGTGTGGCAGGAAATGCAACCGGACGATTTGCGAGCGGCATCTTGCAGCGATTGGCCGCGAACTGACGGAGCGTCTAGTTTCGCGTGGACCTTCGAGGACAAATCAGAATAAAAAACCAAGAGGAAAGATAACGCAGAGGCCCAGAGGACGCAGAGGTCCCGCTTAGAAAAGCTTTTCAATGCGCGCGACGAGGTCATCTGTTGAATTTCCTCAAAAAGTAAACTTCACCGAACCGAAAAGCGAGAAGAGTGTGCGGCTCGTGTAGATATCTTTGAACCCGTCGCCGGGCTGCAGGGCCGAAGCGCCGCCTGTGAGAATGATGTTTTCGGTGAGTGGCGGGCGGTAGGTCACGCCGATTCCGAAGTCTTCTCCGATGCTGTGACGGATGGGAGATTCGAACAAGATGTATTCGAGCGGCTCGGTTCGTTCGAAGCGCAGGTAGTTGAAATTCGCGAATCCTTTAAGCTTGGGAGTAATGTCAAAATCCGCGCCGGCGTTCGCCAGAAAAATCCCGGGATTGACGAAATTTGCCTGGCCTTCTTCTTTGCTCGAACGCAGCGACGGAATCAGGCTCCCGTCCGTGGTCAGTTGAACGCCGGAGCCGAGAAGCCGGATGTCTTCGCGGTTCCAAAAGCTGAAGATGCCGCCAGCGAAATTCGGGAGATCGTCAATCGAATCAAAGCCGCGGGCACGGCCGTCGCGTGGATTGGCGTCGCCGGATGTGTAGAACGTGGAAACTCGATAGCGGATCCAGTCGCGGTCGTAGGAGATCTCGACGGCCGCCATCTGGGCATTTACTGTGACGGGCCTTCCAGCGATGGGATTGAAGGTGTCTTCGCCGAGGGCCTGATAAAACGCGTGCGTGAGATTGATACGGCGGATATGGCCGCTGCCCAGCCAGCCGAAATAACCGACTCGAATGCCGTGCGCGAGAGGACCGCCTCCCGGGCCTTGATTGATGACGTTGCCGATGGGCGCGGGACGAACGAGAAACCCGTTGTCGTCATAATGAACGCTCGGATCATCTTTGTTCCACGCGCCGACAAATTCCGCTGTGTATCCGGGAAAGAAAAAATCCTGAAGATAGACGTTACCCATCACAGCTTGCTGGTGCCGGCGGTTGAACGTGTTTAGGCCGCTGTTGGTGTTTTTCTCGAGGAATTGAAAATACGTCGCGTTGTACTCGATACGGTCGCTTTTCCAGTCGCCAAAGATGCGCAAGCCCGGCTGTTGGTCGACGAAGAGGAATCCGCGGAAGTCGACATTGAATTGCTGGATACCGGCACGCACCGAAACGAAATCGTAGTTGTTGCTGAGATCGTGGAGCTTTACTTCGACGAAGGCTTCCTGGAGACCAAGATGATTGTCGAACCGGTCGGTACCAACGAGCACGTTGGGGCTAACGATGCCAAGCTCACGAACGTCGAGATTGTTCAGACTTAGCTCCGGCGTGATGCGAATGCGCCAATCGACTGGTTTGAAGGATGTATCGCCGTGGAAGAGATCGAAGCTGAAGCGCAAAGTCTGATCGAAGAAAGCCTGCTCATCGCGGCCAAAAAAACCAGAGCTGCCGGGCTCCGCGGCGCTCACGCCGCTGGGCGAAGGAACGCGGCGGCCATCGAAAAAAGTTTCCGACGAAGCCGTGAAATTCAAGAAAATCTGCTGGCCGAGAACTTCGGGCCAGATAGGCTCATCGCCTTTGAATCGGTTGCGATTGAATGGGTCGTACCAGTGCGGCTTAGAGTAAGGGTATTCACCTTTCTGCGGGTAGCGGCGATAGTCCGGTTGGTTGAGAGCCCAGCGATTAGGGACAACGTTGTAAATATCTGCGACGGGAGGCAGGTATTCTGGCGCGAGTTCCGCGATGTAATTGGGATCGGAATCGAGCCGATGCCGAAGCTCGCGATAGCTGCCGGGCGCGGGCAATGAGCCCGGCGCGACGGCGGGACCGAGCTCAGGGAGCCGCGGAAGACGCGAACTAAATTCGGTGCTGGCGATACTGACCAAAGAAATTTCCAGCGTGGTGACTTCGTTGGCGTTGAGCGCGAGGTCGGGAATCACGAAGGCAGCGTAGCCCTCGGCTTCGACTCGAAATTCGTACTGGCCGGGCGGAAGCAACAAAATGCGAAAGACACCTTCAACAGACGAGTTGGCGTGCACAACTTGTCCGCTTTGTAAGTGGCGAAGCGTGAGTTGAGCTGAGGCCACGGGCCGCGTTTCGTTCGTGGAAGTGGCTTCGCGTAGGACGCCTTCGACGGCCGCGGTCGTCAAGGCCTGCTGGCGCGGAATGCGCTGCACGGTGCCCGGTTCGCTGGATTTTTGGATCGTAGCCTGCCCGGCCGCGGATGGCTGAGTGGGCGCAGGATGTTGCGCGCCGGAGGCACTTCCCAGCCCCAAGATCGCAAGCGATAACCAGAGCGCGGCGCGAGCCGAGCCACTGACGCGTCGAAAGCTTCGCGAAGAGAGAGCGAGCATGCCTGCGGCCTGGGAGAATTTGCGCAAGGAAAAGGGATCGCATTCTAGCTAACAATATCGGGCCGCTACGGGCAACCCATTTCCGCAAAATAGGAACACAAGCGATAACAATTCTTACGCGTCGCGCGCATTCACCGATAGGAACCGCGCCGTTTGCGAATGATTGAGGGGTATGAGGAGGCGTGTTACTAAAGAAGATACCCTTCATGCAAAAAGAACACACGATTCGGAGGCCGGTCGCGGCACGGCGCGCCCTGGAACAGCGTCAAAAAACGCTGGCGATGGGCATTTTGCTGGCGCTAGGGATTGCGGGAATTCTGGCGCTGCTGTTAGTGGGTTGCGGTAGCGTGAGCAGCACGCAGATGTCACCGCCCCCGGTAGCAGCGGTGCAGCCGTTGCTAGTTGCCGACGTGCAGAAAATTGTGCAGGCCGCGGTGAATTCCGTGAATGTCGATATGGTCGTGGCGGTGGTGGACCGGTCGGGGTTTGTGCTTGGTGTGTTTCGCACGCAAAACGCCCCAGCCACAGCGGTCGGGAACTTCGGGCAGTCACTCGACGCAAATGATGTGGCGGTAGCCCTGGCGCGGACGGGGGCGTTTTTCAGTAACGACCAAGCGCCGCTCTCCTCGCGCACCGTGCGGTTCATCAGCGGAATTCATTTTCCGCCCGGCGTAACGAACGCGCCCCCCGCAGATTTGTATGGGATCGAAAACACAAATCGCGGATGCACGCTGGTGAACACCGCTGCCTTTCAGAGCCAGATTCCTCCATCGCTCGCTCTTGGCGGAGGATTTGGACCCGGAGTACTGACAGGCAAAGCCGATACGATGGACTCGAATCCCCTGGCGGTGAATCCCGGCGGAGTACCGATTTTTTATCAAAATGTCGTGGTGGGCGGAATTGGAGTAGTCACTTCTTCGAACGATCTCAACGTGGCGGAGTATGCGGCGTTCGTCGGATCGACGACGCAGCGCACCGGGCCGTCGGACTCGTTTGGACCGACACCGGCTGCTCCGGGAGTGGTTTTCATCGGTGGAATCGCGCTTCCATTCGTAACACAGACGTCGCTGCCATCGAGTGTCTCCGCTGGACCGGTTGCGGGCGCGGGATCGTATTTCGTTGCGCCTGTGAACAGCTCCGGGCAGCCGCCAGACGGCGATCTGATCACCCCTGCGGCGGGGCCGCTTGGAGGATTGAGCGCCACGGACGTTCAGACCATTCTGGAAAATGCGGAAGCCACCGCCAATGTCACGCGCGCCGCGATTCGATTGCCGATTGGCTCGCGAACTCGTATGGTGATTGCGGTTGCCGACCTCGACGGCACGATGATCGGGCTGCGGCGGATGCAGGATTCGACGGTCTTCAGCGTTGACGTGGCGGCGAGCAAAGCGCGAAACATGGTGTACTTCAACAGCTCCGCGCGTACAGCCGCGGATTTGAATCAAGTGCCCATGGGCACGGCCGTCACAAACCGAACGATCAGTTTCGGAGCGCAGCCCTTTTTTCCGCCGGGAATTGACGGTTCAGCGGCCGGCCCATTTTTCAATCTTTATTTGCAGGACGTGGCGAATCCTTGCACGCAGGGGATGGAGGCGGGACCCGCCAACGTCAACAAAAGCGGAATTGTTTTCTTTCCGGGAAGCGCGGGTCTGTATCGCAACGGCGTGCTCGTGGGAGGGCTGGGCGTCAGCGGAGACGGAGTGGATGAAGACGATTACGTCACGAACGGCGGGACAACAGGGTTTGAAGCGCCGACAAGTATCCGCGCGGATCAGATTTTGATCAACGGAGTGAGACTGCCTTACTTCAAATTTCCGCGGAATCCTACGGACTAACTCCGTGTGGCAATTTTCGATCGTGAATCTGCAACCTATTTGTTCGCCCCCGCAGCATTGGAAGGATCGGAAGAGCTTGCAGTATCCACGTCGAGAAACCAAGTGTGCGCGGTGTCGCCGGGCGCGTAGCAGTTGCCGTCGGTATGGTAGCCCGGCGGACAGTGCGCAGTGAACTCCTTGCGGCGCGGTGTCTGTGCGTATTGCCAGACCGACGCGTAAGGAATGCCACCGACCGCTGGGGACGGCGGATTCTGCGGATAGGTGCAGCCAGGCGAAGGCGGACAGGCATCGTTGAAAATGAAATAAACGAAATCCGCCGAGGGAGCATGCGCGCGGATGTCGTCCGCGGTTGTAATCGTGGCGCCTGGTTCTTCTTTCACAGGCATGCCTGAGCAGTACGCACCAGAACGATATCCGGCTCGTGAGAGTTCTGCAGTCCAAGCGCGCACGTAGGAATGATACGTTGCAGGCAGGCGGCCGCCTTCTTCAACATCGAGAAAAATGATCGCTTGCGCTGGAAAGCCTTCGCTCTTTGCGACGGAAGCCGCGTTGCGCGCGTCGAGAGTTCCCCTCTGCGCTGCCGCCGCTTCGTTCTTGAGTTCGCGACTCAAAGGGCCACGATATAGAAGCAAGAAACCGAATCCTTGCGAGCGCAGAAGTTCGCGCTGGCCGAGCCAGTTGTTTGTTTTCCCTTGAGGAGGAGGACTGAGCCAGTAGCCGCTGAAGGAAAATGTTTTTCGCAAAGCTGGAAGCGCGTCCTTGCCAGGGAAAATGTTGAGATCGAAGCCAAGATAGGCGCGTGGCGCTTGCTGCTCCTGCGAGGTAGGCTGGGTGCTGGCTCTGCAAGAAAAGAGGATCAGCACGGCAGCGATGGAAGAGATGGAAGAGATGAACAGGATGGACAGGCCGGGCTTTATTTTGCTCACAGCATACAGAATGCCAGAAGAGACTTGCAGCGGCTAGCCTTCGCGAAGTTTGTGGCCGGCGAGGTTGCCGAGGCCGTCGTAAGCCGCGTACTTGTAAGTCTCACTGAGGGTCGGGTAGTTGAAAACCTGCTCGATGAACTCGTCGATGGACTGGCCGTTGTCGAGGATCATCAGGCCGACGTGGATGAGTTCCGTGGCGCTTTCGCCGATCAGGCTCACGCCAAGAAGCTTGCGGTCGGCGCGCGCGAAAATCAACTTGAGCATTCCGGCAGTGTCCCCGATAATGTGGCCGCGCGCATTGTTCTCGTACAGGGCGCGACCGACGCAATAATCGATCTTCTTTTCCTTGCAGGACTCTTCCGTTTCACCGGCGGCCGAAATTTCTGGAATGGTGTAAATCCCCATCGGAAGCATGGAGGCGACGCGCTGTTTGTATTTGAAGCCGAACGCATGGCAAATGGCCACGCGCCCTTGCTCCATCGAAGTAGAGGCGAGCGCGGGAAATCCGATGACGTCGCCCGCGGCATAGATATTCGGAATAGATGTCCGGTAGTTGTCGTCGACGGGAATGTAGCCGCGGTCGTTGATGGCGAGCCCGGCTTTTTCCAAGGCGAGACCATCGATCGCGGCGCGGCGG
>Ga0210387_10000891_pt1 | contig 21924 bp, 26 predicted proteins | sample IncBWC7OmetaG_FD_160108 | JGI IMG/M metagenome (GOLD analysis project Ga0210387, IMG submission 160108) | Forest soil microbial communities from Barre Woods Harvard Forest LTER site, Petersham, Massachusetts, United States - Inc-BW-C-7-O ...
ATAAGTCAAAGGATTAAAGTTGTGATTTTGCGATGAGACGTAGATATTGTTCACATCAAGGAGGATGCCGCAGTCAGCCTGCTCAACTACCTCATTTAAGAACTGCCATTCGGTCATTTCCGAAACATGATATTCGGCATAGCTGCTGACATTTTCGACAGCGATGGGAACTTCGAGAAAGTCCTGCACCTCTCTGACTTTTTGGGCGGTAAGGCGAGCTGCTTCGAACGTGTAAGGCATGGGGAGGAGGTCGTGCGTGTAGCGTCCGTCGACGCTGCCCCAGCAGAGGTGGTCGGAAAGCCACGGAGTGTTCGTGCGCTTCACCAGCTCTTTCAACCGGCGGAGGTGTTCGCGGTTGGACTTTTCCGCCGAGCCGAAATACATAGAAACCCCATGCTGCACAACTTTGTACTGATCAAGGATCTGATCGAGGATGTGCAGAGGCCGTCCGCCGTCGATCATGAAATTTTCTGAGATGATTTCAAACCAGTCGACAACGGGTTTGCGCGAAAGAATATGCTCGTAATGTGGAGCGCGAAGCCCAATTCCAATCCCGTAGTCTGTAAACCCATTAAAGCGATTTCCCGGCATCTTCTCTCCCACTCCTTTGGCGAAGGAAAGAGGGCCAGGAGAATTCTCCCAACCCTCCACATCGGACTGCGCCTGATTTGAAACTACTCCTGAGGCGGCTTGGAGCCATCGGTGGCGCAACCACCCTTGCCCTTGCAGGTGTTCTTGCCTTTGCAGCCATTGTCGCTAGCTTTGCAACCACCCTTGCCCTTGCAAGAGTTCTGGCCTTTACAAGCGTGCTTTTCCTTGACCTTCTTGTCGTCCTTCTTGTCCTGGCCCTGGTCCTGATCCTGCGCGCTGAAAGAAGTCTTCAGCGAAGGAAGCAGGGTCGAAGCCTTAACTGCTGCTCCGGTTCCGGCGAACAATCCCGCGAACGCCGCACCAGCGAGCAAGGCCTTTGTCGTCTTCGTCATATGAAAAGTCTCCTGTCGATTAGAATGAGATGCGAAACACCATCCGGACACTCTTTCCTCCTCGAAGATCGCGAATCTCGCTGCCTGGTTCACCAAACTGGCCCTTTGCTGCGATTTCGAGGCGGCCTTGAACGCCCTGACAAACGTGTTCCGTCCACTGAATGAGAGTCACGAGGCGACTAAAGGTTTCGAGATTTTCAGCACGAACATGAATTGGATTTGAGACTCCGCAAGGACGGGACGGCCGGCTGATGGCTGCTACCACGGGTTTAAGAACCCTAACGGCTGGGCGCGTAATAGCCTGTGTTCGAGTACGAAGTGAGAGGGGGAAGCCCCTTGGGGGTGCGCAGCTGGATCTTGATCTTCCGCCAGCGAGCGTCGTGGGCCTTATTGCTTGGGCGGTATCCCAAGATATATTGATTGCGCAGCTCCGTGCCGATCTTTGCCGCGATGTCCGGCAAGTCGTTTAGATTTTCTACGGTGAAGGATCGCCCACCACTTAATTCGGTCATTTCGCTGAGCAACGAGGGCCCCAAGAGTTCCTCCGGCGTTCGGCCGCGATATTCGGGCGGTTCAAAGATGCCGATCGAGTAGAGCTGAGTATCCGCCTCGCGTACCTGTCGCTTGATATCTTTTTCGCTGAACCGGCTACTATTGTCGCCGCCGTCGGAAATAATCAGCAAAGCGCGTTTCCCATACTGCGCGCCTCGCATCTGAGTGAGACCCAGATAGATGGCATCGAGTAATGCAGTGCGCCCCTTCGCAGTGGCTGAGAGCATGCGGGCCTGCAAGTCTTCGACGTTATTGGTGAACGGACTGAGACGAATGGACGCGGAACTCCGCCAGCGTTGTTAAAGAAGTCGTTGACGCTTAAAGCTCGACCCGTCCAGTTGTAAATCGCATCTCCATGGAAGGCGTTTGTCCCGGACTTTGTGCTGTAGTCGATCTGGGCCCCTGCTTGCCGGCCATACTGTCCCGTATAGCCGTTAACGACTACGGCCACTTCTTCTACTTCGTTGGAACCGAGCAGAAGGTTGCTTGCGCCTGAGTTATTGAGGTTGAGGAACGGGTCATTGTAGTCGTTGCCGTTCACCGTGAACAGGTTGGACGTGCCCGGTAGCCCGAATGCGCTGAAGTTACCGAACCCGCCGCCGCTGGAAGTGTTGCCCGTAATGCCCGGCGTAAGGATGGCGTTGTAGGTGATGTCGCCGCCAGGATTCGGAATGTTTGCGATTTCACGATTCGAAACGTTCGCCGTGATATTCGCATCTTCTGTTTGAAGGAGTGTTCCGCCGGCTGTTACCTCGATGTTCGCTGTGGCCTTTTCGATGTCGATCTTTAGGTTGGCTGTAACTGTTTGGCCCAGAAGCACTCGCACGCTTTGATTCAGTGGGCTGAAACCTGTTTGTGCCACAGTCAAGGTGTACTCACCAGGCTTAAGGAATGAAAACAGATAGATTCCCGAATCGTTCGTGGTAGCGGTGTTGGTGTCGCCAGTGGCAGGGTTCTTGAGAGTCACGGTGGCATGGGCAACGACCCCGCCCGAGGGATCGGTAACGGTGCCTGTAACGCCCCCGGTCACGATGTTTTGGGCTGCCAACAAATCTGGACTGGCAATCAGGGCCAGCACCAGCGCTGCTCCAGCGATGGAAAATGAAAACTTAGCTCTATCCAGGATCTTAGTCCTCTTAAAATTTCCGTCTTGGGCCCGCAGGCCGACCGGAATATGAATCGCGAAGGACAACGCAGCGCGGACAGCTTCTGTCAATTTTTTCATCTAGCACATCCCCCTAATTGTGATTTACAGCCAGCTACAACCACACCCTTTAGAAAATCTCCGGAACACTTCTAGGAAACGTCCAAGCGATAGGACTAACGAGTGTGCAACAAGTTTCAGAGAATAAATTTATCTTTGCGTTAGATAAAATCAGAGGAACACAAATGCCAATTGCGGACGCGCTGCGCATACGCGAACAGGCAAACAGGTATGCATAACTAAAATGGTGGACTAGTGTGCGGAATTCTCGAGATAGTTGCAGTGCCAGCGATCACACTTCGGCAGCTCTGCGCGGGTGGAACTTCGCACTTTGAGTGGGCTACTTCATGTCTTTCAAGGACGCATCCAGAATGGACGAGATTGCAGGCTCCTCGACTTCGCCAGCTGAGTTGTAGACTGGTTTTCCCGATGCATCGAGAACGGTCACATGCGGGATGTATCCCCAATAATAGGATTTCACCAACTCCTGCTGTTCGGCTGTCCGCTTGATGTCCAGATCGATCACCACGAACTGCACGCGGCCCGTATACTTTTGATAAAGGTCCACGGTGCGGCGAGCCTGGCGCTTGGAATTGAAACAACCCTCGCCATAGAAAATTATGTAATTCGGCTTCCCTGCAGAGGTCGCCTCGTCCATGTGATCCCCGCTAATGAGCGGCCCATCGAGGCTGTCGCTCGAATAGTCGAGTTTCGGATTCAAACGGAGGTTCTCGCTGGCGCCGAGTGTAAGGACGTTCCCTGCGAGAAGCGCAAGAGACAGTGCTATTTTCGCGACTCTATTCATCGAGATGAGTTCCTTCCTGTTTCCTCACGTCGAAACCGGCCTGCTCGACTACTTCACGCTGCTCGCGAAACATGTGAAGGGCACCTTTCATCATCTCTTGCAGTGACAGTTCTCCAGCCTGGGACTTTGCGGGGAAATATCCCCCGCCAAAATAGAGCCTTCCGGATGGACTGAGAAATGCTGTCAGCGGCAGGCCGACCGGCAAATTCATGAACGCTTGCGCTCGCTGCAGGCGAGCCGCAATTTCTGGCTGCGAATCGAAATCAACCTTAACGGCTACAAACTGGTCATTAATAAATTTTGCGAGTTCCGGCTGGCTGTAACTCTCTCGATCCATCTGCGAACAATATGGACACCACCCCGCTCCCAAGTCGAGAAGAATTGGCCGGTCGAGAGCTTTGGCTTTTTTGAATGCTTCCTCTCCCCACGGATACCAATCGACCAGCTCCTGGCTCGCGCGCTGAAGATAGGGAGAACTGCTCCCCTTCAGATGATTCGACCTTGCGGCTCCCGGCGCGGCCATCGAACTCGCCGCGCCAGCAGCCATCAAGGCGCACAGGAGGGTGGAGACCATGTGAAGCAATCTGCGCATTTCAGAGAATGAGACTCCATGTAAATCAAAAAGTTTCAGCCTTTGAGATCAAATACCAACCCGCGGGGGTCTACCCTTTTTTCTCTGGCTTGCGCTTCCCGATGCAGATAGGACAGGGCGAATAGCCTTCGCGAATAGCTTCCTCGACTGAGAGAAATTTCAGTTTGCCATGCAGATAGGGACAACTAGGAATGTGAAAGATTTTGTTATTTGCGTCCAGAGAGACCGCTACAAGTCCCTTAACCGCAGGCGAATCAGGGGAGCCCGTCGGACTCTGGTGTTCGAGCCCGGGCAGGATAAATCGTTTCGCTGAGAATAACGCGAAGCCCAACGGCACTGCCGCGGCTGCTGTCAAGGCCCAAGCAAGAACTGCACGACGAGAGGGTCGAATTTGCTCTTCCGGTCCGTGCTTCAGTCTCTGGTTCAATCTAGCGTGCAGACGATCGTGAAACCCCCTGGGCGGCGCCAAAACTCGCTCATCGCGATATAGACGAATAACGTTGCAGGTTCCTTCGAGAACTGCGGCGCATTGCCGGCATAGTGCGAAATGCTCTTCGAGGGCGGTTCTCTGTTTGGGGCCTAGCTCATCATCGACGTAGTCGGAGATGTCCCGCCAAACTTCTTCACAAGTCATTCCCATGGTTTCCTTACCTCTTTGAATGCTAACCCCACCTCGCCACCCTGTTGCAGCCCTGGGGACAGAATATCCCTCAACATCAAACGAGCGCGTCGAAGGCGCGTTTTTACGGCTCCGCGTGTAATTCCCAAGATGTTGGCAGTTTCCGTGATGCTCAGTTCGTTCACATCGCGGAGAAATAAAAGCCAATCGGTAGTGCTCTTCGAGTAAGGTCAAAGCCTTGGCTAGGGCGTTACGAATCTCTGAACGCTCCAATGCCTCTGAAGGAATCTCGCCCCAATCGGCAAAATCCTTTGAGACATATACTCCTTCGTCATCAACCCCTTTTGTCAACGAAAAGATAATTCCGTGCCTCAGCTTCCGTTTGCGCATCCTTGCTTCATTGATAGCAATCTGAATCAGCCACGTCCCAAACGCCGACTCCAGCCGAAACTGGCGAAGACGTGCCAGAGCTTTCAGCAGTACATCCTGCGTCACATCTTCGGCATCCTCTTTGCTTCCCAGCATCGAGATCAGTATCGCGTAGACCGTCCGTTGATATGGCCGGATGAGCTCAAGGAATAAATCCTTCTCGCCCTCCTGAATTCTGCTGATCAAGACCGCTTCATTCGCTCGAATCCGGTCGTTTCGCGTTTCATTTTCTGCGCAATTTGTCGTTGCGCTTACAGGCATGCGCCTTTCCGCGAAGACACTTCCGCCGAGGTTGCAATCAGCCAACGAAGTGGGGCCTGGTAGTTTTCCGCTCAAGTCAGACGCAATCTCTTTTGCCAAGCAAAGCCTTTGCTCTCTTGCACTACCCGTTCACACACTTCCTCAAAACTCTGTGTCCGCACAGACGTCCTGGTCGGTCTGCGCGAGCAGAGCTCTACAACGCAGCAAACGGATCGCGGTTTGAGACGCGCCCCTTGCTTCAGGTCTCCACTGAATAGGCGCCCTGAAATGAGATTCCCGTCTGGCGAAAGAGTTTCCGAGGAGAGATCGAATTCATCGGCGCTTAGGGAGCAGCCCTGACTGGATTGGAAGTCAACGCATGCTGAGGGCTCCAATTAGGGCCTCAGAACTTGATCAATAATCCGCCGGTGAACGCCAGATTATTCTGAAGATTGCCGGTGACTTTTTGATTGTAGTTGGGAAGCCCCGAATAGAAGTCACGCACTTCGATCCGGAAGCCTATGGGTATTTTGAGGACGTGGATGACCGTTCGAGTGTCAACCCCACCACCAAACACAAAAGTTCCGGTATTTGTACCCGGCTTAAACGATGGCGCGGTAGCAGGTGCCTTCTCAAGGAAGCGCGCATATCCGCCACCAAATGACAACCAGGGAGAAAAAACACCGTTCGGATGAAATTTCACTCGAACGTGGGGAGTGAGAAAAATAACAGCATATTGATCGATCGAGTTCTGGGACTGCGGACTGAGCTTCACATCAAACGGAGATGCCAGAAAATCAACGCCGCCGCCAATTGCGACTCTCTGCTTCTGGACAACAACGCGATCGTACTCAGCCCCCAACGTCAAGCTCGAATCGAATGTTATATCTCGGTTGGGAAGGACTGTCCCACCGGGTCCTATGAGACTCGGTCCAGGGGACAGAGTTTGGCTCGGGGTTACAATCCCTCCAATCACAAGCCCGACTTCATTCTTTTCCTGTGCCAGGGCCGGGACGGACCAAAAGGCAACTGCCATAATGAGTCCAATGAACGCCTTGATCTTGTTCTTCTGTGCTTTCTCCGGTGAAACGGCAACACCTGGCGCAGTAACAAAACGGCTCATGGCTTGCGCAATAGATCGTCCAACACGCATAAAATTCACTTGAGATCTCTCCCTTAGAATAGCTTCTCGATTGCAGACAGTGAGATGTGCTTGTCGGCGCAAAGTTTCCAGCATTTGGCATAACGAGCTTATCGGCCGGCGCCAGGCCACTGAGAAGTCGCGGTAATGGCACGCCGGAATCGAGATGGAGTCAGCTCCTTGATTTCGAAATCAGTATGAAACCTTTGGCCTGCTCGACAATCTCATTAACTGGCGAATCCTCGGCGGCAAGAGCCGAACGGGCACTGCGACCCTCTTCGGGGCTCTACCCCTTATTGCAGTGCACGGCACTTCAAATCTCGGACTGATAGGAGCATCGAATGGGAAACGTAAAGCTAGTGGTCATATATCCGCAGCCGAAAGACACTGATGCCTTCGAAAAGGTTTATCAGAACGAGCATGTACCACTGGCGGTCGCGAAACTAGGTGGCAAGAGCAAAATTGTCGCAACCAAGATATTGGGTTCGCCCCAGGGGACTCCTCCTTTCTACCGTGTCGCAGAAGTTTACTTTCCGACGATGCAAGCACTAGAGGAGTGCGCCGCGTCGGACGGCGGCAAAGAAGCGCTAGCACACGCCGTCAAGATCTCTTCTGGGGGGACACCGATTTTTTTGGTGGCCGAGGAAGAGACTTTCACTTTCACCCAAACGGCGGCTGGTTAATCTGATCGACCGGTTGACCTGGGTCAGCAGGGGATCCAGCTTCACGACTTTAGGAATCCCGCGGTGAAACTCAATCGGTTACGGAGAAGGATGATGCGTTTCAGCCTTACAGTTAGTACATCGATTGCATTTTCGGTTCTAGCGGGCGTTTCAGTTCGATATATTAATGCTGCGAGCCTATCCTCGATGCCGAGCGGCGATGACGCCCCGCGGACTCCGGTGCTAATGGAATTGTTTACGTCCGAGGGTTGTTCGAGCTGTCCTCCCGCCGATGCCCTGTTAGAAAAGCTCGACCGTTCCCAGCCAGTAAGCGGGGCGGAGCTCATCGTTCTCAGTGAACATGTGGACTATTGGAATGATATCGGATGGAAGGATCCCTATTCTTCACACGAATACAGCGAGCGGCAAAGCGCCTACGCGGCGCAGTTCGGCCGCGGGGGAATTTACACGCCGCAGATGGTCGTTGACGGACATTACGAGCTCGTCGGCAGTGACGAGCGGCAGGCGATCCGAGCGGTCGAAAATGCGGTGAAGCTCGAAAAGATACAAGTAATGCTTTCTGTGTTTCACGTTGAAGAACCCAATAAACTCGGCGTGCGTGTCGAGACTGGTCCACTGCCTTCGTCCCTTGCAGCGAAATCGGCGAACGTTTTCCTGGCGGTAGCTGATGAGAGCGATGAGTCACACGTGATCCGTGGAGAGAACGCTGGCAGAACTCTGAAACACGTGGCCGTCTTGCGGGATCTTGTCCCAGTCGGAAAAGTCGGCAGAACCGAAAACTTTTCGCGGAACGTGACGCTCGATCTCGATGCCGGGAATCGACGGGACCTGAGAATCGTTGGGATCATTCAGGAACCGGATGCGGGAAGGGTCTTGGGGGCAGGCTCCGTCCGGCTTTCTAATTAGCTTCGTTCAACTATTTTGATTTAGCGACGGTTAGTTCGCTTGCAACGCCAAAGGAACGAAATCGAATCTGGAGCCGATATGAAACTTGTGATTTGCATCCTTTTCCTCGTCGGACTTTTCGTATTACCCAACGGGCAAGAAAGCCCAGGCACTAACCACGGCACTACTCCGTCAGTTGGCCTGGGGGTTGGCAAGCAGGCGCCGGCCTTCGCCCTCCCCGATCAGTTCGGTCGTGAACAATCCAACGAGACACTCAAGGGATCAAAGGGCACTATTCTCCTTTTCTTTAGATCCGCCGATTGGTGACCCTTCTGCAAAGCGCAGCTCGTGCAGCTGCAAAACGCAAAAGAGAGATTTGAGGCGCAAGGACTAAAGCTGGCCGCTATTAGCTACGACAGTCCGGCTATCCTGAAGGACTTCGCTGACAGGCATGGAATCCAGTTTCCCCTATTGGCTGACCCAGAATCCAAGATCATCCGCAGCTTTGAAGTGCTCAACGCAGAAGCGAAAGGAATGACTAAAGGGATGGCCTACCCTGGATTCTTCTTCGTCGATTCCAGCGGGGTTATTCGCGAAGAGTATTTCACAGCAAAGTACACGGACCGATTAACGGCAAATAATGTCATCGCGAAACTCTTTCCCGAGTTGAGCGCGGAGGTGACTCAGAATGTCGCGGCGCCTCATCTCCAGCTTGCCCTTGCGCAGTCCGATCGCAGTGTCATACCAGGTGGCAGAGTCAGCCTGATTGCCGAAATCGAGCTTCCTCCCGGTGTACATGTCTATTCTCCCGGCGTGCAAGGCTATAAGCCGATTCAGCTCACCTTGCAGGCGCTTCCTGGAATTGAATTCCAGCCTGTGGTTTACCCGAGCTCTAAAGTACTCTACCTGGAAGCCATCCAGGAACATGTCCCGGTCTTCGATGGAAAGTTTCGGATCACCCAAGATCTCACGGTGACGCCGTCTAAGGCTTCAGATGCGGTTCGCTCAGTGTTTTCCGAGGAGAGGACGATTTCCATAGCTGGCGACCTGAGGTATCAGGCTTGCGACCAGACGGTTTGCTATCCGCCCACTTCGGTGCCTGTAAAATGGCAATTGCAGATACTCCCCCTTGACCTCAAACGATCTCCGGAGGCTATTCGCCATAAGTAGCTCTTCCGGGAGCCGAAGAAGGTCGATTGTCAAGTTCCGAAAGGAGAAGTCCATGAGTGATGTTGTCTATATCTCAAAGTCTCGCATCGAGCGCAAGCAGGGACCTCTTCGCATCGCGCATCTGCCAGGCGAGTCTCAGCCAGTGATCTATAGTGTCCACGGCGCCATCGCCGAGCACTACAAAGTCGACCCGGCAAAGTTGAAGGAGTCGCACTCCTCGACGATTGATTATGTCATTTCCGCAACCGCGGGTTGAATGATGGGTACTTTCGGAGGCGCGCTGGAAGCGCGCCAAATCGATGCCAGCAACGGAAAGCTAACCGCGGATGTGACCGGAGAGGTCGAAACGGAGGAGGATGTGCTGGTGATCCGCCGAATCCATGTAGTGATGCGCCTGGTGGCCTCACAAGATGTCAGGGAGACAGTAGAGCGCGTGCACGGCATTTACGCCATGCGCTGCCCTCTATACCGAACTCTGCACAATACGATCAAGCTCACCTCTTCATTCGAGCTTGTCTTGCCGGGAGGAACGAGTCAGGCGATCATCTGATATGTGCCCGGCGCAGTTGAGATTGTGTGGTTGAGCGTCAGTCCTGCCGCTGAATCAGCGGGCCGGTAATGGAGAACCCAGAATTGACTAAGACAGTGCCAAAGTGGAAGGTGAGGGGGCTGTTCCTGACGAACTTTAGGAAACGCGGATTGTTCCCTCGTGCGGAAGCTCCTAATCCAACCTCGCGAGATGAGACGGCGCGGACACGGAAAGGGACGCGCCAGATCCGCTTTGTCGAGACGGACCAACGCAAGGTTGCACAGTGCGAATCCGGAGACGTAAACTCGCCATTTATTGATCCGCGCCGGCCGACGGTGGGCAATGAGCTTTTTTAGCGAAGTTCGACTGGAAGACGAATTCGGGCCCTTCGTCACGTTTCAAGAGGCACTTGGATTCGTCCCTAATCTTGTTCGCGCGCAGACTTTATTACCTCGTGTCGTCGAGGCCCAGGCAAAACTTGAACGTGCCGTCCGCTTACAGGAAGGCGCGATTCCCCGAATACAGAAGGAACGAATCCTTCTAAGCATTGCAGCTGACCGACATGACGCGTATTGCGTGGCCTTGGACGCTAAGGTCCTTTCTTCGCTTGGTGTCTCGGATAGCGAAATCCATGACCTCTTGAACGACTCCCCGCAAGCAGACCTCTCGGCGTCAGACCTCACGTTGCTCCAATTTTGTCTCAAACTGAGCCGCTATGCTCCCTCGGTGCGTTCGGAAGACATCGAAACGCTGCGGGCATGCGGACTCGACGACGAGTCGATACTCGAAGCCGTCGTCGTGACGGCTTTGGCTATCTACCGCTGCACGCTTTCTGTGGGTTTGGGCCCACAGGCGGATTTCGGACCGCGGAAGTTCGCTTCGACGAAGATCCATGCGCGCCATGAGCGAGCGCTCCCTGGCCTCTTGCCCCACATTCATGAGGCGGCACACAGAAAAGGGCCGTACCTGCCCGCTCCATACTTAAGCCTCGACATGTTTGCACCTTTTGCCGTTGTTCGAAAGACCCACGGATTCATACCGAACTTTTTCCGCGCTCAGACGTTGCGGCCCGACTTGCTGGAAGCCGAGCTGGAGGCTGTGGACAGAATTCTGCTACCTGAAGATGCCCTGACACGAGTGCAAAAAGAATGCATACTGCTTGCTGTATCGGCAGCAAATCTCAACTCTTATTGCGTTGCAGTGCATTGCAACATGTTGCGAGGCTTGGGTATGCCCTCGGAGGATGGTGACCAGATTGCGGTGAACCATCATGAGTCCGGTCTTACGGAGCCTGACAAAGCACTGCTAGACTTCGCTGTCAAATTGGGGACAGGTGTTTCAGAGTTTTCCCGGGAGGACGTCGTCAAACTTCAAGTACTTGGGTTCTCCGAGAAACAGATTTTGGAATGCGAGGTGGTCACAGCTCTCAATAATTTCGCGAATACCCTCCAAATGGGGATCGGAATTGAGCCCGATTTTGAGCCACCTTCTATCTTTGAAGAAAATAAAGTGAATCTTCCTGGCGCCACCCAGACTCCTATCCAGGCTGGGGGCACTGTGCGTCTCGTCGAAACACTCCAGGACGCGGACGCTGGATTGGTTGCCCAAGCGCAGAGTGGGGAGCTGGAGGCTTTCGAAGCATTGGTTCGCCGCCATACCCAGTTAATTTATCGCACTCTGACAGCAATCCTGGGCAACCCAGCCGAAGCGCAAGATGCCATGCAGGATACTCTCTTGAGTGCGTTCAAGCACATTGGCGGATTCCAGGGCCGCTCGAAGTTTTCGACCTGGTTTGTGAGTATCGCAAGAAATACGGCGCTTAAACGATTGCGACGCGGAAAACTTTTTGAGAGCCTAGATGAAGATGAGTACGACGAAGAGCGGGAATCTCGCCCTCGTCAGGTTAGGGCCTGGCAGGACAACCCAGAGCAGTGCTGTTCGAAATCGGAAATGAGGCAGCTCGTTGAAAAGGGGATCTTGACGCTTCCCGCTAACTACCGCGTCGTGGTAATACTCAGGGATATCCAACAGCTTTCGGCGGATGAAGTTGCCCGGCAGTTGGGGCTAAGCGTTCCGGCAGTAAAGACGCGGCTCCTCAGGGGCCGGCTAATGCTGCGAGAGTGGCTCTCGCCGTATTTCACCACTAGCGCCAAGGGGATAGCACAATGATCACTTGCGAGGAATTCTTAGCTGAGATCGGAGACTACCTTGAGAATGAGGTGTCGCCAGAGGTCCGTAAAGAGCTTGAACTGCACCTGGCCCAATGCCGTGCTTGCCACGTGCTGTACGACTCTACCCGTAAAACTATAAAGATCGTAACAGAAAGTAGTTCATTTGAGTTGCCGGAAAGTGTCTCCGACCCAATCATAGATCGCGTCATGGCGAAGTTGCGAACGGACCAAAACGAGCACGGTTGAAAGCTTCTTAAGCGCAATCTATTCACACCTTTACTTCTCTAGCCTTGTCGAAATGCAGTATTCGCAACCTCATCTGGTGAGTGTCGAACATCCTCGCCGAGTCCTTCATAAATCACGGCTTGACCCTAGTCGCCGAATCACGATCCCTGCCTGCGACAACGCGGGACTTTCGACGTTGCCCAGGTATTACGATTTCTTGGTTACTCATGCAACTTTTGCAGGGCAAATGACTCCTATTGCCCGTGAGAGTTGAGCACCGACGGTAATTGGACAGCGAATGCCGCCTTCCAATGCGCGCAGCAAGAACGAGGTGGAGCGTGGAGAACAACGAGATGGCAGTAGTTAATCAGGTGTGTAGGGGAGACAGAGAGGCTTACTGGCGTCTCGTACTGCCACACCTGCCCGCGGTGCTCTCCGTAGCCAAAGCGATTCTGAAGAACTCGGTGGACGCTGAAGAAGTGGCTCAAGAGGCGGTCCTGAAAGGCCTCTGCAACATCCATGGATTTCGCGGGGACTTCAAATTCACCACATGGCTGATCCAAATCACGATCGATGAAGCTCGGAACCGGCTTCGAAAGGCCCGCGGATACTTGGACCAGTCGCTGAACGAGCAGCAAACAGGTAATGCTGACGAGTATGTACCGAAAGATTTCAAGGACTGGCTCGAAATTCCCTCGCAAGCTCTTGAAGGTAGTGAACTCCAAAATGCCTTGCAGCGAGCGCTGGAATCTTTGGCACAAAAGTACCGCGAAGTCTTCACGTTGAGAGACATAGTACATCTGAACATCGACGAAACTGCGCAGGTGCTCGGGCTCACAGTAGCCAACGCCAAGACCCGGCTCCTGCGGGCTAGGCTTCAGTTGCGGGATGCTCTTGCGCCAGGTCTTGGCGGCAGTTGGTCAAATAACAATACGGACTATGCGAGGGCAGGCGCTTGACAAAGCCGCATAGTGGTCGTTCGTTTTGACAAGATAGCAAGGGGGATGTGCACGTTGTTCAGACTGCTCACAGTTAACACGAGCCAGACTTGGGAGCTTTCTTCCGAAACCTTTTGACGAGATCGGAATCACACTGATCAGAGTAGATTGACAAGCGGCTAGGCTAGATTTCTAACGGACAAAAGGGACCCGGATCAGTTGACAAAAATGAGCATGACACAGCCGCAATGGCGGGGCAACGAGGCTGAACTCATAAAGAGCGTCTGCGGCGGAGACCGGGAGGCTTTCTACGAGTTGATACGTCCGTATGAGCGCATGATTTACGCAACCGCGATGTCGGTAGTGAAAAACTCTGCTGACGCGGAGGAAGTCGCGCAGGAAGCCGTCCTCAAGGCACTCTCTAACCTGGCCGGCTTCCGTGCGGAATCAAAGTTCAGCACCTGGCTTATACAAATTACCTATAACGAAGCAAAGATGAAATTGAGGAAGGCGCACGCGCACCTCTACGAGTCCATTGACGACCAGCAGCAAAGCGAAGAGGGAGATTTTTGGCCGAGAGACTTTGCCGACTGGCAACCGATACCTTCGGAATTGCTCGAACAGAATGAGGTACGGCAAGCACTCCAAGATGCAATCGATTCGCTCGGCCGAATTTACCGCGAGGTGCTAGTCCTCAGGGACGTTCAGCACTTGAGCATCAAAGAGACGACGATTATTCTAGGTATTTCGGAAGCAACTGTGAAAACTCGGCATCATCGAGCGCGCCTGCTCCTGAGAGACTGCCTTGCCCCTGGATTCGACGGTTGCTGGGTTAAGGGACAAGCGTATCGGAGAGTCAGACCATGGTGAATAGAGAGGGGCGCAATGGCCACTATTGAAATCAGCTGCGTCGAAGTCTGGCGGGAAATTTCTAACTATCTTGACGAGGATATCTCTCCCGCGGTGCGCGAACGAATGGAAGCGCATTTCAAAGTCTGCGGACATTGCACTGCGGTACTTGATGGCACCCGAAATGTCGTAGGACTGGTCGGCGACGGAAGAGTATTTCAGATGCCCGAAGGGTTCAGCAAGCGCCTACACGAAAGGCTTCAGAAACTTCCGTGAACTCGTACCCCGACTGCCGGAATCTGCTCCGGCCGGAATGGATCGGCGACGTCCTGGTTATCCATGTACATCCATAGCTTCCACTTGCCCTCTTTGTCTTTCCTCCAGATATCCACATAGCGATCCCTGCGACGAATGGGTTGACTGCCATCTTTCGGCCTCAGCGTTAAGTCATGCCACCCGTAGTCGTAGGCAACATTTCCTTGAAGACGAATCTCGATGACAATCACTGCCAGCTCCGCTCTAAAGCGTTCGAACAGATTCGCCAGGCGAGTCTTCAAGGCGTCCAATCCGCTCGCGCCAAATTCACAGGGCTGACCATCGGAGAAATTAACCAGCTCCGGATCAGCAATCTCCAGTAATCGCGACACATCCGAGAGGTTGAAGCAATCCCGAAATTCGCTCTTGGCCACATTGATGGCATACAAGTCGTCCATTTCTTATCTCCTGTGCTGCATCGCGACGTGAATGTTAATTCCCAAGCCTACACGCTAGCGGAAGTAGTTGTGAGATCATGCCTTCCGGTTTCTGTTCCTCATATGCCGAGACATCTTCTCATAGGAGCCCTTGAAACTTTTTGACGCCCTCCGAATCAGATGGACGTGGGGATTTTCTGCCTTGTGCGGCACCCTCTCCAGTCCATTCTGAAGGAATATGCTCAATGAACCCGATTTTCCGCCGGTGCTCTATCGGTATTTTGAGTGGAGCGGCCGCTAGTACCATTTTGACAGCGACGCCTCACTACGCTCTGTGGAACTTGATTCTGGGCGTCGGCATTGGGGCTACCTATTCTGCAGGGCTTCGGCCAACACACCGAGCGTATGTCGACAACCTATTGGCGGGAGCATCGCTCGGCGTTCCGCTATGGGGCCTTGTCAGTGTAATCGTTATCCCATTGCTGTCCGGCCAGATGCCCGCGTGGAGCGCGGAGCAAATGCGCCAAAATTTCCCCGCTTTGGTAAGCTGGGTGATCTTCGGTGCTTTTCTTGGAATTACCAATCAGGCCTTACAAGACGGCGCCGAATATTTCTTCGGTCCAGAGCCAGCCCCCAAAGTGCCCGAAGTTTCAGTGAGCAAACGTATTGTTATCTTGGGCGGCGGATTTGCTGGCATGCGTACCGCGGAATGTCTCGAAGAAGAATTACGCGGCGACCGTTCCACCAGCCTCACCCTAGTCAATGAAACCAATGCGCTCCTATTTACTCCGATGCTCGCAGAGGTAGCCGGAAGCAGTTTGGAACCCAGTCACATCAGCACCCCATTGCGGAGCACCCTACGCCGTACCGAGTTCATTCGAGGTGTTGTAGAGGGAGTGGATCTAGAAAAGCGTTTGGTAATTCTGCGGCACGATGCAGGTGACGATAGAGCATCGGGGCGGCGAGAAGTTCCCTACGACCAGTTAGTCTTTGCTCTTGGCTCAATTTCGAACTACCTCGGCATGACGAACGTCGAGAAGTTCGCGTTCAATTTCAAGAGTCTTCTCGATGCCATCCGCATCCGCAATCACGTCATCGAAATGTTCGAGCGTGCCGATCTGGAGTCTGATCCCGCTCTTCGCTCTTCGGTTCTTACCTTTGTCATTGCTGGCGGTGGTTTCGCGGGCGTAGAACTTGCCGGCGCTCTGAACGATTTTGCGCACGGCATTTTGGCGGATTATCCTAGGATTCACCCCGATGAGTTAAATATTGTGCTTGTTCATTCCCGGGATCGTGTCTTGCCGGAACTGAGCGAGTCTTTAGCCCGGTATGCGCAAGAGAAGATGCAACTGCGTGGGGTCAGCTTTCGCTTGAACACGCGCATCGTAGACGCGCATCCTGGCGTGGTCCTCCTCGGCGAGGGCGAGATTCACACCGAGACTCTTGTTTGGACCGCGGGCACCACGCCGAGTCCTTTATTGAAGTCACTGCGTCTCGAAAAAGATAAGCGTGGTGCTTTGCTCGTCGACGATACTCTTGCCGTGCCGGGGCACCCCGGGTTGTGGGCACTCGGTGATTGCGCCGCAGTCACCGACGCAGCGACGGGACACCCTTGCCCCCCGACCGCCCAGTTTGCCCTGCGTGAGGCGGAAATTCTCGCGAGCAACATCCTGGCTCAACTGGAGGGGCGGCCGACTCGCAAATTCCACTTCGATTCACTCGGTGCTCTCTGCGTCGTGGGACACCAAACGGCCTGTGCTGAATTGAGTGTTCCTTTCGCTCGAAGCAAATCCTTACGCTTTTCTGGTCTGTTCGCTTGGCTCCTTTGGCGGGGAATCTACCTTGGAAAATTGCCCGGTTTGGAGCGCAAAATTCGGGTGCTCATGGACTGGACAATCGAGCTCTTTTTCCCACGTGACATCGTTCAGACGATTGATGTGAAGTGAGGGACTGATCCATGGCAGAAGCACATTCAAGGATAGATCCGAGGTTCGCATCCGCCCTGTTTCGCTCGGTTCGGATAGAAGCTCTTCTCGATTTGGCCCTTGGCACCTCGGGGGGTTTGCTACAGAGCGCCGCGCTTTCGACGTCGCTCCTCGGCGGTGGACTCCTCGGCGCCACTTTCGGACTTGCCTTCGGAATATTTTTCGCCCGGCGCGCCACGAGTCCTGGTGCAGGACTGATCTGGGGTTTGGGTTCGTCCTTCTTGCTGTGGATACTGACCGCCGGAGGCTTTTTTCACTTCGTAGAAACTACCGGACGTTCAGGCATGATGCTCCAAGACGCCCAAGGACACTTCTCCCAACTCGTTGCCTACGTGCTTTGCCTTGGCATGCCCGTCGGGGTCGGATTGGGGATCCGGGGAGGACTTCGCTCTTCCAGACCAGGCAAGAAATTTGCTTGGGGTCGCGCCATTGTAGCTGGAGGTTTCGCTGGCACGCTGGGAGGTCTGATCTTCGGTAAGTGGGTATCCTCTGGAAATTACTATCCCCTCCTGGTGGGACTTGGGGAACTCAGCTCCCGCCGTATGACCATTTCTTTGCATTTTGCCGTCGCGCTTTTGATCGGTGTGACTTTCGGACTGCTCTTCCAACGAGACGTTCGAGGCTACGGTTCATGCATGGGATGGGGGCTTGGGTTTGGGATCTTCTGGTGGTTTTTTGGGCCTCTGACACTCTTGCGGCTTGCTGCGGGATTGCCGCTCGATTGGTCCGCGGAGCAAGGCACTGCTGTGTTTGGCTCTCTGGTCGGACACATCCTATATGGGCTGATTCTTGGTGTCGCCTACGCCACCATTGACAAGATTTGGGTTCGTTTGTTCATCCAGTCTGATCCACTCAATCGAGAAATCGAAAGTCCCGGTCTTCATGTCCTCCGCTCGCTGGGATGGGGCGCGGTCGCCGGCCTCATCGGCGGCCTCGCTTCCCTGCCGGTCATGATTGCCACTGGCGTCCTGCCAAAAGTCGCGGGCGTGGACACCAGCTTCGTAGGTTTTCGCGGCTTAGTTATTCATTTGTCCGTGAGCGCGTTAATCGGTATGACCTACGGAATGCTGTTTCGCAATGAGACTACAAGTTCAGGCTCCAGCATCGCATGGGGGTGGTTGTTTGGTTTGATCTGGTGGTATCTGGGACCGATGACCCTTATGCCGTTGTTACTGACGGGGGTTTGCGATTGGAGCGCGGGCGCCGCTTCCGCTCTGCTTCCATCCCTTCTGGGTCACTTGATTTATGGTGCCGGGACCGCATTGATCTTTTTTCTGTTTGATCACCGCTACACGCGTTCGCTTCTTCTTGATCCCCGAACCTCACCGCGGGAGTTGCGCCGTCTCCGCCCTGTGGGGACACCTGCGCCTGCCCTTTGGCTCTTTGCCCTTAGCCTGGGAGTTCTCCTCCCTATTCTACTGGGGTAGCCGCCGCACTCCACTTCTCCCGAGAAAGTGTATCTTCGAGACTTATCCTGTTTTCAAAGATTTTTTCTCCGTTTTTCTCTTCTGGATGTTGCTTACATAAGCAGGGGCGGCACGCGGTTTGGGATTACACTCCGGACATCGATACCGAAACATTTATGGAGTGTCGGATTCTCCGCGCTGACCGATCAGCTTTCAATTGAATGCTTGCTCGCGATGAACCTGAACACATAAGTTTTGCTCGCCGAGTAAAAGACACGACTGGCTACAAAACCCGCCCCCACCTTGACTTTCGCATCACGGAAATATATGTATATAGGAAATGTTTCCTTTACATCGCACTCTTTAATATGCGAAAATAACGGCTATGAAGGCAGAAGCTCAATTCGAGAAGAAGGCCCTTGAGGCCCTCCGCATCCAGTTGCCGGTCAGGAACCTCCCCGGAGTCCGCATCCGTGCGGTCAAGGCTCAGCCCGAAGATACCTTCGACGTGCAGTTCGAACTCGAATCCGGAACGAGCCGCGTCCGCGTCCTCGGGGAGTTCAAATCGTCCGTCTCCCCCAAGCTTCTCGAAGACATTGCCCCATGGATTCGCCGTATGAAAACGCTTCGCCCTGACGTTTCCTTCGCGTTGATCTGCCCGGCACTCCCACTGCGTTCGCAAAACTACTGCATCGAGCAGGGCGTCGATTTCCTCGATCTCTCTGGAAATATCTCCATCAACGTTCGCGGCAAATTCACTTTGCAGCGGCTCGGGATCCGCCCCACCGAGCAGGACCGCAAGTCCGCTTCCCCGGCTTTCACCAATGTCTTTTCGGGGCGCTATTCCCGCGTTCTTCGCGTCCTCCTCGAGAAACCAAGACCGCGGACTCTTACCGAAATTGCCAACGAACTCGAAACGGAATCCAACCGAATCACCCGGCTGTTTTCCACACAGCAAATCCCCTTCACCGTCAGTCTCGGCGCTATCTCCAAGGCGCTCTCCAGTCTCGACGAACAACTCTGGGTACGACGCCAGGGCTCGTCCATCCTGGTTCCCGAACCGCGCCGCTTGCTCCTCGAATGGGCCGAAAAATACAAAGAACGCTACCGCTGGCGCTTGCGCAGTTCGTTCGAGACCTCCAACCCTTTCGGATCCACCCTGGCGCAGATCAACTCCGGCATCGAGCCCCTCGTTCGGACTCCCTACGCGTTCACTTCGGCGGCCGCCTCGACCGACGCCCCCTTTATCGATTTCGATCGTGTCGATATTTTCCTGCTTCCGAAACAAACCGACGCGAAACTCCGCCAACTCGACAACCGTCCCCCGGCCGAACGAGCCCCGCGCCTTCGTTTCATCTACCCGTATGATGAGGGGGTGTTCCTCTACGCAAGACGCGACGCTTCCCTGCCCCGCGTCTCCAACATCCAGGCCTATCTCGACCTCTATGCCCGCGGCGGCCGCGATCTCAAACAGGCCGACTACCTCCTCGACAATGCCATTGCGCCCAGATGGAAGGCCGCGTGATTCCCGAACCGCAGCGCACGTACCTTCTGGAACTTCTGCATGCTCTCGGCCCGGCAGCGGATGATTTTGTCGTCGCCGGCGCCCAGGCCATGAAGTTCGTGGTCGATAACGCACGCGGAACGAAAGACGTCGACTTCCTTCTCAACGTCGTGGCCTTGCGGAAAGAGCCCGTACAACTCGCGCCCCTCTTCGAGAAGCTCGGGTACGCGCCCGTCCCGGAATCCCGCAATTTCCAGTTCGAAAAAGCGATTCCGCGCAGCGCCGAGAAAATGCGCATCGAGTTCATGGCCCCGGAAGAATACAAACGCGAAAAGGATTTTCGCGTGGATATCCAGGAAGGCGTCCACGCACGCGCATGCACGGGCGGCTCGATCGCCCTCGCGCAATCCGATCTGCATAGCATCTCCGGAAAACTCCGGTCCGGAACTCTCTGCACCGCTCAGGTTCGCGTGACCCAGCCCCAGGCGCTCGTCATGCTGAAGCTCCTGGCTCTGGTAGACCGCTACAACAACATCCGTGGGCCAAACGAAGCCCGCCACGACCGCGAAGAGGCACAAACGCATGCCGCGGATACCGTCGCTATTGTAAGGGCAGTACCGGACTTCGGAGAGTTCAACAACAAATTCCTTGCTCAGTTCTTGCCTGAGCCGCAGCTCGGGATTCACGTCCTGCGTATTCTCGCCGACTTCTTTCGTAACACGGCAGCGCCCGGGTTGATCGTCTATACCGAATACCTTGCCGCCAATCTGCCGGCGGAGAAGGCGACTGCGGAAACTCTGCGGCGCGAAACCGAAACGGCCCAACGAATCGTTGGCCAGATTCTCCTCGTGCCTGAATTCTTTGCGGTGGCCGCCGCCGTCGAGGACAGCTCTGAAATCGAAAAAGGCGCGCTCTTCGTCGAGGAATACCTCGCGGCCTTGGAGGGCGCTCGGATCCCCCTCTCTGACCCGTTGGCACTCCAATCACTCCCAGCCGGGGCGTTCAGTGGAGCCTACAACCCCGGTGCCACGTTTGTGATGAATGCCTCCGAACCTCTCGAAAAGGTGTCCGATGCGCAACGCAACCTCTTGCTTGCCTGCCTCCAGAGGAAACTGCAAGAGTTGCGCAGCAATGAAGAACTCCGGCGCAAGTTTCCCAATACGCTCAAGGTCTAGAGTCTTTTCGTATTTCCTCCATCCCAGTAAATTGCAGTCTCCAATTTCCTCCAGGATCCAACTCCCCTCCAAGTTAGCAAACCTGCAACGCCCTTCCCTGCCCTTCCTGGCCAAACCCTGCGCCTGATCCGTCCGCTTCTTCCGTAAAGGCTCTCCGCTTTGCTCCGATGAACGCCAACCCCGCGACCTTGACGGCGTGGACGGACTGTCGCCTTCCCCCGCCACGAAGGGCATTGCTTCTTCCGCACTGCTACGCTGCGCCGGAACCAACAAAAATCCAAGTCAAAGGCAGAAGATCTTCTCCCATGCAATAATCAGCAAGACGCCTCTGTTTCCACTCAGCCGACCAAATTGCAAGTCAGGATTTCACACAATGAATCAAAGAGAAAAAAAGTTAGCGTCCACGCGCGGGCTTTCCGTGCAGTTTTGCCACGTGTAATTCCATGCCGAACACTTTAGCCACCCAGTCCGGAACCGTCTCTGCGGTCTTACTCAATTTACCACCGATGAAATGCGCGACTACGCGGAAGCCGCGCCGATGCGCTGTGTTGTCGTACACGAGCAATTCATCAGCAAGTTTGGGAACTTCGGAAAGACTCTTCGTTGACTCCCGATAGGAGTCAATCACGCTGGACACAGGCACAGCTTGCCCACCTCGACTCATGCGCACCAACACCCGTCCCACATTCAAATTTGCGTCTTCCGTAGAGATAAAAAGAACTTTCGTCGAATACCCTGCTGCTTTGGCCTGGTCAAGTAGCCGCGTGTCCACACGAATGTCTTCGACGGCAAAAGAACGTCGCTCATCAAGAAACGGTTGTTGCTGGTGCCTCAAGGCGGGAACAAGGGTTGGGAACGGCTCTTTCAAGTAGGCTTCGTAGAAAGTTGTCTTACCGGCGCCTACCGGTCCTGCGATTATGAACAATGCTGGTTTTTGCTGGCTCAGGTTGTGATTTCCTCGCGTGCAATTTTGCGCGGAGCCTTCCCGCGAGCGGACTCAAAGCCTGTCTCTAATTTCTCAACGGGGGTTCGCTCTCCGTCAGGGGTTACCTTCACTGTTGCTTTCAGGTTCCGATCGTACTCGTAATATGACCCGTTCGGCTCTTCCGTCTCGAAGGGAACAGCTTGCATTGCCGAAAGCTCCGCG
>Ga0210387_10000892_pt1 | contig 21900 bp, 14 predicted proteins | sample IncBWC7OmetaG_FD_160108 | JGI IMG/M metagenome (GOLD analysis project Ga0210387, IMG submission 160108) | Forest soil microbial communities from Barre Woods Harvard Forest LTER site, Petersham, Massachusetts, United States - Inc-BW-C-7-O ...
GCCGTGTTCTGCCAGATGAGGTCGGGCTGGGCGGTGCCGCCAAACTTGCCGGCGCCGACGAGCTGCCAAGCGAGGGGAAGGGACCCGAGATCGACGCTGCGAACATAGGCGGTGCCGCTCATGATCCAGATGGCGCACTGGCCGCTCGTCGTGTTCTGCCAGATGAGGTCGGAGTTTCCATTCTGGAGGAAGTCGGCGGCGCCAACGATATGCCAGTTATTGGAAACCATCCCGAGATTGACGCTGCTCGAGTAGGTGGTGCCGTTCATCAGCCAGAGTGCCCGCTGCCCGCTCGTGCTTTGCCAGATGAGATCGGAATTGCCATCGGCGTTGAAGTCGGCGGCACCGGCCAGATCCCAGAGGTTGGTGTAGGTCGTCCCTGGCGCCACGGTCAGCGTCAGAGTTTGGTTGCCGGTGCCACCGGCATTGGTGGCGCCCAGTGTCACTGAGGAGGTTCCGGTCGCGTCCGGTGTCCCGCTGATGAGCCCGGTGGAAGAATCCACCGACAAGCCGGCTGGCAGGCCGGTCGCTCCGTAGCTGGTCGGAGAATGGGAGGCAGTGATTTGATAACTAAAGGCCGCTCCTACGGTTCCGGAGGCGGTGCCGGCACTCGAGATCACAGGAGGTGGTGGCAGGGAGCTGATGGTATAAGTGGCGGAGAAGACCGTGCTGTCCATCATGCCGGTCTCATAGCCGATGGCTTTGAGCGTGGTCGTGGTCCCAATGGAGATCGATCCTGTATAAAGCGTGCCAGCCGTTTCCGACGGCGTGCTGCCATCGGTCGTGTAGCGGATGGAGGCACCGCTTGTGGAATCGTTGATGAGCACGGTTTGCGCTGTGGTATAAGTGCCGGCACCGGGACTGAAGGACGGTGCGGCGACGGTGCCGCCAGATCCGGAAACAGAGTGATTGCTCACGTTCACCGAGCCGCCCGGTGTCGCATTCACGTCGATCGTCCACGTATCCAGGCTGGTCACGGCAGTGCGGAACTTATCATTGAGCCCCACCGTCAACTCGGAACCGCCAGGTGGCGTGACATAGACCGAGTAGGTGTTTGCGGGCACATTGACCACCATCCGGAAGTGGTACGTCAGCGCTTTGGAGTACGGGATGACCGAGGCCGCCTGATAGGCGGTGCCGTTATAGGCATCGATATTGCCGGCCGTGTTGAAACGCGCGATGCAGGCAAGACCGGGGTAGGCCGTCTGCGCCCCCTTGGACAATGCGATGACGGTATTGCTCGGGGAGAGCGAAGGCGAGGCATCGAACGTTGCGGTGAAGGTGCCCGACTGTGACGACGACATCGGGGTGTTGTCGAAGCCGTTGCCCGACGAGACCGTGATGCTGCCGCTGCCAATCGTGTAGAGGCCGGAAGCGACCCCGCTGTCGATAATGCCGGTTTCGTAGGCGATGGCCCGGAGCGTGGTGGTCGTGATGATGCTCACCGGGCCGGAGTACAGCGTGCCATTGGTTTCGCTCGGCAAGCTATCATCGGTGGTGTAGCGGATCGAGGCGCCGCTCGTCGACGTGGAAATCGTCACGGCCTGCCCGCTCGCATACGTGCCAGCCGGAGGGCTGAACGTCGGCGTCGCCACGGTGTTGACCGTCGCGCTGAACGCGACCGGAGCCGAAGCGAGGCCGTTGGCCGAAACCACCAGCGAATAGGGATCCTGAGGGAGACCGGCCGGGAGCGTGAACTCGGTGGTGATGACGGTACTGCCCGTCATCACGCCGGTCGAAGTCCAGTTGTAGGTGCGGGCATAATACACCTTGCCGGTCGTGTTGTCGGTCAGATGCACGAGCGGATAGTTGGTGTTCATCTGTTTGTCATCGCCGTACTTTGCACCTTCAGAGAGTCCGGTGAGTCCCGTGCCAGTGAGATGATACGAGCCGTCGGCATTTTGGGTTACGCTGGTGATCACGGGTTTGCCTGTGGTCAGCTGGCTGCCGTCCGGAGTATAGATGTAAGACTTGCTGTTGGCACCGCAGTAAAACACGCTGCCATCCGGGAGATCGATCATGGACGTGTTGTATGTCGCGATCGGATCGCTCAGGTCGGCCGTGTGATTGGGGTCGGGGATTTGGGTGAAGTTATTCGTGGCATAGTCGTATTCGTAGAAGAAGGTCTTGGTCCCAAAACTGGTCGTGGAGTCGGCGAAAGCGCAGAGGATCCTGCCATTGGCCATCATGGCGGCAGGCGCATCGTTTGCGCCATCCCCGTTTGGAAGAACCGGGCCCGTGACCCAAGAGCCGGGATTGGTGTTGCCGGTGGGCGTGTAGATCACGGTATTGCCAGTGCCGCCGAGCCAGAACACTTTGCCGTTGGGCAACAGATGGCCGGAGCCAAGTTCGCCCTGACCATTAAACATATCGACCGGCACCGACGGTTCGCTCACCCACTTGTCTTGCGACGGGATGTAGCGTTGCGTGTTGCGGCCATAAGCAATAATGGTCAGGATGCTGTCATCGGGCAGTTTGACCCAGTCCGCCTCGTTCTGATCGCCCGGCGTGGCCGCCAAGCTCCAAGTGTTCGTGGTGGGATGATAAATCGCTGCAGACGACTGGCTGTTCGATTGCAACACGTCGCCATTGGGCAGCAAGGCCGAGATGGCATCGGAGATAACCGAAAAAGGGCCGGGTGAAGTGAGCGTCCAGACGTTCGTCAGCGGATTGTAAGTTTCGGCCAAACCTTTGCCCGTGCCGTATTCGCCACCGGCGACATAGACGCGGCCATCGGTCAAGACTTGCGACGCATAAAAGAGCCGAGTGTTGTTCATGGACGCAATTTGCGACCAAGTGCCGTTGGCGTAGCTGCCGTGGCTGTCGGGCGTCAAGCGATAACAGGTGCTGCCGCTGTGGGCGCAAATAAGGGTGCCATCGGATAGCAACAAACAGTTGGAAAAACCAACGGGGGCCGGATTGGTGAGGTGAGACCAGGTTCCGCTGGCCTCGGTCCGCCAGCAGGATGTCGCCAGCAGCGCGCCGACAATAAGGAGTTTCAGGAGGATTCTTTTCATGGACTCTGAAAAAAAGTCAGGCTGGCTGGTGCCGCTGAACTCGCCGGCGCCGACGAGCTGCCAAGCGAGGGGAAGAGACCCGGGATTGACGCTGCTGACTAGGGGTATTGTTCATCATCCAGATGACGCTAAAGAGGGGGTAGTGCCCTGAGCAACTGACTGCACGGGCAGGGCTCGGTGGGATGGGTTGGGGTAGGGAAAACTAACTAAGGCACCAACCAAAAAGCAACCGGATTAGCTTTGCATAAGGTTGTCAATTTGAACCCCGAAACTCACCCGGGGAAATCGGGGTATGGCCGGCTTTCTTAACCGGAAAATAATGGATGTCGGATTGGGGACAGGTCAAAAAAAGAGATGCGTCGGCATAAGCGGCCTGGAAACATGGCTGGGGAGGGAAATTGGCGGTAGCTGCTGGCAAAAGTGCCGAATTAGCGCCGTTTGGCGCCGGCACCCACATTTACTTCCGTGTGTAAGAAATCACGACTCATGCCGACAAAATGGCCTGTTTTTGCGGAAAACGGGCAGAATCCATGCCGACGGATTTACACGGGTACCAACCAGCGGTCTGTGGCGCAATAGACTCGCACTTGGTTCGCCAATACCCGGGGTAGTGTAACACCCCATATACACGCTCGCTAAAAGGTCACTCAACCAGTTGGCCGCGCAACGTATCGCGACGTGCAAGGCAATATGTATCGTATTTGCATTAATCGATTTATATAATGAGCCGTTCGCCGAAAACACGCATACAGTGACGTCGCAATATCGGTTTCTTCGGCTGCGGAGAGCTCAGTATTTGTCGATGTTGATGGATGTTCCAAAGAGTTCCGCTGGTCCCGCTATCACCCATGAAACCACCCTTGCTCCCCAAAGAGGCCGAACTGCTTGCATGTGCCTCGGTGGAAGTGATCACCGAAGCTCGACGCAAAGAGGCTGTGCTCAAGGCCGGGATCTTGCAGAATGCGATTCTCAACAGCGCCAACTTTTCCAGCATCGCCACCGACGAGAAGGGTGTAATCCAGGTTTTCAATGTCGGCGCCGAGCGCATGCTTGGCTATGCGGCCGCTGACGTATTGAACAAGAGCACCCCGGCCGAAATCTCCGACCCGCAGGAATTGATTGCGCGCGCCACCGGATTGAGCCTCGAGTTCGCCACTCCCATCGCGCCGGGTTTCGAAGCTTTGGTCTTCAAGGCCTCGCGCGGGATCGAGGACATCTATGAATTGACCTACATCCGCAAGGACGGCAGCCGGTTCCCGGCGGTAGTGTCGGTCACGGCGCTGCGCGACGCGCAAGCCGGAATCATCGGCTATCTGCTGATCGGCACCGATAACACCGAGCGCAAGGCGGCGGAAGAAAAGTTGAAGGCATCGACCAAGGAAGTGCTCGACCTGAAGGCAGCACTCGACGAGCACGCGATCGTGGCGATCACCGATTCGCGGGGAAAGATCGCCTTCGTCAACGACAAGTTCTGCACCATCTCCAAGTACTCTCGCGCAGAGTTGATCGGCCAGGATCACCGCATCATCAACTCGGGCTATCATCCCAAAGCGTTCATCCATGAGCTGTGGACGACCATTGGGCGCGGACGCGTGTGGCATGGCGAAATCAAGAACAAGGCAAAAGACGGTTCATTTTACTGGGTGGACACGACCATCGTGCCGTTTCTCGACGACCAGGGCAAGCCCCGCCAATACGTCGCCATCCGCGCCGACATCACCGAGCGCAAGACGGCGGAAGAAAAGTTGAAGGCATCGACCAAGGAAGTGCTCGACCTGAAGGCAGCACTCGACGAGCACGCGATCGTGGCGATCACCGATTCGCGGGGAAAGATCACCTTCGTCAACGACAAGTTCTGCACCATCTCCAAGTACTCGCGTGAAGAGTTGCTCGGCCAGGACCATCGCATCATCAACTCCGGCTACCACCCCAAAGAGTTCATCCATAAGCTATGGACGACCATCGGGCACGGGCGCGTGTGGCATGGTGAAATCAAGAACAAGGCAAAAGACGGTTCATTTTACTGGGTGGACACGACCATCGTGCCGTTTCTCGACGACCGGGGCAAACCCCGCCAATACGTCGCCATCAGGGCCGACATTACCGAGCGCAAGGCGGCGGAAGGAACCGTCCGGCAACTCAACACCGAACTCGAGCAGCGTGTGATCCAACGCACGGCTGAATTGGAAACAGCGAACAAAGAACTGGAGGCATTCTCCTACTCCGTGTCGCACGATCTGCGCGCTCCGTTGCGCGCCGTGGATGGATTTTCGCAAGCGGTGCTGCTGGATTACGGCCCTCAGTTGCCGGAGGAAGGTCGGCGTTACTTGCAGACCATCCGTGGAGGCGCGCAGCGGATGGGCGCGTTGATTGACGACTTGCTGACGTTTGCGCGGCTCAATCGCCAGGAACTGAACAAACGGGTAATTGACACCGGCAAACTCGTGCGCGATGCGCTCGACGAGTTGGGATCCCCGTGGTCGGACCGATCGGTCGAGATTCTTGCCAGAGACTTGCCGGCGAGTCCAGGCGATCCGGTATTGTTGAAACAAGTCTGGCTGAACCTTCTCTCGAACGCACTGAAATATACGCGCAAGCGGGAAAAAACCGTGGTGGAAATCGGCTGCATGAAGACCAACGGTGCCGAAACTTTTTTTGTCCGCGACAATGGCACCGGCTTCGACATGCGCTATGCCAACAAACTCTTTGGCGTCTTCCAGCGGTTGCATCGCGCGGAGGACTACGAGGGCACGGGCGTCGGTCTCGCCATCGTACAGCGAATCATCCAACGCCATGGCGGGCGGGTGTGGGGGGAGGCGGCCATTGATCGTGGAGCGACGTTTTATTTCACCCTGGAAAAGGAAACTACATCATGAATGAAACCAACACCGTCGAGCTTTTGCTCGTCGAGGATAATCCGCAGGACCTTGAACTGGCCCTGCGCGCCCTGCGCAAGGCCAATCTCTCGAACCGAATCCACGTTGCCCGCGACGGCGCCGAGGCATTGGAGTTTATCTTTTGTGAAGGCCCGCACGCTGCCCGCCGGATCACGGACAGCCCCAAAGTGATCCTGCTCGACCTGAAGTTGCCCAAGATTGACGGGCTGGAAGTGCTGAAGCGCATCAAGGGCGACTCGCGCACAAAAATGATCCCAATTGTCGTGCTCACCTCGTCGAAAGAGCAGAGCGACGTGGTCGAGAGCTACCAACTCGGCGTGAACAGTTATATCGTGAAGCCGGTTAACTTTGAACAGTTCGCCGAGGCCGTGCGCGACCTCGGGCTCTATTGGTTGCTCCACAACCAGCCGCCGAAATTAAGCGAATAAACTCCCGCCATGCCACATCCAATCAAAATCCTGATCGTCGAAGACAGCTCCGCCGATGCCGAGCTCTTGGTGCGAAGCCTGTGCCACGCCGGGTTCGAGCCCGACTGGCAGCGGGTGGATACCGAGGCGGCATTTCTCGAGCACCTGCACGACGGGCTCGACCTGGTACTGTCGGACTCCCAGATGCCGCAATTCAGCGGGCTGCGTGCACTGGAGGTGCTGAAACAGCACGGACTGGAGGTGCCGTTTATCATTGTGTCGGGAACCATCAGCGAAGATACCGCCGTTGCGGCGATGAAGCTAAAGCCGGGCGACTACGCGCGCCTGTCCGTCCGTGATACCGGATGCGGTATGGATTTGGCCACGGTGCAGCGGGCTTTTGAACCGTTTTTCACGACGAGGCCGCGCTGTGGAGGCACCGGCTTGGGTTTGTCCGTGCTACATGGCATCATGAAAAACCACGACGGCGCGGTCACGGTTCACAGCCAGCCTGGCGAGGGAACCATCTTTTACCTCTATTTTCCCGCGCATGCCGGCGAGGCCACAACGGCCGCGGTCGAGCAGGGAGCGGTACCACGCGGTCATGGCGAACAGGTGCTATTTGTCGATGACGAGGACGTACTCGTCCATCTTGGCCAGAACGCATTAGCTGCGCTCGGCTACGAGGTCAAAATCACGACGCAGCCCGCAGCTGCGCTCGCCATGGTGCGAGCCGATCCGCTACGCTTTGCGCTCGTGCTTACGGACCAGACCATGCCTGTGATGACGGGCTTTGATCTCGCGATCCAGCTCCTGCAAATCCGTCCCGAGTTACCCATCATCTTAATGACCGGATACAGCGCGTCGCTCACGGCTGCACAAGTCGAAGCGGCGGGCATTCGCCAGCTCTTGCTCAAACCCGCCACGCTTCATTCGCTGGGGACCGCCATGCAGGCGGCCCTCTCTCTAAAAGCCATGCCCTAATCATGCTCTAATATCCCTTAGTGAAAAGAGGGGGCGCCTCCAATTTCGCCAATCGGCCAGAAGTGTATGATCCTTACATGAGTTTTTCGCCTAATATACAAAATAGCTGAAGCTGGCATTGCTCGGCATTTTGGATGTCGGATTGGTGTCGGATTGGGGACGGTGTCGGATTGGGGACAGGTCAAAAAAAGAGATACGTCGGCATAAGCGCCCTGGAAACATGGCTGGGCATACGCGGAAGTAAATCTGGGGACCAGCTTGTCAGAGGAGGTTCTCGCTTTTGTCGAAGGCGCGCTGGGAAAAACTTCGCCGGGCCCGAGGTTCACGCAACTTGTGCTGTCGGCCTTGCCGGTGGCGGCCTATTCGGCCAAAGCCACCGCCGTCAGCGCGACCCTGGCCGCAGGTGGCACAGCTGCAAAAAGTGCCGCAATCTTGGGATCGATGGGTAGCTTTTTTGCCCTGCTTGGCAGCGGATTTGTCTCGGCGCGAGCGGCAGCTGACCGCACCAAGTCGCTGCGCGAGCGGAAATTCGTATTCCTAATGACTAGCATCCAAACGGGCCTGCAGATCCTTTTTTTTGCGGCCATTTTTGGTTTTGGGAAATTTACTTTAGGTCCTGCATCTTTTGGCTTCAATATCGCGAGGGCGATATTGGCCCATATTCTCCATACATTACACTTGATTGGAACAAGCACCTCGTGCGGGTGCCAAAACGGGCAACATTCAGCCGGATTTTTGACGAGGTTCTGAAACCTTTGATTGAGCCTAAGACCTTAGTGTATGCCGCTCTTCAGGACATTGGCCTTCGTAATCGTTCAGGATGATTCCACTGAAACTTGAAACGGCTCAACCTTTCGGTCTCAGCGCAATTTTGTACAGTCACCGAAAAGTTGTAACGTTTTGAGTGTCAGATGTCCAAAAGTCGCGGGAAACACAAAAACCGGGTCAAAATGCCCGGTAAAAAATGGCCGAATCAACGGTCGGAATTGGACTATAAAATGAAGTGTGGTGGAGGGTTAGCGGCGATTGTGCTTGGAATGGATCCCGGTTAGAAAAGAAGAGGGTAAGTTGCGGTTCACAAAATGGATGCTGGAATCAAAACGCCCTGGCGCTGACGGCTGCTCGATATTGGCTCGTCATAAGGGATGATCGAGCGGCCTGGCATTGAACCGCGATCGGGTGATTGTGCGGCCGTTAGAGAGGTATCGTTTCCAGGAGATTGCAGGCGGCCTGCAACCGCCGGCGATGCAGCTTGCAACCCATCACCAGAAGCACGGCTCGACATCGACGTATCGACCGTCACGACGCGATTACGCCGCTTTGTTGTTTTGGAGGCGGGAGCCGGGATTGTTTCCGCGAGCCGGGCGGTGGTCCACATGGCAAATCCAACCGCCTGCTTGACCAGATCCAGCGTGATTGCGCTACCGTTTTTTTCTATAATGGTTTTCGCTTCCAGAATGGCGTTGTGCAACGCTGCAAGCGGGAATTCGCTGCCAGCCGCGGAATCTGCCAACAAGGCAAGGCATTTGTCGTCAATTTCTGGAAGACCGAAGCGGGCAATGCTCTCGATATCAGCGCGCGAGGGCTTCGCAGGGAGTTCCGCCCATTTTGTGACCCGGCCCCTAAATTGATTGAGGTTGAAATCGGTCGAGCGCTCTAGGCCGGCCAGCCGATTTGCGAACTGCGGGGTGATGATGAGCGCAACTGGGATATCGTTGTTCACAAGTTCAGTGCGAATATACTCCAGGCGTTTAATAGATCCCTTGGGAGAAAGGCCGAAGAGGCAGTGGGCCTCGTCAAAAATCAGCATCAGATCCCGGCTCTTCACCGTGCCCCGAATTTGGTCGCGCATTTCACCGACCGTCTGGCCGCGCATGTCTCCGCAACCGATCGCTTCGGCCACCTCGGAAAAAAACAGGAGGTCATTTGTGGTGGCGGTCAACCGGATTAGCCGCGCCTTGTCTGGATTCATCGCAACCCATCGTTCTGCCGCTTTGGTTTTACCGATCCGCTCGATTCCGTAAATGACAACCAGGCCGCGCGTCCGATAGGAAAACTCAAGGGTATCGCTTACATTACTCGCAATTTTTGTTTCGGCGGTCTGAGAGCGGGCGAAGTCAGCCTGGTCCTTCATCATCTCGGTGATGGCTCCGACCAAGTCGTGAAGATATCGGACTTCCCACTTTGCGCTGTGATCGCTGCAGAAATTCCGAATGTGATGCGCCAGGCCAGAGCATGCCAAATCTCGGCATTCGTTAAGGAATGTTGCCGCCGAGGCCCGCCGGCTCTCTGGGCTAAGAAGCTTTTTTGCCTTCGCTAATTCGCCGTCCTGTTCAAGCCCTCTAAATATCGACGCGTGAATCTCGATCGTCCACTCAAGATGATTGCGCGCCCCAGAAGGGAAAAAAGACAGCTCGTTACAGATATCCTCGAAAGGCTGCCCAGCGTAGACCGTTGATGGATTAAATCCGATCCGGTGCATAGTTTCTGAGCCAAGTCGGGCACGAAGATTCCGGTTGATTAGTTCGTAACAAAACCGCTTGAGACCGCCCGGCTGGTGAGAGCGCCAGTGAAGAAACCATATTAATGGTCTCTTTTTCGGATCGGAGATATAGGCAACGGTCTGGCCGGCATGGTGGCCTAGAATTGGGCCTGCGGCGGCCACTTCTTCGAGTTGAGCGGGTTTAATCATGGCTGTTCGGCTAATGGGTTGGTGGCTTTCACTCCGGCGCGCTCAAGCCTGCCCAGAGCTTCAACTGTTTCATCATCTACCCGGCGACCGAGGCCATTTAAACCAACCGCGCGCGCGTGCCGCTCGCCCTTCGCACGGCGCCGCTCCGTCTTTGTGGCCTCTTCATTGTTTTGCTGCCGCTGGTTTTCCATTTCAATGCCGAGAGCGACAGCTTGTTCGGGTGCGATGACGACGCCACGTCGACGGCGAAGGAATTCTTCTGGAAAATTGTGGATCAGATTCCCAAACAGTGTGCGCTGATATTTGGTTTGGGCGTGATTTGCGCGCTCGGCGGCCGCGAACTGCTCCGGTGTTGCGTCGAAAGCAGGAACTTCGTCGGTACGGCGGAGGGTGAACGGGTTTTTATGATCCAAGTCTGTTACACAGATCGATTCCGGATGCTCGGCGTTGAACCAGGCTAAAACACGCTGCCCAACCAGGGCGGACGCTCGCTCGCCCTTGTACCAAAATTTTCCGATCTGGATGCCATTCGGTTTTACCGTTGTCTCGACGCGAGAGCGGGCGAGGAGATATCGAAGCTCTGGTGTCAGTTTCATCGGCGGCGATTCCTGCAGTTTCTCAAATGCTGCGCGGGGGCTCAGCCCCTCCAGCATTTTTCCGTTCTGAGGCTCTTCATTGAAATTGTTGCAGATGCCCTCGTAGACTTTGACCACCTCTGGATGCGAGTAGAAGAATTCGCTTGGATGCGCCTCTCCACGTCCCACCAATAGCTGCGCGCGCTGGGTTTCTTCTGGGATTTGATCGGGCTTCCGTCCCCCGTAGCCGCGCAGCCGGTCCATCTGATTTTGCAATTGGCCAAGGACACTCTCGACGATCTTCGCGCGTGGATTGCGAGGCCGGGCGTGCCGAATTCTCACTCCAACCCCGGCTAATCCGAAGAAGTAGTCGGGCAACTCGACACCTTCTTGACGGGTGCCATCGATTAACCTGGATTTCCAGATTCCGTTTTCGAAAAGCAATTGCTCCGGGAGGCCATATTCGTCGTGAAGGCGTCCGATGCCGCGCAGGATCTCGATGGAATCGTAACCACGTTCCGGGATAAGTTGAAAAGTAACAATGAATTGAGTGCGTGCGCAGATCCACGGCAACCACTGGCCGCGAGTTATTATGGGCTTTCCTGCATCATTGAGGAGCGGCCGGCCGGTCTCATCAGGGACCCAAAAGAAGATCGGCGCGGTACAGTCGTCGGAGGAGAAAATTTTTCCCGAAGGAACGTTGGAATAGTCCCGGCTGATATACGATCCCTTAAGCCGCGCATTCTTGGGGCCGATGCGCAGCGGCTTCAATATCTCAACATCAGGCCCCAGTGCGCTGCGAATGGCGGCCGGGACGTAAGATTTGTGCTCCCAGTTAAAAGGGTAAGCGGCTGCAACGTCGGCGGGCATCCACCCTTGTTTGATCGCTTCTCGCCACGATTGCGCATACCGGCCGCCGTTGCCGTGTACCCGCGCCAAAAGTTTTTCTTTGAATTCCTTCGGTAGTGTTACGGGTTTTTTGCGCCCGGAGTTTTCGTGCCGGAGATCGGCCACGGCCGTCGCTGTGCGATCGCCCTCTATCCATTTTTCCAACACCCGACGAAATTTTTGCTCAAGGGCGCGCCCGGAAGAGCGAACAAAAGACACTTTGGCCTCGATCATTTTTCGCAGCTCACGACGGGCTCGCCGTTCAGGCATCCCGGACTCAACCGCGGCCTCGTAGTCGGCGCAGGCGGCATCCCAAAAAAGCGAAAGTTCATCGCTCGTTGGTTTGGCCACATCCTTTACCATGGCCACGGTGGCTAAAACTCCCGGCCAATTTTCGGAAAATCCAAATGAGATCGCGGTGGATTTCTTCGTCGCCAACCTGTCGGGCAAAAATAACTCCAGGCGCGACCAATCCTCTGCACCAGCATCCCGGTCGAGCGTGCGTTTCAGGAGCCGATCAAAATGGCGTTTTGAAACAGAGTGGCCAAAAGCGGCCGTATATTCTGCCAGACCCCGTGCGGAGATTTCCTCCTGGGAGAGGCTCAGGTCTGAAAGGCGGAGCAGGGTCGGGGCGAGCGCCTTCTGAAGTTTCGATGCCTCTGCCACCGGCGCAGGATCCAACGAGTTAAGCGGTTGCACTGGCTCCCAGCGTTGAGGCGGAAATTCAAGCAAACGCTCGACTGATGCGTAACCCCGCCGCGTGGCTTCAGTTTGCAGGGCTGATTGCAGCTTGGGCGGCAGATTAGAAAGCGCCCAGGACTGCGTTGGGTTACCGCTTGTGATGACGGTGCCATCGGATTCAATCCCCGCAAGGTCTCGGCGGATGCTGCGCGCAGGGCGTCCGAGTGCCACACCGACCTGTGCGGCCGTTAAAACAACCGGCTTGCTGGCCAGCGCGCCAGCCTGCACCGAAGTTTGACGCGTTATAGAACAAGTCCTTGCAGCTCTTGCAACTGGGCTTCCCGCCATTTTCCCGCCACCCACCGGCGCTTGACCCGCCGCGGGAGACAAAGGGCCCTTAAACCCAAACGTCGGCATTTCTGCTGGCATCAGCTGGGATTGGCGGCTTGGAGAGAGAGCATTCACAGGATTAGAATCAGTATAGCAGATCGTCAGGAATGATTTAGCTCGCGCGCGGCCCTACTTAGGTAAAGCAGGACGCCAGGGTATTCCTTCACGTTCGATTTCACTGGCGATTCAGGGTCTGATCCGTCGCTGGCCATGGTAGAGCGGCGGCGGGCAAATTCCATCAACGAGTCTGCCGGGATACGGTAACAGTGCTTGTTTGGCTTCTCCCGGCGGGCGAAGTCGATGGCGGTAAGTGTCCCGTCCTCAATAAAATTGACGATATGGGCACCAGAGACGCCAAAAATATCCGCCGCTTCCCTGACTTTTAGGCAGACGCGATTTTCGCGTTCGAGGCGGGCAAGTACCCGTGGCCAGTCAATTTTCATGGTCAGGCCGGTGTGGTTGCAGCCGCGGCTGGGCCGGACACGGTGATGCGGAGTGTATTGTCTGCTTCTGCCCGCACCTGGATTTCGAGAAGGATTCTACTTTCACCGACAAAGACTTTGGCTCGCTCAGCGGTGACCAACTTTGCCCATTGCCGTGGGGCGACGACTTGCTGCCAAAAACCCGAAAGCGCGGAGTCGGTCGTGACCACACCAAATTCAGTCTTCAATCTCTGGCGCGCCTGGGCATAGGTGAGCTTATCTTCAGCCAGCCACTTGACCAGGGCATCGATCTGCCCCGGCTGCATCAGCTGCAGCCGGGGCAATATCCCAGGTTTTTTACGGGCGTTCATGCGGAGAATCAGTTGCTGCCTGCAGCTTTGGCGCTTGTCCCCTCAGCCTTGAATTCGAGGATTGCAGCGGCGTTGCTGGTTTCCCAGTGACGCGTCCGAAGGCGAAAGAGTAGAAGCTCGAACCGATTGTTAAAGGCATCGATGCTCGCGAGGAGTTTCAGCGTCGCATCGGTGATCCGCTGGCCCGCTGAGAAATCGTTGCGCAGCTCGCGGATCACGATCGCTGCTGGCCGGACTTTATCGCCTGCCATGCGGTTCAAGGCTTCCAATGCCAGGTCAATTGGAATACGCCGCTCCGGCCCCTTGTAATGCCTGTGAAAAACCTTGGGCGATGGATTCTGGCGCCAAATATAATATAAGGCGACCAACCTGTTTTCCCCGAGCATTCCCTCGCGGATCAGGCGGAAATTACGGCGGCGGGCGGCCCAAGCGATGGCGGATTTCAGTGTGTCACCATTTGCGATGCGTTTTTTGATCTTGAGAAAAACTTCGTGCAGAAAAATTGCGCGTTCGCTCTCCTGGTCTCTGGTATTGCGTGCCTTCATGGTCATGGCTCAAGCGTATTTGCGGATATTGCTCATCGATACTTCGTGAGCGATGCCCTGGATGCCTGCCGCGACGATCGCGGCCATGGCCGCGACCGCCAGGATCGGGCCGACATAGGGAATGGAAGCCATCGCCGCCATTGCGCCCGCGGCCGCGCTTATGATTTTAGCGATCGATTCAGCAATGGCAGCAGCGATGCGCAAGCCGGTTTGCACCATCGTTACGGCGGTTTGCATGGCTTCTCCCGCGATATGCATCGTCGTCCTGATTCCAACTTGGATGCCGTGAAAAACCGTTTCCAGTATTCGAATTCCGCCGCGTGCCGCCGCTCCACCTGCTGTCGCAGCCGTTTTAGCCGCCTCGCCGCCGGTATGGATTGTGGTCTCCGTGCCGGTGGCGGTTGCCTGTTCGCCTACGCCCAGCGCATGAAACCCACGGCGAGCCACGTCCATGACAACATGCGTCATCATCCAATTCGAGGCCATCTGCGAGCCGCTGCGAGCGAGGTCCTGCACGAGCGAGATATAAAGCGCGCCGGCGGCCTGCTTGAAATTGCGCGTATGCTCCAGCATATCGTAAAGCGAATTCGCCATCGAGGAACGCATCGATTCGGCGGCGCTCCCCCAGGAGCGGCCGATCTGCTCCGCGACCGTGCCCATGCTGTTTGCCACCTTTTGGCTCTCTACCTGCAATTGCTCGCCAACATCGTCGGGGTTTGGTCCTAGACCCGCTTTCTCATGCTGCGCGCCGGCGAGCTGGTTGCTGGCCTGCGTCGCGGCATTGTCATGCAGGACCGCGACCTGCTCACCAGCACCACCAGGTCCACGCGCAGCGGCCGCCAGCGCATTCTCCGTGTCGATCGTCTTTTTGATTGTGGCAATTTCTTCCTCAATCGCCTGCTTGCGCGTGGACCATTGTTCGGCCTGGGTATGAGTTTCGTCGCCTTGCATGGAGGCGATGTTTTCACGGATGTCCGAAAGCTGTTTTTCGAGGGCGCTCTTTTCCGCTTCGATTTCTGCCTTGGCGCCCTTTTGCTTTTGCTCCGCTTCGAAAATCTGTAGTTCGGCCGAGAGGCGCTGCTTTGCAAGATCCAGATCGAGCCCGGACATCGAATATTGCGCCTGCTTGAGTTCGAGCTCTTGCTTCAGCTTTTGCGCGAGCTGATCGTTGCCGGCCGCCTCGGCGACCTTGATCTGCGTCTCCAGGGCATAGACTTGCTGGCGCTCCGCGGCGTCAGCTTGCTTCTTTTTCTCTTCGGTCAGTTTGGTTTCCTGCTCCGTGAGCTTCGCGTTGTTCTCGGCCTGCTGGTGTTTGATTTCGAGAAGCTGATTTTCCAGGCTGAGCCGCCGCGCCTCGACCGAATCTTTATCCAGGCCGGCCGGCATGGTCTGGCCTAGCTGGCTCTCGACGTCGGTGCGCCTGGACTGCAGCAGCTTCGCCTTTTGCGCCGGATCCATGTCCTGCATCGTCAGCTTGTCGTTTTGCTCGCGAAGCTGCGATAAATCGGTGACGAGAGGTTCCAGGGACTCGCGGATTTCCTTGAGCTTATTCTGGGCGAAAATCGACTGCGCATTGACCGGATGATCGAATGTTCGCTGCAGCGTCTCCAGTTGCTGCTTGGTGGCGTCGAGGCGGGTTTGATCTTCCTCGTTGAACTTGGGTCCGGCCCATGGTCCAGCCGCCGCGCCTTCGTCATGCAATTTTTTCTTCCTGGACAATTCATAGATCGTGAACTGTGCCTCCTTGATGTCCGCGCGGATTTGATTCTTGGCGGCGTCGAGTTCGCCTTGATTCGTCGCATCGCGCAAACCATGGAGGTCCTTCGTCGTCGTGTCTCCCACGTCACCCTCGATCGCGGATAATTTATTGATCTCATTGGCGCGGGCCTCGTCGATCGCATCGTGAATGCCTTTTCCTATAGCGAATCCAATAGCCGCCGCTAATGCCACTGGAAGCGCGCGAGACAAAAGACCGGTAATAGGAGCGACGAATTGCCCAGCGAAAGCCTGGCCGATTGGGTTTCCCGAGCGCGTTGCCCAATCGAGAACAGAATTGTCCAACGTTTTGACCAGCATTGTGGCCATGCCCGAGGCAAATACGATCGGAACGGAGCCGCCGAGAAATGACCCCACCGGCCTGAGATCTAGCTCTTTAAAAAGGCCGGCAATGTTTTCCATCGTCGGGAGCAACGACTCCGCAGCCGTGAGATACAATTCCTTCATGCGTTGGTTCACCACGCGAAGATGCTCTTCGACCTCCTTGAGGTGCGCAGCGTTCTGCTGCATCATGTCGCCGTAGCGGCCGGCCTGCTCCGCCGCTTCCTTCATTGCCTTCGGATCGCCGAGCAGCTGCAGCATCATTCCGCCGCCGCGGCCAAAAATCTGCATCGCGATATTGGCGCGTTCAGATTGGTTTTGGATTTTCGAAAAACCTTCGCCCAGCACCTGCAGCTGTTGCGCATAGGTCAGCGGCTTGAGTTGGGCAATGGAAGTGCCGAGGCGCTGAAATGCCGTTTCGGTCCGCCCCCCCATCTCGTTGACGCCGCCCAGGGCGCGCTGGAGAAGGTTCGCCGAAGTCCCGATAAATTCGGCACCAAGACCGGCGTTTTTGAACTCCTGGGTCATGACGACCAGATCCTTGATGTTCTCGCCGGTCCTGGCCTTTAGCTGGGTAAACATTTCCCCGTCTGCCAGGGCGCCCTTGACGCCCTCGAACGCGGATTCGACCGTCAGGCCGACGGTCGCAAAGCGGCCGAGCTCGCGGGTCATGTCCGCGATCTTACCGCTGACGCCTTCGATGGCGCTCCCCGCCGCCTCGGTGCCAACGGCGGAGAAGATGAGTTCAACCAGGCTGCTCATTGATTATTTCCAGGATTTTGTTGTGGCTCTGTGAGTGACCGACCCCGTCCACGCTGTCCCGTGTTACAGGCTCAGATGGCAAGGGTAGGGGAAGCTCGGATTTCGATCCCTGCAGTGTGTTTGCTGGTGCGGCGCAAGTGATCTGGAAGCCGGTGGCATTTTTGCGAGGCAGTCGTGTAGGCCACGCAATAGGAATCCCTAAAAAATTCTCGATCTTACTCCGGCCACGTAGACTAGGGCTGCTTCCACATGAGATGTTTTTGACGGTGCCGCGGGATAGACCGATTTGATTTGCAAGATAAGAATGCGAAAGACCGCGCATGGCGAGAATAGCCCTGAGTGTAGTCGTGCCTTGGGTCACGAGAATCATGTTTCCGTGTTTCTGTGTACGTTACAAGCGCAATCTTGCACTATGTTGGGGGAGACCAATGATTTTATCGTGCCCAGGCAAAATCCAGTTCCAGAAAGAGAGAAGGCAATCGGCCAAAGATTGCGCGATATACGTGAGAACTGCCTCGCAAAGCGATCAGCTCTAGCCGTCAGAATTGGTGTGAGCAGCGACAGGTTATCGAGCTATGAGCATGGGCGCGTACCTCTTCCGTGGATTGTAGGCGACCGAGTGTGTGAGGTGCTGAACGTCAGCCAAGCGTGGTTAGCAACTGGCCACGGCAAGCTCGATCATTATATCCCCGTCACATTTTCTGAACCGGCTAAGTCGGCAGCACAAAAAGGCCGGTTTAGCGAAATTTATGACAGCTGTTTCGTCCCGCTGATTAGATCGTCGCGGTACAAACTGACTCGTGGCACAAAGCAATTTGCCCAGACGCTTGCGGATCTAATAGAACATGTGAAAAACAACCCGGATCCGCGCCAAGCTATGGAACAGGCTGCTTCGGTCATGGCTCAATTGGAGGAGATCCGATTAGCAATTGCCAAAACCAAAAAAATCACAAATAGGCCTCATTCGCTATAGAAGGTCGACGGCTGCGTCTCGAAATTTGTCGAGGCCTCAACATTGGCCACCGGTTTGCCTAAATCGGGACGATGCAAACCATGTCCCTCGTCCCACCCCAAGCTGAGACTGAAAACTTGAGCCGTTTTGCGCGGCGAAATGTCCGAGTGATTTGTTAACACATTAATTTACGTGTGTTACAAATGCGAATGGTGGGACAGCGCTGGACATGGAAAATGCTACGGATTTTCTTTGGTGCTACAGATTCATTTTTTCCGAAGGCCGCCGCTGATTTTATAACTCATTGGCCTTCGCAATCGTTCAGGATAATTCGGGATCATTCCACTGAAACTTGAAACGGCTCAACCTTTCGGTCTCAGCGCAAATTTTCCCCAAAAAACTACGTAAACGGGCAGGAGTTTTCTTGACTTCGGTGGGTTAATATGGGGAATAATGGGGGATGGTGGGGCACTTGTGCTACACCGTCCCTTCATGGCTCAAAACGGCAAACCTTTTTATACCGGCCTCTTCCGGCACACCCTTGACGATAAGAGTCGCCTCACGATTCCGTCGGCCTGGCGTTTTGCGCACGAAGAGACCGATACGTTCCTGGCCACGCCGCACCCCGACGGTTACATCGCCGTGCTCCCGCCGACCGAGGTCGAGAAGCTCCACGAAAAAGTTTCCGCCAAGGCGCTCACCGATCGCGACGCGCAGGACGCCTTCGCGCGTTTCTTCGCGCAGACCCTTTCCTTCAGCTTCGACAAGCAGGGCCGCTTCGGCGTGAGCGCCGAACTCCTGAAGTACGCCGGGATCGCGAAAGACGCCGTCCTGGTCGGCTCGCTCAACAAATTCGCCATCTGGGCGCCCGACCGCTGGACCAAGGTCGAGGTGCGCACCTCGGGAGAAAACTTCGGCGACCTCATGCGCCGCATCGGAATCTAGCCAGTCAGCCAATCATCCACGCCGCTTCAACGAGCATCAGCCAACAACCAACCAGAGATTGCTCATGAACACATCCACCAAAAGACAGCACTCGCGACTGCCACTGTTCGGCGCAGCCGCTTTCGGGTCACGCCAGGGTTTTCCTGCCTGGATCGACACGGACGGCGCTTCGGCCGCCCGTTCACTCAGCCCGGTCATGCCGCGCGTGCGCGACAACCTCACGCTGCGTTGTGTCTTCTCCCGCACCGCCAACTTCTTTGCTCCGGAATCTTTGCATGCGCGGCGCGCACACTGACTTCATTGCGCCGGCCATGTCATCAACCGGCCACCAGCCTGTCCTGCTGAACGAGGTGTTGGAGTTCCTCGCGCCGCGGCCTGGTGGCCGTTACCTCGACTGCACCTTCGGCGGGGGCGGCCACACCCGCGCGCTGCTCAACGCCGCGCCCGAGGTGAACGTCCTCGCGCTCGACCGCGACCCGGCTGCGGCGGCCCGGGCCGAGCCGCTGCATGTCGAATTTGAGGGACGTTTTGTGCTGCTTGACCTCGACTTTGGCGGGCTCGGGAAAATTCCCGCGGCCCATTTTGACGGCATTCTCTTCGACCTCGGCGTGTCTTCTTTCCAATTCGACGACGCGGAGAGGGGTTTTTCCTTCCGCACCGATGCGCCGGCCGACATGCGCATGGATCCGCGCGCCGGCGTTTCGGCCGCGCGGTGGCTCGAGACCGCCACCGAGGACATGCTGGTGCGCGCGATCCGCGATTACGGCGAGGAACCGCACTGGCGCCGCGTCGTGCGCGCGTTGATCGCCGCCCGGGGCACCGGCGCACTCGAGCGCACGTCGAGCCTCGCCTCGCTCATCTCCGACGCCATTCCGGCGCGCGACCGCCGCACCATGAAAATCCATCCCGCGACGCGCGCCTTCCAGGGCCTGCGCATCGCGGTCAACGACGAACTCGGCGCGCTCGAGCGCGCGCTGCCCGTGGCCTTTGCCAAGCTCGCGCCCGGCGGCGGGCTCTGCGTCATCAGCTTTCATTCGCTCGAAGACCGCATCGTGAAGCAATTCTTCCGCCGCCAGTGCGGCCAGCCTGAGAGCGCCGACGACGCCACGCCGCAGCAGTTCCGCGAAAAATTCGCCGAGCCGCTCACGCGCCGTCCCGTGACGCCGGGCGAGGCCGAACTCGCCGCCAACCCCCGCAGCCGCAGCGCCAAGCTCCGCGCCCTGCGCAAACTATAAACCACCGCGATGATGAACAAATCCTCGAACCACGCTTTCGTTAACCAGATGCTGATCGGAGCGCTGGTGATGATTTGCTTCAGCGGCTCGCTGGGTTTCAGCACCGTGTGGCTGCGCCATGCCATTTCGCTCACCGCCAACCAGAACAAGCAGCTGGAGACGCGGCTCGCCGAAATCGACCGCCACATTGACGAGACGACCGCCGCCATTGCGGCCGAACAGTCGCCCGATGCGCTCGTGCGCCGCAATGCCGAGTGGCACCTCGGCCTCGTACCGCCGCGCGAGCCCCAGGTCGTGCGCGTGCCCGACGACGTCGAGCAGCGCCTGATGGCGAAGAATCACGCCGAACTTTATGCCGCCAGTGACGGGCCGGCGGTCGCGCCCGCGGTCTTCAATCTCGGGGGGGCGCGGTGAGGGCCATGTCGAGAGGTTTCGCATCGAATTACCGCATCGCCCTCGTCGCCGCTGCCATCCTGGCCAGCCTCGCCGGCATTGGCACCCGGCTGGTCTCGCTGCATGTGCTGCAGCGCGCAAAATTTCTCAGCTACATTGAAAAAGCCCGTGACGAAATCATCGTCCAGAATGCGCGCCGCGGCGACATCCTCGATGTGCACGGCAGCCTGCTGGCCAGCAGCCGCTCGCTCGTCGTCCTCGGCGTCGACCCGTCGGCGCTGGCCAAGGAAGACGAAGCGAAATGGCCCGCGCTGGCCGGTTTGCTGGGCCAGCCGCTCGCCGAGTTGCAGAAAAAGTTTACGGAAAAAACCCGCCTGTCAGCCGGGACCCACGGGGACAATGACGCCGATGCCCAGGAAATTGTTTCCGCGGACGACACGCACGAGGTCCACTGGGTCAAACTCAGCGACTCCGTGGACGAGTCCACCTATGACCAGGTCAAGGCGCTGAACATCCGCGGCGTTTACGGCAGCCGCATCTACTCGCGGGCGTATCCGCAGAACCAGCTGGCCGCCCACGTCATCGGCTATGTGAACAAGGAAGGCGACCCCGTCACCGGCCTCGAGCGCTACCTGGATTTTTACCTGCGCGGCCAAAATGGCTGGCTTGAGTCCGAGCGCGATGGCTTGCGCCACGAGCTTGCCCAGTTTCGTTCGCGCGCCGTCGCCCCGTCCGATGGCTACGGCACCGTCCTGTCGATCGACACGGTGGTGCAGCACATGGTCGAGGAGGAGCTGCAAAAAATCGCCGACAAATATCACCCGCTTAAAGCCACGATCATTATCAGCGACCCGCGCACCGGCTTTCTTCTCGCGCTGGGCAACTGGCCCACGTTCAACGTCAACGACTACAACAAGGCCAGCCTCGATGCGCAGCGCAATACGGCGGTGGCCGACATGATGGAGCCGGGCTCCACGTTCAAAATCGTCGCCGCTTCCGCCGCGCTCAACGAAGGACTGGTGTCGCCCGCGACCACGTTCGACTGCACGCTCGAGTCCGTCGCCTGCAATGGCATCTTGCGCCGCCTGCCGCGCGAGGACAAGTCGGACCATTTTGACGCCCCGCTCACCGTGGCCGAGATCGTGGCGAAGTCGTCGAACAAAGGCGCGGCGCAACTCGGCATATTGCTCGGCGCGCAAAAATTTTATGATTACGCCCGCGCCTTTGGCTTCGGCCAGCTCACCGGGTTTCCGGTCGGTGGCGAGATCGCGGGCGAGATGGCGCCGCCGTCGAAATGGGACGGCCTGACAATCACGCGCATGCCCATGGGGCAGTCCGTCGCGGTCACCCCCATGCAGATTCATTGCGCCATGGGTGTGATCGCCAGCGGCGGCGTGTTGATGCGCCCGCAGGTTGTGAAACAAATCCGCGATACCGATGGCCAGGTGGTCTATCAATTTACGCCCTTGGTGAAGCGCCGCGTCATCAGTGAACGCACCGCGCAGACCATGGCCCGCCTGCTGATGGGCGTCGCTTCGCCCGACGGCACGGCGCCCCAGGCCGCGATCCCCGGCTTTGAGGTCGCCGGCAAAACCGGCACCGCGCAAAAAATCATCAACGGCCATTATTCGGAACGCCACCACATCG
>Ga0210387_10000893_pt1 | contig 21889 bp, 15 predicted proteins | sample IncBWC7OmetaG_FD_160108 | JGI IMG/M metagenome (GOLD analysis project Ga0210387, IMG submission 160108) | Forest soil microbial communities from Barre Woods Harvard Forest LTER site, Petersham, Massachusetts, United States - Inc-BW-C-7-O ...
ATCGAAGTCTTGCTCCACGATGATCTCCGCCGGGGCGTCGCGTTCCAAATAGTATTGCATGACAAATGCCGCCAGAACTTCCGGCAATTCGGCAAACGGCGCTTTTGGGAAAAACGTAGTGCTGCCCAGACTGCGGCCCGCGCGCACAAACATGAGGGCTACGCAATACTCGCCGTTGGCCGCGGCAATTGCGATGACGTCCGCATCGTGATCCGCGCCAGCGGTCACGATCTGCTGTGCCTGGATGACCTTGAGCTTCGCCAGTTGATCGCGCAGCTGCGCGGCCTCCTCGAAATCCAAGCGTTCGGCGGCCGCATCCATGCGCCGGCCCAGCTCTTCACCGACCTCGTCGTTGCGGCCTTCCAGCACCTTGATTGCGGCGCTCACATCGCGCGCATAGTGCTCCTTGGTGACCAAACCCACGCACGGCGCCGTGCAGCGTTGAATCTGATACTGCAGGCAGGGCCGCGAGCGGTTCGCAAAATAGGTGTCGTCGCAATTGCGGATGCGAAATAGCTTCTGCAGCTGCTGCAGCGTATCGCGCACCGCGCCGGCGGAAGGATAGGGTCCGAAATATTTCCCCGGCTCCTTGCGGGAGCCGCGGTAAAAGTTCAAGCGCGGAAATTCGTGTTGGGTTTCAAGATGCAGATACGGGAAGCTTTTGTCGTCGCGCAGTACCACGTTGAAACGCGGCCGATGCTTCTTGATCAAGTTGTATTCGAGCAGCAACGCTTCAGTGTCAGAGTTGGTGATCGTCACTTCCATGTTGGCAGTCTTGGCGATCAAAGCCTGCACTTTGGGCTGCACATTGCTCGGCTGAAAATACGAGCCGACGCGGCTCTTGAGGTTTCGCGCCTTGCCGACGTAGAGAATCTGACCGTCGCCATCCAGCATCCGGTAGACGCCCGGACGGCCGGGAAGGCTGTCGACGAACACCTTGGCATCGAATTGTTCGGTAACGGCGCTCATGACGCGTCAGCCTCAAGCTGAGCCAGGTCTCGAGCTTTTTGGATAATTGTTTCAAACATTTCGGTAGTAAGCCGCCGCGTCTGGGTGTTGTAGCGGCTGCAGTGATACGAATCAAGGAGCAACCGGCCCCCACCCAACTCGTGTTGCGCCCCATGCGCAAAGCGAAATTTGGCCGGCGGCATGCCAAAGGCGCGCAGAACGGCCGTATGCGCAATCGCGCCCAAGGCCAGAATCACCCGTGCATTTGGGCTTTGCTCAAGCTCGGCCTGTAGATACGCGTTGCATTGCTTGACCTCGTCAGGCAGCGGTTTGTTCGCCGGCGGCAGGCACTTGACCGAGTTGGTTATCCGAGCGTCGAGCAGTTGCAGGCCATCGTCGGCGGCAATCGACTCTGGAGCGGTCGCGAGCCCAAATTTATACAAAGTGCGGTAGAGCAGTATGCCGGCATGATCGCCGGTAAAGGGGCGCCCAGTGCGGTTCGCACCATGCATCCCTGGCGCCAATCCCACGAGAACCAGACGCGCGCTCGGATCACCGAACGGCGGCACCGGCCGGCAGTAATACTTCGGTTCCTCGGCGTGGACGGCATCCAAAAACGCGGCAAGGCGCGGGCAGCGCCTGCAATCAACATCAAAAATCGAGTTCATGCGGGGGAAGGTGTATCACACGCGGCACACAATAAAAAACGGGCTACGCGGATCAACCACGTAGCCCGCCATCGATCGCGCTTGGACTTTGGACTAACCCGAGCGCAACTGAACCTGGCCAGAAGGCTTGAAAAGCTTGTCAGACCCCCGCGCGGGGGAAAAGATTCCTCGCGGCCGCCAATATTTGCGTGGCTTACCGGGCTTAAGCGGCTTTGGGCGCCCTACGGCTCGGCTGCGGGGAAGGTTCGCGAGCCAGAATAGCACCTGTCGGCAGCAGGGCAAGCCGGGTTTTTAAAAACTGCCGGCTGTCACAGAACCATAATCGAGATAAATATTATAAGTTACTGAACTTTCATGTGTTATCTACTTAAAGGCTGGATCCTTGACTCCTTGGCGTCAGCAGCATTTTCATGCCATGGCGAGCGCGAAGGGTGATCAGGCCCTGAGGCTCGACCTTATGCCCCGGAACAACCCGCAGCTTATAGCGCTGCGCCAGGGTGGCGAGCAGAACGGTCGCCTCGGCCAGGGCGAAGGCGGCGCCGATGCAAATGCGCTTGCCTCCGCCAAACGGCAAGTAGGAGAAACGCGGTCGTGCCGCTGACGCTTTAGGCGAGAAGCGCTCAGGATCGAATCGACCGGGGTTCTCCCAAAGCTTGACATGTCTGTGAAGCAGCCAGGGCGCGATTAGAATCGTCGAACCTTTCGGAATAAGCCGGCCCGCCAGCGTGTCAGCGCCGATCGCCTCTCGCCCGATCGTGTGCACCGGCGGATAAATTCGCATCGATTCTTCAACCACCATCCGGGTATAGATGAGCTTGCTCAAGTCGTCATGCGTGGGAACGCGGCTACCCAGTACGGAATCGAGTTCGGCGTGCAATTTTGCTTCCTCGTACGGGTGCTGAGACAAGAGAAACCAGGTCCACGTCATCGCCATGGCCGTGGTTTCATGACCGGCCAAGAAGATGGTGATGACGTGATCACGCACTTCTTGCGCGCTCATACCGCCGCCGGTTTGCTCATCGCGGGCCGCGATCAGTCTCGCCAGCAGGTCTTTGGCATGTGTGCCGGGATCTCGTGTGCGCTCGTCGATCAGACGATCGATTACCTGGTCGAACTCGCCCAGCGTGCGCTGTGCCACTCTATTTCTGGGCAGGCCCGCGAGCCATTTTGGCCAGCCCATCATATCCATGATATTCGGCCGCATTTCCGCCTGATAGCGCCCGGCGCTGCGCCCCATGATGGTGACGATGTCGTCAGAGTCGCTCGAAAACATGGTGCGCGAAATGATGTTGAGCGTCACTTCCATCATCGCGGTCTGAACATCAATGGCGCTCCCCGCAGGAACCGCGCCCCACTCGGCCAGTAACTCTTCAGCGGCACCCGTCATGACGGGTGTGTAAGCGGCAATGCTGCGATGATCAAAGGCCGGCGACATGGCGCGGCGATGCTGCCGCCACGTCTCCCCTTCGGAGGTGATCAATCCCTTGCCGAGACCCGGCTCGAGAATTCGACGCGTAATTTCAGTCTTTTGATAGTTCGCAGCGTTGTCGATCAGCACGTGCTTTATCGCGGCCAGATCATTGAGCACGAATAAGCGACGCCCAAATATCCTTCGCTCCAGAATGTCGAGTTCATAGGCCTCTTGTGCGAAGGAATCGATCGCGCTATTGCGAAGCGCGCCGACAAATTCGAAGAATGACAGGCGGCGCTGACGCGGCACCGGTGCCGGCAAAATGGGATTCGAGACCGGATTGTCGAGCGTTGTCATTGGGCCAATTTAGCATGCCGCCCGATCGGCTTCGGTCCGCGCCATCTTATGTATTGCCGCTTAGATCCGGGTGAACTTGAAAACGCGATAATTCTTTTATAAACAATATATTAAGCTAATCACATCGAAGTCACTTTACCATGCCGTCGAGTCCGACCTTCGGTCGAACCGATCGCAAACTGTCGGGATATTCACCCCCAGTTCTTGCGCGGGGGAGGATAATTGGAGCATGAAAAAGGAACGCGATCTGCTGCCTTGGATTTTAGGCGGCCTATCGGCGGCGACCATTGCGGTTGCCTTCGCGGCCGTGTCGACTCACAGAGACGTGCCGGCCTTGGCGCCGACGCCGCTGGTCGCGGCACAACCTACCGTGCGAGCCCCTGTTTCACCGCCGGCGTTGCCCGCGCCAACGGCAGAGCAAGCCTCTCCTGCCGCCACGGCTCCTGATTCGGCGCCTATGCCGGCGCCGCCCCAAGCACAAACTGCGGTTGAGCCGCCAGTACAGCCAGGACAGATTTGGGTATGCACGACGAAGGGCGTGAAGACCTTTTCCAATAATCCCTGCGGCGAAAAATCGACCCTGCTCGATGTAAGCCCCATCAACACGATGAGTGCGACTCCTGTGATCCACTATGCGCGCGCTTATGGATCTGAGCCGCGCTATGCACCCGGCTACACCGATCAGGGCGCGGCCGCCGACGACGAGCAGTATTCCGAAGACTATGGCGCCGAGGCCGGTGGGAATTCCTACACGATTATCCAGGGCGCGGGATTGGCGCGCAGGCGGCCAGAGCGTTCGCATCGACCACCCCCTCATCACAACCCTGGCTACAATTCAGGACACAGCTCTGGGCCGGTGCGGCGAAACTAGTCCGTGAGCTCTCACCCTGACTCGAACAAGGTCGCGCTGGTGACCGGTGCATCGCGCGGCATTGGCAGTGTCATCGCTCTGCAGCTGGCGCAGCGTGGTGTGCGCGTGGCGCTTCACTATCGCAATAACCGCAAGGCCGCCGCGGCCAGCCTCGATAGTCTTCCTGGCAAGGGACACGCGAGCTTTGATGCGGACCTGTCCGATCCAAAGGAGGCGAGCCTGCTCTGGCAACGGGTCAGCGATTCTCTCGGCGCGGTCGACATCCTCATCAACAACGCCGGTCTGTATATTTTCCATCCTCCCCTGAAGACGGCATACGGCGATTGGCAGTCGGCGTGGCAGCTCACGCTCGCGACCAACCTCGTCGCGCCCGCGAGCTTGTCGCTCCTGGCCGCGCAGAGCATGGCGGCGCGGGAGCAATCTCAAGCTTCTGAATTCGGCCGCGGTCGAATCGTCAATATTTCCTCTCGCGGCGCCTTTCGTGGTGAGCCTGACGCGCCCGCCTATGCGGCCAGCAAGGCCGGCCTCAATGCGTTATCGCAATCCCTGGCGCGAGCCCTCGCTCCCGCGGCCGTGTATCTCTACTGTGTGGCGCCGGGCTGGGTGGAAACGGAAATGGCCACGAGCCATTTGCAAGGTCCGGAAGGTCAGGCAATTCTGTCGCAGCATCCGCTGGGGCGCGTGAACCGCACCGATGAGGTGGCGAATGCCGCGGTGTACTGCGCTCTCGATGCGCCGGCCGCGATGACCGGGTGCGTCATCGACGTCAACGGCGCGAGTTATTTACGGACCTGAGGCTGCGAAACACCAGCGGCAATTCGGGTCGCAGGTCGATGCGCATGCCAGGCGGACCCTCAAATACGATTTCCAGCAGCGGCTGCGGCGCTTCGAAATAGCTGACGAGATGGTCTCGTTCGACGCAGCGCGACGCGGTCGACAAGACGTCTCGACCTCGCAGCCCCACCGACAATCCACAAATACGCCTGATCAGCGGGGCGTGCTCCACAGGCTCAGGATGCCTTGCCGAGGGGCGTCTCAAGAACGGCAAATAGAACAGCTCCGGTTCGTACAGAGTCGTGCCCTCGGCGACTTGCATGGCGAGACCCGGCGGCAGGTACATCGGCGTATAGGACCAGGTCGCGAAGGGCGGCGGCGCCGGCGGCGTACCCGTCGATCGAAAAATAATTCCAAACGGGCTCACCTGGCGGTCCTGGCGCTCGCATCGCTCCCAGAGGCGCGTGCGGCGCGTTCTTTCGCTGCGCGCCTCGCCGGGATCCGCCACCCATACCAGTTCCAGCATGAAGTTATCGAAATAGAAACGGCGATTGGCGGTGCCCTGCCCCGGATGGGTGTTGCTGGATCCTTCGACAAAACCCAACCGCAGCAGCGCATCACCCTCCGGAGCCCCGCTCATGCAGCCAATAAAGGCATGATCGACTTCGAGCCCCGCGGCGGCCTCACTCAGGCAGCTGTCCTCCCAATAGATCAGTCACCGACAAAGACCCCGTGAGATCCAGATACGTCAGCACCGGCAGCAATAACAACAAAATGATTGAGCCGATTCGTGCCGATCGTGCCACCCAGGGATATCTGGTGTTTTTCGCGCATCGGTATGTGCCGACGATGCAGTACGCGGTGAATATCACGCCAACAATGGTGTAAGCCCGCATTACAAATTGATTCTCTGGATTAAGAAACAACTCGAGCGACCCGTACAACAGAGAGCCGACGAAACCGTACAGCCAGATGACACGCGACAGCGACGTCTTCCCTTCCAAGGGCTCCTTGACGAATTGCGTGATGGTCACGGGCAGCCTTAGGGCGCCGGCCGCGGCGTCTTACCGATCCGATGACTCGCGCCCGCGCGGCGCGCAATTAGCATGGCGAGTTCCAGCGCTTGCTCGGCATTCAAGCGAGGATCAACTTGCGATTTGTAGGCGCGCGCCAGATCGCTTTCGGTCAATCCTCGAGCCCCGCCGACACACTCGGTTACATCCTCGCCGGTCAGCTCTATGTGCACGCCGCCCAGCATGGAGCCTTCTTCCTGATGAATGCGAAATGCAGCTTCGACTTCGCCCAAAATATTGTCGAAGCGCCGCGTCTTGATACCGCCTGCCGTGGTCTCGGTATTGCCATGCATCGGATCGCACACCCAGAGCACCTGCGAACCGGTGGCGCGAACAGCGCGGATCATGTCGGGCAGTCGCTGCTCAATATCCTTGACGCCGAAGCGATGGATAAACGTCAGGCGGCCGGGCTGATTTTGTGGATTGAGCACCTGAATCAGCTCCTGCAGCCACTCTGCGCTCATCGATGCACCCACTTTCACGCCAATCGGGTTGGAGATTCCGCGAAAGTATTCGACGTGGGCGCCGTCGATATTGGCAGTGCGCATCCCAATCCAAGGCATATGCGTCGAGAGGTTGTACCAGCGCTTCTGGCGTTCGATGTAGCGGGTCTGCGCCTGCTCTGAGTACAGATGTAATCCCTCGTGGCTGGTATAGAAATCCACACGAGTCGCCGCATGCACGCGCTGGCCGCTCATGGATTCGAAAAAATCCATCGACTCGGCAATCGAATCGACGATCTGTTGGTAGGCCTCGCGCAGCGGCGCGTGCCGCAAAAATCCCAAGTCCCAGTATTCCGGATGATGCAGATCGGCAAAGCCGCCATCGATCAGCGCGCGCACAAAATTCAAGGTCAATGACGCGCGCTCATAGCCGCGCAGCAAGAGCTCCGGATCCGGCTCACGCTCCGCCGCGCTAAAGCCGGGCCGATTGACGTTGTCGCCGCGATACGTCGGCAGAGTCAATCCGTCGCGGGTTTCCGTATCCGCGGAACGCGGTTTGGCGTACTGGCCGGCGAACCGGCCGACCCGGACGATGGGTTTCTTCAGGCCCTGCAGCAGCACCAGGCTCATTTGCAGCAGGATCTTCAAGCGCCGCGCGATATTGTCCGACTCGCAGTCCTCGAAGCTTTCTGCGCAATCGCCGCCCTGGAGCAGAAACTGCTCGCCGCGTTGCGCCTGCGCCAGCTTGGCGGTCAACGCCTCGATTTCCCATGAGACGACCAGCGGCGGCAATCGGCTCAAAGAAGCGACCGCGCGCTGCAAGGCGGCCGCATCGGCATATTTGGGCTGTTGCGCTGCGGGCCGGCTTTGCCAAGTCGCAGGATGCCAATTCGTCAAGGCGGGAGTGGTTGTCATTGCGAGGATGCTAGCGTTGTACGCCAACCCAAGTCAAAATGCGCCCCCTCACTTTTGACCGTCGATAAATCGAGAATCGAACCATGAAGCACAGCAAGCCGCACGAATCCCTCGGACTCCAGGACATCAACGCCGGTGCGTGGTCCGGCAGCCACGGCTGGAGCACGGACACCAGCGGGCCGTTGATTGAATCGATCAACCCGGCGACCGGACAGCGTCTGGCGCAGGTGCGCGGTGCAACTCTCGCCGACTATGAACAAGTCATGAGTTCGGCAGTCGCCGCCGCGGCCGCCTGGAAGCGCGTGCCGGCGCCCAAGCGCGGCGAGGCTGTGCGCCAAATCGGCGAGGAGTTGCGCGCGTTCAAAGATGCGCTCGGCAGCTTGGTATCGATGGAAAACGGCAAGATCAAAGCTGAGGGCGATGGCGAAGTGCAGGAGATGATCGATATCGCTGATTTCGCGGTCGGACAAGCGCGAATGCTGTACGGCAATACCATGCACTCGGAGCGCGCGCAGCATCGCATGTACGAACAGTGGCATCCGTTGGGCGTCGTTGGCGTGATCTCCGCATTTAATTTTCCCGTCGCAGTCTGGGCTTGGAATGCATTCCTGGCGGCCATTAGCGGCAATGCGACCGTTTGGAAACCCTCGCCCAAGACCTCGCTGTGCGCACTCGCCGTGCAGAATATCTGCATTCGAGTGCTGCAGCGGCTTAGCTTGCCGCCCATATTTCAGATTTTCATCGATGCCGGCACCGATCTCGCCGGCCGGTTTGTCGACGATCGTCGTGTTGCGCTGGTGTCCTTTACGGGATCCACTCATGTGGGAAGGCAGATCGGGGTACGAGTCGCGCAACGTCTCGGCAAAAGCCTTCTGGAGCTGGGCGGCAACAATGCATTGATCGTCGACGAACACGCCAACTTGGACCTGGCGGTGCCCGCCATTGTCTTCGGCGCCGTCGGAACCGCCGGTCAGCGCTGCACAAGCACGCGTCGAGTGCTGGTGCATCGCTCGCGCGCTGCCGAACTCGAACGACGTCTGCTCGCCGCATACGCGCAGGTGCGCATCGGCGACCCGCTCGAGCCCGGCACCCTGATGGGCCCCTTGATCGATGCAGGAGCGGTTGCGCGCTATTCCGCCGCCATCGCCGCGGCGCAGGCCGAGGGTGGGCAAGTACTCTGGGGAGGGAAGGTGTTTCCCGGTCCTGGCAATTTCGTCGAACCCAGCATCATTCGCGCCAATGCCGGAATGGCCGTGGTACGCACCGAAACCTTCGCGCCGATTTTATACTTGATGAGCTTTGAGACGCTCGAGGAGGCCCTGGCGCTGCAAAACTCGGTGGCCTACGGCCTCTCGTCGGCTATATTTTCCGACAGTTTGCAGGCCACCGAACGGTTCTTGTCGGCGGACGGGAGCGACTGCGGCATCGCCAACGTCAATCTCGGAACCTCCGGCGCGGAAATCGGCGGCGCCTTCGGCGGTGAAAAGGACACCGGCGGCGGACGCGAGGCCGGCTCTGATTCTTGGAAGGCCTATATGCGGCGCCAGACCAATACCATCAATTGGAGCGGACAGATGGCGCTCGCGCAGGGAATACGTTTCGACGTGTGAATTTGAGCGGCGGGCATGGTCCGGGGGGACGGGAAGCTTCGAGGCCCGGAAGAACAGGGCCTCGAAGCTTCCCGTTCCCCTGGACCGTGCATGCGCGACGCTCAAGCTCACAGCGCTGGAGGACGAGTATCGAATGGCTGCCATCGGTAGACTGGCCTGATGCGCACCCGTTGGGTGGAAAATCAGGCGTCGTCGAACACCGCCGGTAGCACCGGCATGTGATATTGATCGGCCCGAGCTCTGGTCACAGAGGGTATGAAGAGTCTAGGCACTGCTGCCTTTCGTGCCTAGACTCTTCATACCCTCCCTGACCAGCGCTACAGACCGATCAATATCACTGTACCGACGCACTAGCGGCTAAGCCACGAATCGATTTCTGCGGCACGTTGCTCCAAGCGTGCTGCGGAAACCGGGCCTAACGTTTTCAATTCCTGGGCGTACAACGACACGCGATATTCCTCGATCCAGAAGCGTAATTCGGCGAGCTTTGGCGTCCAGCGCAATTCTGCGGCGAGGCGCTTCGCCAGGTCTTGATAGCGGGCTGACCACTGCTTGAGTTCCGCCACGACGTGCTTGGGTTCACTGCCGCGCGCCGAGTTGCGCTGCCAGCGCCGTTGTTCCGCCTTGAGATAACGCGGCAATTGGCGTAGCCAATCCAACGACGACGTATTGATGGTCGCGAAGTCGAGAAGCTCCTTGAGATGCCCGCGCGTTTCCTCGGCGGCATCCGCCAGCAGCCGGACACGCGAGTCATCCAGCGTCTGCCGCAGCCCGCTTGCCTCCTCCAGCCAACCTATGATCATCGCGCTCATCTGTTCGAGGCAGGGGTAGAGGCGCTCCCTGCCCTTGTCGACGGAGCCCTCGAACTCCGCCTTAATTCGCGGCGCTTCAGCCTCCGCGAAACAGGCGTTGCGGAATGTCAGCTGCAGCAGCGCATCGATGAGCGCATCGCTGTCAAGGTACGGGCTGGCGCGCAGCAGCAGCGAGACGGAACTGGCGATGGACTTGGCCAGATCCCGCGATTGACGCTCGAGCATTGCCCGCGCCAGGCGCACGGAGCCATCCCGCCAGGTGCGCTGTGCTTCCTCGGCGGACCATTCGTACTGCACGTGCAGTCCCGATGGCCGCCGCTCGAGCGTGGGAAACACCCAGACCGTGCCCTGCTCCAACATTAGCGGCAGTCGCTCGGGCAATTGATCGAGCTCAAAGCGGCGCCAGGTGCCGATATAGGCGGCGCGAGCGTGGCGTTCGAGCTCTGCGCGACCCGGCACCGCGCATTCGCGGCGCAACCGCTCAAGATCGGTGCCGTGCGCAATTTCACGGCCTTCTTGGATGACGTGTAGGTGCGGCGTCAAATGAACCGGCACGCCCGAGGGATCGAAACGCAGCAACGCTTCGGCAATGCCACGCCGCTCATTGAGCCAGGTTTTCAAATGCGCGGCATCAGCCGTCGCGCCGTGCGCGTCCGCGAGAAATGCCGCAGCGGTTGCCGCCACCGGAATCAGGCTGCGGCGCGCATCCTTCGGCAAGGAGCGCAGCAGTGCCTCGATGCGGGGAGCCGCCAGACCGGGGATCGCCGCATCAATCGCAGCGCGTGTCAAAGAAGGCAATGCCAGCAACGGCACCTTGAGGTTTGCGCCGTCCTGAGTTTCACCGGGAGCAAAGCGATATTCCACGGGCACCGTCAGCGCTTCGACGCGGGTATTTTCAGGAAATTGCGCCAACGCCATGGGCGTGGGCAGGCGCGCGAAAATGCGCTCCGGCGTAAGAGTCAGCGCATCGCGTTGTTGCGGCGAGAGGTGCCGATTGAAATGTTCCAAGGTCGCCGCACTCGATACCTGGCGCGGCAGGTGGGTATCGTAAAATTCGACAAAGGATTCCGCCGCATGCACCAGATCACGGGTACGCAGCCGCTCCTCCATCTGCTGTGCTTCCCTCACAGCGGCGTCGTTTGCCAGCAACCAGTCCGGCCGCTGCTTGAGCCGTTGATACACCAGGGCCTCGCGCGAGAATATGAGGCGCGACTCTTCCGGTGCGATGGGTCCGTAGTTCACGATACGCCCCGCGCTCAAGATGAGGCCGAAAAAGCTGATGCGTTCGCGCGCGACGACTTGCTCGCGCGTGTCGTCCCAGTCTGGTTCCAGGTATTCGCGCTTCACCAGGTGCGCAGCCGCGGATTCGATCCACATGGGCTCGACTTCTGCCACGCGCCGCGCGAACACGCGGGAGGTCTCGACGATGGCCGCGGCCATGACCCAGCGAGGACGGCGGCGTGCCAGCGGCGAGCCTGGGAAGATATGAAAATGCACACCCCGCGTGCCAAGGTAGGCACCATCCTCGCCGCGAGTGCCCACCATAGTGCAAAAGCCTGCAAGCAAGGCGCGATGCACACCCGTGTAACTCGCCTTCACGCGTTGCGCCACTATACCCAGCTCGCGCGCTCGATCCACAACCTGGGTATAAACATCGTCCCATTCGGACAACCGCAGCACCGACAAATGGCGCTCCTTGCACCAGCGGCGCAACTCGCGCCGTGGCCCTTCGCGCGCCGCGCGATATGCAGCCCATAATTTGAGCAGCGCGGAAAATTCCGACTTGGCGTCATCGAAGGCAGCGCCTTCCGGAGGATCGTCGCCGACGCGGACATCGGGCACACTCAAGCCCGAGACGATCGCCAGGAGTTCGCTCTCGGCGTGAAAGCGCTGGCTCTCCAGCAATGCCCTGCTCAAGCGCGGATCGAGGGGCAGCCGCGACATGCCTCTGCCGCGGCGCGTGATGCGGCGCTCATCATCGAGCGCCTGCAGTTCCTGCAACAGGCGATAGCCATCGTTGAGGGCGCGCGAATCGGGCGCATCGATGAAGGGAAAATCCTCCGCCTGCCCCAATCCGTCCGCCGCGAGGCGCAGCAACAGCGCCGCTAAATTGGTGCGCAGGATCTCGGGCTCGGTGAAGGCCGCGCGCTGCTCAAAATCCTCCTCGCTGTACAGCCGCATGCATAGGCCGGCGGCGAGCCGGCCGCAGCGGCCCTTGCGCTGATCGGCGCTGGCGCGGGACACCGCTTCGATGGGCAGGCGCTGCAGCCGATTGCGCACGCTGTAGCGGCTGATGCGCGCAAGACCTGAGTCAATGACGGCGCGGATGCCGGGCACGGTGATCGATGTCTCGGCAACGTTGGTCGACAGCACAATGCGCTGCCGAGAGCCGCGCTGAAAAATCCTGCTCTGCTGCTCCCAGGACAAACGCGAGTACAGGCTCAGTACCTCGACGCGCTCCCGAAGTTCGCGCTCGAGCAGCTCGCCCACATCGCGAATTTCGCGCTCACCCGGTAGAAACACCAGGATGTCGCCATTGCCGATCTCTCCGGGTTCGGTGGCGATTTCCTGATAAGCCTCGAGCACCGCGAGCGGCAGATCGGGGTCTTCATCTCCTTCCTCGGATTGCCGATAGCGCACTTCGATGGGATAGCTGCGGCCGCTGACCGTGATGATCGGCGCATCGTCGAAGAAGCGGGATACCCGCTCAACATCGAGAGTCGCCGAGGTCACAATGAGTTTCAGTTCCGGTCGGCGCGGCAGCAGCCGCTTCAGCACTCCCAGCAGCAAATCAACGTTGAGCGTGCGCTCGTGCGCTTCGTCAACTATCACGGTGTCGTAGCGGCGCAGCATCGGATCAGACGTCAATTCGGCGAGCAGCAGCCCATCCGTCAACAGCACCAGGCGCGTGGCATCCGACACCTGGTCCGCGAAGCGAACTTTAAATCCCACGCTGCGGCCGACCGGCTGGCCCAACTCGTCCGCTATGCGCGCCGCCAATGCTCGAGCGGCCAGACGCCGCGGCTGCGTATGAGCAATCAGCCCCGCAATGCCCCGACCCAGTTCGAGGCAGTATTGCGGCAACTGCGTGCTCTTTCCCGACCCGGTGTCTCCGGCAACAATGAGCACCTGCCGATCGGCCAGCACTTTTAGAATCGCCTCGCGCTGGGCGGTGATGGGCAAGCCGGGATCGTGGTTGAAGCGTAATTGCGCGGCTGCGCGCCCAGCGGCACGCCGCGCAGCGCTGTCATCATCGATCATCGCTTACTCGCCCCGCTTGACGGCTTGCCAGAGGTCCTCTTGCGCCGCGAGATCCAACTCGGAGAACACTTGCCCACGCTGTGCCGCGAGCGTCTCCATGCCACGGAAGCGACGCTCAAATTTCACATTGGCAGCGCGCAACGCCGCCTCGGCATCGACATTCAGCTTGCGCGCGAGATTTGCGGCCGCAAACAACAAATCGCCGACTTCCTCGAAAATCTCGGCCGATCCTTGCGGCGAGGCGTCCGCCGCCGCGCGCACCTCTGACAGTTCCTCATCGACCTTGTCGGCGCATTGGCCGGGATGCTCAAAATCAAATCCGACGCGCGCGGCCCGTTTGCTGAGCTTGTAGGCGCGCAGCAGCGCCGGCAACGCGTTCGGCACCCCTTGCAGTGCCGAAACTCGCGCCGCGCCGCGCTCCTCAGCCTTGATATCCTCCCAGGCGGCGGATTGCGCGGATAGACTTAAGGGCCCGCCATTGCCGAACACATGGGGATGGCGCCGCGTGAGCTTGTCGCAAATCGCGCCTGCGACTGCTTCAAAATCGAACTGACCGGACTCGCTTGCCATCTGCGAATGGAACACCACTTGAAATAATAGATCTCCCAGTTCGTCCTTGAGACCGCCCAAGTCGCCGCGTTCTATCGCGTCAGCCACTTCGTAGGCTTCCTCGATGGTATAAGGCGCGATACTGGCGAAGGATTGCCGCTGATCCCAGGGACAGCCGTCAGGCGAGCGCAGCCGCGCCATGATCGCGAGCAGTTCGGTCATGCGGGCACTCATGTCGGCCGCACAGCGCGCGCCTGGGGCCGCGGCGCCAACAGCCGCCTTCTCAAAGTCATCAGCATACCCGCCGTGGCGCCCCAGATATTGCGGTCGCCGTAGGGTATGTCGTGAATATCGACCGTCAATTCGCCAATGTTGCGCTGGCGCGATTTGTGATTGGCGGCGTCGAGTATGTAGTCGAGCGGCACTTCGAACACATCATGCACTTCCGCGGCCGCGATCTTGAGCTGATAGCGGGGACTCACGAAACCCACCACCGGCGTCACTCGAAACCCCGAGATCACCACGTGATCGGGCAAATAGCCGGCGAATTCCACCAGCTCCGAACTCAGTCCGATTTCTTCGAAGCTTTCTCGCAACGCCGCGTGCCAGGCATCGGCATCCTGCGGCTCGATGCGTCCGCCGGGAAAACTTATCTGCCCGGCGTGATCTTTCAGCGTGCTTGCGCGCTGCGTCAGCAACACCGTCATGCCGGCATCCCGCTCAACCAGCGGAATCAGCACCGCTGCCGGCGTACGGCGCGTCGTCAATGTCGCCCGCACGCGCGCGGCGACCTCCGGCGGTGCTGCGCTAAGCCAGTGCAAGTCTTCCTCAGGCGTCGAAGGCGCGAGATCCAGCGCATCGCGGATATGCTGTTTGGTATAGAGCGAGTCCATCGTTAAATTCAGCCGGCGGCACCCTTGATGCCTCCCTCGGTGAGGGATTTTGGATCCAATAGCCGCCGCAGTTCATCGACGCTCAAGTCGGTCATTTCCGCGGCCACATCCAAGATGGGCCGTCCTTCCCGATAGGCTTTTTTCGCGATCGCCGCGCCTTTCTCGTAGCCGATAATAGGATTCAGCGCGGTCACCAGGATGGGGTTGCGCGCAAGTGCATCCTGGATTCGTGCACGGTTGACCGTAAATCCGGCGATTGCGTGCTCTGCCAAATTGCGGCAGCCGATGGCCAGCAGCTCCATGCTCTGCAGAAGATTGTAGGCAATCACCGGCAGCATGACGTTCAGCTGAAAATTTCCCGACTGTCCCGCGACCGTGATGGTCGAATCGTTGCCGATGACCTGCGCGGCAATCATGGTCACGGACTCGGCCACCACAGGATTGACCTTGCCCGGCATGATGCTGCTGCCGGGCTGCAGCGCCGGCAGCGCGATTTCCTCCAAACCCGCCAGGGGACCGCTGTTCATCCAGCGTAGATCATTCGCGATCTTCATCAAGCTGACGCTCAATACCTTGAGCTGGCCTGAGAGTTCCACGGCGGTGTCCTGACTCGCCAGCGCCTCGAAATAATTCTCGGCAGGCCGGAATGCAATCCCGCTGCGCTTGGCCAAGTGCCGCGCAAAAACGGCGCCGAACTGCGCTCTTGCGTTGATGCCTGTGCCCACGGCCGTGCCGCCCTGCGCCAGGGCATGCAGCCGTGGCGTCACCGCCGCCAAGCGCGCTTCGCAGGAGGCAATCTGCGACTGCCAGGCGCCGATCTCCTGTGCCAGCGTAATGGGCATCGCATCCATCAGATGCGTGCGGCCGGTCTTGACGATGCCGGCAAACTCCGCGCCACGCTCGCCCAAGATCTTCTGCAATTGCTCGAGCGCCGGCTGCAATTGTCGCCGCAACAGCAGCGCCGCGGAGACGTGGATCGCGGTCGGCACCACGTCGTTGCTGCTTTGACTCATGTTCACTTGGTCATTTGGATGAACCGCCGCGCCAAGCGCGCGGGATGCCAGCGAGGCAATCACTTCATTGGCATTCATGTTGCTGCTGGTGCCGGAACCGGTCTGAAATACATCCACCGGGAATTGATCGTCGTATGCGCCCGACGCCACCTCGAGCGCAGCTTCCTGAATTGCGATGGCAATGGTTCCGGGAAGATCACCCAATTCGGCATTGGCCCCGGCTGCGGCATACTTGATGAGCGCCAGCGCCTCGATAAAGGCACGCGGCATGCGCAGTCCGCTCGGCGGAAAGTTTTCGATCGCGCGTTGCGTCTGGGCGCCCCACAACGCCTCGGCAGGCACATCGAGCGATCCCAGGCTGTCGCGCTCGACGCGGGTAGTTGCTGTCATCGCGCCTTACTCCGCAGGATCAGGGTTGTTTACGGTAGAATTGCCTATTCTACCACTCAAGCCGCCGGCGCTCCGATGTCCACCTCTTTGTCAGACGCTCTATCTCCCCTTGATGGCCGATATGCGGGCAAACTCGCCGACGTGCGCCGGATATTCAGCGAAGGCGGCCTCATGCGCGAGCGGGTCCGCGTCGAGTGCGCCTGGTTTCTCGCGCTTGCAGAGGGTCCCGCGGCCCACGCGCTCGCCAAGCTGCCGCTCCCCGCGCGCGAGCTGCTCACAGCGCTTGCGAGCAATCCGCAGTCAACCGATGTCGCCGCCATAAAGCAAATCGAGGCGCGCACCAACCATGACGTCAAGGCCGTCGAATATTGGCTGCGCGCGCAACTCGAGGCACGCGGCGCGACGCCGCCTGAACTGGAGTGGATGCATTTTGCCTGCACTTCGGAGGACATAAACAATCTCGCTTACGCGCTGATGCTCAAGCAGGCGCGCGAGAGCTTGTTGCTGCCCATGCTGAAGGGCTTAGGGTCCACCCTGGATGCGCTCGCGAATCGCTACGCAAACGTCGGAATGTTGGCGCGCACGCACGGGCAGACAGCGACGCCGACAACCGTTGGAAAAGAACTTGCCAACGTTGCCGCTCGCCTCGAGGTGCAGCGCAGCGGCATCGAGCGCGTCGCCATCCTCGGCAAAATGAACGGCGCCGTCGGCAATTTCAATGCCCACGTCGCGGCTCTGCCTCGGGTGGATTGGCCGGCATTCAGCGCGGCATTCGTCGGGTCGCTGGGGCTGCAATCAAACCGTCATACTACGCAAATCGAGCCGCACGATTGGATCGCGGAGTATTGCCACGCGCTGATGCGCGCGAACACCGTCCTGTTGGATTTTTCCCGCGATATGTGGAGCTATATATCGCTCGGCTATTTCAAGCAGCGGCTGGTTGCAGGGGAAGTCGGCTCATCGACCATGCCCCACAAGGTCAATCCAATCGATTTCGAAAACGCGGAAGGCAATCTAGGGTTGGCCAATGCACTGTTAGGCCACTTCGCGGACAAGCTTCCCGTGTCGCGCTTGCAGCGCGATCTGACCGACTCGACGGTCCTGCGCAATGTCGGCGTGGCGATCGGGCATTCGGTGCTCAGTTTCAGGTCCCTTGCGACTGGACTCGAGAAGATTGAGCTGGATGCGGCGCGCGTGGCCGATGACCTGAATCGCGCGTGGGAGGTACTAGGCGAGGCTGTGCAAACTGTGATGCGCGCCCATGGCATTCCGGACGCCTACGATAAGCTCAAAACCTTCACGCGAGGCCGGCCGGTGGATGAGCAAGCCATGCGCGAATTCATCGCCTCCCTCGCCTTGCCGGCCGAGGAAAAGGCTCGTCTGATGGCACTGACGCCGGCGACTTATGTAGGGTTGGCGCCAAAGCTGGCGCTACGCTAGGGACCTTCCTAAGAGCCTTTCTGAATGGCTCAGGGTTGCTTGAAACGTGACGCAGTTAGCACGGGGCTGCACGGCGCAAACGGTACTATCAAGCTCAAAGTACGCGGGGTCAGGGTCAAGCTTATGGCGGGTAACACAGAAGAACGCTCAAAACCAGCGGCGGCGGACAAAGTATCCGTGCCCGGCGGCGAGGCTTCTATGGGTTCGGGTACCCGGACCATTTTGAGCACGATGCCCGAGGTTCGCGACGCGAGCCTGAAAGTCGCCAAGTCCGCGCAGCGCCTGTTGTCGATTTTTACGCAAGATTTGGAACCTCTGGTGTACGGCGAGGAACCTTTCCTCGAAGCCATCAAGCGGCTGGTACTGGCACGCTCCTATGCCAAAGTCAGGGTATTGCTTGCCGACCCTTCACGCGCGATGGTTGACAACAATCGCTTCCTCGCACTGGCCCGCCGCCTGACCAGTTGCATCGATCTGCGTGCAATGAGCCCGGAATACCCGGCCAGCGCCGGCGCCTTCATCATCGCCGACGACAAAGCACTCGTGTATCGCTTGCAAGCGGACCGTTGGGATGGAATATCCGACATGAACGATCCCGCCGTCGTGCGCCGCTACTTGAACTTCTTCGATGAAGTGTGGCAAACGAGCATGCAAGAATCGCAAATGCGGCAAATGCTCATGTAAAGCCTGGGCTGCCGCATTGCCCGTATAATGGGCGGATGCAGCAGCACCTGCCAAATTCCCCCTCTAAAGGCACAGTCATCGTCGGCATGTCGGGCGGCGTTGATTCCGCCGTCGCGGCCCTGTTGCTGCGCGATGCGGGCTTTTCGGTGCAGGGCCTGTTCATGTCCAATTGGGACGATGACGACGCCTACTGCACGACCGCGGCGGATTTCCAAGATGCGCGACGCGTTTGTGAAGTTCTAGGCATTGCACTGCATCGCGTCAGCTTCGCGGAGCAATATCGAGAACGCGTTTTCAGCCTGTTCTTGCGCGAGTATGCGGCGGGCCGCACCCCGAACCCGGACGTTCTTTGCAATCGGGAAATCAAGTTCGGCATCTGTTTGGAGTACATGCAGCGTCTGGGCGCCGACTGGATCGCGACCGGCCACTACGCGCAAGTCCGACACTTAAACCCCTATCCTGAATTGCTGAAGGCGGTGGATTCCGCCAAGGATCAGAGCTATTTCCTGCACAGCGTCGCGGTCTCTGCGCTGTCCAAGACCCTTTTTCCCCTTGGCGACCTGAAGAAGGCGCAGGTCCGCGCCATGGCGCATGCCGCCGGCCTGCCGGTATTCGACAAGCCGGATAGCACCGGCATCTGTTTCATCGGCGAGCGCCCGTTCCAGGAATTTTTGAGCCGCCATCTTCGCACCGAACCGGGGCCCATCGAGACGACGGACGGTCGAATCCTCGGCGAACACGCAGGTCTCGCCCTCTACACGCTCGGTCAGCGTTCCGGCCTGAAGATCGGCGGGCGCGCCGGCGCTGCCCCGGCGCCCTGGTATGTCGCGGACAAAGTCATGGCCCGCAACGCGCTCATAGTGGTGCAGGATCAGAATCATCCTTTGCTCCTGTCGGACGGCTTCAGCGTGGAACAGATGCATTGGATCAATCCCGGCGATGCGGGTGCTGCGACCGCGTGTGCGGTAAAGACGCGCTATCGGCAGAATGATTTGGCCTGCGTGCTGCATTCGAGCGCCGAGGGCTGGCGTGTCACTTTGGATCGCCCGGCGCGCGCGGTGACGCCGGGCCAGTACGCCGTGTTCTATCGAGGCGAGCGCTGTCTCGGCGGAGGCATCATCGCGGCTCGCTTCAATTCCGAGCTCGCGCCCGAAGCCGGAAGAATCACTTATAATTCTCTTTTTTCGATGGAGGGGTCATGACGGACAGCTTCAAGGCGCGAACGACGCTCAAGGTGGGCGCGCAACAATACGACATCTTAAGTCTCGCGGCGCTCAAGTCGCACAACGTTGACCGCCTGCCCTTTTCATTGAAGGTATTGCTCGAGAATCTGCTGCGATTCGAGGACGGCGTCAATGTTACAAAGGCCGACATCGAGGCGCTGCTCAAGTGGGAGCCGAAGGCCCTGCCGAGTCATGAGATCGCCTTCACGCCCGCGCGGGTGATCATGCAGGATTTCACCGGCGTGCCCTGCATCGTGGATCTTGCCGCCATGCGCGAAGCGATTGTGAAGCTCGGCGGCGATCCGCAGAAGGTCAACCCGCTGGCACCCGCGGAACTGGTGATCGATCACTCGGTGCAAGTGGACGAATACGGCGCCGCCAATTCGCTGCAGCACAACAACGAGATTGAATTCCAGCGCAACGGCGAACGCTACATGTTCCTGCGTTGGGGGCAAACCGCGTTCAGCAATTTCAAGGTTGTGCCGCCGAACACCGGCATCGTGCATCAAGTCAACATCGAACGGCTCGCGCGCGTTATTTTTTCAGACGAGTCCGGCGCCAAGAAGGCGGCCTATCCGGACACACTGGTCGGCACCGACTCGCACACCACGATGGTCAATGGATTGGGAGTGTTGGGCTGGGGCGTCGGCGGCATCGAGGCCGAAGCGGCCATGCTGGGTCAACCGGTCACCATGCTGATACCTCAGGTCATCGGTTTCAAGCTCACCGGCGCCTTGCCGCCGGGCACGACGGCGACCGATCTCGTTCTGACTGTGACTGAGATGTTGCGCAAGAAGGGAGTGGTCGATAAGTTCGTCGAATTCTTCGGCGATGGCCTCAAAGGCTTGCCGCTCGCCGACCGCGCCACGATTGCGAACATGTCGCCGGAGTTCGGGTCCACCTGCGCGATTTTCCCCATCGACGAAGAGACCATCCGCTACCTGGAATTGACCGGCCGATCCGCCGAGCAAATTGCGCTGGTTGAGACGTACGCCAAGGCTCAGGGCTTATGGCGTGTCAATGGCGCGCCGCAAGCGGACTACACCGATGTGGTCGAGCTGGACCTGTCGACGGTCGAACCATCCCTTGCGGGGCCGAAGCGCCCTCAAGACCGGGTGCCGCTGACCAAGGCGAAGAGCGTCTATCGCAGCAGCGTTAAGAAAATGGCCGAGGAGCGCACGCAGAAAAATCCGAAGGCCACCGGAAGCGCGCCGGCCAAAGTTGGTGATGCGAGCTTCGAGGTCAAGGATGGCGCGGTACTGATCGCGGCGATCACCAGTTGCACCAACACCTCGAATCCCGCGGTGCTAGTGGCCGCAGGACTGCTCGCTCGCAACGCGCGGAAACTTGGTCTCAACGTCAAGCCCTGGGTGAAGACTTCTCTCGCGCCGGGTTCGCGCGTGGTAACGGATTACCTGACCAAAGCCGGTCTGCTGCACGACTTGGAGCAACTCGGCTTTTATACGGTGGGTTACGGCTGCACCACTTGCATCGGCAACTCCGGACCCTTGAAGCCCGAGATCTCTGAAGCCGTTAGAACAGGCGATGTGGTCGCTTGCGCGGTGCTATCCGGCAATCGTAATTTCGAGGGCCGCGTGCATCCCGAGATCAAGATGAATTTTTTGGCCTCGCCGCCGTTGGTGGTCGCCTATGCGCTCGCAGGCAGTCTGGATATCGACATCACCACCGAGCCCCTTGGCACCGGCAAAGACGGCAAGCCGGTATATCTCAAGGATATTTGGCCGAGCACGAAGGATGTGGCGGCCGCGGTCGGCTCTTCGGTTGACTCAGCCATGTTCAAGAAGGGCTACGCCAATGTATTTTTGGGCGATGCCAACTGGGCGGCGATCAAGACTCCGGCAGGAAAGATTTATTCCTGGGACGGAAAATCAACATACGTGAAGAATCCGCCCTACTTCGAGGGCATGACGATGACGCCGGCACCGATGGTCGACATCAAGGGCGCCCGCGCGCTCGCCGTGCTGGGCGATTCGGTCACCACCGATCACATCTCGCCGGCCGGCAACATCTCAAAATCCAGCCCCGCGGCCAAGTACCTCATCGCCCAGGGCGTTCAAGCCGTGGATTTCAACTCCTACGGCGCGCGCCGCGGCAATCACGAAGTCATGATGCGCGGCACGTTCGCCAATATCCGCCTGCGCAACTTGCTGTTGCCCGGCACCGAAGGCGGCGTCACGTTGCACATTCCGAGCGGTGAGCAGATGTCGATTTTCGATGCCTCGGTGAAATACAAAGCAGCCAACACGCCGCTGGTGATTCTCGCCGGCAAGGAATATGGCACGGGCAGCTCGCGCGATTGGGCTGCCAAGGGCACGATGCTTTTGGGCGTGAAAGCGGTGATCGCGGAAAGTTTCGAGCGCATTCACCGCTCCAATCTGATCGGCATGGGCGTGCTGCCGCTTCAATACAAAGACGGACAGAATGCACAAAGCTTGGGGTTAAGCGGCAAGGAGTCCTTCGAGATCGTGGGGCTGAACCGGGGCGCGGCGAAAACCGTCAAAGTCATCGCCAAGACGGATGCCGGCAAAACCAT
>Ga0210387_10000896_pt1 | contig 21880 bp, 24 predicted proteins | sample IncBWC7OmetaG_FD_160108 | JGI IMG/M metagenome (GOLD analysis project Ga0210387, IMG submission 160108) | Forest soil microbial communities from Barre Woods Harvard Forest LTER site, Petersham, Massachusetts, United States - Inc-BW-C-7-O ...
CACCTCGCTGCCCAGCCATCCCACACCCGCGCCGTTGCGATAGCGGTCCGGTAAATCAGCGGCTGTAATCGTCTGCGCAGGAAACAGAATCGCCAGCCGTTCCAGCAAGTTGGCCAGCTCGCGCACATTGCCGGGCCAGCGATTGCGGGCGAGACAATTCATCGCGCTCTGGTCGAACTGAATCGCCCGGCCGGCGCTGTGGCCCTGCCGCTGCACCAGATGCTCGATCAACACCGGCAAATCATCGAGTCGTTCGCGCAGCGGCGGCATCTGCAGCGGGAACACGTTCAGCCGGTAGTACAGATCCTCGCGGAAACGGCCCGCAATGATGGCCGCATCCAGGTCACGATGCGTCGCGGCGATGATGCGCACATTGCAGCGGATGGTCTTGTTGCTGCCGACGCGTTCGAAACTGCGCTCCTGAAGTACCCGCAGCAATTTCACCTGCATTTGCAGCGACATGTCGCCGATCTCGTCCAGGAACAGCGTGCCGCCCTCGGCAAACTCGAAGCGGCCCAGCCGCGTTGACAGCGCGCCTGTGAATGCGCCTTTTTCATGGCCGAAGAGCTCGCTTTCCAACAGGTCGGCGGGTATGGCGCCGCAGTTCACCGGCACGAAAGGGTGCGCCGCGCGGCCGGACAGCTCGTGAATGTGGCGTGCCACCATTTCCTTGCCGGTACCGGACTCGCCCAGGATCAATACGTTGGTATCAAACGGCGCGACCTGCTCAATCAAGCGGTGGACTGCGCGCATCGCCTTGGATGCGCCGCTCGGACGGAATCGATGGGTGCCAGGTTGCGTCGGGTGACCGCTGCGCACGCTTTGCGCCTGATTCAGCACCGCAGACAGCCGGCGTTGCTTGACCGGCTTTTCTAAGTGAAACCATGCCACATCAGTGCTGGTCTCGGCGATTTTGGGGAGGCCATCGGCGCTGATGCAAATGACGGGAAGCGGTTGGCGCATGGCGCGAAGCTGCGTCACCAGCTCAGGACCCAGTGCCGTAACGGTCTCGCGCCGCGCAATCACGGCCACGCACTCCGACGTGTTGCAGTGCGCCGACGAGCTCAACTCGGCTAGATCGCGGATCAGAACCGGTTCAATGTCCAAAAAATGCAGAAGAGCCTGGAGCGCCGTCGCCTCCGAATCTGAGGGCTCGATCACAATTACTTTCGCTTCAACCACGACTGGGACTCCTTCCCATTTATCAAAGTGTGACGGAGTGCACACATCTCGGGTTCCGTCTTAAGCTTTTGGTGTAACCCTTTGACATAGCTCAATCAATTTCGAGCACCGGGACATACTAACTGATGAACTTGAGATAAAAGCAGTTGGCAAACCCCCGCAAAGATAGTAGGGGCTTCCCGCAAAAAGGCAGGCAGTGTTATTCCTGTTAGAGCGCTAAGGGTTCTACGCGCCCGCGTGTTTTGCTCCGGCGACCAAGCGCCGATGATGTCGAAAGATCAACTTCTCGAGCATGTCGACGACCGCCTCGCTCAGTCCGACGAAACGAAACCGTGTGGCGCGCGCGCCATCGATCGCCGCCTCGCCGGCCACGATGCTCGGAATCTTGAGCGGCTGCGGTAGTGCCGAGTTGATGTAAACCGACAGCAGGCCGGTGGCCTTAGGTTCAGCGGCGTGCTCCCCGAACCACTCCATTGCGCGCGGGGACATGCGCACCCGCTCCGCCGGCGGCAAGCCGCTGCTGCGCAGCGCGAGTTCGGCGGTCAGGCGCAACAGAATATTGACCTTGTACTCGAGGCGCTGCAGCTCGTGCAGCAGGGCGGGTGATTCGTCCTTGAGTGCCTCATGCACCCGCACCTCGTCCAAGGAGGACTCGGCGCCAAGCAACTGGTGATTGTCCGAGTTGAGCCGCGCGAGCTGCGCACCCTCCGCGAGAATCCCCGGTGTCCAGACCACCGGCAGAGATTCCTCGAATATCAAACCATCGCCCAGAAATGGTTCAGGCATGGCTCCCTGGCCTTTTGAATATGACTCTTAGCGCCGCGGCCGATTGTCGGAATAGGCTGCGACCGCCCGCCGGCCCACAACCGCCATATCGAGATCGCGGCCCTTGCCGCGCCGCTGATGCTCCAACAGTCCAATCGCTCGGTCGTTTGTCGCGTTAATCTGCGCAAGCAACGCTTGGTCAGCTGCGGATACCTGCCTTGTGGTGCTGCGGAAGGACTTTAACAGTTCCATTCGCTCGAGGTCGAGGGACGCTAAGAATGGCAAGTCGCCTTTTTCCGCGGCGCTCAGCATGTCATGAGACAGAGCCAATGCACGCGCCAAGCCTGGGTTGCCCTGGTCGCTGCTCATCGGGGCTCGACGATCTGATCCCAGCCGGTTTTCACCTTTTGGACCAGTGACGCCACCTCGGCAACTATGCTCGCATCATTGGTGACGTTGGCATGGGTGAGGCGCGCCAGCATGTACACATATAAAGCACGCAGATTCTCGGCAATCTTTTGCCCACGTTCCATGTCGAGGGTGTTGTTGAGCTGATCGATCAGACGGATCGCCTTGCCCATGGCCTTGCCCTTGGCAATCACGTCATTGAGCGGCATGTTGTTTTGGATTCGGCCCATGCAGCCCTGCGCCGTCGCGAGATGCGTCAGAATCTGTTCGAACATGATTTGCACCAGCCTTGCGGGGCTGGCGTCTGCCACCAATCCGTGGCTGCGGACCGAGCGGTACTGAGCCGCTCCTCGTTGCGAATTCATGGCTAGCCGCTGGTGCCTAAGTTGCCGCTGCCCAGGCTGGTGTTGCTCTGCGAGGTGCCGGAAGCCGCGTTCGCCGAGGGATTGAATTCGGCGTTCAAGTAGGTCTGTGTCTGTTTCAACAGCGCGACTGCCGTATCCATCGCGTTGTACTCGGCGGTAAGGCGAGCCGAATACGCTGCCATTTGTGCGGCGAGTGCGGTCTGCTGCTTGGAGACATTGGTCAAACCGGTTTGCAAACCCTGATTGATGGTATCCAGCAAGCCACCGGGTTTCGTATAGCCATCGACCAAATTGCTGATCTGCGTGGCAATGCCGTTGGCGCCGCCGAGCAGGCTGCCCACCGAGGCGAGGCTGGCGCTCAACGCGTTTCCGAGCGTCGTGTCATTGCTGGTATAGGTGCCGTCAGTACCGGCGGTGATGCCGAGGTCGGTCAGCGATTTGACGCCGCCGCTGCCGTTCGTGAACTTGCCCAGAATATTCTGCAATTGATTTTGAAACGCCTCGAGGGTGGCGTTGCCGTTCAATGGGCCCGCTTGCTGCGTGGACGGATCGTAGCTGGTCAGGGTTTGAATGCTGCTGAGGACACCGTTCACCGCGGTGACAAAGCCGTCGATTGCCGTCTGCGCCGTGGAGGTGTCCGGGCTCACCGTCAGAGTCGTCGAGATGCCCGGGGCGGACGCCTGCTGCAAATTGAGGGTCACACCGCTGACGGCATTTGCGACGACATTGCTGCCGCTGGTCGCCGCGAAACCGTTGATCGTGTAGTTGGCGTCTTGCGCGGGCACGGTCGTCAGAGCGAGCGATGCCAAGCCGCCGTCGCCGCCGGACGGGGTAACCGTGATCTGATTGGCCTGCCCGGTGCTGGTTCCAGTCAGCACCAGCCGCGAGCCGCCGGTGGTCGTGATCACGCTTGCGCTCACGCCGACGTTTGGCGTCGAATTGATGGCAGCTGCGATGCCGGCAAGGGTGTTGTTGGTCGAATCGATGTTGATCGCGGTCGAGGAACCGCCGACCGCGATGGTTAATGTACCCGTGCCGATGGCGGCCGTGCCCGACAAGGGCGCCGAGGTCGCCGTCGCAACCGTCGCCAGATTGTTCACCAGCAATGTGTATGTGCCGGCGACGGCATCTGAGCTGGTGGTCGCGGTGGCAATGTTCTTGTCGGCGACCGTGGCCGCAAATGCCGCCAGCTGGCTGGGATCTTCCAGCGCCGGCAGCGAGAGCTTCAAGGTATCAAGTGCAGAGGTAAACGATCCGTACGCCGAAACCTCAGAGTCGAGCGTGTTTTGCTGATTCGTGAGTTGGCTGGTCTGCGCCGCACCGAACGCCGTGGTGAGCGAAGACACGATCGCACCGATATCCAATCCCGACCCGATGCCGGTTGAGGTGATCAGGGCGCTGGCACTCGATGGAGTGCCGCTCGACGAGGTGGGAGAAATGACTGAACTCATAGGTTTTACGTCCGCGCGTTACATTGCCCAATTTATCGGCAACTTCTCGCCAGACTTAAGCAAGCGGCGTACCAAGAACGGTCAGGGACCAAAGCTTAGGCGTGCTTATCGACGATCACGCCTGAAATGCCGACGCTGCGCGCCAGGGCCGCGAATTCGCTGGCCGGGAATTCGGCAATAACTTCGCCGTTAGCCGGATTGACCTGCTGGATGAGCCTGCCGCCCGAATCCGGATCGACGCGAAACTGATCGGGTTTGCCCGAATCGTTGAGATATTTATTGAGCAGCTGGACCTGCGCCTGCAGGTTGGGCGCCGCCGGCGGTGCCGCGGGCCTGCCGCTTGGCGGCAAAACCTTGCCGCTGCGTTGAACTGCAACAGTTGTAGGCGCCTGACTTCCGTGCACTGGGCTTATCGCCGGTATCTTTACCGGTTGTCCGTCACTAGCCATGATTACACCTATTTACCTACTGCCCTACCTCTGTCGTGCTCGAACTCCATTCGAAGACCATGGCCCGACCGCTATCGGTCGAGCCATGGGATTTTTCTACACTCTCGAAGCGATCTGCTCTTATTGCAGAAGCTTGAGAATCAGCTGGGGCTGCTGGTTGGCTTGTGCCAACACCGAGATACCCGCCTGTTCCAACACCTGAGACTGGGTCAGATTCGCCGTTTCCGCGGCAAAGTCTGCATCCTGAATGGTGCTGCGCGACTGGGTCAGGTTCTGTGCAGTGGACTGCAGGTTACCGACCGCGGCCGTGAAGCGATTCTGGATGGCGCCCAATTGACTCTGGAAAGCGCTGACCGTTGCCAGGGCCGAATCGACCGACTCGATGGTCTTGTTCGCACCGTCCACCGTCTGCACGTTCTGCTGCGACAGCGTTGAGTTGGCACTCAGCGAGGTCGTCGTGGCGGTTAAGCCCACGGCGCCCAGATCCGCTGCGCTCGTCCCACCGATCGTGATCTGCGCGCCGGCCGTCAAGGAGACCGTGCCGCGATACGTGGCATTGGGTACAGCGGCCGACAGGCCACCCGCCGCGTCGCCGCCATAGCTCTGAGCGACTGTGATGTTGCTGCCGTCCGCCGCCGTCAGGGTCAGGCCGCTAGCGCCGATTGAGGCGGTTACGCCGCCGTCCTGCGAGGAGACCTGGTTGATCTGCGCCGCGATGGCCGACGTGCTTATGCCGGTACCGACGGCCACTCCGCCGAATACCGCGACTCCGTTGATGGACAGATTGTAAGTTCCCGTGCCCAGGGCGCTGGTCGCACCCGCAAAGGCGGCGTCGGTAACGGTCGTCGTGGCCGATGCCGTCAGACCCGAAGCCCCGGCCGCGTTGAAGGCGGCTGCCTTGGCAAATGCCGAGGTGCCATCCTGGTAGGAGACTGCGGTCGCAAAGGTAGAACTCGAAGCGACGCTCACGGCCTGGCCGCTGCCGACCTTGATGGTCAGTGCGCCGGTGGCGCCGGTCGTGGCAACCGCTCCGCCCGCAGTGGATCCGAGCGCCGTGCCCGTCGCCGTTGCGGTCTCACCGATCTGGTTCGCACCCACGCCCTGGGCGAGGTTGATGGTGATCGTGTTGCCCACGTTCGCGCCGACCTGGTAGGTCGTATTGCCGCTCGAACCGTTGAGCACGTTCAAACCGTTGAACGTGGTCTGCTGCGCGATCTGGGTGATTTCAGCAATCTGCTGCTGCACTTGATTGTCGAGCGCCTGACGGTCCGACGAGCTGTTCGAGCCGTTGGCCGCTTCGACCGCCAATGTGCGGATGCTCTGCAGGTTGTTGACGATGGTGTTCAGAGCGCCCGCAGTAGTCTGGGCTTCTGACACGGCATCGTTCGCATTGCTGACGGCCTGATTGGTGCCGTTGATCTGCGTGGTGAATTGCTGGCTGATCGCAAGGCCGGCGGCGTCGTCGGCGGCGCTATTGATGCGCAAACCCGAAGACAAACGCTGCAAGGACTGCGACAGGCTGGCTTGTGAACTCGTCAGATTGTTCTGCGCGTTCAGCGAGCTGATATTCGTATTTAAGACTAGTGACATTGATGACTCCTGAAAGTTTAACCACCGGCCCCTCTTAGGCCCTATGTGTTCACTTCACCCACTTGGGCGGACCGGTGACACATTCAAAGTCTTTATCGGACCGCGGCGCGGGTTCTTGAGGCGCCGGGGGCTTTTTTGGGTGGGGTTTTAGTTGAGCCAAGTCGCAGATTTTGCGAGTTGGAATTTGACAGTGCGAAATGGCCGAAAACCCAGCGGAATCACCGCTGACGCCTATATATCGGCCTCCCGGGGCCAAATTGAAGCCCCAAATTGCAGGCGCCTTTGGAGTACAATTCGGCCCCCTTCGCCACCGTCGAAATAGCGTGAAATCCGTCAAACGCAAAAGCCCCAAGGTGGGCTTTGTAAGCCTTGGCTGTCCCAAAGCACTGGTCGATTCCGAACGTATCCTGACGCGCCTGCGCGCGGAGGGTTACGAAGTGGCGCCCAGCTATGCTGCCGCAGATCTGGTGGTAGTTAACACTTGCGGTTTCATCGATTCCGCGGTGGATGAGTCGCTGGACGCCATTGGCGAGGCGTTGGCTGAAAACGGCAAAGTCATCGTCACCGGGTGCCTGGGCGCCCAGCCGCAGAAAATTCTCGACCGGCATCCCCAGGTGCTCAAGATCACCGGCCCCCAGCGTTATGAGGAAGTGGTCGCTGCGGTGCATCAATACCTGCCGCCGAAACATGAACCCTTCGTCGACCTGGTCCCGGAGCAGGGCATCAAGCTGACGCCGCGTCACTACGCATATTTAAAGATCTCCGAAGGCTGCAACCATCGCTGCAGTTTCTGCATCATCCCTTCGATGCGCGGCGACCTGGTCAGCCGGCCTGTCGGCGAAGTGCTGCGCGAAGCCGAACAGCTGGCGCGCGCGGGCGTGAAGGAAATCCTGGTGATCTCTCAGGATACGAGTGCGTACGGCGTGGACCTGAAATATGCAGCGCAGCCCTGGCGCGACGTGCAGCGCCGTGCCCGCTTCTATGACCTGGCTGAAGCGCTGGGCGAACTGGGCGTGTGGATCCGGCTGCACTATGTCTATCCCTATCCGCATGTCGATCAAGTGATCGAGCTCATGGCAAAAGGCTCGGTGCTGCCCTATCTGGACATTCCCTTTCAGCATGCCAGCGCTCGGATCTTGAAATTGATGAAGCGTCCGGCTGCGGCGGAAAACACCCTGGAGCGCATCGCGGCGTGGCGGCGCGTGGTTCCCGACATCACCATTCGCAGTACCTTTATCGTGGGTTTCCCCGGCGAAACCGACGCGGACTTTGAAGAGCTGCTGGCCTGGCTGCGTGTGGCGCAGCTCGATCGCGTCGGTTGCTTCGAGTACTCGCCGGTCGAAGGCGCGGCGGCCAATGCGCTGAAGGAAACCACGGTACCGCCAGAACTCAAGGCGGAGCGCCGCGCGCGTTTTATGGAGCTCGCGGCCGAGATCAGCGCCAAGCGCCTGAAGCAAAAAATCGGCCGCCGAATGCAGGTGCTGATCGATCGCGTCGATCGCGATGGCGACGTTGCCATAGCCCGCTCCTCCAGCGATGCACCCGAAATCGACGGCACGGTTCGCATTGCCGGCGTGCGCAGCGCGGCCGGCATCCTCACCGTGGGTTCGGTGGTCGAGGTACAGATCACCGCCGCGGGCGACTATGACCTTGAAGCGCAATTGAGCGACCCAATTCATTGATGTATTAACCTTTCGTGCCGCAACCCCTTTTGGAGACTCACCCGTGGATATTTCTGCAGACAAAGTCGTTCTGATTCACTACACGCTCAAGGATGACGCCGGAGGCGTAATTGACAGTTCCGCCGGCGGTGAACCGCTTGCCTACATTCAAGGGCACGGCAACTTGGTATCGGGACTTGAGAAAGCCCTCGAAGGCAAGGCGGACGGCAGCAAGGTCGAAGTCTCGGTGAGTCCGGAGGAAGGCTACGGAAAGCATGAGGCCGGATTGATTCAACGCGTGCCGAAGCGCACGTTGCAAGGTTCAGGCGAAGTAAAGAAAGGCATGCAATTTCAGGCCAGAACCCCGGAGGGCATGCGTCTTTTCACCGTGACCGGCGTGATGGGCGACATGGTGACGCTCGATGGCAATCATCCGCTCGCCGATCAGACCTTGCATTTTGACGTGCAGGTCGTGGGCGTGCGCGACGCCACGACGGAAGAATTGGAGCACGGCCATGTGCACGGCGCCGGCGGCCATCACCACTAGTCCCTAGAGAAATTTGAACAGCGTCAGGCCTTGCGTCATCGTGAAGGCCTGCAGCGCCGCGCTCAGCGTGGTGTTTTGCTGGTCGAGGGTGGTAATCGCGCTGGCGTAGTCCAGCCCCTGCAGATTGGTGATCGACTGCTTCAATTGAGTTTGCTGACTGGTCGCGACCGATTGCTGCGTCGTGATGGAATTCAGGCGTCCGCCGATGGTGGCGCGCACATTGGAGGTCTGACTGAGCGCCTGATCGATATTGTTGATCGCGCTGTTGATCGAATTGCTGAGTGAGGCAGAAGAGCCCGGCGTGGTCACGCCGGTTTGCAGCGCTGTGACCAAGTTCTGCACGGTCGTAAACATGCTTTGATTGGCACTCGGCGCCAAGCTGAATGAGTCGCCCGTGGCCGGCTGCCCGTTCAGGGTCACCTGCACGCCGTTGAACGCAATCGTGCTGCCGTCGGTGTAGGTGCCGGTCGTTACCACCGTCGCGCCTTCGGTCACCTGGTAGGTGCCCGGCGCGGTAAACGTGATTGCGTAAGTGCCGCCATCATAAGCTGCCGGGTTCGACACGGTGGTCGCACCCACGACGCCGGAACCTGTGTTGCCGGCCGCCGCGGACACCGCAAAAGTGCCGTTGCCGGTTTTGATTTGATTGAAGACCGTGTCGCCGTTGTCGCCGTCGGCCACCGTCTGGCCCGCCGCGATCTGCACCTGCCGCTGGCCCTGATCGCCGTTATACGTGGCCCCGGTGGCGCTCAACGTGAAGGGCTGCGTTTGCGCGGCGAAGCCGCCGAAAATATATTCGCCGTTGCCGTTGGTGGTGTTGGCCAAAGACAGCAGGGTGTTCTGAATCTGTACTGCCTGTGTCGCGATGGCGCTCAAGTTCGAGTTCGTCAGAATTCCGCTGTTGGCCTCGAGGGCCAAATCGCGCAGGGACTGCAGTTGAGTCTGCACCTGCGACATCGCATTGTCCTCGGTGCTCAAATTCGTCTGTGCACTGGTCGCGTTGGTGCCGTATTGTTGGCTCTGGGCCAGGGCCTGGTTGTAATTGTTCACGCTGCCCGCCGCCACCGGATTCTGCGAGGCGGTGCTGAAGCTCAAGCCGCTCGACATCTGATTCGACGTCTGATTGATGCCGGATTCCAGCAAATTGATCGCCGCCAGAAACTGCGTTTGTTCGATACTTTGTGTCACGCGCATTCGCTGTCTCCTTAGGTGAACGTGCCGTTCACTGAATCGATCAAGGTGGTGAACAGGCTGTTGCCGATGCTCAATGCCTGCGCCGACGCCTGATAGGCCTGCTGCCATTGCAGGAGGTTCGCCGCCTCCTCATCCATGTTCACGCCGCTGGTCGATTGCACGCTGCTGAGTGCTTGGGCATTCACCGCGGCTTGCGCGGTTTGCGCCGTATTGATTTGCTGCGCCTGACTGCCCAGACCGGTAATCAAGGCGCTGACGCCGCCGGTAATGCTGGTCGTGCCGTTTTGCAGCACACCGGTGTTTTGCGCGTTGGCCGCCAGCAGCGCGTTGCGATTGTCGCCCGTGCCCCCCGCATTGCTCGTTACCGTAAAGGAATCACCGCTGGCGGGTGCACCGCTGATCTGCACCTGCCAGCCGTTCGCGGTGATGTTGCCGCCGCTGGTGTAGGTGTTGGGTGCGCCGCCGTTGATCGTGTAGGTGGTCGGACTCGTGAAGGCGATGGTGACGGGCGACAGCAAATTCGCGTTGGTCGAATCGAGCACCGTGCCCGAACTGATGATGGCCGCGCCGGTATTCGTGCCGGCCGCCGCGGTCTTGACCGCGCCGGCAGCGGCAATTTGCGATGGATTGGTCAGCACGACTTTGAGGTTCGAGGCCGCCGTCGCCGTGGGCTGAATCAGGAATTGATCGCTGGCCGCAGGGGTTCCCGACAGGACGATCGACACACCATTGGCCGTGTAAGGATTGGCGGATGTGCCCGCGCCCGTCGGCGTCACGCTCACGCCCGTGGTGGTGTCGGTCAGGCTCGGCGTGCCGCCTTGGAACGATAAAATGTAGTTGTCCGCTGTCAGCGCACCCAAACCGTTCGCGTTGACGCTGACGCCGGCGGTAACGGCGTCCGTGTTCTTCGAGGATGCCGTGGCCAACGGAGTGCCCACGGAAAAGATATTGGCGCCCAAGTTTCCGCTCAAATCCAATCCGTCGCTTTGCTGTGAATTGACGGTCTGACTGAACGCCGTGGCGACCTGGCCCAATTGATTCAAGGCCGGGTTGATCACCAGGTTGCGCGCCGACAATAGACCGCCCAAGTCTCCTGAAGTGATGCTGCCGCTGATCACATTGCCGTTGGAGGTCGAAGTCGAGATCTCCAATTGCGAGGCGTTGAACTGATTGGGTATCGTGGTCAATTGCGTGGTTTGATTCTGCAGAACCAAGGGCTGCCCGTTGCCGACGAACACATTCAAGGCGCCGTCCGGGTCGGTCGTCGTGGAGACGCCGACCAATTGCGACAGGTTGGAGACCAGCTGATCACGCTGGTCCATCAGTTCATTGGGCGGCTGGTTGCCATCCTGCGCGGTGCCCACGACGATTTGCTTGTTCAAGGTAGAGATCGCGGAGGCGATGGAATTGATCTGCTGCACATCCGCAGTGATGCGCGAGTTGACGTCGCTATTCAGCCCGTTGAGTTCCGAACTCGCATTTTGAAAGCTGGCGGCAACCGCTTGCGCCTGACCCAACAAAGCCTGCCGCGACGCCGTCGAGGTCGGATTGTTGGCGACATCGGAAAATGCACCGTAGAAACTCTGCAGCGCGGTGCTCAAGCCCCCCACCGTGGTGCCGAACAGGTTGTCTATTTGGCTGCTGTAATTCTGCAATGCATTCAGCTGACCCAGGCTGCTCTGCGAGCCGTTCAGCTGGTTGGCGGCAGCCTGGCTGTAGGCGCGGCTGATCCCGGTAACGACGACGCCTGCACCGACGGAGGCCGCGCCGTTCGACTGCGGAATCGCTTCAGTCAGGTTTATTGATTCCCTGTCATAGCCCGGAGTGTTCGCATTGGCGATGTTATTGCTGGTGACGTTGATCGCGTTTTGAAACGCCTGCAGCGCCGAGATACTGATTCCAAAAACATCTGCCACGTTCTACTCCAGATTCCGGCCGTCTGATTCGATTCGGCTCCAAGCCAATATCGGCATCAACGGGGGTTTCTATAATGCTGCAACGCGGGTGGCCAAGGCCGACTGCAAGGCCTCGCCGTGCAGGATCTGATTTAACTTATTGGCGTACTCCGGGTCGGTTGCGTAGCCGGACTTGCCCATGCTGGCGATATACCCCTCGGCGCTGCCGCCGGCCGCGATGACGTCCCGGTAACGCGGCGAACTCTTCAGTAAGCTCGCGAAATCATTGACGCTTTCTTCGATTGAGTCATATGCCCTGAACGTCGTTCGCCGCGGTGTCGCGACGCCGTTGGCAACTTCCATGCTATCCGCGCTCGCCCTCGGCCCCGTCCACTCATCGCCCGCTTTGACGCCGAACATGTTGTGGCTCGATGAGCCATCGGCGTGGCGTGGCATGCGCTGGCCCCACCCGGTCTCGAGTGCCGCCTGTGCCAAGATTCCCATCGGGTCCACTCCCAGAACCGCGGCAATGCGCCGAATGGGAGGCAGCATGCGATGCACGAATTCGGCCGGCGAATGCGCGATTGCGCCATTGGGCGCTCCGGTCACGGGGATCGCCGGTGCCAGGTCGCCTGAGTTCAATTTCACGCCGCCGGCCGCCGACCTTCCCGCCAGTTGCCGCTTGAGCAGGCGCCCTATGCCTAAATCTGAATGCTGGCTGATGCTCAGGGCGACCTGCTTGTCGAACATATCCTGATACATGCCCATTTCGTTGCTGCCGGTTTCCTCAGACGCAGTGGCGTCGCGCATGCTTTTCAGCATCATCTGCAGAAACAGCGCCTCGACTTGCTGAGCAACCGCGCTCAAGGCCTCCGGCGAATTCGGATCGCGCTTCAGCGCAGCCAAGCCATTGAGGTCCGTGTAGGTCGTTGCGCCGGTCGTGTCGACCGGTTGGTCGCCGGCCGCAGGCATCGCCGAAGTGAGAGGCATTAGGGTCGTCATTTAAATGACCACCAACTCAGCCTGAAGTGCGCCGGCCTCGCGCAGGGCTTCCAGAATGGCGACCAGGTCGCCGGGGGCGGCGCCGACATCGTTCACTGCCCGCACAATTTGATCCAATTCGACGCCGGGCTTGAACAAGAACATGCGGTTCGATCCTTGGTCCACCTTGATGGTGGAGTTGTTGAGGACCACGGTCTGTCCCAGCTTGGAGAGAGGATTGGGCTGGCTGACCGTCTGCTCTTCTTTAATCGTCACCGACAACGAGCCATGCGAAACGGCGGCGGGCGTCACGATGACATGGCTGCTGATCACGACCGTGCCGGTGCGCGAATTGATGATCACTTTGGCGGACGCGGCGCCGGGCTCGACTTCCAGATTTTCAACCATGGACAGAAACGCCACGCGCTGCGTGATATCGATCGGCGCCCTGACACGGATGGAAGCGCCGTCCAAGATGGTGGCGACGCCATCTCCCATACCCTTGTTGACGCTCGCCACGAGGCGAGTCGCCGTGGTGAAATCCGGATCGTTCAAATTCAGCGTGATTGAGTCCCCTTGCGCAATCTGCGAGGGCACCGCGCGCTCAACCGTCGCACCATTCGGGATGCGCCCCGAGCTCGGCACGTTCACTGTGAGCTTGGATCCGTCAGTACCCTCAACGCCGAAGCCGCTGACGATGAGATTTCCCTGCGCAATCGCATAGATCTGGCCGTCGAGTCCGTGCAGGGGCGTGACCAGCAGCGATCCGCCGCGCAGACTCTTCGCATTCGCGATCGAATTGACGGTGATATCGATTGTCTGCCCCGGCTTCACGAATGCGGGCAGCACCGCGTGTACCGCAACAGCGGCCACGTTCTTGAGCTGCGGCGTGACACCTGGCGGCACGGTGACGCCCAGTTGCGCCAACATATTATTAAGAGACTGAATGGTGAACGGCGCCTGGCTGGTCTGATCGCCGGTGCTGTCGAGTCCCACAACCAGGCCATAACCAACCAGCTGATTGGTACGGACGCCCTGTATCTGCGCCATGTCCTTGATGCGCTCTGCCGTCGCCGGCGGCGAAGCCAGCAGCACCGACACTAGTGCAAAAAACAAGGTAAATATTTTGGAGCGCATGATCAGTACGGTGCGAACACAGAGTTGAAGAAGCGGGCCAGCCAGCCCATGCTGTTGGAGGCGTTGATGACGCCCTTGCCCGAATAGCTGATGTGAGCATCCGCGACTTTGTCGGACGTGACCGTGTTGTCGGTCGCAATGTCGGCACGGCGCACGACACCGGAGACATGCACGAATTCATCACCCTGATTGAGCTTCAGGGTTTTATCGCCCTGCACGACCAAATTGCCGTTGGACTGCACTTCCATCACCGTGACGGTCAAGCTGCCTGCCAGGCTGTTCGCCTGGGTACTCGAACCTTCGCCGTCAAAGCTGTCGGCGCCGTTCAAAGTTGTGGTGAAAATCGGCACGCCCGAGGCCGTGATGGTTCTCCCAAAGAGAGTAGGCCCGGTATTGTTCACGGCCGTGGTCTTCGCCGTCTTCGTCACCGCGCTCTTGCTCGCGCTGGTAACTTCGGTCAGGCGAATCGTCAAAACATCGCCGACGCGGCGCGCCTTGAGATCCGCGAATAGCTCGATCTGTTGACCCGATTGATAAATGGCGCCATCGGTGCGCGGCGTCGGCGGCGGCAGCACGCGCGCAACCACCGGATCCGGCTTCGGCGGTTTGTGGGGCATGAGGCCGCATGCCGCGAGGCTGCAACACGCCAGCAGTGTGAATAGCCGGATCATGACAAATTGGTCGTCAGGAACTGCAGCATTTGATCGGTGGTGCTGATGGCTTTCGAGTTCATCTCATAGGAGCGCTGGCACTCGATCATGGAAACCAGCTCCGTGACCGAATTGACGTTGGAAGTTTCCAGGGCACCTTGCGCAATCGTGCCCAAGCCGTTGGTGCCGGCGGTGCCCACCTGGGGCGAGCCGCTGGCCGCGGATTCCACCAGCAAGTTATTGCCGCTGGGTTGCAGGCCTTCTTCATTGATGAAATCCGCGAGCTGAACCTGGCCGATTTTGGTTCCCACCGGGTTGGTCGCGGTGGTGGCCGTCACCGTGCCGTCGGAGCCGACGGTGACCGACTGCGTGCCGGCCGGAATGTTGATGGCCGGCTGGAGCGGAAAGCCGCTCGCCGTCACCACATTGCCTTGATTGTCCAAGGACATGGTTCCGTCGCGCGTATAGGCGATGGTGCCGTCAGGCATCGTGATCTGAAAGAATCCGCGCCCGTTCACCGACAAGTCCAGGGCACCATTCGTCTGATTGACGCTGCCCTGGGTGTAATCCTTCTCCGTGGCGACGATGCGCACACCGGTGCCCAGAGTCAGTCCCGTGGAGAGCTGGGTGTTCTGCGTGGTCTGCGCGCCGACCTGGCGGATATTCTGATACATCAAATCCTGAAAGGCGGCGCGGCCCGCTTTGAAACCCGTCGTATTGGTGTTCGCCAGATTATTGGCAATCACGGCCATGCGGGTGTTTTGCGCGTCGAGGCCGGTTTTTGCGGCCCATAATGCAAGATTCATCGGATAGTTCCTTTCGCGGTTACGAGGTCAACATCATGCGTTCGGCACTTTGTTCATTCGTGTCGGTTGAGTTGATGCTCTTGATTTGAAATTCGTACAGGCGCTGCAGCTCGATCATGTTGATCAGCGACTGCGCCGCGTTGACATTGCTCGACTCCAACATTCCGGAGGTCACCGAGACCGAATCGTCGGTCTTAGCCTTGCCGCCGGTCTTGAGACGCAGCAGACCGTCATCGCCTTTTTGCAGAGTCGATGTCGGCGGATTGACGAGCTTAATGCGGTCGACCTGCGTGACGGCGAAGGGCGCGGAGCCCTGCGGCACCACCGACACGGTCCCGTCGCTGCCGACGCTCACCACGGTGGAGGGCGGAATGACCAGAGGTCCGCTTTCGGTCAACACCGGCAACCCGCTGGCAGTCGTCACCGCTCCGGCGGGCGAGACGCGCAAATCACCTGCGCGCGTATAGGCCTCCTGACCATCGGTTCCGCGGACTGCGATGAAGCCTGTGCCGTTAACCGCAACATCGAGATCGCGTCCGGTGCTCTCCATGGTACCTGCGGAGAAGTCCGTGCCGGCATCTCCGGCCACGGCATTGACGCGCGTCGCGTAACCCGGACCATAAATCGGCTCGCTGGCGAAGGATACCGAGTCGGCACGAAAGCCGATGGTGCTCAAGTTGGCGATGTTGTGGTTGTTCACGGCTTGCGCTTGCATGATTTGCTTCGCGCCCGTCATCGCCACATAGAGACCTCTGTCCATGATTCAGCGTCGCTTAATGGTTGATGGCGATAACGGTTTGCGAGTTCTGATTGGCGGTGGTGATCGCCTGCGCGTTGGCCTGGAAGGCGCGCTGCGCGGTAATCATGTTCACCAGTTCGGTGGTCAAATCCACGTTCGAACTTTCGAGCGCACCCGATTGGATGCTGCCGAAGCCTGCGGAACTTGCGGTGCCTTCAACCACTGTTCCTGATTGAAAGGTGGCGGCCCAATTCGTGTTGCCGAGTTGTTTCAAACCGCCCGGGTTGGGGAAATTCGCCATCGCGACTTGTCCCAACTGCGTGGTGCGGCCGTTGGTGTAGACGGCCGACACGATACCCGTGGCGTCGATGGAGACCGTGCTGAGTTGGCCGGTGGCAAATCCGTTCTGGATGATCGAGGTTACACCGAAATCGCCGCCGAACTGGGTCGTCTGACCGAAATTGAACGACATGTTCATTTGAGCCGCGCCGTCAGTCGGGGTAAAGCCATTGAATGCCAAGGCTCCGCCCACCGGCGTGGTTACGGCGCCTGTGTTGGAAAACGCCAAGGGCTGCGCCCCGCCGACCACGGTTCCACCGACGGTCATGTGGACTTGCCACGCATTCGGCACTGCTGTCTGCACAAAGTAGAAGGTCGCGGTTTGCGCGGTGCCGAGCGAGTCATAGACCGTGGTCGACGTCGATTGATTGTACGTGGCAGGATTGGTCGGATCGAAAGGCAACGGCGGCGCAGTCGAAGCCGACGGAAGATTCAAAATCACCGTGCCTGTGCTGGTTGCCTGAGGTGCGCTCTGCGCCGTCTCGAGATTAAGATCGGTGGTGGTGCCCGTGTTGAAGGCGCCGTTGGCAGTGGGCGGGTACACTTGCAGCGCCTGTCCTGTGGCATTGACCACATTGCCGTTCAAATCCTGGGTGAACTGGCCGTTGCGGGAATATTCGGTACCGCTCGCATCCTTGAGCGTGAAGAAGCCATTGCCGTTGATGGCCAAATCCAGATTCGAGCCCGTCGTGGTGACGTCGCCTTGCGTGAATTGCTGCGCAGTGGCATCGACGCGCACGCCCTGGCCCACCGAAGACTGATTGAGGTTGACCGCACCCGCCGCGTACACATCGGCGAACTCGGCGCGGGAACTCTTGAAGCCGACTGTGTCGGCGTTTGCGACATTGTTTGACACCACATCCAGATCGGTGCTGGCTGCTGTGAGTCCTGACAATGCAATATTAAAGGCTGACATTTCGTACTCCTGAATTAACTAATTCGAAATTTGTTGGACGCTGCTGAACGGCACGCTGCCGACTCCGGATACATTCAGAGTCAGTCCCGTCGATCCGGCACCCATGCTGACGCTCTCCACCGTGCCATTGACCAGCGTGGTGCGGCCGTGCCGCCGGACACGGCGCCCGCGTACTGCGCCGTAAGCGTGTAAGTTCCCGCCGGCGCCTGCGAACCGTTGCCCATGGTTCCATTCCACGAGAAGTTCGCAAGACCCGCAGATTGCGCGCCCAGATTGATTTGGCTCACCAGGGCGCCGCTGCTGTCAGAGATGCTCAGCGTCACTTGCGAGGTGGTCTGCGGAACATTGACGGCTCCGGTAACCGTGGCGCCGGCGGCAAGCGTGGCCGTGCTGCTGTTCACCATGGCCTGATGACCCAACAACGAGGAGGCTTGCAGCGCCTGATTCGATGTAAGTGAATTCGACAATGTGCTGAAGTTGGTGTTGAGCGAGGTGATGCCCTGAACTTCGCTGAGCTGCGCCAACTGCGTCAAAAAGGTGTTGCTGTCGACCGGACTGGTCGGATCCTGATTTTGCAATTGCGCCAGCATGAGGGTGAGGAAATCCGTCCCCCCAAGCGTGCCGGGGGCTGAGGCGGCGCCGGCAGTGCCGCTCGAGCCGCTGCCGTTCCCGGTGCCGGTGGTCGGCGCGCTTCCGGTGGGCGTTCCCGTGCCGGTCGTGGGCAGGTTCGTGCGCGCAGCGGCGTGTGTTCCGTTGATCAACATGGTGCGTTCCTAGGCCTAGTGGCCCATCGAGATCGTTTTGAGCAATAAGTCCCGCGCCGTGTTGATCGCCTCTACATTGGTCGCAAAGGTTCGATTGGCCGAGATCATGTTCGTCATTTCTTCAATTGAATTGACGTTCGAGCTGAAGACATAGCCGTCACTGTTCGCCGCCGGATTGTCGGGCTGATAGCGCATCAAAGGAGGTGATGTGCTTTCCACGACCCCGAGCACGCGCACGCCCACTCCGGCATCCTCTTGATCGAAACTGGCGGCGGAATTGTCCATCATGGTTTGAAACACCGGATGCCGCGCACGGTAGACCTTGCTCGGATCGCCGTTGACGCTCTCGGCATTCGCGAGATTGCTGGCCGTGGTGTTCAGCCGGATGGTTTCGGCATTGAGCGCGCTGCCGGCTGTGTTGAATACGTTGAATAGAGACATCGGTTTTTCTCCTTACTGAAGCTACTGGCCGTTGATGGCCAGCGTCAGCTCCGCAATCCGTCCGTTGATGAATCCCAGGCTCGCCTGATATCGCACGTTGTTTTCCGAAAAGGCTGCTTGCTCCACCGGCATTTCCACCGTGTTGCCGTCAAGCGAGGCCTGATACGGGTTGCGGTACATCAGGTCGGCGGAAGGCGTCGTGCCGTCGCTCATGGCGATGTGCGCGCCGTCGGTTACGCTAAGGGGCAGCTGCGCTGCGTCGCTATGGGCCAGCACCGCGCTGAAATCGATGTCGCGCGCTTTGTAGTTCGGCGTGTCGGCGTTGGCAAGGTTCGTCGCCAATATTCCGACGCGTTGCCCCTGTAGCAGCAGCGCTTGCTCATGGATTCCAAAAATGTTCTCGAACATGCGATTGACTCCTGTTGGGGAAGCAGTAGCAAGAGGTGTGCCAACCACAAAAACCCGTGCCGGAGGCGATTTAGAAGCGACGCAGGTCGCAGACGAGGCCCTGGGGACGGGCATTCCGGCCTCCGCGCCGGCCGCCGGCGGCAAGACTTTGCCGCCGCAGGCGCGCAAGCCGCCGGCGCATTGGCCTCGGCCGGCACGTCAAGTCCCGCGGATGGCACGACGCTTGCTTATTCAGTTATACCTATGCGAATTGCGCCAATATTTCGTCGCAGTAGATTCATCCGCCGCTGCGCCCTCGCCGCGCTGGCGCTCGCGCCCGCCCTGGCGGGAGCGGAGATTTCCGATCCGCAGGAGATCGCACAGCTCGAGGGGCTGGCCAAATCGGAGGCTGCATTACAGTTTCCGAAGCTCACCGATCGGCAGCGATTCCTGGTCGGGCCTATCGAACCTCATCTGCAATTCGACAAGTGCAATCGACCGATGAAGCCGGTCGTGGCTTCGGCGCAGCACATGAAGGATCGGATAATGATCGAGCTGCGCTGCCAGGATCCAAAGCCCTGGCACCTGTACGTGCCGGTCAGGATTGTCGGCACCTCGCCCGTCGCGGTCGCCGCGCATGCCATTGTCGCAGGTACCGAAGTCAAAGCAGCCGACCTCAAAATCGAGGAACACGATATCTCGGAACTGCCCTTAGGCTTCCTGGATGATCCGGCCATCGCGGTTGGACTCATCGCCAGCCGACCGATTGCCGGGGGCGCGTATATCACCAATCAGCAGCTCACCGCTCCGAAGGTGGTACAGAGGGGTCAATCCGTGACGCTCCTGGCTGATGCCGGAGGCATCAGCGTGCGCATGGCGGGCCGCGCCTTGAGCGATGGCCTGATGAATCAGAGAGTTAAGGTCCAGAATCTGTCATCTGGCAAGATCGTTGAAGGAATCGCCCGTTCCGAACAAGTCGTGGAAATTATTTTGCAATAACCCTTCAGTGATCCACGTCACAGCCGCTAACTTAAAAGTAGCGGGTGGTCTTGGGCGAATTCGTTAAAGTTCACCCAAATTCTGACGATAACAGTGCATGGGCATATCGCTTGCCCCCAGGAGAGTTCGGTGAGTGCCAAAATCAGTGGAATATCAACAGCCGAGCCGGTCGCGCCTGCCAAAGGCTCGAGCAGCGGGGTTGTAACTGACAAGTCGCAGGGCGAAGGTTCCGCGGCGGCCGCAACGGCACAGACCGGAGACCATGTCACTCTGACCGATTCTGCGCGCTCCTTGCAAAAGATCGAAGAAGCCGTCGCCAAGACTCCGGTTGTGAATGCCGACAAAGTGGCCGCCGTGAAGCAGGCCATCAGCTCGGGCACTTACAAGATCGACGCAGGTCGAATCGCCGGCAAAATGTTGAAATACGAGAGCGGTCTGAAGTAACCCCATGATTTCAGATGCCCGCCGCCGTCTCGAAGATTTATTGGATCGCGAGATCGAGCTTGCGCGCGTCTTAGAGGCCACGCTGGCCACGGAGAAGACCGCTCTGACCGGGGATTCGCCCGCAGCGGTCGAAGCAAATGCCGCCGAGAAAATTCGCGTCCTCGAAGCCATCGAAAAACTGGATCAAGAACGCCGTTCGCTGTGCGAAAGTCCGACCAGTCCGGGAATTGCAGCGACCGTCGTCGAGCGATGGAACAGGTTGATGGAGGTCATGGCCGGTTGCCGCACCGCAAACGAGGTCAATGGCCACATCATCCATGTGCGCCGGCATCAAGTCCGCCAATTGATCGACATTGTGCGCGGCGGACCCTCTATCACCTATGACCCGCAAGGCAAGACCTTCGCCAAGGCGCTGCGCGCCCTTGCCCGAGCCTAACGTATGCTAGTACTCAGCCGTCGTGCCGATGAATCGATCGTCATACAGCCTGCGGACGGCGTCGACGCCAATATGACCATGGCGCAATTGTTCGCCAATGGGCCAATCCAGATCACGCTGCTCGGCGGAACGGGCCGGCGGGTCAAAATGGGTATCGAAGCTCCTGAGCAGCTCGCCATCCGGCGAAAAGACGTGCCCTAGGGCTTATAAGGTCCCGGGACGATCGCTGGACCGCATCGCGGTCGGATTTTACTTATCGGCATTGCGGCTTACATATCTTTAGCCGTTCGCGTCGACCCCTTCGCTATCGTCATGGCGATGTGCATAATGGCATTCCTAAGAACAATTCAACGGAAGAATCTTACGGATGGAGCGTCGATTGCACACCCGCCACCGCGCACGCACAACTGTGTACGTTGTCATGTCCGGTCGTAAGAGCCGAATCTGCAAAGCCAAAAACTTGAGCGCCAACGGCGTCTTTGTCGAGACAGAAAATCTCGGGCTTCGCAAAGGGCAGCAAGTGCAGCTGGCCTTCGCGATTAACTTGGGTTTGGTTACAAAAATTCACCGGCGCACGGCAATCGTTGCGCATGTCACCCGCGGCGGCACCGGCCTCATGATGGAGCAGTTCGCGGGACGTTGAGCTAGGAGCCTGTCCTCGGGCCCGAGGAGGGCTTGACACATCCTGTAAACTCGGAGGAATGCCACCCTTCGATCCTCCCCGCTCGGATGCCATCCGCATCCGCGGCGCCCGACAGAACAATCTCAAAGATCTTGATCTTGACCTGCCCTTAAACGAGCTGATCGTCGTTACGGGCGTCAGCGGATCCGGAAAATCCTCGCTGGTGTTCGATACGCTGTATGCCGAGGGCCAGCGCCGTTACGTTGAGACCTTCTCGCCGTACGCGCGCCAATTCCTGGATCGCATGGACAAGCCGCAGGTGGACCGCATCGAAGGCATTCCGCCGTCGATTGCCATCGACCAGACCAATCCGGTGCGGACCTCGCGCTCCACCGTCGGCACCATGACGGAACTCAACGACCATTTGAAATTACTGTTCGCCCGTGCAGCAGTGTTGCACTGCCGGGATTGCGGCAAAGCGGTGCGGCGCGACACGCCCGCCAGCGTCCAGGAACACTTGCGAGCGTTGGCGCACGACCACGGCGATCCAAAACTGCTGCTGACCTTCCCGGTGCCCATCCCGAAGAATTTCACCGAGGCGGAAATCAAGGGATTGCTCGCCGCGCAAGGGTACACACGAATTCATGAGAAGCGCGGCGACACGCTGCAGGTGATTCAAGATCGCTTTCGCTGGTCTTCCGTCGACCCCGCA
>Ga0210387_10000900_pt1 | contig 21837 bp, 17 predicted proteins | sample IncBWC7OmetaG_FD_160108 | JGI IMG/M metagenome (GOLD analysis project Ga0210387, IMG submission 160108) | Forest soil microbial communities from Barre Woods Harvard Forest LTER site, Petersham, Massachusetts, United States - Inc-BW-C-7-O ...
GAGGCGTCGATGCGCACGGGGTACTTGACGACCTTCACGTCCGGGTTCAGCGCCCTGATCGACTCCTCGGCGGAGTCCACCTTCGGCACCCCGACGCGCTCGGTCGAGTGGATCACCTGGCGCTGGAGGTTGGACAGGTCCACCACGTCGTCATCGACGATCCCCAGCGTGCCCACACCGGCCGCGGCCAGATACAGGGCGGTCGGCGAGCCCAGACCGCCGGCGCCGAGCAGCAGCACCTTCGCGTCGAGCAGCTTCTGCTGACCCTCGGCACCGATCTCGGGCACGAGCATGTGGCGCGAGTAGCGCTCGCGCTGTTCGGGGCTGAGCGCGCGCGGGACGACCACGTCGTAGCCGCGGTCCTTCCACAGCGTGATGCCCCCGGTCATCGAGGTGACGTTCGTGTAGCCCAGATCCTCGGTCAGCGTGCGCGCGCCGTAGGCCGAGCGGTTGCCCGACTGGCAGTAGAGCACGATCTGCGCGTCGCGATCTGAGACCACGCCCTCGATGCGGGTCTCGAGATAGCTGCGGGGCACGTGCTTGGCGCCGGGCAGATGGCCGGCGGCGAACTCGTCGGTCTCGCGCACGTCGACGATCGCCACGCCCTCGCCGATCAGCTCGCGCACCTTCGACGGATCGATCTCTTCTATCTGGCTCTTGACTTCTCTCAGCAGCTCCGCGCCTGACGGTGTCATCGCGATACTCCTAAATCATGGTCGGGATTCGGGGAGACTTCACAAAGTATAGCGCCGCTCGACGCTCTTTCAAGCTTCTCTACGCTTGGCCACGCATGCGCCCCCGTCCCCACATCGCCCTGCTCGGCATCGCCGCGCTCCTGGCGGTGGCGATCGTGCTCGTCGCGATCCTGGCCAAGCCGTCCGACCATGAAAGCGCCTCGCCAACTCCGACCCTGCAGCCCACGAGCTCGTCGGGGTTCGACGGCGCGGCGATCCCCCCCAGCCCGCTCGCAGACGGCCGCAGCGTGTCTCTGAGCAGCGTGCGCGGCCACGTCGCGGTGCTCTCGTTCCTGTACTCCACGTGCGGAGCCACCTGCATCCTCATCGCCCAGCAGATCCGCGGAGCGCTCGACGAGCTCCCCCGCTCCGTGCCCGTGCTGATCGTCAGCGCCGATCCGGCGACCGACACGCCCGCGAGCGTCGCGCGCTTCCTCGCGGAGGTCTCGCTCACGGGACGCGTTCGCTACCTGAGCGGCTCTCCCGCCCAGCTGCGCCCGATCTGGCGCGCGTATCGCGTGCATCCCGCGAGCGCCGGGCGCGCGAGGTTCGACAAGTACGCCTTCCTGCTGCTGCTCGACGCGCGGGGCCGCGAGCGGGTCCTGTTCGAGCCCGAAGTGCTCACGCCGGAAGCGCTCGCGCATGACATCCGCCGACTCCAGGCCGAAGCCTAGAGGCCGGGATGCGCCCAGCACGGCTGATACCCTAGCGCGCAGGTAGGTATTTGAAAGATGATGTTCTCAACCAAGGCCGAGTACGGCGTGCGCGTGATGGTCGAGCTGGCCCGACGGGCCGGCGCGGAGGGCGCGGGCGGGCATCCCATCTCCCTGGCCGAGATCGCCGAGCACGACGGGATGCCGCTGGCCTACCTGGAGCATCTGGTCGCCCGCTTGCGCAAGGCCGGGCTGGTCGACTCGCGGCGGGGATCGCGCGGCGGCTATCTGCTCGCGCGCTCGCCGAGCGAGATCACGATGGCCGAGGTGGTCGAGGCGCTGGAGGGATCGATCGCGCCGATCGAGTGCATCTCCCAGGCCCCCGACGGCTCGATCGTGTGCTCGCGCGAGTCCGACCCCGGGCATGTCTGCCCGACCAAGCTGCTGTGGACGCGCGTGCGCGGAGCGATCGTGCGCACCTTGCAGGACACGACTCTGGCGGACCTCGTGCGCGGACCGTCCCTCGGCCTCGCCGGCGGTCTGCCCGCCGACACGGGCGCCACCACCCTGCCCACGCTGCCCGCCGCCGCCTCGGCTCGCGCCGCCGCGCCGGCCGCCTGACACACAGCCTTCCAATCCAACCCCGAAGACCGGAGCTAGAACCAGCGATATGGCCGACCTAGAGATCAGAGACCTGCACGTGCGCATCGAGGAGCGCGAGATCCTGCGAGGCGTGGACCTGGACATCTCGCGCGGCGAGATCCATGCGCTGATGGGCCCGAACGGCTCGGGCAAGTCGACGCTCGCCTCGACCCTGCTCGGCCATCCCGCGTATGAGATCACCGAGGGCACGATCGTCTTCAAAGGCGAGGACATCACCGCGGCCGAGCCCCACGAGCGCGCCCACGCGGGCCTGTTCCTGGCCTTCCAGTACCCCGTCTCGATCCCGGGCGTGTCGGTCGCGAACTTCCTGCGCATGGCCATCAACGCCCAGCGCGAGGAGCCGATCCAGGTGAAGGAGTTCCGCACACAGCTCCAGCACGCGATCGATCTGCTCGACGTCGATCGCTCGTTCACCTCGCGCCACCTCAACGACGGCTTCTCCGGCGGCGAGAAGAAGCGCGCGGAGATCCTGCAGATGGCGATGCTCAAACCGGACATCGCGATCCTCGACGAGACCGACTCGGGCCTTGACATCGATGCGCTGCGCACGGTCGCCGAGGGCGTGCAGCGCCTGCACGACGAGCAGGGGCTGGGAGCGCTGATCATCACCCACTACCAGCGCATCCTGCACTACGTCAAGCCCGAGTTCGTGCACATCCTGATGGACGGGCGCATCGTGCTGCAGGGCGGCGTCGAGCTGGTCGAACGCCTGGAGCGCGAAGGATACGACCAGATCCGCCAGGAGGTCGGGGCAGGTGCCTGAGGGCGCGACAGAGCCGTCGTCCGCCGTCGTGGCGGTCAAGCCCGGTCGCCACCGCGAGGCCACGCTCTACCACGCGCTGCACGGCGCCGGCGCGGGGCACGGTCCCGGGCGCACGCTCGAGCAGCTGCGCGAGGCCGCGCTCGCGCACTTCTTCACCTCCGAGCTGCCCGTCTGGAGGCGCTCGGGGTTCTGGACGACGAACCTGCAGACGCTCGACCTGGACGCGCTGGAGACTGCGCCCGAGGGGATCGAGCCCGACGGAGCGCCGGATGTCGTGACGCGCACGCTCCCGGACCGTTCCCGTGCCGGGCGGATCGTGCAGAACGCCGGGACGATCGTGCATCTTGAGCTCGACTCGGCGCTGGCCGAGCGCGGCGTGATCCTGTGCTCGCTGCAGGACGCCTTCCGCGATCACTCAGAGCTCGTCACCGAGCACTACTCCCACCGCCTGACGATCGACCGTCACAAGCTGGAGGCGGCCAATGCCGCCTTCTGGAGCGGCGGGGCGTTCCTGTATGTGCCGCCGGGCGTGGTCGTGGAGGATCCGTTCGAGATCGTCTACGCGATCGACCGGGCCGGAGTGGCGCAGTACGGGCGCACGCTCGTCGTGGGCGATCGCACGAGCGAGTTTCGCGTGCACGAGTACGACCTGGCGGAGGATTTCGACGGCCAGGCGCTGCACGCGGGCGCGTTCGAGCTGTATCTGAAAGACGGCGCGCGCTGCCGCCTCGCGCAGTTCCAGGATTGGGGCAACGGCGAGGTGTACGACGCCTCGACCCGGTTCGTGGGCGTGGGACGCGACGCGTACTGCCACTGGCTGCCCTCGCTGCTGGGCGGCCATCTCGTGCGCCAGCACCTGGAGCTGGCGGTGAGCGAGCCCGGCGGGGACATGGCCTTCCGCGGTCTGTTCTTCACCGAGGCCGACGAGCACCTGGATGCGTTCGCGGTGGACCTGCACGAGACGGGTCCCTCGGGTGGCGACGTGCACTGGCGCGGCGCCGCCACGGGCGAGAGCCGCGCGTCGTTCGAGGGTCTGATCCAGATCGACCCGGGCGCGCAGCAGACGCACACCTACCTGCAGATCCACACGATGATGCTCTCGCCGAAGGCGCGCCTGGACGCGATCCCCTCGGTGCTCGTCTCCGCCGACGACGTCTCGGCCTCGCACGGCGGCACCGTGGGCGAGCTCGACGAGTCGGCGATCTTCTACATGCAATCGCGCGGCCTGGATCGGCCCGCGGCGGTGCGGCTGCTCGTGGAGGGCTTCTTCGAGCCGGTGCTCGCGCAGCTGCAGGACGAGCCGCTGGAAGAGCTGATCCGCACGAGGCTGGCCGCCAAGTTGGCCTCCGCGCGTGAGGACATCGAGACGTATGCCACCAGTCGCTAGCCCCACCACCTCGCTCGACGTCAAGGCCGACTTCCCGATCTTCGCCCGCCGCTTCGACGGCCGCGAGCTGATCTACCTGGACTCGGGCGCGACCTCGCAGAAGCCGGCGGTCGTGATCGACGCGCTGGCCGAGCATCTGCGCGAGCACAACGCGAACGTTCACCGCGGCGTGTACGCGCTGGCGCAGGAGGCCGATGCGGCCTATGACGGGGCGCGCCGTCGCGTGGCCGCGTTCGTCGGCGCCTCACCACGGACGACGGTGTTCACGAAGAACGTCACCGAGGCGATCAACCTCCTCGCCTATGCCTGGGGCCGCGGGGGCGTGGCGGGCCGGGCGAACGTCGGCCCGGGCGATGCGATCCTGATCACCCAGCTCGAGCACCACGCGAACATCGTCCCCTGGCAGATGCTCTGCCGTGAGCGCGGCGCGCAGCTGCGCTACCTGGAGGTGGACGAGCGCGGGGAGCTGTCGCTGGAGCAGTTGGACGCAGAGCTGGCGCGGGGCGATGTGCGGCTCGTGGCGTTCGCGCACGTCTCGAACGTGCTCGGGACGATCGTGCCGGTGGCGGCGATGTGCGCGCGCATCCGCGCCGCGGGCGCCGTCTCGCTGGTGGACGGGGCGCAGGCGGTGCCGCACATGCCGGTGGACGTCGAGGCGATCGGCGCGGACTTCTACGCCTGGACGGGGCACAAGGCGCTGGGGCCGACGGGCATCGGCGTGCTGCACGGGCGCGCGGAGGTGATGGAGGAGATGCAGCCGTTCATGACCGGTGGGGACATGATCTCCTCGGTCGACTTCCAGAGCGCCGAGTGGAACGAGCTGCCGTACAAGTTCGAGGCTGGGACGCCGCCGATCGCCGAGGCGGTCGGATTGGGCGCGGCCGTGGAGTACCTGTCGGGGCTGGAGATGGAGCGTGTGCGCGCACACGAGCTGGCGCTGACCGCATACATGCTCGAGCGTCTGGGCGAGGTCCCGGGGCTGCGCGTCGTCGGCCCGCCGCAGGCCGAGCGCCGGGGCGGTCTTGCGTCGTTCACGATCGAGGGCATCCACCCCCACGACGTCGCCGAGCTGGCCGACCGCGGCGGCGTGTGCATTCGCGCGGGGCACCACTGCGCGCAGCCGCTGATGCGCTGCCTGGGCGTGGGCGCGACCGCAAGGGCGAGCGTGGGCGTCTACAACGAGCCCGCGGACGTCGATGCGCTCGTGGACGCGCTGCTGGCCGGTCGCGCGGTGTTCGGACTCTGATCGCCATGGACGACCTGTATCGCGACTACATCCTCGAGCACTACAAGCGCCCGCACAACTTCGGCGAGCTGGAGCCGCACGACCTGGAGAGCCACGAGCACAACCCGTTGTGCGGAGACGAGCTGGGCGTGCACATCACAGTCAAGGACGGTCGCATCGAGGACCTGAAGTTCCACGGCCACGGCTGCGCGATCTCCCAGGCGTCGGCGTCGATCGCCTCGGAGGAGCTGATCGGGATGGAGCTGGACGAGGTCGGCGAGCTCGATGCCGACTGGATGATCGAGCTGCTGGGTATCCCGGTGTCGGCGACGCGGCGCAAGTGCGCGCTGCTGAACCTGAAGGTCGTACGTGGCGCCGTCACGGGCGACAACGCGTGGCCCGCCTGATGTCCGCGATACAATTCCTAGTTCAGCGCACAGGATTCGCCAGACACCCCGGTAAGGAGCCTCATGGCCACGATTGACCGCACCAGGATCGACAAGCCGAGCCCGATCGTCGAGGACGATCAGGGTCAGTTGCGCGCCCGTCAGGGGATCTCGCGCGAGGTCGTCAGCGAGCTGTCGAAGATCAAGGGCGAGCCCGACTGGATGGTCGAGAAACGGATCAAGTCGCTGGAGATCTTCGAACGCAAGCCGATCCCGACGTGGGGGCCCGATCTCGGCGGGTTGAACCTGGACGATCTCGTGCTGTACTCGCCGCCCACGGCCGGGCGCTTCAACAGCTGGGACGACGTGCCCGAGGAGATGAAGCAGACCTATGAGGATCTCGGGATCCCCCAGGCCGAGCGCGAGCATCTTGCGGGCGTCGTCGGCGTGTGGCGCCAGGAGCCGGTGTACGAGGGCCTGAAGGAGGAGTACGCCAAGCAGGGGATCCTGTTCTGCTCGATGGACACGGCGATCACGGAGTACCCGGAGCTGGTGCAGAAATACTTCATGACCAAATGCGTGCCGGCGCAGGACAACAAGTTCAGCGCGCTGCACGGTGCCGTCTGGTCGGGCGGTGCGTTCTGTTACGTCCCGAAGGGCGTCAAGTGCGATTTGCCGCTGCAGTCCTACTTCCGCATGGAGGGAGCGGGAGAGGGCACCTTCGAGCACACGCTGATCGTCGCCGACGAGGGTGCGGAGGTGAACTACATCGAGGGCTGCACCGCGCAGACCTACAGCGTGAACTCGATGCACTCGGCGGTGGTCGAGATCTTCGTGCACGAGGGCGCGAAGGCCCGTTACACGACGGTGCAGAACTGGTCCAAGGACGTCTACAACCTCAACACCAAGCGCGCGATGGTCGACGCGAACGGCACGGTCGAGTGGGTCGGCGGGTCGATGGGCGCGAAGTACGTGATGCTCTACCCGGGCTCCTACCTGATGGGCGAGGGCGCGCGCGCCGACCACCTGAACGTGGGCGTCGCGGGCAAGGGCGTGCACAAGGACACGGGCGCGAAGGTCGTGCACCTGGCGCCGAACACGACCTCGAACATCCTCGCGAAGTCGATCTCCAAGGACGGCGGCATCATGGGCTACCGGGGCCTCGTGAAGATGGGGCACAACTCGGCGGGCTCGAAATCGCGCGTGCAGTGCGACGGCCTGATGATGGACGGCGAATCGAAATCGGACACCTGGCCGGACATCCAGATCCAGAACCCCCACGTGACGGTCGCGCACGAGGCGACCGTGGGGCGCATCTCCGACGATCAGCTCTTCTACATGGGCTCGCGCGGCTTCACCGAGGACGAGGCCGCGGCGATGATCGTCAACGGCTTCATCGAGCCGGTGACCAAGGAGCTGCCGATGGAGTACGCGGTCGAGCTCAACAGGCTCATACAGCTCGAGATGGTCGGCTCCATCGGCTGATCTGGACGCCGATGACCGGCGCCTGGCGGCGTCCTCCCTCGCTCGCGTGCTAGCGCACGCCACGCTCGGTGCGTCCTTGCCAGGCTTGATCCTCGACGCCCAGATCGGCACACCTCTCCCCTGAGGCCGACAACTCTCATGCGAGCACCCATAGACACGATCGCCGCACCGCTGTTCCCGACGAAGGCGTCTTGGGTGAACGTCCCCGGTGGTAAGGGCGCGCAGGCGAGCATCATCCAGCGGGGGCGGCCGATGCTGGTGGAGTTCTGGGACTTCTGCCGGCCGAACTCGTTGCGCACACTGCCTTATATGAAGGCCTGGCACGAGCGCTACTCCGAGGACGGGCTGCGCGTGATCGGGGTGCACTCCCCCGGGTTCGATCCCTCGCGGGAGGAGCAGGCGGTGAAGGACGCCGTCATACGACTTGGGATCGAGTACCCGGTGCTGATCGACTCCGAGCTCGAGGTATGGCAGGAGTACGAGAACCTGGGCTGGCCGGCGCGCTACCTGTTCGACGGGCGCGCGCGGCTGTTCGAGTACCACTACGGTGAGGGCGCATACGCCGAGACGGAGCTGGCGATCCAGGATCTCCTCGGCGTGCGACGCGAGCCGCTCGAGCCGCTGCGTCCCGAGGACGTCGCGGGCGCGTCGCTGGCACCCCAAACGGCCGACCGGCCGGGCGCCTACTCAGGACCGTATGAGGCGGGCGGCGTGTGGGCGGTGCTCGACGGGAGCGGGACGGTGCGGGCCAACGGCGGCGAGCTCGCGGTCTCACACCCGGGCGCGTATCCGCTGATCGAGCACGAGCGCCACACGGCGGGCGCACTGGAGCTCGAGATCGGCCCGGGCGTCGCCTGTCACGCGACGTGCTTCACGCCGGGCTTGGCCTGACCGGGCACCGCCACAGATAGTCCTGCCCGACTTTTATCCGCATCGCCGACTTCATCCGCATCGAGGAGGCCTTCGGGTCGAGCCGTGGGACGGTTGACGGCCGACTGGTATATGTTCCCACATGACGGACGATTCACATGACTGTACTTTTGGGACCGCCAGTGCACAGACGGCATCGTGCACCCCCTCGACAGATCCTCACGCTGGTGCTCAGCGTCATCGTCATTGCCGCCGTCGCGGAGTGCGCCCGTTTTCCAGCACCGGCACGGGCATGGTCCGAAGCCCACGCCGTCTCCCCGGGATGGAGTCGGTTACCCCGACACCGGCGACCGCCGCACCGCATACACATGATAGGCGGGCCGCCGGGCTGGAAGACCCCGCACAACACCAATGTCAACGTCAGCGTAGGCGTCACTGGCATGGAGCCGAGCGGCTCCCAGGAGAGCGACTCGAACAATGGGGGATCGTCGTTCGACTGGAGCTGGTTCAGCACCGCCGCGACCAATCTCGGCTCTCTCCTGGTGTTCGTGGCTCTGCTCTGCGTGGCGGCCGTAGTTCCCGCACTCCTCTGGCTTTGCTTTCAAACGCGAAGGCCGTGCCTGCGGGACTGCTGGCCTGCCAGCTGGATCAGACGACCCAGCCTCGAAGTGGGGACGTTCGACGACACTGCCCTGAAGGAAAAGCTCGGACCGCCGACGGCCGGGCTGATTCGCAGCGGGATCAGCCAACATAAGGATCGCTACGGCCTGTATCTCGTCAGCGGGCAGACCGGCGTGAGCGAAGCCCTCAGCTCACTGAACGAAATCTCCGGCGACGTCAAGACGGCTGTTTCGATCGTCAAACTGCTCAGCGCCTTCCTCCCAACCAGGCACTTCGTCCTCTCTGGCGAGCTGCAGCCCAGCGGCAATCAGGGGCCGGGAATCAGCGTGGCGCTGAGCAAAGACAGTGGCGTCGACTATCTCTACACCTTCTGGGCACGACCGCTGGGACTGCCCATGAAGGAGTCCGCCACCTGTTACCAGCAGCTGGCGGTCGCGACTGCGGCCTGGGTCGATCACCAGATGGCGAGCGCAGTCAAGGACAACAACCTGCTCACCGGCGACCCACTCAGCTGGGCGTACTTCCGCTGTGCCGCAAACGCTCAGCAACTTGGACAGAGTGCCCGCGCGCGCAAGCTCTACGAGCGAGCGCTGGCAATGGACGGCGGCAACGTCGGCGCCCTCGCAAACCTGGGCACCATCGAAAGCCAACGCAATGAGTTCCACAACGCCGAGGAGCTGCTGAACAAGGCGCGGGAGCGGACCCAGAGCAAGAGCGTCAGCCCCAAACTAGACTTCGATCGCAACCCCGACTGGTACCGAATCGAGTACCAGATCGCAGCGCTCCACATCAACTGGGCCGCCGACTCAGGCCCAAGTGCTGATGCGAGCCGGCATTCGGACATTGCCCGTAAGGTCGCGACATGCTTGGCGCTGACAACTTCCAAGCAGGTCTTGGCCCTGAAGCGTTTCATACCGGCCAGCCAACTGGGAAGTGCGCGCACCGATCGCAAACGCCAAGCGGAGCGCTCGAATGGTGAGCTCGCGCTGTTTCTCAAAGCGACGATCGAGCCGGCTGCGCTGGTGGTGGTTGCGTTCATCTTGAACCCGAACGGGGTGCCGGTGAAAGAGCTGAGCGAGCGCCCTGAGCGCGACCGCGTGGTGAAACTGCTGGAAGGCCTCGCCCAGCGGGCGAACACCAAGCAAACCCGCTCAGAGTCGCAGACGCAGACGATCGTCTCCGCACTGGTGGCATTCGTTGAGCATGGCAGCGCCCGTCCGCCAGGTACGCTGTTCGATCTGGCGTGCCTGTATACGAAGGCCGGAGAGTTGGACAAGGCCGCGGCACGCCTCACCACGTCGGTTGCCAGATCCGAGCCGACGGAGATGAAGGCACGTATCGAGGCGGCAAAAAACGATGCCACCCTCAAGCCGCTCTTCAATGAGATGCCGAGTCTGGCGGCCGAACTCGAAAAAAGCCTCACCTCAGTTCACAGGGACCCAGCGTAGGACATGACCGCGCGGGACGCGGCCGATATTTCGCTAGGACCCCGCGGATGACCTCAGCTCAGCGTGCGAGCGGTCGAGCAGCAGCCGCTTGTGCACCGGCGGGCCGGTGTCCTCCACGAGCACGCAGGTCCCCGGCCAGTAGGGGCTCTCACCCGGGGTGGCGGTGAGGAAGATCCCGTCGTAGACCCAGGACCCCGAGTTGACCAGGCGGGCGCCGCCGCGCCCGCGCCACTCGGACTCGGGATCGCCCGGGAAGGGGCCGGCGCGATGGGTGTGGCCGAAGACGACGTAGGCCTCGCCGAGATCGAGGCGCGCCGCCACCTCTCCCATCGCGCGCAGGCCGGAGCGGCGCAGCTCGGTGCGGGAGATGTCGGCGTTGAGGGGTCCGAGCCCGGCGCGGTTGAGCCCGCCGACCATCAGCGGGAACCCGCGCTTGATCGCCGCCCCGCCGGCCGCGAGACGCGCGGAGCGCAGCATCTGCCTGGCGCCGCCTGAGCTCTGTCGGCCGGTGCCGTTGCGCCCGGAGCTCAGCGCGCGCCACGCGCGGGCGGTGGCCAGGCCGTTGAGGACGGGACCGGCGGCGGTGTAGCGGGTGATCGCGTCGCGCCAGGCGTAGATCGGGGCGGTCACCGACTCGTAGTCCTCGGCGCCATCGAGCTCCTCGGGCGGGCGTTCGAGCAGCCGTCCCATCACGCCGACCCCTATGCGCTCCAGGGTGGGCACGGTGAGGTGGGCGTCGAGGAAGTGGCCGTGCGTCGCGTACACGTCCGGGCGCACCCACAGGCCGGGGTAGGCGACGGTGACGCGCGCCGGAGACGCCCACTGGGCGATCTGGGCGAGCATCGGCGAGGCTTCGGCGGGGTCGAAACGCTGCTCGGCGCTCAGCGGCTCGGGCGCGGGTTCGCGCAGGGCGCGCGTGTCGAGCCATGTGCAGACCATCAGGTGGTCGTGGTTGCCCGCGGTGATCACCAGTTCGCGATCGCCGCCGAGCGCGCGGCCGAGGTCTTCGAAGAACGGGCGCGCCGCCAGGAGCGCGTCGTGGGGCGGTCCGTGGCGCAGCTCGAGCACGTCCCCCAGCAGCACGAGGCGATCGACGGAGTCGAGCTCGTCCAGCAGCGCCGCGCGCAGCTCGGGACGGCGCAGGAGGTCGATCCCGGAGAGCCCGCCGAGGTGCAGGTCGGAGACGATCAGGGTGCGGGTCAAGGCGGTGCCGGGCGCTCAGGTGGAGGCACCGGAGGCGACGAACTCGCGCACGGGCTTGGGGAGCATGAAACGAACGTCCTCGCGGATCACGTCCACCTCGGAGACGTCTGAGACGCCGCGCGCGCGAAAGTAGTCGACGAGCTCTGCGACGAGGTTCTCGGGCGCGCTGGCGCCGGAGGAGATGCCGACGACGCGCCTGCCGGCGAGCCACTCCTCGCGCACTTCGGAAGCGTTGTCGATGAGGTGCGCGTCGGTCCCGCAGTCTTGGGCGACCTCGACGAGGCGCACGGAGTTGGAGGAGTTGCGCGAGCCGATCACGAGCATCAGGTCGCAGTCGGCGGCGAGCTGCTTGACGGCGGCCTGGCGGTTGGTGGTGGCGTAGCAGATGTCATCGGTGCGGGGACCGGTGATCGCGGGGAAGCGCTCGCGCAGGCGCGCGACGATCGAGTCGGTTTCCTCCACCGAGAGGGTCGTCTGCGTGACGTAGGCGATCCGCTCGGGATCATCGACCTGCAGCGCATCGACGTCGGCCTCGTCCTGCACGAGCACGATCCGCTCGGGGGCCTCCCCCATCGTGCCTTCGACCTCCTCGTGACCGTCGTGGCCGACGAGCACGATCGTGTAGCCGTCCTGCGCGAAGCGCGCTGCCTCGCGATGGACCTTGGTCACGAGCGGACAGGTGGCGTCGATCGTCTGTAGGCTGCGCTCTTGCGCGGCCGTGCGCACGCTCGGGGCGACGCCGTGGGCAGAGAAGACCGTGACGGCGCCCTCGGGCACCTCGTTGATGTCGTCCACGAACACGGCGCCGCGCTCGGTGAGCTGCTCGACGACGTGGCGGTTGTGGACGATCTGCTTGCGCACGTAGACGGGCGGCCCGTGCTCGTCGAGCGTGCGTTCGACGGTCTGCACTGCGCGATCGACACCGGCGCAGTATCCGCGCGGCGCGGCCAGCAGCAGCTTCTCGACGGTGTTGGGCATGTCGCCCATTGTATGGACTCACGCCGGCCCTCAACCCGGGATCTGCCCTGGCGCGAACGATGGCGGGTGGATACGCTAGACGCGATGGCGCAAAAGCACCTCGACAGGCTCACCCCGGTGGATGCTTCGTTCCTGCACCAGGAGGGAGCGAACTCGCACATGCACGTCGGCGGGCTGACGATCGTCGAAGGACCTCCGCCGCCGATGGAGGAGTTCCTGGAACAGATCCGCATGCGCCTGCATCTGGTCCCGCGCTACCGCCACAAGCTTGCGCACACGGCGCTGGACAGCGGACGACCGGTGTGGATCGACGATCCGAGCTTCAACCTCGAGTATCACGTGCGCCATACCGCGCTGCCGACGCCGGGCGAGCCCGAGCAGCTGCGCGGGCTGACCGCGAGGATCTTCTCTCAGCAGCTGGACCGTTCGAAGCCGCTGTGGGAGATGTGGCTGATCGAGGGCCTCAAAGACGATCGCTTCGCGCTGATCTCGAAGACCCACCATTCGCTGATCGACGGCATCGCCGGGATCGACTTGGCGACGGTGCTGTTCGATCTCAGCCCGGACCCTCCGCCGATCAAGCACTCCGGGCGCGCCTGGCGCCCGCACCCGGAACCGGGTACCCCGGAGCTGGTCGCGGCCGGGTTGAAGGGGGCGGTGCGCGCCGGTGTCGAGCTGGCCGAGGGCGCGCTGGACGCGTTCGCGCACCCGGAGCGCGCGCTCTCACGCACGCGCGAGGCCGCGGAGGGCATCGGCGAGATCGTGTGGGCGGGGTTGAACCCGGCGCCGGAGACGCCGCTGAACGTCCACATCGGCCCGCACCGTCGCTTCATGGGGGTCGGCAGCCGGCTGGAGGACTTCAAGCTGGTCAAGAACGCTTTCGGGGGCACTGTCAACGATGTCGTGCTGGCGGTCGTGGCGGGCGCGTTGCGCGAGTTCCTGATCGCCCGCGGGCTGCGCACCGAGGGAGTAGAGCTGCGCGCGCTCGTGCCGGTGTCGGTGCGGGCGGAGGACGAGCACCATCAGGGCGGCAACCGCATCGTCGTGATGCGCGGTCCGCTACCGGTCTACATCGCCGACCCGGTGCAGCGGCTGCGGTTCGTATCGCACGCGATGGACGGCCTGAAGGAGTCCAAGCAGGCGCTCGGCGCAGAGGTGATCGCGGGCGCGCAGAACTTCGCGCCGCCGACGATCTTGGCGCAGGCCTCGCGCCTGAACTTCTCGACGCGCCTGTTCAACCTGATCGTGACGAACGTGCCGGGACCGCAGTTCCCGCTGTATGTGCTCGGGCGCGAGATGCTGGCGGCCTACCCGGTGGCGTTCCTGCCCGAAAACCACGCGCTGGCGATCGCGATCATGTCCTACAACGGTCAGATGAACTTCGGCCTGCTCGGCGACTACGACGCGCTGCCCGACATCGACCTGCTCGGCGAGACGATCGCCGCGGAACTCGCCACGCTCGTCACGCTGGCGCGCGAGTCGGTCACAGCGCCGGCCTAATAGCCGAGGGCGAACTTCGCATCCTCGGACATCTTCTCCGGGGACCACGGCGGGGTGAAGACCATTTCGGAGTCGATCGTCTTGACGCCCTCGAGTTCGCCGACGAACTCGTCGATCTGTTCTGTCACCTGCGGCCCGATCGGGCAGCCGGGCGTTGTCAGGGTGAAGGTGACGTTCACGTTGCCGTCGTTGACCTCGACGCCGTAGATCAGCCCGAGCTCCACGAAGTCCAGTCCCAGCTCAGGATCGATCACGTTGGACAGGGCGTCCATCACATCGTCGACGGTAGGCATGTGCCTCAGTCTAGTTATCTGAGCCGAGACGATCCCAGGCGTACAGCTGGATGCACTCGTGCGCGAGCTCGATCGCCCGCTCGCGGGAGAGGCAGGGAAGCACGGTGTCCAGGGCCTGCTCCTCGGAGACGCCGGCCTGGAAGGCTTCCTCGCCGCGGAAGCCGGCGGCGATCTTCAGCGCCTCGCGGCGGTTGTCGCCGAGGCTCGGGAAGACGCCGACGAGGAAGTCGGTGTTGGGGATCGGCTGGCCGACCTCGAGCGAGGCGTGCCAGGCGGCGAGCAGGTGCAGGTCGTCCTGGTCGAGGTCGGCGATCGCGCGGGCGTAGTGGACGGAGAGCTCCTGGTCGGGGATGTCGTCGACCCAGGCGCGCACGACCTCGCCGACGAGCTGGCGACGGGCCTCGCGGCCGACGGACTCGGCGATCACGCGGATTGCGTCCTGGGGCTCGATGAAGCACAGCGCCACCCCGCAGACTGTAGGTGGCAGGGTGGACGGCATTTTTACGCGAGGTCGAACGCTTCGCGAGCGCGTTCGAGCGCGTGACGATCGGTGAGGTCGGACTTGAAGCCCAAGGTGGCGCGTTCGCCTGTGCCCCAGTTGGCGAGCGCGAGGTCGAGCACGTCGATCGGGACGTCGAGCTCCTGTGCGAACGCGGATGCGCGGCGCTCTAGATAGATGGGATCGCCGACGGCGAGCACGCGCTTGGCGGCGACGGTCGTGGGGTCCTCCAGTCCGGCGCGCCCGACGGCGAGGTGCAGCGAGTCGGCCTGCAGCTCGTACAGCCCGAGCCGTCCGAGCGTGACGAGCAGCTCGTAGCGGCCCATGCGCGCGAAGCCGGGCAGGGAGAGCCGCTCGAAGGCGCGCTCGAAGCGCCGCTGGGGCGTCCAGGACGCTTCGCCGAGGAGCCCCTCCACTTGGGAGCCGGCATGCAGGGCCCATTCGCGGTAGGCGTGCACGGTGTCGGATCCGCGCGCGGGGTCGTGGGAGGTGCGGGGACCGAGCGGTATGCCGTCGAGCGGGGAGCCCTCGTACTCGCGACCCTGAGCGCCTTCGTCGGCGCGCTCCAGCGCCAGTCGGATACCCGCGAACGGATCGTCGTCTTGGAGTGGCGAGAGGTAGACGGTGAGAAAGCAGATCCAGCTGGCGCGCTCGAGCTCACTTTCGCCGGCGAGCGTGCGGATCTCGTTGAAGAGGCTCGGTGGCGCGGAGTGCAGGCGCAGCAGGCGACCGGAGGCGAAGGCGATCTCCTCGGCCAGGCGGGCGGCGTCCTGCGAGGAGCGCAGGCCGGGCACGAGGGGGTGCTCGTAGCCATCCTCCTGCGCGCGGGTCTCGCGATGGACGCGCACTTGGCGCCCGCCGGCACGCAGACGTCGACTGCGGGCGGTGGCGGGGCCGCGCAGGGATGACGCGCCGGCGCCCGTTCCGGCTCCGCGCGCGGAGCGCCCCTTGTCGGAGCCGGCCGCGGGCTCGGCCCCGGGCAGGGTCTTGCTGCAGATGGGGCAGCGCTCGATGAAGCGGTTGTGTCGGCAGAAGTTGGGCATGGCCGTGGGAAACAGCGTAGAAGAACGTGATCGCGACTTCCCCCGGTCCCGCCGCGAGGCATTTTCGGCCTCTCTCTGCTCAGGCCGGCAGCAGTCGCGCGCGGGCGCGCTGCGCACCTGCGCGGCGCTCGATGGCGATGTCGCGCAGGTAGTCGTCGAAGTCGACCTGGATGGTGTGGCGCTTGGAGGCGACGTAGCGCTTGGCCATCGCGGCCTGATCGGCGGCGATGTCGGCGCGCACCTCTGCCGCGGACGGCAGCACGTAGTCGCCGAGCAGGTGGTCGCCGACCCACTGGCCCTGGGCCTCGGCGAGGGGCATGATCGCACCGAGGGGCTGGAGCAGGCCGATGAAGTAGAGGCCGGGGGTGTCGGGATGGAAGACGCGGCGGAACAGCTCGATGTGGTTGTCGGGCGCGGAGACGAGGTCGGGGTCGAGGAAGGGGAAGGTGATGCGGTAGCCGGTGCAGTAGACGACGACGTCGGCGTCGACGAGGCGACCGTCGATGAAGCGCACCTGCGAGCCCTCCAGCGCGGCGATGTTGGGGACGGGGGCGATCGTGCCGTGGGCGATGCGGTCGAGGATGCGCCCGGAGACGGTGGGATGGGCCTCGCCGAACTTGTGGTCGGGTTTGGGCAGCCCGTAGCGCTCGGGGTCGCCGGTGTAGCTCTTGATGACCTGGTGGATCATGCGCTGGCGGATGGCGAAGGGGACGCGGGGGTCCTGGGGGAGCTGGTCGACGGGTTTGCCGAAGACGTACTTGGGGATGATCCAGGCGCCGTGGCGGGCGGCGAGGTAGGTGTTGGCGGCGACGTAGGAGGACTCGACGGCGATGTCCATGGCGGAGTTGCCCATGCCGAGGACGACGACGTTGCGCCCGGCGAACAGAGAGTTGTCGACGTAGGAGTGCGCGTGCAGCTGCTCGCCGGCGAAGGTGTCGGAGCCGGGAAAGGCCGGTTCGGGCCAGCGGGGATCCCAGTGATGGCCGTTGGCGACCAGGAGCGCGTCGTAGGTGCGCGTCTCACCGCCCTCCAGCGTGATCTCCCAGGTGCCGTCCTCGCGCGGGGCGGCGTGCTGGACGGCGGTGTCGAAGGTGATGTGCGGGCGCAGGCCGAAGTGGTCGAGGTAGTCGTTGAAGTACTCGCGGATGTGCGTGTGGTGGGGGAAGTCGGGGTAGGAGGTGGGCATGGGGAAGTCCGAGTAGGCCATGCGCTCGCGGGAGACGTTGATGAACAGGTCGCGGTAGGCGGCGGACATGCCGTTGCGGTTGCCGAAGACCCAGTTGCCGCCGATCTCGTTGGACTTCTCGAAGCAGTCGAAGGGGATGCCGCGCTCGTGCAGGGCCTTGACGGCGGCGATGCCGGAGGAGCCGGCGCCGATGACGCAGGCACGCGGCAGCGAGCCCGAAGCCCCGTTCGCCCCCTGATCGCCGCGTGTGACCGTGACAGCCATCCCGTCCTTAGCGTAGAAGATGCGGCGCGGATGTGCGCGGGGGCGGGCTTTTGCGGGGAGACCCATGGCCAGCCCCACCGACGGCGCTGTAGGCGCCGGTCACCGCAGCGGTTGGCGCCGCGGGAGCGATGGGGGCCGCGCCGAGCGCGCCCCCCACGGCCGGAGTGCCCTGGCTACTTCTCCTTGGCCTTCTTGGCCTTCTTCTTGAGGGGCCCGTATTTCTTGCGTGCGGCGCGTTCGCAGGCTTGGCGCTTGGAGCCTTTGGGCTTCTTGTGGCAGGCCTTTAGTGCGAGTGCGAGTTTCTGCGCGCGGGTCAGGGTCTTGGTCTTGGGGCATCCCGTGACGGTGACCTTCGTGCTCTGATTGATTTGGGTGCCGTTTTGTCCCGTGAGTGCTGTGGGGATCGCGAGTTTGCTCGTGCAGAGGTTCGCGTTCGCGGACAGGACGGAGTGCGGTCCCTCGGGCAGGTTCGTTTCGAAGCTCGCGATCGGAGCGTCGGGGACGGTTTCGAAGCGGGAGTAGGTGATGCCTTTTTTGATGTCCGTCTTGCCGTCCAGGTCGATACGGATATCCGAGCCGCGTTCGTTGGCCTGCAGCAGGAACACGACGTCGGGGAACGCCGCGCCACCGTGGGATACGAGGATCGCGGGACCGGTGAGGGGAACGCTCAAGACGGGCGTGATCGCTTTCGCGGTACCGATGAACGAGCCTTGGGGGCATCCTGCTGGGTTGGTGTTGAACTGCGCTTCGGTGCATGCCTGCTGCAATGTCGTCAAGCGTGCCGGCAAGACCTTCGGCAGGGTCAGATCGACCTTGTGGATGTTCGCTTCACCGGGTTTCTGGGAGACCTTGACGGTGAGGCTGGCACCGTTGGCTTTGCTCGTTTTGCCTTGTGTGGTGATGACCATGGCGGGTTTGAAGGGCAATCCTTGACATCCTCCGACCTGGAAGCGATTGGATAGGCTCGTGGTCTGGTTGAGGGTGGATATGGCTTCCCCGGTCACGCTCATGGGTTCGCAGCTGGTGGGGTTGAACGTGAACCCCGTCCGGTTCATGCTCAACGAGACAGACCGTACGTCGAGGGGGATGCCGTCCAGGATCGTGGGCAACGGGTCGCTTATCGCCCGGATCTGTGCGGTGCTCTGATCGATATACAAGGCGACGCGTACCACGACGGTGCCCAGGTCGAACGGACCGGCAATCGCGGGGGTGATCACCGCGAGACTGAGGGGAGCGTTCTTGTACGGGCCAGCCAGGTAGGCCTTGCCCTGCACCGCATACGGTTGCGAGCCCACACCCGCGGTGATGTTCACAACACCCACCTGTGAGCTTTCAGGGCACGATGGTGAGGATTGCTCTGACGCTCCTTCGCCCTCGTTGCTGCGCGCTGTAGCCGCGGCGATCTGCCCCTCAGAGCAGTACGGGACACCCGCGAGCCTCCCGAGCATGCCCTCAGGCAACGTCGCGGTGATCGCACCGAGATGCTGGCTACCGTCCTCACGGGAGATCTTGAACACGAACGGTGAGAACGCACCCGCGACCGGCGATACCGAGCCGGCTTGCAGGTTGGGGGTGTTCGGTAGCTGTGCTTCATTTGAGACACACCCGTTTCCGTTCGCGCCGGAGGCGATGTTGAAGCTCGCTGTGCGTTCCGTCGCAACGCTTGGGTTGGAGAACGGGTAGAGCTTTACATGCGTCGTGTACGTACCGCACGTCTGCGGTGTGATCAGTGGCGCACGTGGGCCTTCGCGTAGATCGAACTGGAAGGAGGAGTACGGCAAAGGCGGCAACCCGTTGAAGGTCGCCGTGAGCTGGCCCGTGCCCGAATCCGCACGAACTTCCCCGGCCTGCTTTATCAGGACGCCACGTTCAGGGGCCTTCGCGACGATGTAGAGCGCGAGCAGCGAGTTGAACGGGTTATCGTGCGGCGCCGCCAGGTACACCGATCCTTCGATCGCTTCTTCCAACAACGGCGTCTTCGCTACGAGAGTCCCGATCTTCGAGGATTCCGGGCAGCCCTGCCCCGGCCCGGAGCTCGCACTGGCCGCTTTGTACTGCGCCGGGGTACAGACACCAAGCCCGTTGGCCGCCGATGGATTGACCGTCACACCTGTGGGTAGCGTCACTTCGGTCTTCTCGGGCTCCGCTTCAACGATGCCGTTAGGGTTGAGCAAACCCTGGTTCGGAAGCTTCAACCGGAAGTCAACGCCACTGGCGCTATCTGCTGAGCCGGTGGTCGGCGCGGCGGCCACGCTCGGTGAGAACGGCACCGCTGCGCAATTGGTCATCGGCGCCGGATTACCGCCCGCATCCACCGCATGAACGGTTTCCCCGACGAACACTCCCAGATTGAGCGAGGAATCGAACAGGAGCGTGCTTTCAGGCGCAACAGCACACGATGTCGGCAAGGTGAGAAGTGGCTGTTGGGTCGCACCCGACGCCGAGCAGCCGATGATGGGCGCCCCTGAAATATCCGGATTCGGACACACGCGTTCAGCGTCATGACTGCTCGCGGGCGGTGTACCCCAGATCGTCTCGGAGACGGAGAGAACCGGGGCTGGGAGATTGGGAGCGGAGACGCTGAGACCATAGCCATCTTCGCTGCGTACCGACACGTACTGCAAGACCGTGAGTCCCGTGGCCTTGAAACCGAACTCCGCAGCATATCCCGGCGGGGGTGCAAGATTGTAGATCGGGCCGTGGACTTCGCCGATTTTCACGACTTCGGCAACTAGCTCCCCGATCTGCGATGAGCCCGAGCAGCGCGGCACTCCGCCTTCGAATTCCTGCTGGGAGCATTGTGGCAATGCCTGGGGATCACCGAAGAAGCCGGGCGGAAGGTCGGCCACGACGTCGTGCAGTTCGCCGCCTTCGGTATCACCGTCTTCTTCGGTTTTCAGTTCGAAGTCGACCGCGAAGGAGAACGGGTGTGAGCCCGCCAGCGTATCGATCGTCCCGTCACCGTTGAGAAATGTCACCGTGGCCTGACCTGGAACGGGACCAAAGTCCGCCCGCGCCACGGAGCAAACGACCAGCAACATACCGAGGAAGACAGCGACCACCGCTAGACGCAACGTGGAGCCGATAGATCCAGATACCATGATCACTTACCCTTCTTCCGGTTGGTGGCTTTCTTCGCCGAAGCTGTCGATCCGAACCTCTTGCGCGCACTCTTCTCACACGACACGCGCCCCCTCTTAGGCTTCTTCTTGCAGGCCTTCAGTGCCGCCGCGAGCCTCTGAGCACGCGTCAACGTCTTCGCCCTCGGCTTCACCACCGGCGATGCCAGCATCGGCGAGATCAGGTTCCCGGCGCCCGCGAACGCGAGCGAGCCCGGCGCAGGCTCGCCCTGGGACACGACCGATGCGCCTTGACAAGCTTCACCCCGGCATTCTTCCGGCTGCACCACCGATTCTGAGGCGATACCCCCACCCACCCGAGCGTCATAGACATCGAGCTCCTGATCCCGATCGCTACCGGTCAACTGATCACGCGTCGTGAAGAACACGTTCTTCCCCGAAGGATCCATCGCCAGGAAATTCGAGTCATCGCTCCCCGTCCCAGCGGAGATCAACGACACGCAACCACCTTCACGCGCACAACTACCGACCCCGTTCGGCTCGTACTCATACACATCTTCGACACCTTCGTTGGTATCCAACGACGACAGCGAATTGTGAGTATCGAAGAACATCCGGCCGGAATCGCTCACATAATGCGGTTGAGGACTCATCCCCTCCCCACGAAGCAACGGGAGATACGATTCTCCCTGCGGAACCGCATGCGACGGACTGCACGAAAGACACGTCAACCCACCGGTAGCCGCGTCGTAGAGATATACCTCCGCACATGGTTCGCCACACGGCCCGGTGTTGTCAAAGCCGGTCAGACGCGCTTGGCTGTGAAAAGCAAGCCAGCTCCCATCCGGGCTCGCCTCGGCCGTGCGTTCTGCGGCATCTTGGCGACGCAACGTCGCTATGTAGACAGCTTCCCCACCATGCCAGGCATAGAGATTGTCTGCGCCATCCTGGGCCGTCGCGCCTTCCGCGTTCGGGACTTCGTTGAGCTCAACGGTATCCACGAAGTAGACGTGAGAGAGGTCTTCGCTTTGACCGATGACTTCCACGAAACCGCCCTTGCCTTCCGTGAGATCGGCTTCTTCGACGGGCGGCTCCCCTTCGAGATCCCCGTAGATACGACCATCGCTCAACAGCACCTCGGAACCGTTGGCCGCAGCCGTAGCAAAGGTTCCGTTTTGATCCGGGATTTCCACCGTGCGCTCGCCGTCGATACGCACATAGACCTGGCCCGCTTCCGAACTCCAGAACACCCGCGAGCCGTTTTCGGATACCGCATAAGACAGACCGCGGTGAGCCGTGTAACTTCGCAGCCCAGAGCCGACACCACCACCCGGTACCGTCGTACCGTTACCGGGCGCAACGTTGACCAGTCGCAACTGACCATCAGCCCATTCATAGAGATTGTTCTTCGATATTCCACCATCGACCGCCGGCGGAGCAAACGCCGTTTCAAGCGTCAGCGCGTCGTCGGCTTCAAAGAACACCTTCGATAGATCTGCCGATGCCCCGACATACGTGGGTTTGAAGCTCGAGCCGGGCAGACGATCGGGGGGCGG
>Ga0210387_10000901_pt1 | contig 21833 bp, 21 predicted proteins | sample IncBWC7OmetaG_FD_160108 | JGI IMG/M metagenome (GOLD analysis project Ga0210387, IMG submission 160108) | Forest soil microbial communities from Barre Woods Harvard Forest LTER site, Petersham, Massachusetts, United States - Inc-BW-C-7-O ...
AGGGATTGTCGATCAGCGCCAGGCAGGCGTCGATGACCTCGCCGAGATTGTGCGGCGGGATGTTGGTCGCCATGCCGACCGCGATGCCGCTGGCGCCGTTCACCAGCAAATTGGGGAATTTCGCCGGGAGGACCGACGGCTCCCTATCGGAGTTATCGTAGTTCGGCTCGAAATCGACGGTGTCCTTGTCGATATCCGCAAGGACCTCGAGTGCCGACCGCGTCAGGCGCGCTTCGGTGTACCGGTATGCCGCCGGAGGATCGCCGTCGACGGAACCGAAATTGCCCTGACCGTCGATCAGTGGCAGGCGCATGGAGAAATCCTGCGCCATCCGGACCATCGCGTCGTAAATCGATTGGTCGCCGTGCGGATGATATTTACCGATCACGTCACCGACGACGCGCGCGGACTTCACGTATTTCTTGTCGGGCGTATGCCCCTGCTCGTACATCGAATACAGGATGCGTCGGTGCACGGGCTTCAGGCCGTCGCGCGCATCGGGCAGCGCTCGCGCCACAATCACGCTCATCGCGTAATTGAGGTAGCTCTGTTTCATCTCGTCGAGGATGGAGACGGGGCGAATATCTGAGCGCTCCGGCGGCTCGCCGGGCTTCTCGTCGTCGTTATCGGCCAAGTGGGGAAATCCAGGTGGTTTTCTTTGGGAATCATATAGCCCATCGAGGGCCTCAAAACCACCCTTGGACGCTCAAAAGCGGCGCTTTTTCCCTTCGTTTTTCCAGAGACTTACGGCCGTTGCGGCAAGTCGGCTGGAAGCCTCGGAACGGCCCCTGAAAAGCGGGTATTTCCGGCCTCTCAAATTAGGTTCCGAACAGCACCATGTGCATGATCCGTCCAGGCAGGATCGTGAACAGGCCGGCGATCACCAGCGCCCCGGAAAAGATAAAGATCATGATCCTGCGATGCTCGCGCACCTGATGGGTGTGCGCCTTCCAGACCGCCAGCGGCAGCATCGAGAGCGTGAAGATCGACAGCAGATGGATCGGGCTCCAGGGGCCGATCAGCCGTATCTGGTGGATCCAGAACGAGGAGCCGGCAACGACCGCCATCAGTGCAACCCAGATCCAGCCGATGGTCCGATGCGGCAACGTCCCTTTCGGTGCGGCGAACTGCACGATGCCAAGCGCGAAGGCGGCCATTGCCGCGAAGGCATGGAGGGGGATCGCCGGCGCGGCATCGAGCAGTGGTGCAAGACTCATTTGTAGAGCCTCATCTCTGGAGCCGCGGGGGGAGGACGCGAGCCGACGTCGTACGCTACGCGCAGGCGCGCAAGAAAACGCCGATGTAAAATGCTATTACTTTGATGTTAATATCATTCACATCAACGGCTGTCAAAGTTCGGATGAGCTTCAACGCAGGCGCGATTCAACATTCGCTGCCGCGCGTTAGCGCCGCGCAGCACGATTTCGCTTCAAGCAATCAGCGAGCTGAATTCAGTTCGATCGAAAATCCCGCTCAGAACGGAATGTCGTCGTCCATGTCGTTGCCGCGGCCACCGCCGCCCGCAGGCGCCATGCGCCGCTGCGGCGCGCTCGATGGGCCGCTCACGCCGAAATCGCCGCCGCCATTGTCCTCGGCGAAGCTGCCGCCTCCTCCACCGCCGCGGCCCTCCAGCATCGTCAAAGTCGAGTTGAAGCCCTGCAGCACCACTTCGGTCGAATACTTTTCGACGCCGGCCTGGTCGGTCCATTTACGGGTCTGCAGCGCGCCTTCGATGTACACCTTGGCGCCCTTCTTCAGATATTGCTCGACAATCTTGCAAAGCGGTTCGGAGAAAATCACGACGCGATGCCACTCGGTCTTTTCCTTGCGCTCGCCGGTGGCCTTGTCGCGCCAGGTCTCCGAGGTCGCGATACTCAGATTGGCGATCGGCCGGCCGTCCTGGGTCCGCCGGATCTCCGGGTCCTTGCCGAGGTTGCCGACCAGAATCACCTTGTTCACACTTCCCGCCATCGCCACTCTCCACGCCTGAAAATTACCGCCGCCCAAGCCTTCACTTAACAAGCGCCGCGCTTGAAATCCGGCTTTTAAGGAATCTGGGCGCGACCCTATACGCTTGCCGGACCGGACGAGCCGCAACCTCCGCCGTTATCCACATATAGCAACGAAATCCCCAATGTTCCAGCTTTGTTCCGCGCAAATTTCGACCGTGGAGAGCGGACTTGGACCCGGATTTGAACCCGGATTTGGGCATCTCCCTACCGGCGCGCCTGCCACGCCTGCTGTTCCGGATGCGCGCTCGCTTCGCGTCGGGAAAAAGCCCGGCAAATCACAACGTTCCGGGCCTCGCACTTCGCGGCCGAGTGTTGCTTTTCGGAGACGGCTTTTATGGCTGAGTCCGGTATATTCCCGGGGAAATTTAGATCGCTTGGGGCGGTCACTGCTGACTTAAGACGCTTCTGGGGACCAACGGAAGCGGAAATGCCGGAGTGAACGGAATGAAAAAGATTTTGCTTGGGGCGGCCGCCTTGGTTGCTGCGATAAGCGTAGCTGCGCCTGCGAGCGCCGCGGATTTGCCGGCGCGGACTTACACCAAAGCTCCGGCGATGGTGGCTGCGATCTACGATTGGAGCGGCTTCTACATCGGTATCAACGGCGGTGGCGGCTCGTCCCGCGATTGCTGGAGCATCACCAACAACGCCGGCGCCATCATCCCGTCCACCAGCGAGGGTTGCCATAACGCGACCGGGGGCATGGTCGGCGGCCAGCTCGGCTATCGCTGGCAGACCGGCGCATGGGTGTTCGGCGTCGAGGCGCAAGGCGATTGGGCTGACTTCAAGGGCTCGAACATCAGCCTGTTTGCGCCTGCTGTCACCAACCAGACCAAGATGGACGCCTTCGGCCTATTCACCGGCCAGGTCGGCTATGCCTGGAACAACGTGCTCTGGTACGTGAAGGGCGGCGCTGCCGTCACCGACAACAAGTATCGCGGCCTCACCACGGCTGGCCTCGTCCTGATCGATCAGGAGAATGATACCCGCTGGGGCGGCACGGTCGGCACCGGCGTCGAAGTCAGCTTCGCGCCGAATTGGTCGGTGGCGTTCGAATACGACCACCTCTTCATGAGCAACCACAGCGTCAACTTCAATAGCCCTGCTGGCGTCTTCACCCGCACCGACAGTGTCAGTCAGGACGTGGATATCGGCTCGGTCCGCGTGAACTATCGCTGGGGTGGCCCAGTGATCGCGAAGTACTGATCGCGAAGCACTGATCGATAAGTACTGATCTTCACGCAGTCTAGGAATAGAAGGAAAAGGCCGGCTCCAAGCCGGCCTTTTTCATGACTTCTTTGTGTCCAGTAGGTGACATAACGAATTGATCTCACACACACTTTGCCCGTGGATGTGGTTTTCGGGTGACGCCATTTTGTCCGCACCGGGTCTATAAATGGCTCACGAATTTAATTGCACTTCGTCAAAAACCGGACTGCGCAAAAAGTCACCGGTCAAAGGAATTGGAGAACAATCATGAAGAAGATCTTCCTGGCCACGGTTGGCCTGCTTGCCCTGAGCGCTGCTCCCGCGCTCGCCGCCGACCTTCCCGCCAAGGTCTACACCAAGGCTCCCGCGGTCGTTCCCCCGCCGATCTACAACTGGGCCGGCTTCTACATCGGTGTCAACGGCGGCGGCGGCTCGTCCCGTGACTGCTGGACGCTGAACGCTCTTGCCGGCATCGGCATTCCCGCGGTCGGCGAAGGCTGCAGCAACGCCACGGGCGGCTTGGCCGGTGGTCAGATCGGTTATCGCTGGCAGTCGACCAACTGGGTGTTCGGTGTCGAAGCGCAGGGCGACTGGGCTGACTTCAAGGGCTCCAACACCAGCACCTTCTTCGGCCCGCTGGCCACCAACCAGACCAAGATCGACGCGATCGGCCTCTTCACCGGTCAGGTCGGTTACGCCTGGAATAACGTGCTCTGGTACGTCAAGGGCGGCGCTGCGGTCACTGACAACAAGTACACTGGCTTCTTCACTCCGACCAACTTCGTGATCGACACCGCGAGCGAAACCCGCTGGGGCGGCACGGTTGGCACGGGCGTCGAAATCGGTTTTGCTCCGGGCTGGTCGGTTGCATTCGAGTACAACCACCTGTTCATGGGCAACAGCAACAACACCTTCACCATCCCGGCAGGCGGCTTGATCCCTGGCTTCGTCACCCGCGGCGAGCGCATCAGCGGCGACATCGACATGGGCACCGTCCGCGTGAACTACACCTTCGGCGGCCCGATCGTCGCCAAGTACTGATCAAAGTACTGATATCGTCGAGACCTCAGTTTCTCGAAGAAAAGGCCGGCCTCGCGCCGGCCTTTTTGTTTGCAGTCTCGTGACGAAATCATGACAATCTCAAGTAGCAAGACGTGAGTCTTTTCCCGCTGCTGTAGCATTTCGGCGACTGCATGCGCGGCTGAGTTCCGCTATCTCCACAGCGCTTGAAATGGGCTGGATCGATCGACGTGAACCTCGCGCTCGAATCGAAATGAGGAGAAAAGTACGTATGAGTGAGCTGCGTAAACTCGCCTGCACCGCGGTCGGTCTGATCGCGATGAGTGCCACACCCGCGCTTGCCGCGGATCTTCCCGCGAAGGTCTACACCAAAGCACCTGTCGCGGTTGCCCCCATCTACAACTGGAGCGGCTTCTACATCGGTCTGAACGGCGGCGGCGGCTCCAGCCACAATTGCTGGACCCTCAACAATATCGCGGGCGCTGTTGCCCTCCCATCGGCGAGCGAAGGCTGCCACGATGCGACCGGCGGCCTGGCTGGTGGCCAGATCGGCTATCGCTGGCAGACGAGCAACTGGGTGTTCGGCGTCGAAGCGCAAGGTGATTGGGCCGACTTGAAGGGGTCGAACAGCAGCCTGGTGCTCGCACCGCTCCTCGCGCCGCTCGGCGGTGGCTTCACCAACACTACCAAGATCGACGCGATCGGCCTGTTCACCGGTCAGGTCGGCTATGCCTGGAACAACGTGCTCTGGTACGCGAAGGGCGGCGCTGCCGTGACCCACGACAAGTACAGCGGCAGCCTCACGACCCCGATCGCTTTCCTGCCCACCCTCAACTTCGATGGCGCCAGCCAAACCCGCTGGGGTGGCGCGGTCGGCACCGGCGTTGAAATCGGCTTCGCGCCGGGCTAGTCGGTAGCCTTCGAATACGACCACCTGTTCATGGGCAGCCACAACAACACCTTCACCTTCAACACTGGCTTGCCCGCCCCGCTCGTGGGGACGAGCCGCACCGACAACATCAAGCAGGACGTCGACATGGGCACCGTCCGCGTGAACTACACCTTCGGCGGCCCGATCGTCGCGAAGTACTGATCAAAGTACTGATAGCGTCGACACGCCAATCTCTCGACGGAAAGGCCGGCCTCGCGCCGGCCTTTTTGTTGGCGGGCTCAGGTTCCGACGCTGCTGACCTCTGCCGCCACTATTCGCAAAACCGTTGATGGCTGCCATTCGCTACTGGAATTCCGCGGCCGTTCTTCCTACGTTCCGAGATCAAATGCAGCGGCGTCCGATCCCGGCATTCCGGCGACGCGGAGGCGAAGATGCGCGTTTTGCGCGCCCGGAAATGTACATGGATGAAATTCTGAAAGCGCGACGCCAACAACCCGCCAGCAGCCAACGCGCGATCACCATCCGCGGCGCCCGCGAGCACAATCTGAAGAACATCGACGTGGAAATTCTGCGCGACAAGCTCGTGGTGTTCACGGGCCTGTCCGGCTCCGGCAAATCCTCGCTCGCCTTCGACACCATCTATGCCGAGGGCCAGCGCCGCTATGTCGAGTCGCTGTCGGCCTATGCGCGCCAGTTCCTGGAGATGATGCAGAAGCCGGATGTCGACCAGATCGATGGCCTGTCGCCGGCGATCTCGATCGAGCAGAAGACGACCTCGAAGAACCCGCGCTCCACCGTCGGCACGGTGACCGAGATCTACGACTACATGCGCCTGCTCTGGGCCCGCGTCGGCGTGCCCTACTCGCCTGCCACGGGCCTGCCGATCGAAAGCCAGACCGTATCGCAGATGGTCGATCGCGTACTGGCGCTCCCCGAGGGCACCCGGCTCTATCTGCTGGCGCCGGTCGTGCGCGGCCGCAAGGGCGAGTACAAGAAGGAATTGGCCGAGTACCTCAAGAAGGGCTTTCAGCGCGTCAAGATCGACGGCACCTTCCACGAGCTCGCCGAGGCGCCGACGCTCGACAAGAAATTCCCGCATGACCTGGACGTCGTGGTCGACCGCATCGTGGTGCGGCCGGATATCGGCCAGCGCCTCGCCGAAAGCTTTGAGACCGCGCTCAAGCTCGCCGAGGGCCTGGCGGTGATCGAATATGCCGACGCGCCGGCTTCCGCGGCGCCGGCCGAAGAGAAGAAGAAAACTGCAAAAATCCACGACAAGAGCGGGCCGGAGCGCATCCTGTTCTCGGAGAAGTTCGCCTGCCCGGTCTCCGGCTTCACCATTCCCGAGATCGAGCCGCGGCTGTTCTCCTTCAACAACCCCTATGGCGCCTGCCCCGCTTGCGGCGGCCTCGGCGTCGAGCAGCATGTCGACGAGGATCTCGTCATCCCCGACAAGGATCTCGCCATAGGCAAGGGCGCGATCGCGCCCTGGGCCAAGTCGTCATCGCCTTACTACATTCAGACGTTGGTCGCGCTCGGCAAGCACTACAAGTTCACGCCAACCACCAAGTGGAAGGATCTGCCCAAGAAGACACAGAACGCGATCCTCTACGGCTCCGGCGAAGACGAGATCAAGTTCTCCTACGAGGATGGCGTCCGCTCCTACGACACCAAGAAGCCGTTCGAAGGCGTCATCACCAATATCGAGCGCCGCTATCGCGAGACCGAGAGCGAATGGGCGCGCGAGGAATTGGCAAAATATTTCTCCGACGTGCCCTGCGTGGCGTGCCACGGCTTTCGCCTCAAGCCGGAGGCGCTGTGCGTCAAGATCGGCGGCAAGCATATCGGCGAGATCAGCGAGCTCTCGGTGAAGCACGCCGGCGAGTGGTTCGAGAGCGTGCCGGAAGCGCTGAACACGCAGCAGAACGAGATTGCCGCGCGCGTGCTCAAGGAAATTCGCGAGCGGCTGTCGTTCCTGCTCGATGTCGGCCTGAATTACCTGACGCTGTCGCGCTCCTCCGGCACCCTGTCCGGCGGCGAAAGCCAGCGCATCCGTCTGGCCTCGCAGATCGGCTCAGGGCTGACAGGCGTGCTCTATGTACTGGACGAGCCTTCGATCGGCCTGCATCAGCGCGACAACGCGCGCCTCCTGGAGACGCTGAAGCGGCTGCGCGACCTCGGCAATACCGTGATCGTGGTCGAGCATGACGAGGACGCGATCCGGCTGGCCGATTACGTGCTCGATATCGGCCCCGGCGCCGGCATGCATGGCGGCCACATCGTGGCGCAAGGCACGCCCGCCGAGATCATGCGCAATCCCAATTCGCTGACCGGCAAATATCTCACCGGCGAATTGTCGGTGGAGGTGCCGGAGCGGCGGCCGCCGAACCATCGCCGCACCATCAAGGTGGTGAACGCGCGCGGCAATAACCTCAAGAACGTCTCGGCGGAAATTCCGCTGGGCCTGTTCACCTGCGTCACCGGCGTCTCCGGCGGCGGCAAGTCGACACTCTTGATCGATACGCTCTACAAGGCCATCGCCCGCAAGCTCAACGGCGCCAGCGAAGGCGCCGCGCCGCACGACCGCATCGAGGGCCTCGAGCATATCGACAAGATCATCGACATCGACCAGTCGCCGATCGGCCGCACCCCGCGCTCCAACCCTGCGACCTATACCGGCGCCTTCACGCCGATCCGCGAATGGTTTGCGGGCCTCCCCGAAGCGAAGGCGCGCGGCTACGAGCCCGGGCGCTTCTCCTTCAACGTCAAGGGCGGCCGCTGCGAGGCCTGTCAGGGCGACGGCGTCATCAAGATCGAGATGCACTTTTTGCCTGATGTCTACGTCACCTGCGACGTCTGCAAAGGAAAACGCTACAACCGCGAGACACTCGAAGTCCTGTTCAAGGGCAAGTCGATCGCCGACGTGCTCGACATGACCGTCGAGGAAGCCGCCGACTTCTTCAAGGCGGTGCCGCGCGTGCGCGACACCTTCGAGACGCTGCGCCGCGTCGGCCTCGACTACATCCATGTCGGCCAGCAGGCCACGACGCTGTCCGGCGGCGAAGCCCAGCGCGTCAAGCTCGCCAAGGAACTATCCAAGCGCGCTACCGGCCGCACGCTCTATATCCTGGACGAGCCGACCACGGGCCTGCACTTCCACGACGTCAAGAAGCTCCTGGAAGTGCTGCACGAGCTGGTCGCCCAGGGCAACACGGTGGTGGTAATCGAGCACAATCTCGAGGTCATCAAGACCGCCGACTGGGTCATCGACCTCGGCCCCGAAGGCGGCGACGGCGGCGGCGAGATCGTCGCCTGGGGACCGCCGGAGGACATCGTGAAGTCGGCGCGGAGCTACACGGGCAAGTTTCTGGAGCCAGTGCTGAAGAAGGCGAACGCGCCGCGGAAGAAGAGCGGCGGCGGGGCGAGCGAGGCGGCGGAGTGAGTGCCTGTTCGAACGAAAGCTGGTTCGTTCATGACATGTCTCTATGATCTTGAAAAAGCAGTGTTAGAGCAAATGCTCCAACAGGTTCCCGGCAATGTGTTTCCGTTGCTGCAGGAGCAGCTCAAAACGGCAACAGTCTTAGGCCGCGAGAACACCGGTGCCGGCTTCTATGTAAGGTTCGAAGCCAAACCGATCTCTAGGCCAATTGAGGCGTCGACGACGTCTCGGCAGATATCGAGGGGCTTCGATCAACCGATGCTGTTCCTCCTTTTCTTGAAGGACGGCGCAATTCGTACGCTCGAAGGGACAGCGATTGACGACAGCACAGTCGACGTTGACTTTTCGAAAGTTCGCTTTGTTGTCAAACAAAGCTGATCTAAGCGTGTAGGATGGGTGAGCGAGCGAAACCCATCGGCTTCGCGAGAATGGTGGGTTTCGCGTAGCCTGTCATCTGGCGCGTTCGCGCGACCCATTGGCTCAACCCACCCTACAATCTGATCTGAGCATATCGCGGCTTGGCGTCATCGGAGTGTAGGCGTGCGATGGCAGGATCAAGCCATCGCGCGGCCAAAGTTGGATGCTATTTGGATCAACACGCACGACAGACTGCGCAATGGAAATGAAGCGATATGACAGGTCAGGCCGGGGCGCATTTCGTCTTCGAGATCAATGAGGACGATGATCGGATCTATCGAAAGCTGAGCTTGAAGGATTTGCGGCGCTATCTCGATCGCCGCATCCTCAAGGGTATTCCGCTGGCCGTGTTTGTTTGCCTGCTTGCCGGATTGCTGGTGGCGTTCGCCTATGACCTGCTGCCGTCGAGCGCCTGCTGTGCGCCGAGGGCACGTTCGCGGTGGCGTATCTGGCGGCGCTGGTTGCCGGCAACGTCGCTCAGTCCCGTTTCGGGAAAACCATGTTCAGGGACATGCCGGCTGCGAACAGGCATTTTGATTGCACGTTCGACGACGACGGGATCGTGGTCAAGAACGGTTTGAGGGAGGGGCCGACGCCGTGGCGCGCGATTTTTCGAATCGATGACGTGCCATCGATGGTGATCTTCCAGTATCAGCCAGGCCTGGGATTTTTCCTGCCACACCGGGTGTTTGCTACCGATGCGGCGCGCGCCGACTTTCTGACATGGGCGGCGGCGCGTGTGCGAGCAGCCGCACAGCCTTCCGCGGTCACCAACACCGGCAGCGGCTAGGCAGTAGGCTGGGTAGAGCGAAGCGAAACCCATCGTCTCCGAGCCAATTTATTGGTGGGTTTCGCTTCGCTCTACCCAGCCTACGATCACCCGCGCTTCTCCATTGCCGCCGCGATCCGCTCGAGCGTCGCATTCATCCGCCGCGTCTCCTCGACCTGCTGCTCGTAGAGCTCGATCATGGTGATACCGGAACGGCCGCGCGCCTTCATGCGCGGTGCGCGAGAACCAGAACCACACGCCGATCAGCAGCAGGAACGGCAGCCACGACACCAGCAGCGACGACCACTCATTCATTAAAAGCACCGCTGTTCGGAGACATGACGGATCGGTGAAACGCCTCTCGATCGCCGATCGTGTCGGCGCTCACACGCGCGTCATCTTCCGTCGGTCCCGGCCTCGAATGAGTTCGAACACAACGGCGTCATCTGTCGGGATCGCGAACGGCAGTCAGCGGACCCAGCGTGGCGTACCGCACCCAGCCAGCCTTCACGCCTCTCCGATCGTCGCCACTCATCCGAATCCTCGAAATTCCGGCGGTGGCATGTATTGGTCGCAAAGCGGCGACCAGCTTTTACAAAATACTTCGAAACAAATAGACCAAGCCGTGGGTGCCCTGTTCGCGTTTGCGCTCGAGCTTGCCGTCGCCGACCAGACGATCGAGGCGCGCACGCGTCTTGCGATCATCCCCGGAGCCGATCAGCCGCGAAACCGCTGTGCAAGCCATCCACGTCCCGTGCGGCATCATTTCGAGAATCCTGGTCTCGATCTTGCGCGCATTCATCCCCTGGGGGGCGTTGCTCGCGCGTTCGGTCGGTTTGCGTGATCGCGCACCCCGCGATCCTGCTTTTCCAGGAACGACGTCCATGAAGCCTCCGGGCAAGCGTACAGGCGGCCTATCTGGCCGCAGGTTGGCCGAGATGCCCTACGTCACTTCTTTCTCGGCTTCAGCTTGTCCGCCGACAGCGAAACCGCGATCTTGTCCTTCAGGTCGGTGCAGGTCTTGCGCGCCTCCGCCACCACGAGCGAGCAGGTTTCGATGTGCTCAAACACTCGTTTGGCTTCCTCGCGGTAACGCGCAGCGACTTCCTTGAGCTCGTCGGTCACGGCGAGCGCATCGCGGGTCATCGCCTCGCACTGCTTGACGCGATCGAGGAGCTCGGCCCCCATCGATTCGATCTCTTTCGCCGTCGCCTCGTATTCGCGAACGACCGCTTCCGCCGATAGCTTGCCGATCTCGGTGGCGCCGTCGCGATGCTCGACATAATCGGGCATCGCCATCGTCGGAGCACCAACGGTTGGCGTATCGGTATGGGTGGAACGCGCCTCGTGCAGCAGCGGCCTGTGCCGGAGCTCCGCGTGGATTTCACGCTCCATATCGGTTACGGGTCTTCCTGTCGTTGACACCATTTCCAAGCACTCCCTTTTTGCGGTTAATCCCGCTGGACGTGCATGAAGCCTCAGTTCCCTTGCATTTACGTGCAAGACAATTTGCCCGTTAAGCTTGCCGGTTTAGATTAATGCTGGCGTTGCGGGTTACATCTGGAACCGTCGAGCAACGGCGGCTTCGGAAAACGGTATTCGCCTGCAGGTGCGCGGTTCGCGATTGCAGCCGACCTTCCCGCTCACCCTTCCCCGATCGCCGCCTCCACAAACCCGCGCGGATCGTCGAAAAAGTCCCGCAGCGCCTTGGTAGTGGTCGGTCTGCTCGACGGTGGTCGGCTCCAGTCCGTACTTGGTCAGCCGCAACAGCGTGGCGTTGGGATAGGCCATCAGGACAGGTGAATGCGTGGCCATGATGACCTGGCAGCGCGCGGAGTTGTCCATCATCCGCAGCAGTTTCAGAAATTCGATCTGGCGCGAGGGTGACAGCGCGGATTCCGGCTCGTCGAAGATGAAGATGCCCTGGCGCTGGCAGCGCTCTTCGAAGAAGCGCAGGAAGCCCTCGCCATGGGAGTGCGAGAGAAAATCGGGGGGCGGTCCTCTGAACGGATCGTCTTTAGCCGCCTTGTCCAGATAGCGCGCAACGGAGAAAAAACTCTCCGCACGGAAGAACCAGCCATTGGTGATCTTGGGCAGCCAGCTTGCGCGCAGCGCATCCGACAACTCGCCGCCCATGACTTCGAGTGCGTCGGAATGATCGACGGTCCTGTAACCCTTACCGCCACTGCGCCGTCATAGCCTGCGAGCGCGGCGATACCTTCCAGCAACGTTGACTTCCCGGTACCGTTCTCGCCGACGACGATGGTGATGGCACGCTCGAACCGAAGTTCGAAGTCATCGGCCAGGAACGGCAGGCGGAAGGGATACGCCTCACGGTCGGGCACGCGCGCTGCGTCGATCCAGACCCGCTTCAGATACGGCGCCGGCAGATTGATCTCGCGATTGCGCTTCGCCATCGATCCCTACCCCAGGATTTCTGCTATTCATGGCACAACCAAAAGAACATAACAAGAACTAGCGCGCATCAAGGAAACCCTAAATATCGCAATTACTTATCCAAGGTGATTTGCCCGTCGGGCCAACTTCCACAAAACCTGTCAACCCGTGTTCGCAAAAATAATTCGCTTTATCCGAAGCGCAAATCATGTTTATGGTGCGCCATCCCGCTTCGTCACGGACGTTGGATGCGGGATGCGATGGACGCATTTGTTTTGCCCGACGAGCAAAGCAAGCGCGGATGGCAAAGCCGTGTGGTCCTGATCCCCCGACGCTGGGATCAAGTCTTGGGTGATGACCTCAAGATGACGGTGGCTACAAAGCCCGGTACACCGGGGGAGAGCACGGGATAAGCCATAAACCATTGCGCAGGGAATGCCGGACTGCTCGGCGTACCTGTGGTGACTACTCGCGTACTTTCTACCTTCGTACGCGAGGCTGCGGGTGCGGTCGTAGCACCCGGCATTCCCTGCGCCCTCCCTTTCGAGGGCGATAGCTAAAGCAAAGCTCGGGCAGATCGTGCCGCGAGAGCGCCGGCGCACATCCCCTCCTCCAGCCATGCATTGGCTCGCGTCCCGCTTGCCGATTGACCGGCGTGACCCGGCGAAAGCGCTGCGCTAGCCTGCCCGCTCAAGAACAAGAGGAAACGCAGAAGTGTACGACTACATCATCGTCGGCGGCGGCTCGGCGGGCTCCGTGCTGGCCCATCGTCTCTCCGCCAAAAGCGCCAACAAGGTCCTGCTCTGCGAGGCAGGCCAGGACACCCCGCCCGGCAACGAGCCGAAGGAGATCTTGGACAGCTATCCCGGCACCGCCTATTTCGATCCGCGCTTCCACTGGACCGAGCTGAAGGTCACGACCCAGATCGTCAGCCACAACAATCCGCAAGTGCGTCCGCCCTTGCGCAAATACGAGCAGGCGCGCGTGCTGGGCGGCGGCTCCTCCATCAACGGGCAACTCGCCAATCGCGGCGCGCCGACCGATTACGCCGACTGGGAGGCGCGTGGCGCCGCGGGCTGGGGCTGGAACGACGTGCTGCCCTATTTCCGCAAGGTCGAGCACGATCTCGATTTCGACGGGCCGTATCACGGCAAGGACGGCCGCATTCCCGTTCGCCGCATTCCCAGGGAGCACTGGACCGGGCATTCGACCGCCATGGGAAAGGCGTGCGAGCTCGCCGGCATGCCGTACCTCGCCGACCAGAACGGCGAATTCGCCGACGGCTATTTCCCGATCACGCACTCGAACCAGGACGAACATCGCGTCTCGGCCGCGATGGGCTATCTCGATCGCGAGACGCGCAAGCGTCCCAACCTCACGATCTCGACCCACACGCAGGTCAAGGAATTCCTGTTCGAGGGGACGCGCTGCGTCGGCGTCAAGGCGCTCGTGAACGGCCAGATGCAGGAATTCCGCGGCCGCGAGATCATCCTGTCCTGCGGCGCGATCCATTCGCCGGCGCATCTCCTGCGCGCCGGCATCGGCCCGGTCGGCCAGCTCCGCGAGTTGGGCATTCCCGTGCTGATGGCGCTGGAAGGCGTGGGCCAGCGGCTGATGGACCATCCGTCCATCTCGCTGTCGTCTTTCGTTCGCCGCGGCGCGCGCATGAACGACCACACGCGGCGCCATATCCACATGGGCTTCCGCTATTCCTCGGGCCTGTCGGGCACACCGAGGGGCGACATGTTCGTTGCTGCCCTGACCAAATCGGCCTGGCACGCCGTCGGCGCGCAGATGGGCTCGCTCTTGCTGTTCGTCAACAAGACCTATTCGGAGACGGGACAAGTCAAGCTCGCCTCGCGCGATCCCACGGCCGAGCCGATCGTCGAGTTCAACCTGCTGTCCGACCGCCGCGACCTCGAGCGGCTGATGACCGGCTTTCGCAAGCTCGCTAGCCTCATGATGAGCGCACCGGTCCGCGCGGTCACTGACAAGCCCTTCCCGGCCTCCTACACCGACAAGGTGCGCAAGATCGGCGTGGTCAACACCAAGAACAAGATCCTGACCGCCATCGCCGCCGCGATGATGGATGGTCCCGCCGCGCTCCGCCATTACATCATCGATAATTTCGTGGTCGAGGGCTTTACCTTCGACCAGGTGATGAACGACGACGAGGCGCTGGAAGCCTTCGTGCGCAAGGCCACGATCGGCGTCTGGCACGCGTCATGTACGTGCCGCATGGGCCGCACCGAGGACCCGATGACGGTCGTCGACACAGAGGGTCGCGTCAAGGGTTTGCAAGGCCTGCGCGTCGTCGATGCCTCGATCTTTCCGGTCGTGCCCTGCGCCAACACCAACTTCCCGACGCTGATGGCGGCGGAGAAGATCGTGGATGTGATGATGCGGTGAGGTCTTCTACTTTGTCATGCCTGGCGCAAGGCCGGGCATGACAAAGAACGAAAGATGATTAGACTACTAGGTATATCCCGGCGCCAGCTTGAACGCGCCTTCCTTGAGCGAATTGGCTTCCACCATGACGCAGTCGTCGTCCCGGTAGCCATCGTGACGGTCGGGCGTGAAGGAGATGTCGCCGAAGACGCCGGGAAAATCCTTCAGCGTGTTGAGATAGCCGACAATCTGTGCCGGCTCGGCGCCGGAGCTTTTCACGGCGTCGGCGATCAGTCGCGGCGTATCGTAGCCGACCGCGATCCACCACAGAAGCGTATCGCTGACATCGACCTTGGCGCTCTTCAGACGATCGAGGAAGGCCGTGGTGCGATCGTTGAGCTTGCCGTCGGGCCCGTAGCAGACGGGTTTGAAATTGTTCGGGTAGACCTTGGCCCAATATTCCGGCTTCTCCAGCAGCGCCGCCGTCTGGCCGGAGCCGAGCGTGGTCTGGCCGACGATCGGCACGTCCCACTGCATCTGACCGCGCGTGTTGATCATGCGCGACAGGAAGCCGGGATTGACGCTCCAGGGCATGATGGCCTCGGCGCCGGCGTTGCGCATGCGCAGCATGTCCGGCGTCAGATCCGGGTTGGCGGCGTCGATATTGCTCTGATAGACGACCTCGGCACCCTTCTCCTTGAGCATCGGCACATAGGCGTTGACGCAAGACGTGCCATAGCCGGTGGTGTCGCTGATCACGGCCACCTTCTTGCATTTGAGCACATCCACCACATAGCGGTTGGCGCCGGCGCCAATCTGCTGGTTGGTGGACGCGTTGCGGAAGCACATCGGATATTTCTTCGGGTCGGTCAGGGTGTCCACGAAGCAGGAATGCAGCTGCGGGATGTTCGCTTTTGCCAGCAGCGGCACGACGGCAAGCGACTCGCCGGAATTGAGCGGCCCGAAGACTACGCTCACTTTCACGCCGTGCGCGAGCTCCGCGGCGCCGTTCACCGCCTTGGTCGGATCGCTCTGGGTATCGCGGACAACGAGTTCGATCTGCCGTCCATCGATGCCACCGGCGCCATTGAGTTCTTTCACGGCAAGCTCAAAGCCGCGGTTGATCCCGATTCCGGTCGAGGACGATGGACCGGTCAGCGCCGGAAGATATCCGATCCGGATCGGTTCGTTGGCAGCGATGGCGGGTTTGGCGAGGGTGCTGGCGAGGGCAGCGCCGGCGGTGGCCAGCGCTTGGCGACGAGTCAGCGGCATCGGATTTACTCCCTTAAGTCTTCTTGTTTTATTTGCCGGGGTTCTTCCCCGGCTGTTCTAACGCCGTTGACTATAGCCTTGATCGGCCCCGTCGAACTAGACCCCGTATCCCGGCGCCAGCTTGAAAGCGCCATTCTTGAACGAGTTGGCTTCGACCATCACAATACCATCATCCGGATAGCCGTCATGACGCTCGGGCGTGAACGAGATGTCGCCGAACACGCCGGGATAATCCTTCATGTTGTTGAGATAGCTGACGATCTGCTCCGGCTCGGCGCCGGAGGCTTTAACCGCATCTGCAATCATCTTCGGCGAGTCGTAGCCGACCGCAACCCACCACAAGAGCGTGTCGCCGAGCTCGATCTTGTTGCTCTTCAGCTTGTCGACAAAGCCGGCCGCGCGATCGTTCAGCTTGCCGTCGGCGGAGTAGCAGACCGGCTTGAAGTTGTTCGGATAGACCTTGGCCCAATATTCCGGCTTCTCCAGCAGCGCCGAGGTCTGTCCCGAGCCGAGCGTGGTCTGGCCGACGATCGGCACGTCCCACGCCATCTGGCCGCGAGTATTGATGATGCGTGACAGGAAGCCGGGATTGACGCTCCAGGGCATGATGACCTCGGCGCCAGCGTTGCGCATGCGCAGGATTTCCGGCGTCAGATCCGGATTGGCGGCGTCGACATTACCCTGGTAGACGATTTCGGCGCCCTTTGCCTTGAGCATCGGGACGTAAGCATTGACGGACGCTGTGCCGTAGCCGGTGGTGTCGCTGATGATGGCGACCTTGTTGCACTTGAGCACATCGACCACGTAGCGATTGGCGGCCGCGCCAATCTGCTGGTTGGTCGACGCATTGCGGAAGCACATCGGATATTTCTTGGGGTCGGTTAGGCTGTCGACCCAGCACGGATGGATCTGCGGCGTGTTGGCACGGGCGAGCAGCGGCACGACGGCGAGCGACTCGCCGGAATTCACCGGGCCCAAGACCGCGCTAACCTTGTGCGCGTGGGTGAGCTCGGCGGCGCCGTTCACGGCCTTGGTCGGTTCGCTTTGGGTGTCTCGGACGATGAGCTCGATCTGCCGCCCGTCGATGCCGCCGGCTGCATTGATCTCCTTCACGGCAAGTTCGACGCCGCGATTGATCCCGATTCCGGTGGAGGACGAAGGACCGGTGAGCGCCGGCAGATAGCCGATCGAGATCGGCTCGTTGGCGGCGATGGCGGGCTTGGCGAGCGTGCTGGCGAGGGCAGCCCCGGCGGTGGCCAGCGCTTGACGGCGTGTCAGCGGCATATGAGTTCTCTCCCTAAGCGATCGTGTTTCACTCCTGAAATCTGCGGGGGTTGGTCCCCCGGCCATTTTTCACGCGACGGATTATACAAGCGGCCGGCCCGCGCGCCTAGCACGCGGCCTTTAATACTAAAGCGCGAGCATGGGGGCCGCGCGAAAAGGCGCGGCCTGATGCGGTTGATCGACCTTCGCTTTCGCGCCATCTTGCCGCCGGCTCGCCAAAAAGCCCAACGGCCGCCACGCGCAATGATTTTGTCACATGCGGCAGGCTGTCCCAGTTCGCGAAGGAGAAACGTCTGTGAGTGATGGACCAACCAATGGTAACGGGACAGCACAGCCGAAGCTGTTCGAGGCCTTCACAATTCGCGGCCTCACGCTGAAAAACCGACTTGTCGTGCCACCGATGGTCCATTACCGCGCCGAGGCCGGCCACACCTGCGGTCCATTCCACCTGGTGCATCTTGGCCGTTACGCCCTGGGCGGCTTCGGGCTCGTCTTTGTCGAGGCGACCGGCGTGGAGCAAATCGGCCTCATCAATGAGCACGACCTCGGCATCTGGAACGACGCCCAGGTCGAGAGCTTCAAGCCGCTAATCGCTTTCATGAAGCGGCAAAATACTGCGATCGGCATCCAGCTTGCCCACGGTGGCCGCAAGGCCTCGTCGCAAACCGCGATGCAGGGCATGGGCCCACTCACCGAGGAAAACATCAGGGACGGTGCCAAGGTGTGGCAGCCGGTGGGGCCGACCGCAGAGCCGACCGCAAAAGGCTGGCTGACGCCGCGGCAGCTCACCACAGCCGAGTGCAAGGCCATGGTCGGCACCTGGGCGCATGCGGCCAAGAACGCGGTCAAGGCCGGGTTCGACACCGTCGAAATTCACACCGCGCACGGCTACCTGCTCGCCTCGTTCCTGTCGCCGGTCTCCAACACGCGCAGTGACGAATATGGCGGCGACCGCGCCGGGCGGATGCGGTTGCCGCTCGAAATCGTCGAAGCGGTGCGCAAGGAAATGCCGGATAGCATGCCCCTGTTCGTGCGGGTGTCCTCCGTCGACGGCACCGTGGAAGGCTGGAACATGGATGACACGGTCGCGTTCGCGCGCGAGCTGAAGGCGCGCGGGGTCGACGTGGTCGATTGCTCCTCCGGCGGCATCTCGGGCTCGGCGACGGCGGCGCAAGTGCCGCGCGCGCTCGGCTTCCAGGTGCCGTTTGCCGAGCGGGTGCGCAAGGAGGCCGATATCGCGACCATGGCGGTGGGCATCATCCTTGAGGCAAAGCAGGCCGAAGCCGTTCTGGAGAAGGGCCAGGCCGACCTGATCGCGATCGGCCGCCAGTCGCAGTACAACCCGAACATCGCCCATCACTGGGCGCATGATCTCGGCATCAACCGCCGCTTTGAGGACTGGTCGCCGGAATATGGCTGGTGGCTGGAAAAACGGATCAGGACGATGGAGGGTTTTGCGACGCCGACGGGTGTCGTTACGCGGCGCTAGCGCGGGTCTCGGGGCTAAAGCGCCTCGAGCACGAGCTCCATGGTCATCAGCACGGGGTTGTCGCCGCGGATCAGCCTGCCCTCGCCCATGCCGCCGGTATAATCGATCAGCGCGACGTCGAGTGTCGCTTCCAACGCGCCGCTCGAAGCCGGCGCGACGACGCCAGAGGTGATCGCAAGCTCGGTAGCGAACGGCTCGATCACGCCGCCATCGGCAAAGCGCGCACCGATGGTCGAGCCGACGCCGCCGTGAATTTTTGCGCGCGCAATGCCGTGCTCGCGGCAAAAGGCTTCGAGGCTGGAAGCGAAATCCTGGTTTGGCCGCAGCCGCAGAGCAAAGGCGCGGCTGGTGCTCTCGACGCCCTTCGCTGCGGCCGGCACCGGACCGAACAGCTTGAAGTTGGTCTCGGGATCGGGTTCGGCGGTGAACATCGCCCCGTCGATCCCGAACGCCTCGACCTCGAACGGCTCGGCGACAACGGTTTCCTCGGGCAGCATATGGCCGCCGCTGATGTGGCCATTGGCCTCACGCCAGAGACCATGGCAATGGAAGAACGGCGCACCATCTCTCTCGCCGAGCGTCATGCTCGCAAGCTTGAGTTGGGTAATGCCGTCGGGACGAAAGGTATCGCTGTAAAACGCGGCGTTCTCGCCGGTCTTGGACAGCGCCGGCATCACATAGCCGAACGGGCCGAGCGACCCGCCGCGTATGTTCGACGTGCCGCTGGCAAAGCCCTGCGCGGCAAAACCGCGGCGCGCAGCTTCGAGCAGCGGCAGGCCGGCTTCCAGCGTGAAGGTGAAGGCGCGCCCGCGCACCTCGACCCATTGGATGCGTTCGCGAGCCGGCGGGCCGGGCTGCTTGACGCTGCGCATTCAGGTGCCGGTCGGCTTCGACAGGTCGAGCAGCCCGCGCGCTTCCAGTTCATCGCGCACCAACCGCTTGGGGATCTTGCCATAACCGGATTTCGGCAACGCATCCCAGAAGAAGAACCGCTTCGGCATCTTGTACCGCGGCACTTTCGGCGAAAGGAACGCCGCCATGTCAGCTTCGCTCACCGCTGTGGCGCCTTCCCGCGCGACGCAGACGGCGACGCCCACCTCGCCCCAGACCGGGTCGGGCACGCCGAGGACGGCGACCTCGCCAACGGCCGGATGCGTCAGGATCTTCTCCTCGACCTCGCGCGGATAGATGTTGGAGCCGCCGGAGATGTACATGTCGGAGGCGCGGCCGGTGATGTAGACGAACCCCTCTTCGTCCATATGGCCGAGATCGCCGGTCCGGAACCAGCCGTCGCGAAACGCCTTCGCATTGGCTTCGGGATTATCGTAATAGCCGGCGAAGACCGCAGGGCCAATGACGCAGATTTCGCCGGTCTCAAACGGCTTCAGCTCGCGGCCATTGTCATCCTGGATCGAGACCTGCATGCCCGTGCGCTCAAAGCCGCAGGTGCCGATCCGCGCCAAGGGCCCGTCTTCCTCCTCGTGCAAGGCCGCCGGAAACACCGTGATGTTGCCGGTGACTTCGCCAAGGCCAAAATACTGCACGATCACCTTGCCGAGCTTTTTCAGCGCGAACTTCTGGTCCTCGCGATACATCGGCGCGCCGGCATAGATGACATGACGCAGCGAGGAATGATCGAATTGGTCAACGGCCGGATGCTCGACCATCATCTTCAGAATGGTCGGCACCGTGAAGAGATTGCTGACGCGATGCTTTGCGATCAGCCGATAGGCTTCCGCGATGTCGAAACGCTCGGTCGGCAGCAGAATGGTCGTAACCCCGCGCGCGGTCTGCATCAGCTGATGCACGCCGGCGCCATGCGACAACGGCGCCACCACGAGCGAAGCGTCCTGCTCGCTGGTGCCGGGCGTGAGGTCAGCGAGATGATTGGTGACGACAAAGGCCATCTGACCATGGGTCAGTACCGCGGCCTTGGAGCGGCCGGTGGTACCGGAGGTAAAGAAAAACCAGCAGGGATCGTCGTGCTCGACGGCGACGTTGGCGACATCGGCCCCGGCGTATTTCGCCATCGCCTCTCGCAGCGTGGTTTCGCCGAAAGTGCCTTCTTCGCCGATGCGCCAAATGAAGTCAGCGCCGGTCGCGGCCTTGGCATGATCCGGGAAATCGACATGGCAGAGAAGCGCCTTCGCGCCGGAAGCAGTCGCGAGGTAAGCCACCTCGTCCGGCATCAAGCGGAAATTGGTAGGCACCCACACCGCGCCGAGCCGGAAGGCGGCGAACATCGAGAAGAACATCTCCGCGCAATTCTTCGAATGCACGAGGATGCGATCACCCTTGCCGATGCCGCGCGCGGCGAGCGCAGCCGCCAGCGCCGAGACATGGGCGTCGATCTCGCGCCAGCTCCAGCTCCGCTCGGCCCAGATGAAACCGGCGCGATCGCCATGCCGGCGCGCATTCTGGGTCAACATATGCGCCAGATTCATGACCCGGCGCGACATCCGCGCCTGGCTACCAAGCGGCTTCTCGGCGCTGAGCGGGGCCGCGGCCACCTTCAGCGGCGCCCCATGAAGGTACCGGCCCCGATCAGCACCAGGCCGATCACGCCCGCGATAATGCCATGCTTCATGTGCACCCGCGCCACACCGTCCTCATGCCCGGGGAAGAAGCCCGGCAACTGATCAGCGGGAACCAGGAAATAGACGGCGGCAACGACAAGCAGGACTACGCCGAGCAGAGTCAGCACAAGCTTCATGGGGCTTCCTCATCAATGGGCGTTTGGCACACCCGTTCTGGAGCGGTTGATTGGGCCCTGTTTATCGCCTTCGCCCAAGGCCCCGCAAGGCCCGTGTCGCCGTCAAGCTATACCGCAAGCGTGAGTCGAGCGACGAATGCAACCATGGGCCTGCGAAACGACATCGCCGTTGGTGCACGCCGACGGAAATGAGGTTCGATCCAAACAACGACGCTGCCCAAAAATATAGTCACGGCGTTGGCGAATATTCCGTTCTATAAATTGCCATCATCAATCCGAGGACTCAAATGATCACACGCCGCAGCCTGGTCTTGACGAGCTTGCTCATTGCAACCGACGCCCCGCTGTCGCGCGCCGAGCCTGCCACATCCGATGATCCCGTTGCGATCGTCACGGCGATTTACGCCCGTGTCGCAAAGGGCAAGGGCGATGGTGGGGGCGGCTTTGTCATCGAAAACAAGGCGGCAAAGGCGAAATATCTGTCGAAGGCGCTGATCGCGCTATGGGCAAAGGCGGACGCGCATACGCCAAAGGG